>Ga0179593_1513018_pt1 | contig 24375 bp, 22 predicted proteins | sample CZODoug2_1_08_16_FD_185931 | JGI IMG/M metagenome (GOLD analysis project Ga0179593, IMG submission 185931) | Vadose zone soil fungal communities from Angelo Coast Range Reserve, California, USA - CZODoug2_1_08_16fungal (PacBio error correction) | ecosystem: Environmental > Terrestrial > Soil >... | reverse complement strand
AAATTCACTTTAACCTCGGTTGAAAGAGTTTTTTCAAGCAATTCATTCCCCCACCCCATCGTCGCAAGGTTCGATCCCTGACACTTGGTCGCCCGAAGGGCGGGCATTCTGGCTTAAAGCCGCATTCCTTTGTCTCCCTCGGAAATCAACCCCCTGACCCGCAGAGTCCCCCGAAACTGGCTGTCCCCCCCCAATACCTTCCGCGACAGGATAGTCTTTGGACACATTCTCACCGGACTGAAGTTTTTTTCTCCTTGTTGTGGCTTACCTGTGGCGAGGCTTTTTCCCCCTTTTTTTTGGCGTTTGGGTTTACTCCCAGACATCGATGCTTTAGAGTCCCACATGCTTTTTACCATCTCCTCCATCGAGCCGTAGAGAAAGGCCCTTGCAAACCCCTTCGGTTTTCGACGTGGCCCCCTGTTGCCGGCTAGGGCCAGCGCTTCACCCTCCCCCTCCCACGCTTCGAATTCCGATTCGGCCCAAATACGATAACCCCCGTGTCGAGACGTCCCCGGGTCTTCTTTTCCCTCATCTTTCCCTTCTTCCGCGATGCGCCCGCCGGGTTGCCTCACAGATGATTCGCGAAGATAGACCAAGTTTGTCTTTCGCAATTCGGTTGCTCTACATACGGATTTCTGATGAATTCAAGGCCCACTCCTTCTTTTTGACCTTCCCCCCCTTTCGTAACTGTGAAGGACAATAGGCATCCTTCATAAGCCGCCTCCCCCTGACGCGGATCCCCAGGGTTTTCCCCCGGTCGCCAGCCGCGCTAGTTTTGTGAATCGGAACGCTGACTCATAAGCTACCCTCCCCTTTTCCTCGGACATCATCTTACGACCGATGCCCCTATTGGAGCTAAGGAGTCACCGAACTCGATCCGTTCAAGAGCCATTCCTTGAGTATGCCGCAAAGGCCTCCGTCTCCTCCCAATTCTTCGGAGCCGGCATGATTTCGAGACAAGTCCTCCTGCTCATCTTTTTTTTTCGGAAAGTCGGCAGTCCCTTGGCTTGAACTTCCCTTTCCTGTCGAAACTCGAACGAATGTTCACCGGTTTTTCCGAGGCGATTTTTGTCTCTTATTTTGGTCATGGTCTCTCCTGTCGTTATGCTGGCCGGTAGAAACAGGTTTCACGAATTTTTTCATGTGTGATCCCGCCTGCGGCGAGGCCTCTTCTAGCATTTCCGTTCGAGAACTTGTCCCGCTAAATCCCCGACCCCGTTAGGATCGCCCCTTAGAAATAGCGTGACTCCCTCGTTTTTTCCTTCCCCCGGGGAATCCGAGATCGACTGCCTTTTCATGTTACGACGTTTTTAATGATACCGTCCCGCTTATTCTTCATTTGTGAACGACGAGTTCCGGCACCTGTTTTATAATTTCTTGCTATTTCCTGTTCTGACAAAGCATTACCCCTCTGTTCATGCGACATCCCTGAAGGTCGACGTCCTCTAGGTTTCTCCCCCCCCCGCGTAGTACCCATCGGGCAGGGACTTGAACACCCAAGTCTTGGTGAGCTGCCAAGAGAAATCCTTCCCTTACGGAGAGCAGTTTCTTTTGTTTTCTTCTCCTTCCAGGTCCCGCATGAGGGACTTGCACAATAGAAGATCGTTTCAGCCCTCCCGTGTCGAACTCACCCTTCGTTCTCGAGCCATGGCAACCATTTTTTTCCGCCTTATTTTTTTTCCCCTTTCATGCGATTGGCTTTGCCAAAGTTCCTTGTTGCTTTCTGTTGGAGGAGCCTATGTACCTCTATTCCTGAGGCTTGTGACGGTCCCAGCAGCAGCCTGCCTCCATCGAAGGCGGATGCGCTCCGCGCTTCCCCTGGGCCAGGTTATCTTTTTTCGTACATTTCAGGTATAAATCTACCACCGCCCTCACCCCCATCTCAAAGATTCTCCTTTTTTTTTTTCCCCCCCCGTAGGCGAGCGCTGGAAAAATTTCGGGCCTCACTTCTTCCGTTCAAGACCGCCCGTACCCCAGCCTGTCCCCCTCGGGGTGTCGACACTTTTCTGGTTCTTCCAAGCCCCCAAAGCCTATATCAGCGAATGATTCAGACCCTCTCAGAAAATCGAAGAAATTCCTCTTTCTCGCTCCGCCAATATTGTGATCGTGTTCCTCCCCCCGACATCAGATCGTCCCCTGTGCAAGGACTGGTTCGCCTCTTATCCCCTTTGTTCAAAGCCGGGACTCAAACTTCCAGTTTTAGTTTTTCAGAATAATTATTTCCTCGCTGCGCAGCGAAATTGATCTGCTCCTCTAGGATCCCAGCCTCCCACGGCCGCCCGCGTTCTCGGCCCGGATGGGACGGTCTCCTCCGTTAAAACTTGTCCCTTTCAGATCGAAAGGCAGAAGAAGAATCGCTTTGAATTGATGAGCGTGCCTTTGTGCGAGGGATGCCGTTTTCATTTCTCTTCTCTTCCCTCTTTTCCCCCTTTCTCTTTTTTGTGAGAGGAAAAAAGTTCGAGGTGATTCCCCCTCTTACCTTCCGGCACGCTGCAGCAATGCCCCCTTCCTTTTCCCCTTTCTGCCTGTGCTATATGCACGACGCTAGAATTTTGGCGCTTCTCCGTCCCTTAGAGCCGAGACCAATCGTTTTTTTTCGTAAAGCGCAGGACGGCATCGATCTTCGTGATAACCCCTCCAGCCCAGGGATTCGCCCACTTCCCTGCATCCGGCTTGAAAACCGTGACTTGCTTCACGGAACTCAACCGTCCTTGTGAACGAATCCCATGATGTTCGGTTTGTTCTCCCCCCCTCACAACTTGGTGCCAGTTCTGCGGCGGCTTTCGACCTTGGGTGAGTTAGATTATTATAGTTTAGGGTCGTGTTTCTCGTTATCGGCCGTTTGGTATTGACTTTCCTGCAATGCCGTTTCTGACCTCCCCCCTCTGGAACCTTTTTGCTCCCTCACCGGAATCTGAGCTGGGATTATCTGAATTTTTCCCCTCGCAGCGCCCGTCTTTTCGTTTTTTTTTTTTCGACGTTGCAGGGGAGGCGTGTCCTGGGCCTGGGCTCATGGAGACCCCACCTTTTCCAGTTTTTGCGCAGCGCTGATCGCATCCGCCTGCGAAGGTGCTCAGCTTCTTCCGGCAAAAAGACTAGCCCTTCGTTCCCCCCCCCCCCGAATGGATGGTCCTCTATCCCAACTTAAAGCGCGCGAACCATTTGGCGGTTTTTTTCCCCCCTCTCGCAAAAATGAGGGAGCTGCCAGAACAAATTCCTTTCCCATCGCCGTTTCCTAGGATATAGTCGACGATTGAGTTCTCCCCCCCAATGGCTGAGGCCATCTTCTTTTCTAGCGAGCCCCCTAACATCAGGACCGTTTTTTTTCTGTTCCCCCCATAGCACAATCTCGGTACGCATTTATGTTGTTTCCAGTTTCGAAGACTTACTCCCGTTTGGTTGTTTGCCGAGGCGATGTTGATCCGCACGAACGAAGCAATCCCAGTTTTTCCATATTTTTGACCAAAACAGAGGTCTATCTTTTGTCCCTTTCCCCCCGCTTAATCTAGAATAAGCGAGTGATGAAGCCTGTGTTCCCTTTCTCGTGAGAAAGCCGATTTTTCGTGATGTCTCCCCCCAAGAAGAAGTATTTCTTTTTTACCCCCCCGACAGCCTCGGTGATCGATTTCGTTTAGGTTTACCCAGAACATTTTCTAGCCCTTTTTTGGTAATGCACGACAGCGTGTGGACTTTAAGATGACCTTCTCTTCCCTTTTTTTCTCCTTCCGAGACTTCTGGCCTCGGCTTGGCAAGAGAATCTGTCTGCGCACCTCCAAGTTCTGTTGATTCTAACCTTTTCCTTCCCGAGATAATGGGAATTACGCGGCTCCAAGACGTTTTCCTCCATGGAGAAAGTTCCTTTTTTTCGCCGAACCTTTTTGGCATAGGTTTCGGCGAGATCGATGTAATGGATTTTCCTATCCCTTCTCCCCTGGGAAGGTCCGTTCCCCCTAGATCTCCGAGAATTTTTTCGCCATGTAAGGCCTTGACCCCCCCCGACGAGTCGAAATTCTGTCTTCACCTCTAAAACGGCGCCCATACCCTCCGAGTCGGTCGTTACCTTTCCTGCGACCAATGTACTGAGGGCTTCAGATTTTCCTTTGAACGATCGCTTCGTGGATTCTCGCACTTTTTCTCCACACCCCTGCTGGACCGCGTCTCTCTAAATTGCGTCGCCGCCTATGGCTACGCCCCTTTTTTTGTCATTGATGCAAAACTCCTTCGGTCCAAGGGAGTTTTTCCTCGGAAATGAGGGACCCGCCGTCGTTGTGCCCTGAATCGCGTAGAGCAACCTCCTCAATTGACAGAAAGCTCCTTCCTTTTTTTCTCCCAGATCTGTATTAGGAACAGCACCCTCGGCTTTCAGCAGATTTAATGGGCGAGCTATCGCACGCGTAGTCCTTCCCTCTACGTTGCGGTATGGATTTCTTTCCTACTTCCTTTTATTCCCGTTTCGAGGTGATCACAGTGTTTGAAAGGAGTCCTAGTTTCCCTCCTTGTATTTGGGACTTTTCCCCCTTTCGATTCGGTCTGTGATTCTCCACACCCCTCTGGTTCGTCTTGCCGACGAGGATTCGTTCTCGGAAACCCCCCTGTTAGAACAGCACTTCCTCTCGCTTTCACTTTGATCGTCGGGCGAAGATTCTCTCGGATTCGTAAATTGTCTAGCGTTCCGTTTCGGGGATTTTTTCATTCTCGATTTGGCGACCCAGCCCTTTCTGACAGCCAGAAATGCCCGCCAGCTTTTTTCATTTTGCTGCGATCGACTTGCTTTTCGTTTGGCGGGCGTCCAAAAACTCATGACGTCGATACTTGTCTCATTGTGCTGGTCCCCCTATTTTCCTAATAAGTTGTTGTTGTTGATCTTCAAGGATAAAGGGTCCTTTTACGCTTTTGGTTTTGCGCCCGCCATCATGAAAAACATCCTTACCCCCTTTCATATCGCACTAGCACTCACCCATTTCTCCGTGTGAGTACGTGCTGTGCAAATTATGTGTCCCCTCCCCCGATTTTTTTTTTTCTTTTTTGCTTTGTTAACCATCGAGGACACTAGAAGACAAAGAATCGACCCTGGTCCCTCAGCCCCCTTGCCAAGTAATCTTCCCGAACCCTCCCGAATGAAGGCGTGTTTACCCGTGTCTGGACTAAAGGTGCAGCTTTGGTTCCCCGACTCGGAGCAGCTTCCCCTTGTTCATCCGCCCCGACCTTTTACCTAGCAGAGGAGATGGAACCTTTACCTTCCCCCCCCCCGACAGTGTTCCTCGACGGGCCCTTGGGGCAATCGCGTCCGAGGCCCAAGGCATCATCACATCTCCTCATTACGATCCTTCCGAGAAACCCCCTACTCCTTTTCCAACGTAGTTAAGAGTTGATTGAATCACCTTAATATCGAGCATTTCATCCTGCCCCCTTCGCTGAACGACTTAGGTGTGGTGATCGTTCCGTTTACCTGCTAGAGCAGGCTATCCAGGCGAGACCCTTCATCCCCCGTATAGAAGACGCCGTGGCCTTAACGATCTACTAGAATCGGACATCAGTTCTTCTGAAGCCTCAAGCTCATTTCTTTCCCATCCAGCCGATATCGCAGGATATTTTCCCCGGCGGCCCACGAATTGCAGTTCCCCCGCAGTTTTTTCATCCCCGGAATTGGTGGAATTAGTGACGCCCCGCCTTCCTTCCCTCGCCATCGGTAACCCCTTTTTTGAGTGACTCCGTCACCCTTTCCAAAGCCTTCATAGCAGATGTCGTCCCAGGTCCTTACCTTATCAATTGATCAAGATCACGCTGTATGCGCCAGTTTGCTTGACCCCTTTTTTTTCCTCAAACAGCTTCTTTCGAGCCGCCTGCTCTAGACCCCCAGGCCTCTCGATGGTCCCTTCGCAGGGATATTCCGTCTTCCGAAATCCATCCCCCTTTTTTTTTCCCCTCGCATATCAACGAGCCCGTGCTTTCTTGGTGGAGCTTTTGCGCCATGGTCAGAACCTCTTGCATGGTCTCGACTTTCGTTATTCCTGTTTTTTTTGGGAATAACACCTGTTGTCCACTCCCTGCGTTGCGCCCCTATTCGCGAGGACCGCCTTTGAAGTTTCTTAGTTTCTCGCGGTCATTACTCCCAGATTCATTCAAAGAAGCTTTAATTTTTTTTTCGGACCTAGCTTCCATTATCTGGCGCCGACACCGGGTGGACCAATCCTGATTTTCACCCTCTTTGCTGTCCCCCCCAATGAAGAACGAGCCTGATGGCCCCTGCGGCTCGCCCTTTTCCGGTTGCCCGAAGAAGATTCAGGTCCCTACCTGACGAACCTGCGCGGGTTCTTCTACTTTCCCCCCCCCCCGTTAAGCTTTTTGTAAGAGACCACTGCGGACTTATGTAAGGCTTTTAGTAAAACTTTTGCGCAGCCATGCACCCATCCTGGCTTCCCGAATGAGATCCCCCCCCCTTCCTTCCAACCTCCTCCCCCTCTTCTTTCTAGATTCAGGGATATTTTTGTTCACAGTCGATCCTTGTATGAGGTAGTCCATTGCCGGCGCACACGCTCAAGTTTCTGGCCTAAGCCTGAATTTGTTCTCCCCTTTGAACTACATGGCGGCTCGATAGCCATTGAAAACTTCTGACTCTGATTTTTTTCCTGCAGCTCCCCGAATTGTTTTCCTTTGGGATTCCGCTCTATTGTTCAGCGAGCTTACGTTTGGAGCCACCTTCCCGATTTTCCCCCATTGGTGGGTTCACTTTTTCTGTTTTTCTCCGAAGGCAGCCAGCCGCCGCTTCATTCTATCAGCGCTACGTCCCATTGCTTTACACGTTTTTGGTTTTTCGACTTCCTTCTTCCCCCCGGTCTACCGACGAGCACCGACCCAGCACGCGCCCCACCAGAGCCACCCTCCCACCTTCAGGCGCTGGCCCAAATCCTATGCCATGTCTGACATCTCAAGGATTCCTTAGGGTTTTCCCAGCCCCAAACAGATGTCCAGCGGGCTTTTAGAGCAAGTCCATGCTGGGCACCTGCTCAACGTCAAAGTTTTTTTGGCCGATATCAGCGGTCTCGTTTGTGTCCCAAGAAAGAGATACCCTTTGATCTTTTTCCGTTTGGCACGCCGGCGGAGCCGCCGCGACTCAACTTTCAATCAGAACATACAGATGAGTGTCTTCCCTCGGGAAGGAGGAATTGTTTCATTTTGCGGCCTACAATAGTGGTATAATACCTGTTGGACCTTTCATTTCGATAGAGAAGCCATCGGAATGATCACCGTTACTAGCCCGGAGAGATTGGTTCTTCTTCCCGTTTCTTTTTCTTTTTCGGCACAAACCTTTCGCCCCTTTCTCGACAGGCAGAATCCTCAAGCGGAGTCGATGTTAATTTTGTCCCCGAGTTTTTTTTTTTCTTTGTTCGGATGATTCGCGATGCCGGCGCACGGACTTTACTACCTCCAATTTTGTTTTGAGGAGTCAAGTTCGGGCTTTTTGCCGGTAGTCGCAATCCCATCGTGAGACTTACTGCATTTCTCGGCCCCCCCTTAACCCCCCCACCCCCCCCTCCCGTTTCCCCTGCGGTTTCTCTAGAGGTGGCTCCTTTTTGTCGTCCACCTCCCCTTCTGGTCGAGAAAAATTTCGCGTCGCGGTTTTATCGACAATTCACGCTGGATTCCTCTTTGCATCCGCCAGCCAGATTCGGACCATCTTTCCCCTTTCCGTAAATGATTGAACACCGATTCCTCGACTAAAGCGAACAAGTACCCTTTTCGAAAAGATCCCAATTCTCCTTTTCCTCACACCTTGGTGAGTCTGCTTTCGTGCGCCGCTTTTGAAAAGCGTCCCTGAGTACGATTTCTTTCTTTGTTTTCACGACCCGCTTCGCTGATCTGGCCTTCCGTATCCAAGAAAGCGTGAATGTAGGACCTCCTTTGCCCTTCCCCCCCTGTCCCGAAGGAATCTTGAGATTTTCGCTCATCGATTTTGCCAGCTCTCGCAGTAGTCGTTTAGCTTTGATTGTTCTTTTTTCATTTGAGAGGGTCGCGTGTCGGCTTGATCAATTCTTTAATGAGCCCAACGATAAAGTTTCCGCCCCCCTCTGTAGAATGATCGCCTGCCCTTTATCTTTGCGGCGGTTCTCGCTGCCCCCCCCTTCCCCAAACACTTCTTTATTTTTCCCCCAAAAGGACAATCGAATGATGGACTAGAGCTTCCCCCCCCCCATGAGCTCACAATAGCAAGTGTTTTACCTTTTTTTCCAAAAGCGGTGAGATGCAGAACCCCTCCGGGATTGAACCTCGCGTTGTCCTGGGATATCGAGACCCAGTTCTTTGCGCTGGCCGCTCCCCTAAGTGAGGCCCCAGCGCTCTTTAGAGGTGTTTCCCGCTTCCCCGTTTTGACCGGACGGTTGTGCCAAAATTGCATCTCCGAAAGCCGAGATTGAGGCCGGCTTCTAGTTTTTCTTTTCCCGACGCTAAGACGTGGTGGTCATGTACCGTTTGCCAAGAATGAACACCTATTCTTCTCCTACCTCGTGTCGATACCACCCCCCAAGCGTTCGATTGATCTTGTCTCCACGTCCCCTTTTTTCCCTTATAGATCAGGAGGAGAAGCCTTGCCCTTCTTCCCCCTCGCCTCTGAGAAGGCCGGCTTTTGAGGATTTAAGCTTCTTAGACTTATCAGAAACGCCTTTCCTCTTTCAAGCGGTTAGGAGACAGATTTATTTTCGGTCCTGGACAGAAAGCCCCCAACTCCCCGGTCGGGTCCTTTACCGGTGGAGAATAAATCTAAGTCGTTCCCTCCTGCCTCTCCTCTTTCGTTTTTCTTAAGCACCTCTTCCTTCGTTGATTTTACCGGTTGTATTAAGCAGATTTTCCGAGACCCGAAGATTCGCACTTTTCCAGCTTCCCTTTTCCTAAAAGGTTGACCTCCCTGCTTAGAGGTTTCTCCTCTCTTTTTCCATGGATTTAGAGCCGCCCCGTAGATCGACTCCCCTTTGGCATAGAGATGTCTAATTTTATCATCCATGGGACCTTCATCGTAGACGGTCCCTGCGTCCTTGAGAGAACCCTCGCACTTCGCTTATTGTTTTACAATTGATAGAGGGTAGGCTGCTCCAAGCGTCCCCCCCACCGTCGCCCCCGATTGCATAGGAAGATATGGATCACAGGGTTGCGGATCGCTTAGTTGATTTTTCGGCCCTCTCCAACCAACGCGGGCGGCTCCGGTGGTCTAAAGGACCCCACCTTTTTTTGTTCCGTGAAGCGCGAACGGTGTGCTTTAAAAACTGATGACGGTCTTCCTCCGCCGTTCGTCGAAATTCTAGACGATTTTATGCACGAATGTCTCAGATGTTCAACGCGAATCACACGCTTAGAACTTCTAACTCCTGCTCGCTGTACGCCCCCCAAAGACCCACCCCCCCTTTTTAGTTTTCTCAAGTCGTAGTAATGTTTCGAGAATTCTATTATGTTCCCAGCAGACCAGTCGATAGACGTTGATTATGTCTACTTCTAACCTTTTATTTTCTCTTGAATTGATGAGTTTGGGATAGCAGCGTCCGGAGTTTGCCAGGTTACCTCTTTCTTTCACAGGAAGTAGGGGGATTGATGCACTAACAGGATCGTCCTTTTTTTTTTTTTTTTTTTGTTTTGTCGCGGCTTCCATTCGGGAAACAGGTCGTCCTTGAAGATGGATTAGAGCCCGCCTTTCCTCGCACAAGGTTAGACACGAAGTTTATCTCTTCCCTTGTGGTCGGGACGTGTACCCTTCTCCTTTCTGCCCTGCGAATGAAATTGAGGTCGAGTCGACTTCGGTTGATGTACTCCTCTTGAGCCCCTCTCCGAGGCTTACTCAATGTCCCCCGTCCAGTAGGCTGCCTAAGTTTTCTTCCTCGAAATCACTTTCGAGATTTTTGATCAATAAGCCTCCTCCGTAAAAGTACCCATTTTCTTTGAGGTAATTTCTATCCTCCTCCGTTTTTTGGTGTTTTCTAGAATCTTTTCCCCCCCTTCAGTTTTACCCGGGTTTGCGTCTATTGTTTTGCTTATCTTATCGAAAAGGATTCCAGCCATGAGAAGGGCGGGTAACTTTTGTTTTTTTCAGTCCCCCCTGTTCATTGGAGCTGGGCGCCCCCGAAGTTCATAACCTCCTCTTTTCCTTCATAGAAACTTGAACGCGAAAGCAAGTACGCTTGAGCACTCATCAGCCCCTCCCCCCGTGAATTCTTTCTGCGAAGACGTCAACCGGTTTAAGTACCCCCTCCGTGGGTGCCGCGCACCCCTCTTTCGGAAATCCGTACCCCCTCCCTAGTTTCACGAAATTTCCCCGACTCATGCCGACTGCGATTGAACATTCCCCCCGCCCCCTCCCGCCTTTTTGCCTGTTCATGAGAGTTGCCACGGGACAAACTAATACAGTTAGAGCTCCCACCTCTACAATGTCTGTTCAGTTCCTCTTTACTCCCTCATCATCACCGTCTTTCGACTCTTACAGAGCCGGCCCAGACGAGAAGAATCTCTTATCCTCCGTTGAAAACTCTCTGACCGACATGCCTCCGGGTTCTCCGAAAATTCGATTAACCGGGCGAATGGTCCTCCCTTAGTCGAAATTAGCGTCATAATCCTTCCAGGTAATCAAGACTGCTTTTTTATTTCGGATTCGAACTGCTGAAGTCTAACCAACAGGTGAGTTGAATCCCCCTGATTCTCGGTCTGATCACTTTGCCGTTCTTCCCGAACCTCGGCCCCCTTTTCCCCTTCGCGAATGACGTGGGATTAGTTTCCTCCCCCTAGCTATCCATGTTTGCAAAACCCTGAGGTCCTGGCAACTGACGATGCCAGCATGGTCAACTCCTTTCGTTTTCCGGCACCAAGAACCCTGATCATGATTCAAGAGATGCCTTTTCTTAAAAGGCTAAGGGCCTGTTCCCCCCCCTCCTCTGCCGGCCATTTTATGCCGCGCGCTCTCGTTTACAGGACCTAATTGCTCCCGGGCTTTAAATCCTTACCTGAAAGTCACCCGAGTCCTTTTCTCTCTGAGCTTGCCCCTTGGCCCTAACTCGTCAGTTGTTCCTCCCCCTGTATTCCACCCTTTTTTTTTTGACCCTTTATGATACAAGTCTCCTGGGTGCTGGACGCTCCCTTCCCTGACTCCGCGGCCCTGGTTACGCCAGTAAGGATAGCTGCCTTTCCTTTCTGTTCCGCGAAACACAGAGCTATCTGCGGACTCTTCCCGGAATTGTTTTTTTTCCCTCCAACCGGTTCTGAAATAGTATCACCCCGGTGTGATAACTTTCTATCCTTTTGGGCGATCCTGCACCGCTTTCCTCCCATCGGCGTGATGGTTCCCCGTCCTCCCCCCAGTCTCGGTTAATCCTGTAGATTTTCCTCTCTGTTTTCGTGACAAGTATCCCCTAGAACCTTCTTCCCGATTCGAAGTGCTCAGGAGGGCCATTGTTGTACCATCTCCCCTTGAACTCCTAAGGAGGTAATTTTGAATTGAGGTAGCCCAAGAGAAATAATGCGCACTTTTCCGTCTTTGGTTTCCCCTATTATGCAGTTCCTTTTTCCTTCCCTCCCCCCTGAGGTTTGATAGGCTCCACACCTGAATCCCTTCCTTCTCCTATTTGGAGTCGCGTTCGAACTAGGCCGGCATCGCACCCCCCAATAACCCGATCTGCTCTTTTCTGCAGTCTCTTTTTTCTCGTGTTTCTTTGACAAACCAGCTTCTTGTGCTCTTAGTTTTGGCTTTCTCATCTGTTCCCCTTTCCTCTTCCTTGCAGCATTCGGATGTTGCGACTCCCGACCTCCCCCTACTTCAGAGGATGCGATTTTCCATCTGATCTTTTCCCGTTAGCGTTTTTAGCCATCTTTATCCTACCCCGACACTTCCAACTTGACCACCTCCCCCTTCCCTGCTCAACCGCTTCAACCCCTCTACCTCGCAAGCTCACTATAGTTTTTCCATTTCCCCCCCCCATCCTGTCCTCCTTTTGTCTAGTGCTACATTTTTTCTCTTTTAAGTCAACCTTTCCACGGCCGAATATCCATATTGGGACTCGAATAGAATCCCTCCCACCCCCCCCCCCCTTCTTTCTTCTCGGGCGAGCCGCTCGTCTGGCACACTCGTTTTGGCTTTGCTGAAAAAGCCGATCCTTTTTCTTTTTCAAGGAGACGTCCGTGAAGCGATCATGTTTCAAGTGGCTCAGATAGTGTGAGCCGCATGGATTTTTTCCGAGAGAACTCCTGTTTTGAACTCTTTTCGGCGTTACGAGAAAAAATGCCTCATCATTTTTTCAAGGATACCCGACGGCCAAACGTGCGAGTCGTGCCTCCACTGCCTAACGTTTGAATGGAAGAAGGATTATATTATTGCCTCATTGATGTGGGATGAATTCCGCCCCTGTCCTGAACCCTCTTCTCTTTTCTAATAAATAAGTTGTTGTTTTTCTGCTCCCCCCTTTCTGCGAAGCTTGTCGCGGAATAAAGCACTTCCACCTCAAGGAGCAGGCTGACATTCCCGCCATGTCGGGCCCCTCCCTTCTCAGACGTTTTGGTCCTTCTTTTCAGTATCTCGCCGATCCCCATCGCGGCCGTTCTTTCCTGCGTAAAGTCCACATCCCCCCCTTCCTTATCAATTTTTCGCTTGCTCGAGCTTGATAACAGCTTCGTGACAACGAGATTTCTCTCCCAGTTTCCCCTCTGAGAATTCCCAGTCGCCCAGCCTTCATCCCTGAGGTTTCGTCGTGAGACACGATCCCACATGTTTCCCCCTCCCCCCTTTTCTTTTAGGCGAGCTTGCGAAACGCGGCTCGTTTCCCTTCGGGGCTCCAAGGGTTTTTTTGGGTTTCAGTCCTTATACTTCGCCTATCCCATCTTTTGACTGACCCTTCGGAAAAGTCTTTTTTAATTTCCCTCCCTTGATTTCATTTCTTGATTAGTTGAAGATCTTTTCCCTCTTCTTCCTTAGTATGCAGATTTGCTGGCCCTGTTTTAAGCTTGTGGTGTCGGATTGATATATAGGCTTCGAACCAACGATTCAACGTTTGACCCCCCCCTTCTCTCTGACTAGAAATTCCATGCCGATTTTTTCAGTGGCTGCTACTCTGCCCCCCCCCCCCTTTCACTCATTTTAGCAGTGCGCAAACGTTTGGTTTGAAATAGGCCCTTCCCACAACCCTTCCAAGAGCCCCTTCCCCGGTGTGTTGGCCCAAGCAGCCCTGAACCCTTGTCTTTATCTCAGAAAACCCCTCAGATCTGTCTTTTCCAATAGCTTTTTCCTTTGATCGCCAGTGACCGACCGCGGCGCGCAACACACCTCTTAGCGTGTTTTGCACCCTCGACTCTCCTTTCCCTTCGGAGCTGCCACAACTCCCTTCATTTCTGTACAGACGAGATTGCGCTTTTTTGTTTTCCTAAGTTCCGCCGTGGTGGTCTGTTCGCTTTTGACCCCGACATTCCAATCTCTCCCTCCCCCTTCAGTAACGATGTCCTTCCCCCAACAACCCTATTTCTTTCTCTTTGAACAGGAACCCTCGTCCCTCTTTATGCAACAGGTAAATAGTAGAGTCGCGATGACCGAAGCTTTGTCAGTCTCGACCCCCCTTCTTTTTTCTCTTTTTTCTTTCTAAGCAACCGTGTCCCATCTGTTAGGCGCCCTAATTTTTTTTTGCTAGTTCGCAGGAGACCGCTCCAGAGTCTTTCTTTTCAGCTTCCATTCTTGAAAGAGAAGTTAGTGCATGCCGCGTCCTCGCGCCGCTTTCCTAGAAACAGTCGCCATAAGACAGGGTCTCCCTCCTGGATCCGCCCTGCGAGACCATTCCGCTTTCATCCATCGCAACAGCAGCCCTCTCAACGGTCCTTGTTAGAGGTCGAGCACGTACGATTCTCCTTCTCTTCATGGAGACGTCCTTTTATATAGATCCCTTCCTCATGGTATTCAGGCAGGCAGAATAAGCGTTTTTTTCGTTCGAATTTGGGCATAAATCGAAAGTATCTTCTCCCTTCAGAAGTATTTTCGTCCTCCCCCGTTCCCCCCCTTTTCCTGGGTTCGGTAGTAAGATTCTCAGTTTTGGCACGGTGAAGGATCGCTTTCTTTGACGCCCTCCCCACCAAGAGGAGAGGCTTTTGACTCTCCACGGCACACGTAGAATCGATGATTCCCTCCTTTTAGGTGGCTTGATGAAACTCATCTGCGCGTATTCCGAATTTTTCGTCGACAGACCTTTTTTTTTTTCCACGTATGTTATGCCCTTGATAGTAGATATCGCATCTACGCGCCCCCTTGATCACAGGCTTCGCCTTCCCTATAGCACTCGGATATGTTAGCTTCCCCTCCCCCCTTTTTCAGGTCGCGTTTTGCTCCGAGTTAATGTTCTGATTCCTTTCCTTCTAGGCACGCCGGCGATAGGTAATGGTTCTATGTATAGATTTTCAGGACGATCCTCTTCTGAGTTTGAGTTGATTTTTCTTCTTCTTAAAGTGTTGCCAGGGGTCCATGCTTCCCTTCCTTTGGAGCTTGAAGGGAATTTTTCACGGAGATGTCTATAGTTGCGTGCTTTCTTCAAACCAGTTCGCTGGCCGTCTTTTACTCTCCCTGCACCCCAAAACTGTCTCGGCATCACCTGTAACGGCTTCTCTCCATTACTTCACTATGACTTTTTCTTTTCTTTTTGGGTTGTGACCTCCTCTCCATATCGTAATTGAGGTCTGCGTTCATTTTCCCTCTCTTTCTTAGGATGTCAGATGGGGTTCAGAAATTCATGACTGACAGCCATACCCATTCCCTCCCTTCCGACGGTGATGAGATCGTTCCACTGCACTCTTTTTTTTCATCTGGCGGCACCCCCCTCGTTCGTTCAAAGGAGTCCCCCCCGGTATTTTCTCATCTTCTCTTTCCTCCTCACTTTTTTCTCTTTTTCAAGCACGCAACTTTTCCGGCGCCGTAGTATTCTTTTCTCCCTCCCCCTGAAACCCTCGCGAAAGGCTAATAGCAGCAACATTCAGTTTCCTCTTTTTTCCCTTTGATGTACCTTCAGATGGATGCGGCCAACACATATTCCCTCAACGAACGGTGCTCACCCAAGACCTTAAAGTCATTACGAACCGCTCCATCTCTCTCCCCATCCTACCCAGACCACCTTGCACTTTTCTCCCTCTTCCTCAGTTTTTTACGGGGTGCCGAGGGCCCAGTTTTGGGTGCCGCGCGACCTCATTCTCTGGCACTGAATCTTCACCATAATCGCTCATTCTGACACGGACCTACTACCTCCTTTACGACGTTGTCCCACCTGTCCCCACCGCGGGTGACTCTTTCCCCCCACCCAAAACGGTTTAAACTCGCAAAACAGCATTTCTCTATCGCAGGCGAAAATCCGTCCCTCCCCCGAATTTCGTCAGAAGGAAGTTTCCAGTGTTGCGTTGTCCTCTCCTTCTAGAATTAATGATCTTCCCTTTCCCTTCCGACCGTTGATGTTTCCGCCTCTGATTCGAATCGACATTTGTTCGTCGTCTCTTTTTCTACATCGTATAGTTAGGACATATCAAACTTCCCTATCTCGTCCACGCGTCCGAACTGCTTTGCGGACTCTTCAAGAATTAGTGTTGAATCAAATCCCCCCTCCCCTTGACTCGCGGATCGGTCGACCATTCCGTCTCCCTCCGGCGTAGCTCTCTCCGGTCCGTTGGTTTCCCTTGATTGTTAAATACAAGAAGAGATCAGCCCCTTTTGACCCGGCCATACTTTTTGTACCTCCCTCATCGTTGGCGAAGCATTGACGTCACAACTCTTTCAAGATCTCCTATCGTATTGTCCCCATTGAAGAAGGGTCAGTCCCCCCCCCCCCCTTCCTCGAGCCGTCATTCTTCTGCCACGGCGCTATCTGATGGAACTCCCTGCTTTTCGAATTCAATCATTACCAGTTTCTCTCTCCTAAAGGTAGGTCCCCCTTGCTTTTTTCGATGGCAATGGCGTGAATTTCTTCTTTTTTTCTCCCCCTCCCTTCCTTCATTCAACGTTCTTCATAACTCCCTCCCCGAATGCGACGGGTTCTTTCCTCGCCTGCGCGGAGGATGCTAGACCGTCCGGCTAGCGGTCAATTTTTTCCCCTTTCCCTTCAACTTCAAGAATGTGTCATTGCCTCCCGGGTGCCCCTCGCGGCATCCTGTTCTCTACCGGATGTTCAAATCGAGATACGAGAGTGTTTGATGATCAATGGGACGACACGGATCTCCTGACCCCCAGATTAGGCAGTGCTCAGACTCATTTTTACCCGGAAATGCTTTCTCCCTCTTGCAAGCGGTTTCCGTTTCGAAGACCCTCTGTTTTTTTCAGATAAATATCCTTTTTCGTCTTTAGATCGTGCATTTAGTTCTTCCCCGAGAAAGCACATGCCACAACTTTCTGAAGGCGTCGTGTGAAACTCGATCCCCTGCCCCGAGATCAGGGCTATTTTTCATTGCCTCCCTTCTCCATGACCTTTTTCGTCAAATTGCCTCCCAAGCGACAAATTCTCGATATGTGTCTCCTAGTCTCGACCACCTCTCCCTCCCTCCTCCCTCTCTCTTTCCCCCCCTCTCTGTTTTTTCGCCTCTCCCTCATTTTTTTTTTTTAAACCACCCCGCAGATATTGTTCCGATCTTAGCTATGTCCATCATTTCGATTCTCCCTCCCATCTTTGTGAACCCCGCCAGCGATCTCAGCCGGACCATTCACTATCAGCGCGTGCGCCGGGATTTTTTTCCTCTCTCTCCCTTCTTATGATCAACCCCCACGCCCCTCTGACCCACACAACCTTCTCCAAGCTTCCTCTATGACGACGTGCGCGCGCTGAAACCTCATCAATGCGAAAGCCCAGTCTGTTAAAACCAGCCTGATTCCCCTTTTTCCCAGGCAATTGATGGGCTACCGCGACTTCTTTTTCCTCCTCAGTCAGGCGGTCTGGTTTTCGTGCTCCCCTTCTCATAGCCCTCAACGGCCCTTCTTTTCTCACTTCGCCCCGGACGAATGGCACCACATTTTCTTTTTTTCACTCATATTTTATGCTTTCTCCCCTTTCCTGGTCTTAAGTCCGTGAAGTCGAACCTTCCGTCTCCCCCATGGCATAACACGATCGTGTTTCCGAATCCTTTCTTGTCTCACACTGCTCGACGCACTCATCGAATTGATGCGACTTTCCTCGCTCCCCCCAACAAGAGATTGTTCGTCAGCTTTCTGTACCGTCTTTTTCCGGGTCCCCAACGTTCGGCTAGTCTTTCAGATCGGCCCCCAGGAATCCGAATGGCAGCAGTGCGATGCCTTTCCCTGCGCATTGCGGGATTGCCGACGATTTCTGCCGCCTTATATCTCTCTATACTTCCCCATTTTTTTCTTCTCCCCCGTCGGCTTTGCGCCGGCATCCGTCTTTTAGCGCACCCTGCAGCAATTAATCGACCTGCTGCACCTATATGACGACGAGGAGGGCCGAATTGGCTTTCCCCCGAGCGAGAACCCTCTCGTTGCCTGTTCCTCTCGCGGACTCCAATCGATTTTTCAATTCGATTCTCGATCTCCCATCGAAAGCCAGGTATTAGTCCAATTTTTCCCCTGTTTGCCGTCGGCTTGAAACCCGATGTCCTCTCCTCCTTTTCCAGTCCCCGCCGAACCATACATTCTTGTCTCCGCTCCCCCCTGGTGCCTTCACGGATCCGGCTCCGCTTGCGAAACAGTACTTCTTTCGTAGGGTACACCGACTCCTCTCTATAGGGTCCCCGACTTCGCCGACAGCCCCCTTCCGAACTCCCCTTTCACCTTGATGGTGGTTCCATTTTTCCCCTGAGCTTGTCAGGATCGTCATTTTGCCAGTTTTTCCCGTCTTTTCGTGTCTGTCGCTTTTCGGTTGCGGGTCGGTGTCGGCTACTCCTCCTCTCTCCTCCCCTTTCGACACCCTTCTCATTTTTTTCGTTTTCATGATATCCTTCCTGCGATTGCCGGCTGGTGTTTTGACTTCCACCCAATCTATCCTGCCCCCGGCCATCGAATGCTGATTATGGCTCCCCCAACCCTTTCCAGCGCGAGCCATATTTTTTTTTGTGCCCCCCCAAAGCCAAGTCAACCCCTTCCTAAGACAAAAACGATCGGGATTCCCCTATTTCTCCCTTCGTTTTCTTCTACGGCCGCCGTTGAGTCGACGCGCCCATTTGCTGAGTGAAAGCGATCTTAGTCGTTGTTTTTTGAAATGCCTCACCCCCTCAGGACAGTTTTCAGTCTTCACAACCGTTTGAACCGCCCCTCCCCTCTTTAGTCCAGGTTTATATTGGCTCTCCAGTGATGGTTTCATGTTGGCGTGACCCTCCGTTTTTTTTAGCTGCACCTTACGCTTTACGTCCCTCTAGTCGCTGACCCCCTCCCCTTTCCCTTTCTCGATCTTGTCCGAATTGAAACGTTAACGAGGAGAAGCAGTTCCCCTGCCCCTGAGCATGCGCACGACCGTGATTGCTGTCTTATCAAAGCCCGTTCGTCCCTTCTAGAACCGCCTCGTTTGATCTATTTTCCATGGTTTCTGTCTCCCCCCCCGAAAGGCTTAAGATTTTTTTTTTACCGGAATCCGCACCTTAATTTTGGGGATGTCCCGCTTTACCCTTCCCCCTTCTGTGGAACGCGAGCCGCCGTTAGACCAAGGACCCTGTTTTCTCCCCGCGCATTCGGTCTGCCTTAGAAAAGCTTGATTCCTTTTTTCCGCCCTTTAATGCTTCCGCCGCGACACCATTACGCGTTACGACCGAGCTGCGAAAATTCTTCGAACCTTTTCATTAGTTGCGAGTTTTTTTTTTTCCTTCGCTTTTAATTATGAATCTCTCATAGACTTGTCGATGTCCTCTCGTTCGGCCGCGGCCTTCCTCGTACATCAATTTTGCTTCCCCTTCCCGTTTGTGCGGCCTTCTTCCAATTTTCTGAATAATACTTCTAGTCTGTGATTCAATTTTCCCCCGTTCGTGGTGCTGCTGCTTCTGCCCCTTTGTCGATGAATGCTGGCATCGGTCGATATGGTCTCGGTCCACTCAAAGGTTCTTAGTTTTTTCCCCCCTGATCGCTTAATAATTCCCCCTCCCCCCCTTCTGCCTTGGCCGCTTTATGGATAAATTGTCCCCCCCACGTAGCACTCCGATAGCTAAGGTTTCGTTTCTCTTCACCTTTCCTGATCGGTAGCCCGCTTCCTCAAGTTTCGTCCTCCACCCCCTCAGTTCCCTCTTCTTCCGCTTCCATTAGATATCGACTGATCGCCCCCGCATTGCTCGCCTTCTCCCTTTGCTAGCGCTTCGATCTGTTCGACTTGTCCAAGCACCCGCGGCTTTCGCGTCAGTTCATTTCTCTCTTCTCGCCTTCTGTATGCACGCCCTTTTAGCTGCGGTAAAGTTTTCCTTCTTCACCCTGATGATTTCTCGGAGCCGGCCATACCGGAATCTCTTTATGGTGAGACCTTTTTGGCCCCTCCCTTTTCCAGGTGGCCCACTCCTCAACGTACGGGTATGGCAGTGACTTTCGCCCCCCCCCGGAGGCCCTCCTATCCTTTTTTGGTGTAGTATTTAGACCTAGGGGGGACGTCTTGCGAAGATGTATTCTCTGAACCCCACCCTGGGCCTAGGTCCACGGTTAGCCCCAGCGTCGGATAGAGACGCCTAATTCTTTTTTTTTTTTTTCGATCTGGCAGGAATGTGTAATTTGATTCGCTGTTTTTGCGGCGTCCCCTTTATGTAATCTCTGTTTTTTTCCTCCCAGCAGCAGCGCAACTGCTTTTCTTAACTCCCCCAATTGCCCTTGACGGCTTGCACTCTTTCTTCTATGACCTTGACTCTCCGATTGTTTTTTTTCGCAAAATCATAGACGTCCGACCCTCCCCCCTCCGGTATCCTTGCGTGGTATTCTCTTATTTTCTCCCCCTTGTTGTTTTTTTCTAGATGCCAAACCGCACAGGATTGGATTCGGGTCCTTGACTCGACGTCTGAAGTTTGCTCAGCCCCCCCTAAACTTTAAAGTGCCGGTCGCGGTTCATCGCTATCCATTGCAGCGTCCGAATTTGTTGCTGGGCTTAGCGCAAGCCGCGGGCTGGCGTGCTGGGTGCCACCTTCCTCTTTTTTACATCACCTGAAAGCTCCCCTCCCTCTCGAAAATAAACCGCTCCCCTCCCGCTCCTGCGCAATTCATCAACCAAGTCCCAACTCTCCCCCTTCCTTTGTTTCGATAGGCCGTTCGTTGTGGACTATTAGTGGTTTATTTTTTTTGGGGTTGTACTCTAATCTTTTCCCGGGGACTGCCGCGACTGACCTCTTTCCGTCCGCATCTTTCCGGCGATGAACCCAGGCCTCCCTACGTTTGTTTACTCGACGTTTAACCCCTTTCCAACGTCGGGACCGCGGCCAGCGCATCACCCCCCGACCCCTTACATGGATCCTGTTCAGGCAGGAGCACCTTCCCATCCTCATACACACTTTCCTCTCCCTTAACGAGAGCGGTTCCCTCTTGAGACTCGCCCATTTACGACGCGCCGAACTGAAGCAAAAGTGTGCTTTACTCCTCCCCCTCTCCTTCCCTTATCGTCCAGTGAGAAGCATTTAGCAGGCGTGATTTTTTTTTCCCCCCCTCGCTTCTTCTTACGAAATTGCACATATCAACGCCCATCTCCTTTCATTCCTACTTTTTACTGAAATGTGATACGACTCTTCTTGACCCCTGCTTGAATCAAGCAAAGGACCTGCTAGACTGGCATTTCTTCTTATACGCCTTTGACTCATCATAAAGGTCCGCCGAGAAGTTTGTGGATTTTGTGACTAGGAACACTAATAGAGGTCAACAATGTGTGGCCTCGTCCAAATCAAGCCCCTAGTCCCCCTCCTTGGTCATTTTTTTTTTTTTTTGTTTGTTTTTTTTAAAAGGGGCGCCTCCAGCCGGCACCTTTCACCTCTCCACTTTTCCCAGTGCGCCGATCTGGCGACTGGTATTCCCAGCCCCTCCTGAGTCCTTAGACACACCGCTTTCCATTGAGGCTCTCCCCTTAGTTTTTCGGATGTCCCTTTTATTAGCGGCTACTTTTACGGCGGCTACTCCCCCCATTATTGCTCGTTCAGCCCTGAGTTCACCTTTTGCGATGTTTTTGACCTCCCTTAGACAGCGGTCTCTCCCGGCTGAATCCATCGTTTCCTACCCTGTTTGGGTCTGCATCACCCGAATCTCCTTGGTTGATGTTAAGCACTTGATTCGGACTGTACGAGATCCGTTTCTCGCCTGAAGCCCGGTCCGATGAAACATCCCCGGACTTTCTTCTTCCGGCAGCTTCATAGAGTTTGTATGGTCGCAGCCCCCCTTAATCTCTCTATACACTTAGGATTCTGATCCATTGTTACCATCGGGCATCCACCAGGCCTCTCCCCTCGGCGTGCGCATTCGCTTTTAAGGATATACTCGCGAGCCGATTAATCTTTTTTCCTCAAGTCCCTCCTCCCCCGCTTGTAAGAGACATTTCCTACTTTTTCCTTTCCGCTTCTTCCGGCGTTTCCCAACCGCTCCCCCCCTCCAACAATGACCAACGTCTAATTTCCTCACTTTTTTCTCGCACAACTGAGAAATCCTGAGTCTGCTTCCTCTTTGCTTAGCTCCGCAGCTAATGAGGAAATTGCTCGGCGTCAAGCTAACTATCTTTTTTCACGTTCTTAGAGAAGAGACCTGCTTGCTCTATATAACTTATGACAACGGCCCATCCCCCCCTCTCTGTTTTTTCTTGCCACGCTCCCGAATGTTTTGGATGGGTCCAAAACACCGCGATATTGTTGAGCGCTTTAATTGGTCCGATTCCCCTACCCCCTGCGATTATGTGGGCGCACTGCTGATTTTTCGGCGCGCAGCCCCTCCTTTAATACGAAGAGCCCGACAGCGCGCCTGCAGGGCACGTTGGTCTTTTTGTGCTCCGTCAAGCCCACCGAACAGAAACAGTCTCCAAGCAGCGTGACGTCTCCCTCTTTTCCCCCCCCCTCGATCCCCGTTCCCCCTCCTTTAAAGTTCCGATTTTTGGCAAGTTACCCACCAGCCTGTCCTTTTAGGTTGTTCCAATTGCTTCCCAGGCGAAGTCACCTCTCATATCTCCCCAAAGGACCGGCTTTTCTTTCTCCCCCGCCCTCTCCTAATAGAATCCATGATATTTTTCCCAATGCTCCGCATGCCGCCGCAATCTTCCACCCCCCCCCTTTTTAGAAAAAGAAGAAATCATCTTTCTTCGTCCTATCTTTTGACGTCGTCGATTTGAAAGGTGTTCCCCCCATAGAAGGTCAACCTCCTTGATAACTCCGTGGTTCCGAACCTGGTTTTCTTCCTGATCTTCCAAGCATCGCAATTCCCTTCGTTCTCTTACAAAACAACGGCCTCTATCGGCTTTTTAAGGATCCATTGACCCCCAGTTACATCTTTTCCGAAGCCAGACAGGGAGGAACGAATGGGCATTGACGTTTCCCTTTTTTTAATTAGGCGATGAGAGGGATTCCTCCGGACTCTTCCCTTCAGGTTTTGCAGTTCTAACTTACTTCTCAATCATCCTTTTTTTTTGTTGGAGAGATTCCCAGAATTTCAGTTCCTTCCCCTCCTTCTTTCCCCTTCAATGAGGAGGCACGATGACAGACAATTTTTAACGTTCCTTGCGGATATTAGGACGAGGCTCGCATGTTTTCCTTCTAGCCATTCACAGAGAAAAATCTTCTTTTCTTCAATCGAACGATTTTCACCAGATGCTTGCGCCCGAGCCCCCTTTTAGATCCAGGATTCGGACCCCAAGTGTAGAAGAAGTTGAAGTCCCCGGCCCTTTTCCTTAAAGGTGGAGCCCCAAAAGTCCCTGCACCTCACATCATTGCTGGTGATCAAATATTGAAGTAGGCGGCTGGCTTCTCAAGTTTCTCCCTCGGCGCGGAGATTATTTCCAGATCTCCATAAAAGACTATGAGATGTCGATTTGTCCTTGTGGTCCTTCTCCCCCCCCCCCCCCTTCCCCCCCCCCCCCCCCCCCCCCCCCCCCCTCCCCACCCCCCCCCCCCCCCCCCCCCCCCCCCCCCCCCCCCCCCCCCGCTAGTAGCCACTGATGACCTTTTGAAAGCAGCTGGCACATTTTTCATTGCCCGACGTTAATTCTCATGTTAGCTCTCGATCCCAGGCGCCGAGGAATTTATTCTTTGCGCGATTTGCTCTGTTGTAGTTTTGGGGTTGTTCTCCGACTGTAGCCCCCTTACCTTAACTTTACTGGCCGTCTAGCATACGCCACTACGGTCGCGCTCCCCCATCCGAGTTGAACTCAACCCCCAGGCCACTAATTTTTCCTCTCCTCCCCTAAACGCGCTGAACCTGGCTTTTTTTTTTAAAACCGGCAAAACATTGAGCTGCCCTCTCGGGATGTTTTTTAATCGCGTGCCGATGGTCCTTTTTCCTAGCTTTTAGAGCCAAAAATGAGTTAGTTTGTGAGAAGAGGCTGAATCCCGGCGTCCCTTGGTTCTGAACCTAGCCCTGTATAGGTACAGCTCTTTCCTTTTTTTATTTTTGATATAAGTTTCCGTTTCTGCTCATGAGTTAGAGGTCCCCCCCTGTCCCGAGTCATGATACTGATTTCCTTCCCCGTCCTCGATTAGATGACACCCGAGGCTTCTCTTGAGACTCAACGCTTAAGAATAGTAGACTCTGTTGCCGGAAATAGTCTCTCTTAACCCCGATTTCCCTTGCTTTCAGCTTTGACAGGTCAACCTTTTCCAGTCTTCTCGTAAGGGCCCTGACTGGTGATATACGCTGCTTGAGCAGATTGGTCTTTCCTCGATGCGCGGATCAAGTCCTTCCCCCCTTGTATTGGGAACAGCCCCTGCGGATACGTTGACCTCGTAGCTTGCCCGCCAGTCCGCCTTCCTCTCGACGCGAAAAATCCCCTTTTTCTGATGACCCCCCTGTGTTTTTACCGGACCTATGAATTTTCCCTCCCCTTTTTATTTATTTCCATGTCGCCAGAGGTCGCGCAACGGGACAATCCTTCCTTAGTCCCTGATGGTAATGGATTTCTACTGATACTCCTCTGTCTCGCTTTCCAATAGGAGAAGATTGTCTTTCAATGGAGCGATAGAGAGACTTTCTAACTCTTCCTGGAGGCATACGATAGTGCGCTCTTTGCTCTCTCCCCCTCTCCTTTCAAGTTCTCCAGAGCCTGCCCTTGTCGTTAGAGGATGGAAGATTCATTTTAAGGCATTTAGCTTTGGTATGCTTACTACCCCCCCAACCTTCGGTCGGTTTGCCGGGTTTGATAAAGTTCCCATTCTTTTTTCCCGACCCGCGCGATAAGGTCTCTTTATTACCCTCCTGAGGCGTGACCCAGTTTTGTAGAAGTGAATTCTGTTCCCGTCGTCGGTTGACTT
>Ga0179593_1475568_pt1 | contig 24376 bp, 43 predicted proteins | sample CZODoug2_1_08_16_FD_185931 | JGI IMG/M metagenome (GOLD analysis project Ga0179593, IMG submission 185931) | Vadose zone soil fungal communities from Angelo Coast Range Reserve, California, USA - CZODoug2_1_08_16fungal (PacBio error correction) | ecosystem: Environmental > Terrestrial > Soil >... | reverse complement strand
ATTAGGTGCTTTGTGTTCTTCAAAGTTTCCCCCCTCCCCCCCCTCCTATGAAACTCGCCCCTCCAGCGCTGTGCTGAAGTTGCAGTCTTTTTTTTTTTTCCCCAGTTGTGAGCTGCCTCTGATTTTCCCAAGCCGGATTTCTTTTTTTCTCTTTTTGCCAGTCCAGCTCCCCCACTTTGACCCCCCATGTGGTCCTGCGATCTTCTCAGTTCGCCCCTTTACCAACCCGGGACCCAAGACGGAACCTTCTTGATCAAGCTGCTAATCCGTCCTCCTCATTACAAATCCCCCTTGTGCAACTTTTTGTTCCACTCTGTTTCGGTCCAACGATCCAAAGCGATCCCGAAAATTGGCGCGAGCCCAACTTCCCTGCCGCCTTACTGTCCGACCCTTCAGTATGTACGTTTTTTCCACCCTTCGTCTGCACAGTATCCAGATTCCCCCCAGGTCCCAGACCACCTTTCTTCACGTCAGACATTTTTTCAGTCACCTCCATTTTCCCATCGTACCCACCGTCCCCCGTACCCCCCACAGCTCCTAAGTGACCCTCCCCCTAGGACCTTCCCACGTTCCCACCTGTTTTACGTGGAACCCTTTCCCCCCAGTTTGATGTCCACGGTGCTAACGACTTGTCAAATATTTCTCGCCTGCCCCTCTTACTCGCGCATGTTTTTTCTCTTCTGGAAGATCAACCTCTCCTTCAAAAAGCACGAGCCGTGCGTTAACGTTATTTCTACGAACGGAACCGACCTTCGGCAAGCCTTCTTGAGACGCTATCAACCATATGTCCTGTCCCCAGGTTGCTCCCCATCTTTTTTGCGGGCTTTTAGTCAAGTTTTTGTCCTCCCTTCTTGGTAGTAGTTACCAGGGGATTTTGCGAGTGAATGAAACCCAAAACAAAAAAACCCCAGGCCCCGAAGGTTTCTCGGCTTTTTTTTTCTTTTCACCCTGGATTTTTTGTATTTCACGATTTACCACTGTTTTTTTTTTTGTCTGAGATTAGCCTGGTCCGTAATGCATTACCCCTTTCCCCGTTGGGCTGGTTTGCACACCCCCTGGCCGTCTCCTCGGTCCACCCGTTCGGTATCGATTTCTTAGAAACGGCATTTCTCCCCTGTTCATCTTTTCCATTTTTTTTTCTTGATGTTTTTCTCCCCTTTTTGTCGTTCCCAAATTCCTTCCCAGGACAGATGGCAAGCGCAGCAATATTATTATGGGTTTTACTGATTAGTTCCTACCGCCGCATGTGTTTTTCTCCTTTCAGTTTCTCTTTCTTTTAGCACACTTTTCGTGACGATACGGTGTTGTTCCTTTTCCTTTTTTTGGCTGTCTTTTGACCTGCAGTATCTTCCCCTTTTTTTTCCGGCTTCGTTTTATTGTAGGGGAATTGTTCAAGTGCTTTTTTTCCCCCTGGAGTTTTTTTTGCCTTGTAGCTTTCCTCCGGGCTTTCTTTTAAAACAAAGTGAAGGCATTTCTCCACCACCACATGTGTAGTCAGAAGGCTACTTTGCGAATCCCTTCGTTTTGCCCCCCCCTCCCCCACCCCCAGTTTTCGTGCTTCCAGCATCAAGTTGCTTTGCTTCGTGGCAGGCTTTTTTTTCCAATAAAGCCCCCTTTTTCTCACCCCCCAATTCTGTTTTTTCAGTCCTTTCACGATGGATTGTCATCGTGTCAGTGAGACCCTTGATAACACGTCCCCCCTTTTGTTAATTCCCCCCGGTTGTTTTTTTTACGTTCTTTTCCAATCCCCATAACCTATTTTTTTGGGAAATCCCTAAACATAGACTTTTTCCCGGCGATTCTTTTTTTGTTCTCCTTCCCCCCTTTGCTTTTTTCCCAAGAGCTGTCTACCTTTTTTTGATCAGGTTCGTTTTTTTTTCCTATTTCGTATCGTTTTCCTGACATGGCCCCCCCCCCCCAATCTCCTGCTTGGCGGTGAATGACAACTTTATAGTCAAGGCGTTTTTCCTTTTTTTTTTCAGTTTTCGAGGTTTCTTCTTTTACCCGCTTTATTTTTCCCTGAATTCTTTTCTGGTACCCAAAACCTTCGGCATCCCCCCCCTTTTCCCTTCTTACCTGTTGGTTCCGCCTTGTTTCACCGTGTACTTACCTGCTGTCGTTCCCGTTGCCGCCCCGTCTTTTTTACTTGCCCTGGTTTTTGACCCAGGCAGGGTGAGTTTACTTTTGCTTTTTCCTAACCCCCCCCATAGCCAGGTTATGTTCCCCAAGAACGTGACTTCTCTTTTTTTTTTTCTATCCCGTTTCACCTAACCAGTTGCAGCAACTTTTGCCCAAGTTGAATTTCCCCTGCGCGCCGTTCCTTTTGTTTTTTTTCCAGGTCCCCCCCCCCCCCCCCCTTTGTTTCGCTGAATTGTAAACCCCCTGTGTCCAGTGAAAGTTCCTTCCACCCTTCCCCCTGACCTTCTCTGCAAACTGACGATTTGCCTGGACGTCTGCCCATTCTCTTCCCCTTTTTCGATTGGTTTGGGGGAACCATTTTCTCCCCACCCTTTCCCCTGAACCTGTTTCTTTTTCGACCCCACCGGCCCCACCTCCGGCGCGGCCTGTTTTAGGTACCTTGTTCCCCTTTTTTTTAGCTTTTGTCATATCACTTTTTCCCCCCCAGCGTTCCCGAGCAGGTGCTGATCTTTTATGTTCTTTTCAAAGTCACCCGTTGTGTGCTTTTCCCCCCGTCCACCACATGCTCTCTGGAGTGCTTTTTTCTGCATCTTACGGTTGCTGCTCGGCTTCTTTTTTGTTAGGCAGCGTGTGAATTGAGCCTGAGCGCTTGAGGCTTAATGTACCCCTCCTTCCTTTCGATGTTTTCCTTCACCCCATTAAGGTCACAAAAGCCCCTTCAGTACTTCCCCCCTGGCTTCAAAAACTCCCCCAACCGCCCCTTTTTTTCTTCGGTTTTTTCCACTTTTGTTTTGTTTTCCTTACCTGCTTCTTCATAAAGTCGCTTTCTTTCTCTCTATCATAATACGTTTGTTGTTGTGTCGCCAGAGGCATCACATGGTCTTGTTTCATTCCTCTTTCCTTCCGAAAAACCCCCCACCTTTTTCCTTTTACACCCCGGCCCCGTTGGGTTGAGCCGTTGGAATTCCCCAGGGTACGTTTATGATTCGTTTTGCAGTTGGTGGCCGGGAGACGCCCTTCTTACAGTGTCCTATTACATCTGCTTTATGTGCTTCCCGGACTTCTACTGCTCCCCGACCCCGGAGATACCCTCTGTCTTCTTTTTCACCGTCTTTTTGGAAGGGGTGGATGTGTTTTTTCCCCCCACCACCTTTCACAGTGTCTACTTCCCCAGACCCTCCACTTTCCACCTGTTTTTCCCACAAAGTATAACCCACCTCTTTGCCAAACGTAACAAGTACCTTTTCGGTGCCCTCCTGTTGGCTTGACAAATATTTCATGGAGCGACCTTCTCGAATTTTTTTTTTCCTCTTCTTTGCCCCCCTTACCAGTTCAAACTCTAAACCCCCGGGGCCCCTAGGTCGCGTCTCCTTCCACCCTTCTCAGTTTTCTCCGATTTGCCTTTCCGAAAGGGCTCTTCCTTTGAATGTGTCTTCATCACCCCCCCCAATGGGTTTTTGTTGCCCATCCCGACCTACCCAATTCCCCGTGCGCATTGATTTGGCGAAGTGCGATTGCTGGTTGGTTTGTGGACCGTGGACCACCTTTAGAACCTCAACCAGCGGGGGTCCTCGCATTCTTGTTGGGAAGATTTCCCCCACATCCTTGTTCTCCACCTGGCTCGCTTACTTTCAGGGCAATTTTTTGCAACCTCTGTCACTTTCCCCCTTTGTCCGGTGGCGGACCAACGTCCCTCTCTTTGTCTCCTTTCTTTTGTCCAATCGAATTCAACAATTGTGCACGTTGCCTAAAGTTACGATTACAAGGCAAGAACCGCTGGGGGATTACCCTTCAACGTTTGCCCAATTTTCATTTTGAGCCTGCGTTGAGTTTCCCCTTTTGTGTTAACTAATGTTTTCTTTACGACGAAGGACGACCAACGACATTTCCCCCTCCCTTCCCTCCGCCACCCTTTGTTTTTCCCTCCTGTCTTTACGACAATCTGTGGTATTCTCCGCCTTGGTGCGCATTGCGCTGGCGACAGGGCAGGTGGGGGATGGGATTTCGTCAACAACCCTGTTGAGTACCCCCCCCTTTGCCCGTTGGTTCTCCCTGATTTCCATGCTCTGCCGTTTGGATTCCTACACGTTTAATGTCCAGCTCAACGTGTGACGAGTCCTTGCTGATTGACGTATGTCCCTTGTCCGCCCTCCTTTGGCCGCTTTTCCCGAAATGGTTCGATTTGGCCAACTGCTGGTCGCAGTATAGATACCTTCTTCTGAACTTCTTTTGTGAGGATAGGGGACACTTTCCGTGCACTTTTCCCACCGCGAAGGCTGGCGGAAGGGTTGACACCCACCGCCAAGTCCCTTCCCCAGATCCCCCTGTTTTTTTCCCACACCCCCCCAAAGAACCTACATTTTTTTTCTTCCCCCCAAACAGCGTGGACTCCCTTCATGTTTATTTCTGGCCCAAGCGGACCTTCCCCCCCCACCCCTTTCCGCTGTTCCCCCTTTTTTTGAAATTTTTTCTTCCGTTTTTTCACCTCCTGCAACTCCCCCCCCGGTTACTTTTTTTTTGACAGGCATGACCCCCCCCGCCGAATGATTGGCCTTTTCTCTTGCCCCATCGTTGCCTGCGTGAGCTTGCTTCCCCTTTTAAGACAACTTTCCCCTTTTTCATCACTACCCCCAACCGCATTTTTTTAAGAAGATCAAGATGAGTTTTCCTCCTCTCCCTTCATTGTCCCCCTTTTTTTTTGTAGGGCCGTTGCTTGGTCTAAAACCGGGACTCCCTCCTCACCTCCCGGTCCGCCAGGCCCCCCAGCTTTTCCAGCGACCCTGTCAGACAAAAGCCCGTCCCTTTTTTTAAATCCTGTTTTTCAAGAAACAGCACTCGGATACTTTCTTTGGAGATTTTTTTTTTTCCTTTGTGTCGATTAATCTCCACCCTTCCCCGCCTTCCCCCATCTGTTGTCGCTTCCCGGCCCGCCCCTTGGGAATTTTGGTTCCACCAAACACACTTTTGCGGCAGTCCCCCCCTCCCCCACCCCACTTCCACCGTCATTTATTCTTTTCTTCACTGTATCTCCATCTTGTAAATCGCAGTGGATCGTCGTTTTACCGTGGGAGTCTTTTTTTTTTTTTTCCCATTACCCCCCCTGACCCTTTTTTCTAGGATCCATGACGAGGTGGGTGCCAGTGAGCGGATTTTGCTCAGTACGTGTTGGCTCCTTTTGGACATCGTTTTTTTGTTTAACTATGTTTTTTCTCACGGTTTGACTTGTGCTCAGGGTGGATGGGTTCTTATCCCTCCGGGGTAACTTCCTTGGATTGTAGCCCTTTTTTTTGGTTCTTGTGACGGGTTTTTGATTCTTTTCCCACGAATTTTGTCGTCACCTTTTTGCTTTGACGCGGTGATGATTACCTTTTTTTATCCCCCGCGAAGTCTTTTTTTCTTTTGCCCCTTTCCCTTGACCCTCTACCTTTGGTCCGCCGTTCGACCTCTTGTTTGAATTTCGCCACCAACCTGCGGGGTTTTTTTCCCTTTTATGTGCTTCCGTGGGGGGGGTTGTTGCTCGGAAGTTCTTTTCACGTGGCTTCAACCCGGTTGGTTAAAACAGCTGTTGTGGTCCTTCAAGATTTCGGATCTGCTTTTTTTGCTTCTTGCCCGGATCGGTTTGTTCTTTTTTCCCCAGTTCCCTGAACTCTTTTTCGGCCAATTGTCCGGTTTGAGCGTGGTGGCGGCTTTTTTTCCCTGCCCCACCTATTTTGTTTTTTTAGATATCGGTGATATCCAACGGTGGAAAATGAACCCCCCGTCCTTCACATCATGCCATGCTGCTTTTTGCCTATTTTATTGTACATAGGAGCGGTTTCAAGGGCACGAGTGGTCTTTCCTTTCCCTATCTTTCCTCCTCCTCCCCCGTTTTTTTTGTTTTTTTTTTTCCTTCGACTGATCAACTCCCCGTTTGGATGGTGCGGCAAAACGCCATGGAAACTTTTCTCCCTCCCTTGCTCTGCTTCTGGCCCGTGTTCCCCCCTTTTTTTTCCCTTTTGCGAATCTTTTCCACGTTGTTCCTTTCCACCTTGGCAACTATTTTCGCATTTGCCCCCCGTCACCACGGTTACAATTGGTTCTGCAGTGCGGCGCCCTCCACAGGGCACCCACCTCTCCCTGACCCCTCGATCCCGCGCTATTTGTTTTTGAATAAATTCTACATGTTGAACAATTTTTTTGCAACGTATTTCCTTCTGGACACCCCTCTCCACACCCGCGCTCCCGCAATGTATCGACGAAACTTTCACTTGCCCCCTCCCCCGGTCCCCATTTTCCCCCCCCCCGTGATCCTTCTTGTTCTCAACGAAAACCCTTCATTTTTCCAATCCGTCGCGCATAAGGTGTCAAACTTTTTAGTCACGCCCACACTGTTTTTCCTTGGACAAATTCGTTCCAAATCCTTTCCCCGTCCCCCCTCCGTTACCCCCATTCCGGAAGTGCCATCCCGTTCGCTCCTCCCGTTTGCCCCTCTCCCACCCGGTTGTTTTTTTTTTTTCCCCAAATATTCCCCCATTTCCCCACCTTTTTCACCGGGTCAACTAATCTTTCCGTCTTCCGGGTTCCCCACTCCCCTGTCATCGCTTTTTTTCTTTTTTTTTTCCCCCCCTCTTCTGGTTCCTCTCACCGTCACGGCCCCAAATTGCCTCTCATGACAGGATTTCCAAGACGTTCGAATCTGACCTTTCCTGGCTATCTTTTCCTCCCCCCTTTCTATTTTCCCACGGCCCCCAAGTTGCCTGTGGCCGGCTGCTCCCTTTTTGGCGCCAATCTCATTGGTCGTGCTGTAGCCAGCGCAATTTTGTTGCGCCTGTCGTCGGGTTTTTTTTCCCTTAGTTCATTTGCAACCGGTTACACCCCCCCATCCACACCGATTAGAGGTGAGTGTTTTTCCTTTTTTTGACCAAAACAGGATTCCTGAACCCTGCATTCTCTTGTTGGGTCTGGCAGTTTCTTCGCCTTTGGCTCTTTTTGCCACTTCTTATGCGGGTTGCCCCCACTTGGGTTAGTCCCTCGGATCTACTTAGTACCGTGAAGGTCCTGAACGTTTTGCCGTCCTCTAGCACGTTTGTGCCATATCGTCGGTTTTCCCCATGCCCCTGGGTGATTTGATGTTTGCGTTTTTTCCCAGTTTTTGCTGTTACGTTTTTTTCTCCGTATCTTCCAACTTGTGCAAAGGGTTCCGTGCAATCTTCCCTGCGGGTTCGCTTTCCTTGGTCACGCCAGCCCAGTTTTTCTATAACTTGTTGATTGCGGATTATTTCCAATTTCTTTGCACCAGGGGTTTTGGTTTGGGTTTTTAATTTCTTCTGGTTTGGCAGTCTGATCCCTTTTGTGTCCTGGATTGCTTTTTCGGTTGTCCTTGTTGGTATTTCAGGTCTGGTCATCCTTGCGTTGGCAGATTCTTCTTCCCGCTTTTTTTTTTTTGGTTTTTTTCCCCCCCAACACCCCACTTTTTCTTGACGGCTCCACAGCACGAAGAAAATAATCAGCCGTGGGCCCAGCACCAAACATTTAGTTGAGCCATTCTTTTTTGCCAGTGGGCTGTCTTTTGTGCCCCAGTTGACCGTTCAAACCCGACGCGGTAAGTCAAAATCGTTTGGCCAGGCGAACGCTAGTGTTTTTTTAGTCCTCATTTTTTGAACTCTGTTTCCTCCTCACCCCATTCAGCCCCCAAAAGGACCTTGTTTTTTTTGGTTTCCCTCAGGGTTTTTTTTTGAACTGCCCGACAGCACCTTTTTTTACATTTTTTTAATTTGGGAGCCGTACAATGGCCCGCGATACGTCTTTTTCTTCGCCTTGATGTCCCCCCCCCCCTGTCGCGTTTCGCTTGACCTTACTTTCTTCAGGGGTCTTTTTTTTCTTTTTCTTTTATTCGATCGTCCTTTCATGTTGCTTCTCAAACAAACCTTCTTGATCCCAACCCTGTCCTGACGATGCGTTTGCAAACGTTATAGCCCCACGGTGCGGGTGGCCTTTCCCCGACTTTTCTTCCGTCAAATGCGGTCTTTGCCCCGTCTTTTTCTTTCGCTGTACACAACGTGCCTTCAACGACGTGTTGTCCGCTTGAAAACCGTTCCAGTCCACTTGAGTGCCCGTTTTCCAGTCCTCCTCTTTTTTTGAAGGTGGGTCCAGCTTGGAGTTTTTTTTTTTTTTGATCTCCCAAAGATTTTGGAAACCTCGGTTATTATCACTTTCCCCAACGTCCACATCCCCAGCGCACTTCGCCCTTCATTTTTCTTTCTTCTGTCGCCCACTTGTAGTTGTGTCTCGTTGTTCCCGCTGTACCTTTTATTATGCGTTGACCTACCGGGTTTATGACTTTAAGACGTTTGTCCAAGCAGGTGTCCTTTGCGTGTTTGGTTTCCCCCTTTCCCCGACCCCGGCCCTTTAACATGGTTTTCTCTTTTGTCCGGTCAGTGTGAAACGGTGCTTACCCCCCCTTTTTCGCCTCCCCTTTTTGAGCAAGTACCAATATTTGGTTCCAACGGCCGGGTCACTGGCCCCCCCTTATTCTTTTCCCGGTTTTTCGATTTTCTTTGGATATATTTACAGTTCCAACGTGCAGTTTTTTTTTTTCTTCTGGCCGCCCCATGCAACTTGTTCCTTTTGTGCTTTCCCCCTGATCACCCTTTTCCCTCGTCGCGCGTGTCGCCCTTCGGGTAGCCGGCGCGGGCGGGTTTCCCGGCAGGTGTCGTGCTTAATTCCCTCTGAGGCAAGCCCTTTTTAACTGGGTAATTCGACAGCTTTTTGTTGTTCCTACTACTCCCACAAATCCATCCTGCCCCCCTTGGACATTGCAGCTCCTACACCTGTGAAAAGGATTTCAAGGTTTTGCTTTTGCCCCCTTGATTTGTTGACTGTTGTACCGTACGGTTTTCATTCTTCCCCCCGGATCATCTTTTTCCTCATTTCCCCCCCCCCCCACCAACCCCCCCCCCTTTACAAAACCCGGGGGGGGTTTTTTGGGGTTTTTTGGGTTGGTTGTTGTTTTGAGCTATGTATCATGTTTTCTGACGGTTTCGCCATGGACTCAGTCCCCCTCAAGTTTTTCAACCCTTCTCCCATTTTGGTGGCGCGTCCCCCGTTGTTTGATTTTTCCCTTCCTCCTTTATTTCCCCTTCTTTTTTTTGTTTATTTGTGATTTGTTTGGTTGTTTGTTTGGATTATGCCCTGCTTTTTTTAAACCCCTGGTGAATTACCCATGATGTGGGCTTTTTTATCTGTCCTTCCGATTCTTCCCCACACTCGTTTTTCAATACCGCCCAGCGCCTGGGTCCCACTTTTGAGGAAACCCAACCGCAAGATGGATGGTGTGTTTGATCGGGTACGTCAACAGTTGTTTTTCTTCAGATTAAACTGCTCTCAATGTTTTGGCCTAAAACGTGCCCCACCCGGACCCATGCTTTTTTTTTTTTTTTGGGGGTCCCCTGTGTTCACAACCAGGTTGACATATCTTTGCCTGGCCGACTTTTCTTTTGCGGAGTTGGTGTTTCTTTGTTTTCAAGCTTGGGCCCCCCTGTGCCCTCCACTCGGTTGGAACGTTTACGGGTTCCTTGTCGGTCCCGTTCAAAACCAGTTTCCCTGTTTTCGCGATGCAGTTCCGTCGTGACCCCCAAACCCCAACACCCACAAACACCTTCAACACCCCCTGCAGATTGTTTCTTCATCGACCCACCCCCTTTTTTTTTGGCAAGGCCCCTAACAAGTTCGTTGGTGCGCGCGAATTCTGTTTGCTCATTTCCCTCGGTTCTTATTTTTTCTTTTTAAGGTGACACCGCTTGTTTCAGCAAGAACCTTGTCTCGCTTTCTCGGCCGCCTCTGTGGGACAAGATCAGGACTCCACCCCCTCTTTTTTCCTGGCTTCCCCGTTTGCGGCCCAGTCCCCCTTTTGCCACGGGCCCACCTCCAGCGGTAACTTCCCACTTCCCCCTTGCTTGGGTGGTTTTCCCACCCAACGACAGCCCGGGGTTGTGTGGGAATTCCCCTACGTCGTTTGGTGTTTCAAAGGCCCATGAAAGTTTTTTTTTTTTTTGCCTACGCAATTCTCAAGACTCTTTTTGGACAACGGAACCAGCCGACTGGGTGGGTTTTTTCTAACTGTTTTCCACTCCTCGTCTTTGTATCCTGTTGTGGGGTGTTTGCTTTTTTGACGGATTTTTTTGTTCATTCCATTCGTGACGCTACGAAGTCCCTCCCACCCGTCACCTTTTGATTTTTTACCCCCCCCCTTTGCGAACCTTTTTTTGTCCGTCCCGGCGGAAGACACAATCTCCCCGTATTTCTTGTTTCGAGCGCATTTGGACTGTTCGCCACCTTTTTTTTTCGGTTTGGACACTGTGATGGGCTGAAGGTTAGACCCAAAACCCTTGGAACCCGTGACCCCCCCCCCCAACATTGTACGTGTGATATATTTTTCCTCTATGATTGTCAATACACCACTGATGAATCGTTCCATTGGCTTTTTTTTTTCCACGATTTTTCTTGCCAAGCCGCGTGATCTTGACGTTTTTTTTTCCAGTCAGATGCCATGCCCCCGAGGCTTGGTTGTAACGAAATGTGGTACGGTGTCTTGTTTTTGGCCCCCGCTTTTATTCTTTTCTTTTATTCATGTTGTGACTTCCCCTACGGTATTTTTTTTTTTGGTTTTTCACGCCACCGCCTGATAGTCCCATCCCTTCCCACGCCCACTTCCCCCCCTCCCTGATGAAAATTCTACATACCAGTACAAAAAAAACAATTACACTGACAACGCGGTACCACTCTTCTTTCCTGTCTCTCTTCACCTCCCCCCTTCCAACCTAACTTCCCCAAACCTGACAAGCGGTAAAATTTTTTTGAAATTAGTTTCCAAGCTATTTCCCAGACGTGAAATAAAAGAGGTTGTTCGTACCCCCACCTCCTTCCCCTTCCCCCCCGCCCAGAACAGAATTTGATGTCCTTGTGCGCTCCTACTTTTCTCCGTTCTTGTTCCAGACAAACCTTGTCCACGATCCCCAACCTTGCCCCGGTTAGGACAACCGCGAGAATCTTTTTCAGTTTCGACAATTTAATGTTTCCGTCCCTTTTTCTTAACTTCTTGTTTTTTCCCCTTGCCTTAGGGATGCCCGACAACACCTTTACCTACCAGCAGAAGGTTCAGAAGGTACCCAGGCCGGGCCCAGCTTTTTCCTTCCTTCCCAACCCCCCACTGGTGTAATCGTTTTCTACATCTCCAACCAAAAAAGCCCCTCGAACTTCTGTTTTTTTTTGTTTCATGTGCTTCCACTCCCTCCCCCAACCTTTTTTGACCTTTTTTCTCCTTTCTCTTTTACACAGTTTTGCCCCCCTGCCCCTTTTTCGATTTTGTTTCGCCCAAACGTTGCGCAGCCTCATACTTTGGCGTTTATGCGCTTCACTTGAATCTTCGGGAATTTCGACTCCGTCTCTGAAACCTGCCCTCCTTTTCCCTTTGGATTCGTCCCTTGCGTTGGGAGGGGTTGACATTCTTGCCACCCTGCAGGCTGCGGTGGGGAACTGCTGTTCGGGCCTTTGTCCCTTGTCGGTGGGCGCCGGTGTTTCACACTTTTTTTTTTTTAACCAATTGGTGACCCCCGGCCCACATTGTGGTCCTGAGTTTGCTTTTTTCCCCTGAGCGCGGAGTCACTTCCGGAGCGGGGACCCTGGAGGTCGGTGATGGTTTTGACCCTCTTTGTTCCGCCACCGTTTTCGTTGTCCTACCTGTGATGGCTTACCCGTTCTCGTATTCCGATGTCGGGATGGTTCTGCAAAGTGTGAAGGATCCCTTTCAAGTTTTGCCGTTGCTTTCCCCTCCGTTTTTATTTTTGCTGCGTTTTCCTCTTTTCGGAGTATCATGTGGTGGTTTTGTCCTTGCGAGGTGTGTTTCCATAAGGATTATCGACATTTGTCTTTTGCTTTTCCTCGTCCGTTTACTTTTGTTGGTTTTCTGCGGCGTTCCGTTTTTTGACGAGTTTTCCCGGTGTTGAGAGTTTCCAGGCATGCGCAATTTTGATCGTTTTCCCCTTTTTTGTATCTCCCCACGTTGCAAACGACAAGTATCTGCAGCCCCACCAGTCCTTTTTCCTGATTAATTTATTTATGGCTTTTTTCCCGAAAACGTTTTGCTGTGGTATCCTCTCATGTGTTGTGTTGTTTAGAGACCTCCCCTGATAGGTTTGACTGTTGCTGGCCACACTTCCCCCTCTTTTCTGACCTCGCCGCTGGTTGACCCTGTGCTTCGTTACCGTTTATCAGAGGTGATTCCCGCAACTTTATTTTGAGGTTTGCGTCCTCCCCAGTCCCCCCGTCCCCCCCTTTTGTCCCCTGTCCGATTTTTCCTTTTCTTCCCGTTCCGCAGTAAACACCCCTACGGAACTAGCATTTTTTAAGCTTTCCTCCACTCCCTGTTTTTAATACTTCCCCTATAAACGGTTGTTGCAAACAAACCGTTGTTTGCCAGCTGCTCTCCTTCGTTCCACCTCTCCCCCCCCACCCTCTCCTTCAATTGAGCCCCAGCGCACGTCAACTTTTTTCTTTCCCCCGGGGCGGCCTGGACCCGACTGCATTTTTTTTCACGAATGAAAAAAGCCCCGGAGCTTTCGTTTTTCTCCTTTTCCCATTCCAAGGTAAGCCCACCTTTGGCAAGCAGTTTGCAGTTTTGGGCGAAACGGTGTCCACTGTGCAACAAAAATGTTTCCACACTGTTCCCCCCCCGTTCCCCTCCTGTTCCCCCCACCGCTCCGGCGCTCCGCGCTAGACGCACCTTTCGACCCCAAGTTTTTTCTTTTGTTTCTTCCTATCCCACCGTTAATCCCACCTGGATGTCCACGGTATCACCCCTCCCTGCCAACCCTTCCCCCCCCTTGCGCCTCTCCTGATCAACCCCCTACTGCATCCCCTGCATGTTTCACCCATGAAGAAACTGATCCACCTGGCCACCTGACTTTTTAGCGTGGTTAATTTTCCTCATTGTTTTACAGACGAATCGAATTCGGTTTCTGACAGCTTTCCGTTCCCAAGACGCTATCACTTCCCCCCCCTTTTTCCAGTGCGCGCCCCTTTCGGGCCTACAATTTGTTCTGGTGTCTACTTTTTTCTTTTTTTTATGCAATTGCTTTCCCCTTTGGGCGCTTGGGGAATCCGCCAGAAACGCAGGACCCCGAACCCCACAACGCCCCGCATTTTCCTTTTTCTTTTTTTTTTTTTTTTTTCTTGCAACAGATTCTGAATCATCTTTTTTTTGGGTTTGGCTGCGGCTTCGTTTTTTTTGACCTGGTTTTTTTAGTCCACGGCCCCCGGCACCTTTTTATTGCTGGCTGGAACCCTTGGTCCTCCTCTCCCCCTTACAGACCGGACCTTGCTGACACGGCGTTTACTGCGAAAACCCCGGACACTTTCTTTTTTTTCTCTTAACTCCCCCACCCTTTTTGCCAATGGGTTTGCTTGCTAGTTCAGGTTCGAACAGTTGTTTACTTCCCAACCTCCTCCACCGTCTTTTGTCCAGCTCCGTCAATTTTTGGGTTCGGTAGTCTCTCAAAGCGCAGTTTGAACAGGTGGTCTTTCTCTTCGCCACCGCTCTTTCCCCCCCCCTTGTGCTTTTTTTTTCTTCCCGTTTTGGACCCTTAATTTTTTTCCTGGATGAATGAAGGATTAGTTCCTCGAGATTGATTAGTGTCAATTGTTAGGACCTGGCTCCCCTTTTGCTGCCCTTGGCTTCATCCACCCACCCCTTTTGTCTTTCCCAAAAACCCCAAATTTTTCCCGGTACCTTCCTTCTCCTTTCCCCACCCAGCATAGAATGATGAAACTTGCGACAGTTTGAGGTCCCAGACCAAACTTGACCCCCCATGTGTGTTTTAGGCCCTTTTGTGATCTGGCTTTCGTCGTTGTTTTTGATATGTAATCCCGAAGCGGATCAGCCCCAAGCGTGTGGACCCATTTCTTGACCCCTCTTCCCCGGCGTGTTGTTTTTATTCTACCAAACGGCGGCCACAAAGTTGCGAACATCCTGCAATCAGCCCCAAAATTCAATGTTTGTGTTTTTCCCCTTTGTTGGAAGCAAGTCTCATTTTGAAATGCGCAATAATTTCCCCTCCTTCTCCATGCGATCCGCGATGTTTTTTTCCTTGCCTGGCTGTATCTTTCTCTTTGAGTTTTCTTGAATTTTTTTAGGTATTCGGTCTTCGACGGCCTTACATGGGCTGAACCCCACCCTTGTCTCCCCTCCTGCTCCCTGCTTTACCCCCAAGGTTTTTTTACCGTTTATATCCCCCACTGGGGGTTTGTTTCTTGAAGTCGAGTTTCTTTCCCTTGGTTTTAGCACCGATTTTTTTTAGTTCCCCCCCAACAGGTCTTCCCCCTCCACACTCCGGCTGTCCGTTGGCCCCGCCAGCTTGTGTTCCCCCCCCCCCATCTTGGTTAAAGTCGTCTGGCGTTTTTGCCGGTTTGCTTGAAGTAAGCGCCGTTGAAGGTCGTTTGCTGTGATAGCCTTCTATTCCCAGATGCGGCCCGAGGGTGACAACACGGGGCCCGCTTTCGTTGCTTCCCCTGTTTGTCACGTCACACACCCCGGCAGCGCCTTGCCCCCAGTTGGAATTTTCTTTTCGCACTTTGTTTTGACCCCTTTGTCGTTGTTGCGCAAAAAGTCCCCCATTTTGTCGTATGTCCCTTGAATGGAAAGCCGTCCCCGTTTTGGCCATGAACCATCTTTCCCCCCCCCTGACTCATTGTATGACAGACCAGACCTATAAAATTTGCGAGGTTTTTTTTCCCGTTTGAAAAAGTCTCTCCCCCCCTTCGCTAACTTTTTCCCCGCGGTCCGGAACCCCCCCCCAAGGTTTTGGGAAGTGTCTTGTAGTCTTTTCCCTTATTCTTTGTGTGATCTTCCCGCTTCCCCCCCCCCCCGTGTTGGAGGAATTTTTTAGGTATCTGGCCTTTTTTTTTACAGCAGTTCGTTGTTCGGTTCACCCCTCAAAAACACCCCAGGCCCCCCCCTAGTGCTTTTTCTTACCAGCCTCCCCTTGTTCCCCCCCCTTGGACTCCGGCGGACCGGCAGTGTTGCAGTAAGGTTCCTCCCCCCCCCGAGCGCCCCTCCTGCCGTTGATCCCGACCTGCTTTCGCATGTCTCCAATTCCCCCATTTTCCCAAGACGAACCCCCAAGACCCTTTCCTCAAGTACCTTTACGGTAAAAATTTTTCCCCACCTTTTTGCCCCCTTCGCACCTTTTCGCCCCCCCGTTTTGGAAATAGGGTTTTTTTGGGTGTTGCGATGGAGTCCCATTCCCGGCTCTTTTCTAATCCCATGATTCTCTACTTTCCCTCTCCGTTTTTTTTTTTTTTTGTCTTCTTTCATCTTTCCATGGGGTGGATTTTCCTCATTTCCGTAGGTCGTCGTCAAACCCCACTTCCCCACCTTCAAACCCAGAGAACCCATGTCGGTCGGGATTTTTGGCAGTTTCTTTCTGGCCCCTTTGTGTCCGTTACTTGTCCCCTTTGGGTTGCTCTTGTGGTTGTTCCAGGGGGAGATGTTGGAAACCTGGTCGTCAAAGCTGTCCCCGACCTACCTACTGATTTTTTCCGCTCGGTTTTCCCGCGTTCTACCCCCCCCCCTGCATCCTTCCCTCGGGCCTTACAAATTTCCCCCCCCTCCCCAGGAAAGAGTTAGGCAGTGGTCTTGGTTCCAAGCCAAGAACCCCCCCCCCCTTGCTTTTCCGGTCCATACTCCTCCCCCACCCCCCTGGTGTTGACCACAAGTATCATCCCAACCTGAAACTAACGGGACTGGTTCATTGGGAAGCCTGGTTGACCCTATTTCCCTTTTCCCCGTTTTTCGCGACTTCGAGCCCTTTTTTTTTTGTTACAAGGGCATGTTGCCCCCCTGAACCCCGCCCCCTCCGCCAACCCTTTTTTCAAGAGTGTCATTTCCCGGGCGAATCGGGTGCCCTCTTTTCCCCCCCCAGTTTTCGATCTTGTCCTTTTACTGCCGGACGTCTTTTATTCCAGTCTTGGCTTATTTTTTCCCCCCCAATTTTTTTTCCCCGTGTAGCACTACAAGTTTGACGTTTGTCCGCGACTTCCTGTCTCTTTCTCTGCTTTTTGTTGAACATTCCTTGCGAAGTGCTCCCCCGGGCAGGGTTTTACTCGGCCGTCCCTTCCTGTTTTTAAGCTTTAACTCTCCCCCTTCTTTTGCGCACGGAGCCCTTCTTGGCGGGGACATCCATCTTTCCTTCCTCCAAGCTGTTGCTTCCCACTTCCTTGTTAGTTTTGCATCCCGATGTGTTTGTTAAGGAAACAAAACCTCATCGCACCCTGGCAAGGTACTTTTTTTTTTTTTTTTTTTTTTTGTTTTTTTTTTTTGTTTCCCGACAACTTCCGACAGGCACCAGTTCCCCCGTTCCTTTGGGGGATACTATTTACGTCGCAGGAAAGCATGGAAGTTGGTTCGTTTTTGCCCCCGTTTTTTTTTTATCCTCCTTCCCTTACTCCTTCCCCTCCCTGTTGTTCACCTGCGAACATTTCGAGGCGAGTTTTTGTTCCTGACGCGTCCGACAACAATCCGTTTGATTCGCCTCTCGTCCCCTTGTGCTTTTATTTGCCCCTTTTTTTTTCCGAGGTGGACCCTTTGCTTGGAGCCCTGGTCGTCAACCCCCCCCCCACCAACCCCCGGTGCCTCCCCACCATTTGCTTTGGTCTCTTGAAAGGGCCTCCCGTGATGATGGACCCTTTGGTCTTCCAATAGTTCATCCACACTCTTGTGTGTCTAAGCCTGTCTTGATTGTACGGTCCTTCCCTACTACCTCCCCATTCCTTTCCACGCTTCTTTGCGGTCAGACAATGGGCCAGTGGTTTGTGGACACCTGGTATTCGCAGTATGTTTTTGTGAACCCCTTTTCTTTGGAGTGATTTCCATACACGTTCCCCCTTTCCTTTTTTCACCCTCCCTCTGCATGACCTGGAAGACACTTTGACAACGTACCCTTCCCACTTTCTGAAAATTTTCTCCCTACACTCAATAAAACACCTCGCAAACGCGGGGTGACTTCTTCCCTTCCCTTCTACGGCCCTCCTTTTCCCCTCCAAAACTTAGCTTGGACCTTCGGAAATAGGGTTAAGTATCAAACGGACCTTGACCCCAAACTGCGGCTGGCGGATCCCGCCCCGAACTCCCCTCATCCGGTTTTCTGCTTTCCCCCCGGTTTTCTCTTTTTTTTTTTGACACAGTCTCCGTGGTCCAAGACCATCCAACCTGTGAAACTCATCAAGAGCCAACCCCCATTGGAACGGTGGCCGGTTACCCCCCTCCTCATGACCTGGGCCGTCTGTCCAGTGATGGCATAAGATTTTATGGCCACGGTTTTTTTCTTTTCTTTTCAAAACCGTGCCGGCCATTCCGTCCCGTTTTCCGCAGGGTTACGTGGCCACCGCCGGGTCTTTTTTTGAAGGCGCCCTGTCAGTTACCAAATTAAACTGCGTACTACATACTGTTTTAACTCAAAAGCCCGTCATCGTGTGTGTTTTTTGTTTACCTGGTGCGATTCAACTAGCCCCAATCGCCTTTTTAACCTTCCCATTTCCCCCTTCCTTTTTTTTTTTCGCTTCTTCCCCTCCGCCCCTTTTTCTTCGGGAACTTTGAGACTATTAACACTTTTGTCTTTTTTCTCCCTTTTTTTCCTTGCAACCTCCTGAGGTTTCCTCCTGAATTACCAGATTCCCCCCTTAGGAATTCCTTTTACATATTATGCCCCCGATGTTCCTTTTCTTGGTTGATCCTGTGTATCTTTCCACTATCGCCAAACCCCTTAGTGCATGGAGGTAGGTGGTTTCATTTACCGGTCGATGTTCCCTTCTCTTTTTTTTTTCCCGTTTTTTTACGTGGAGGAATGTTTTACATTCGTTGGTGGTCAACCTATGTTTGACTTTTACTTGTGGGCTTTGTGCTTTTCCCGAGGAGAGGATGTTCCCCTTCCTTTCTGGACTTGGGTGGGTCCTTGGCTTTTTTTCACTTTTCCTCCTTTTACAACCCCCTCTTTTTTTCCCTTTCCCCGTTTGTCCTCGTTTCCTACTTTTTTGATCAATTTCGGCTTGACGATGTGATCAGATTTTTATTTTAGGTTCCCACTTCTTCCCTTTCTTCGCACTGGGTAAGATGCGTCCTCTTGACCTTTTCCCCCTTTTCGCACATTTCTTGTTCTCTCTTCTTTTTCTTCCTTGCGCCGGCCCCCTTCATTTCTTCACCGTGGCACCAAAAGTGGTGTGTGCAACAGCGCTTTTCCAATGGCTCCCTCCCCTTTTGGATTTCCCGTTGCTTTCTTTTGGGTTTTTTTTCCTTTTTCTTCTTCCCGTCATGACTCCATGTCCTTTTTTCTCTTTTTACTGAATGCTGCAAAATATGTTGCTTTTGTGCTTGTTGTTGATCTCCCCGGGTCCCTGAAACCTTCCCCTTTCCCCCTCCAGTCTCTTTTTCTTTTCGTAGTTTTCCTACTTTGTTCCCCCGCACAGAGCTTTTGGATTTTTTTCCTTCTCCCGTTGTGTTTTTTTAATACCACAGCTCCGTGTTTCCCCTGGTGCGTGTGACACACTTCATTTCCTTTCTTTACCAAATCTTTCGCTTTTCTTTTCCCCCTTTCCCTTTAGTGTTTTTGTAGGCATAACCCCCTGCCCCTTCTTTTTTTGAATGTCCGACAACAGGCTTTTCCACCCCCCTTTACCCTTTTTTTTTTCTTTGCCTCCCTCTTCGCGGTCTCCTTCCAATCAACACACACTAGGCATAGTCGTCCCCCCTTTTTTATATATGAATAATCATTTCACCCTCCGACGCCCCCACTTGTGTTTCCAAATATTTTCTCCGGGGCTTGCCCCTCTGCAACACGCGCTCCCTCCAATTGGTCCCCCCTCCTTTTCAACGTCACTCCCTTTCATTTTTTCCTTCCCGTTTTAGGAGCAATTTTTTCCGCCAAAATCCCTCGACGCCACTCTTCGCCGTCTCCCCCCCCCCCAGGTCTTTCATCACCTTTCTTTTTCCACAGACAGAAAAATTTTTCACCAATCGTTCAACCCTTCCCCAAGTTCCAATAGCTCTCTCCAGTTCCGTGCAATCCAAGCCGCTAGTTAAAGTCCCCTCTCACCAATGTGGACTTTTCCAAGATTTCCCCCCCCCCCTACAGTCTCCCACCTGCTCCCCCCCAAAACGACGGTCAAATCTATCCGTCCTTTTCTCTTTGCTTTTCCCCCACTCATTCACCTTTCGTCTTTGACTGTTTTTTCCCTGACTATGTCAATCCCCCACCGCCTCCCCCCACTGGTTCAAACAAAGACCTGTCGCTCTTGTAACCTTCCCTTCCCTTATTTTTTCTTACTCAGGGAACAATTCCGGTCCCCGCTTAGTGTCAGTGACGCTTCTTTCCCTTCCCCTTTGACCATTTTTTCCGGTTCTACACTTTTTTGATTCCTTGCGTTTTTTTTCGTTTCTTGAATGTCTTCCTTACCCTGGGGATTTAGTGGAATCTGCCACCCTTGTCAACCAACCCTCCCCGAATTTTCCTCAGGGGCTTTTTTTTTTTTTTCCCTTGATGTAGCCGATCCCGGCTTTTTTTTGTACGGGCTTCTTGCCCGGCCTTTTCTTTACTGCCGGAAATTCCCCTTTATTTTGCCTTGTCCCTTTTCGTATCCCTTTCCTTCCCCAACGTTTAAAGAAATACGGTAAGCATCCTTTGCATGAGCTTTAATTTAGTCCCCTTGACTTTCCCCTTCTCGCGTTCCGACCCCTTTTGCCCATTTTTCTTTTCCCTCTTTTTTTTCTGTTTTTGTGTATTGTTTTGTCTCAAATTGTCCGTCTTACTTCAACCTGGCCCCCACCGATGTGGTCTACCTCACTTTTCTGATGGGTTTTTTTTTTTTTTGATTCCTCCGCCTTTTTGCCTTTTGTTGATTTGAGGCACGCGCTTTTCCCCTTTTTACGATTCCTTTTTCTTCATGTTTTGTAATTCCCTTCTGTTTTTTTTGAGGCATTTTTCCCCTTCAGACGTCCCCCTGCTGGTTCTTGAGGGTTCAATTGTTTTCCTTCTGGATGCCTTTTGGAGTTTTCTTTTTTCTCCCTTCTTTTTCTTTCCTTTTTCACAAACCACAGGAAGGAATTGTACTTACCTAACCCCAATGCCCCAATTCCTTTCTGCCATTGCGTATTCCACTTCTGTGGGCCCCAGCACCACGTGACCCATTTTTCTCCCTGCCTCGTGGCCTTTTTAGTGGTTTTTCAGGAAGTACATCAAGCTTCCCGACCCACTTGGGCCAATGTCACGATTCCATGATTGGATGGTACATCCAGTCTTCCCTCCATGAGCCCTTTTTCCCTTCCCTTCCCCCTTTCCCCCCCTTTTTGGTCCCACCCGTTTGAAAGAAGTATCCCACCTTTCCCCCCCCCCCCTTCCTGCCCTGGCGCCTCCCGCGATCAATCCCTATCCCCCGAGGTTTTTTTTCTCCGCCTGGGTATGTCCCACTCTCCTTTCCTTCTGGGTCTCCTTTCTTTTTTGGCCCGTTTTTTTTTCGTCTACTTCCTTAAACCACAATCCCTCTTCCTTCCCCCTCCTATTTTGCGAACAGTAACCTTTTATCTCCCCCCCACCCCTTTTTTTCTTTTTGTCCCCTTTTTTAAGGTCTTTTTTTCGTGAAATTTTCTTTTTTGTCCCCTCTCTTTTTCCTTTCTCCCACCCCCTTTTCGTATCCTTTTCGTTTGATTTCCCGCCAGCTGGTCAAGGAGTACAGTTTTCCTTTACTTTGCCGCCGTTTAAGATCCTTTTTTTGTCCTCTACCCTTCTTGCTCTTCCCCCTTTCCTTTCCCCCCCCCCCCAGTTGAAGAGGAACCACCCTTCCCCCCCTTTTATTCTCTGCAAGCCGTTCACTTTCCCACACCCCAGGCATTCTCAATTCGCCCCTCCTTTCGCTTGTCCCTCCCCCTATTCGACCCTTTTTTTTTGCGCCCCTCCAAACCCCCCACTTTGTGCCGAACATTCTTAAATCAGACGGCAGGGTTCCCTTGCTCCCCTGTCAATGAATGTTTTTCCCTATGGACATTCTTGACCTCCCTTCCTTCCACTTGTTCTCTTTAGGTTTCGGTCCTGGTTTCCCCTCCTTACACCTCGGAAAGTTCAGTTTTCCTCTGCCCCCCCGGAACTCTTTTTTTTCCCCCTTTCTTTACCCTGGACAATTCCCCTTTTTTTCAAGGTTTTCCTTTTTTTCTCTCCGGTTCCCAAAAGTCTTACGTGCCGGATTTCTTTGACGTCCCGCCACCTTTTTTTCTTTTGTTTCCTCCTTTTTCCCTTCAAACCTGTCACTCTTGTCCGTGTTGTTTTCCCCTTTTCTTTATGGAGCCTTCCGCTTCTGCTTCAGTTGTAGTCCAGCCTTTCACTCCTCCCCCCCCTCTCTCCTCCCTCCCTTTTTCTGTGTAATTCCTCTAGTCCTTCTGGATGTTAAGCTTTTCACCCCTTCACCCCACAATCAAGCCCCCACCCCCCCCCCCCCCTGCCCATTCGAATACGTACCGGGCCCCCTTGTCACAACCTTTCCCTCCCCCCCCCCCCCCCCCGTTTCCGTCCCCTTTTTAGGCAAAAACTGACCTTTTCTTTGTGCGGCGACCCGGTTCTTTCCCCTCGCCCCCCATTTATTTCTCTTTTTTTTCCCTTTTTCCCTCGTTTTTGTTCTTTCTGACTCTATCCCTTTTTCACTCTCCCCCGTCACGTCCCCGAGCCCCTCCTTTTCCACCTTTTTCCCACCTGCGAAAACTTGCTTTCCGTGTGACGCGGTGCTCTTTGATTTTTCCCTTTTACGATTCGTAATTCTTTGGGATTATTCTTTTTGTTTTTTTTTAAGGTAGATTCCCCCTGCCCCTGAAAATCTTTTTCGAATTAAATTTTCCTTCTTCCCTTTGCTTCTTGCGTTTCTACAACCCTTCCCTCAGCTACTTCTTTCCCAGGATTTGCCCCCATCGTCCAGATGAGGGTGGGATTTTTAACGCCCCCCCCTCCCCCTTTGTCATTTAGGGCCCCATGTTCCGCCCACTTTTTTTCTCTTCAAATTCCCCCGATAATCCCCCCCCCCACTTTTCTTGTAAACCAACCTGACCCCCCCTTCTGGCAAGTTCCCTTGATTGGTGACACAATCTTTCCATTGGCCCCCTGCCTGCGCCCCCCCTTCCGCTAAGTTTTTTAATGCTGTTGCCCGACCAAATAGACTTTGAAGTTTCTTTTTTCGTCTTTACATCGGTCCCCCCCTATTCCATTTTTCTTTTTTTTCAGACCCCCCCCTTTACTTCTTCCGTCCGAATTATGGGTATTCATATAAAAACCCTTGGGTGCCCCTTGACAGCACTACCGCCGACTACGTTGCATCTCATTCATGGAGTACTTTCGCTTTGTCATTTTGTTTGCCGTTCTGCAAAGGACTCTTTTTTAATAACCTTTCTTTCGTTTTTTCCCCTTCGGCCTCACTTTTTTGAAGTCCCCTTTTACTATTTTATCCCCATAGTGAGTCTTACAACCTACGCTTACGTCTTCACACTTGCCCCACTTCCAGTTTTTAATTCCCCCCCTTTGGACTCGTGCTTACCAAACGTCCCCTTTCCCCCCCGTTAGTGTGTGTGCCCCCCCCCGCCTTTTTGGCTTTTTTTTATTCACAAGTCTTCTTGCCTCCCGCCCTTTCGAACCGTACTCCCCATCCCTCGGACCCTCCAGGCCCCCCCCGTTACACCGGTACTAGAAATTTTTGGTTAACCGCTCTGGCATTTTGTTCGTTTTCGCGGCCAAGTATTTGTTTTTTTATACCAGAGTTTCTATACCAAGCTGACAACCAAAAATGGTGTGGCCCCCCCCCCCCCCCAACCACACCACCAAACCCGACCATTCAGGTTGTCCATTCAAGAGAACCCCCACCCCCCTCCTTTTTTGTCCCTCCCAAGAGTTACTCCCCATTCGTCTGATCGCCTTTTTATGTGTTTGTCTCTCGAAGTGTTTCACTTGATTGGCGCAAATTTTCTTTTTGTTCCCCCCCCCCCAGGTGCTGGCTGCCGTGTTCCTTCCACACCCCTTTTTTTGGACGTTCACCCCAAACACACCATTTTTGACTTGTTCCCTGAAACATTTTCTGCTATGCCCCGGCTTTGTATGTCCCCCACCCTTTTTGACCCCTTAAACGCCTGTTGCCCCCCGATTTTGCCTGTGCAGCACGTCCCTCTTTATTCCGTCCTTCCCTACCCTGAATCCATCCCTTCCCCGATGATGGGAGCCCCTTGCCTGGGTCCCCTTTTTGTCTGTGCCACCCTTGCCTCTTTCCCTCCCAGTTTGCCCCCCCTTTTCTCTTTCTCTTTGCTGGTTGCTGGCTCTTTCTTCCACGTTTCACTTTTGGTTCAAGAATCCTTTCTTTATTTGCCTCTCCCTGCAACACGTCCAACGTCCCTTCCCCCCCCCTCCTTTGGTCCCCTCCCCCCCCAAGTAAAATCTCAACGGCTTGGTACTCTGGCAGGCTCTGTTGACCCCCCCCCCATCCCTTCCAGAATTAAATCCAAAAAACTGATTTTCCGCGGTCCCCCGTTGATCTTTGCCTCGCTTCCCAACGACCCTTTTTTTGAACTTCCCACCCCGCTTTCTTGCTTATTTTTTAAATCCTTCCCCAGTAAGGGTCGTCTTTCCCTGGTCGCTTTCCCCCTCGTTTGTCTGGGTGGTGAAAGATCCCCTGATCCTTGACATTTTTTTACCCACGTTTTCCCCAAATAATTCCCCTGACTCCAACCCCCTTTTCACCGGTGGCCTTCAGCTGATAACGAGCTAAGTTAACCTTTTTGCTCCCGTTTATGAGGTACTTTGACGACGGGCCTAATCCCAAAAGTCGCACACTTATGTGTTCCAATTTTACAGTCACGCCACAACCCCCCTTGGCGCCTTAATCGACAGTTTTGTAAGACCCCCCCCCCCCCCCAGGAATTTATTTCCCTCTTTTTTTACCATTCCCCCACCCACCTTCCTAACTCGGGGTCTTTTGGTTTCCTGGTGCTTTTTCCCTGTCTCCTTCTGGGGACCCTCCAATTCTAGACTGAGCTTTTTTATCCAAGAAAGCCAATTGTCTTTGAGCTTTCCTGCCCCCCACACCTTGTACTCCTCACCCCCCTCTTGCCCGTTGATCGTAACTATTAAGAATTTGGTTATAGCCGTCCCATTCTTTCCGCCTTAAGAATCGCAATCTCCCCCCGATCCTC
>Ga0179593_1411701_pt1 | contig 24376 bp, 45 predicted proteins | sample CZODoug2_1_08_16_FD_185931 | JGI IMG/M metagenome (GOLD analysis project Ga0179593, IMG submission 185931) | Vadose zone soil fungal communities from Angelo Coast Range Reserve, California, USA - CZODoug2_1_08_16fungal (PacBio error correction) | ecosystem: Environmental > Terrestrial > Soil >... | reverse complement strand
GGAATATTATCGTTGTTCCTCTGGAATTTTTTGCCCCCCCCCCCCCCCCCCCCCCCATGCCCGTAAACCACCCTAGCCGAGGGTTTTTTCCTCAGAAATCTCCGCTAAGAAATTTTTCGGCAAGCCCCAATATCTTTGTTCCTTTCCCTGTTACATAACTTAGTCTTTAATATGAACGATCTCTCCGAAGACTCGAGCTGCCGGTCCTCTCCATCAGTACTCTTTTCAGCCCAGTTCATTTTTGTAGCTTCAGAGATAAGTCCCTCTCACTCACTTGTTAATGAATTTTATTTTCAAGGTACTCTCCCCTGATTTAGCTTGTTGCCCCCCCTCCCTTATATCGTTTTTCTCTTCCTTCCCCTCCGTTTTACAGTGGGTGGCGGGGGGTTGGTTTCTTGCCCCTTGGAGCCCCGAAGAGATTTCCTCCTCTTTTTGATAAGGTCAAGCTGAGCGAGTCTGTCGGACCAACCTTCTTTCTCATGGGTGTCTAAGAATCGCCTTGAGCGAAGTCCCCCAAGAGGATAGTTCACCCCCATGCACCACAACCATTTCAAGCGAGGCGGTTCCTGCCGTAGGAGTCAGTCGTTTGCCAGTTTTAGTTTGATGATTTTTCCTTATTCTTGTCTGAAAATTTCTTTTCGATCCCCCTTTTTTTTCTTCTCTTCTCTCCTTTCTGCCGGCTTTCCTTTTCTGGTACGCGGCAGTAGTCAGCCCTTGTCCGATATCTGTCAAAGCTCCCCGGACCCTTTCCATGCTGACCCTTCTCTGTACCTTCTTCCCCCCTTCCATTAGTTCGTTTTCCGTTTTGATAAACTCCTCCAAAAACTGTTATGAATTTATGTCTTTCCCCCCTACCCACCCCCCACTCGCATCAATATGGCACAATACCCCGCAGACACCCCCCTAATCAAGGTACCTTTATGTCTCCTCCTGCTCAGATCTACTCTTTTTTTTTTCGTGTGGTGTTGGTGTTTTTTTTTTTTTTTCTTCATGTTGTTTTTTTTTTTGTTTTGTTGTTTTTTTTTTTATATATTTTCGTCGGACACTGCCTGTAGGCACCCCCCAGCGAAGTGGGAGCTCCCTCTTTTTATGTTAACCTCGAACTTATTTCATAACCAGCAGGGACGCCCCACTCTGTTATATCATTTACCTCTTAATGAACATGTGTGACCCTTCCTCCTCCTTGAAAAGTTTGCCTCTCCCCCATCTCTTTCATTCCCCAATGGTGGTGTTCTTTTTCTGTGTGTTTTGTTTAATTTATGACTTTCCTTCCCCCAGATTATGATAGCAGTGAGCTCCCTTCTTTACCTAAGGTTTCCCCCAGCCATACAAGACAATGCCTTTCCATCCCGCCTAATGTTTGACTCCCACCTCGCCGTACTTCTGCGTGCCGTTCTACGTCCTTCCTCGTTTTGAAGCGCTGTTTCTTTTCTTCCTGTGTGGGCAGCTTCGTCTTCTTCTTTCACTTGCCGAAATCTCTGTTGTTTTTTTCTTGGCTCATTGAATTGTCCAAGGAAGCGCTCCCTCCCCAAACTCTCCCGGCCACTTCACCTCATTAACACTATTGACTTAAGTCTAGCTGCCCCCTATTTTTTTTCCCCAGTGTTGAAACAAATTAATTTTTCTTTTCCCCCTCCATTTAGATGCAACTATGTGGTGACCACCCCCCTGGTCCCGTCGCCAAATCAGGCTTTCCTGACCAACCAGTCTCTTTTAGTTCCCGTTGTCACCTCCGACGGGTTGACCCCCCTCTCTCGATGTAGCCATTTTTTGTTTTTTTTTCCCTGCCAACTGCTAATCCACTTTTTTTTTTTCTTTTTTTTTTTTTTTTTTTGGGTTTGTTTTTGTTTCTTTTTTGTGGTGTTGGTGTTGGTTTTTTTTTTTTTGTGTTTTTTTTTTGGTGTGTTTTTTTTTGGGAGCCCCGGCCTTTTTTCAGTACCCTGCGTGTCCCCTCCCCCTCCTCGTTCCCAAGCATAGTAAAACTCTTTCCCCTTATTCTGTTCGACGTCCGTCACTCTTAATGTCAGGGCGCAAACTCTTGTCCCCCCAATGCGCGCCCCCCAAGTATTCCTTTCCGGCCTCAAGTTTTCTTAGTGCCCTCTTTCTTCGAGCCACTTCGTACGTTGTCCCGGTCCCCCTATCGCCCACATTCTTGAAACAGACGACTGACCCCCGACGATTTTAACGTTTTACAAAATACGATTTCGCACCTTCTCCTCTCCCGACATGACTATGGGCCCCCCCAAAGTTTCTGCTCTAGGCGATCGACATATCCTTCCCGTGAACGGAGGTAGATGGCCTCTCTACCCCCTTTCCCTTTGAAAGACTCATTCGCACACATTTGCCCTTTAAATGAAGTCTCTTTTCCTTTACTGACGGTTACTTATCACCGCTCTGCTCTAGCGGCACCCCGCGTATCAAATCGATTTTCGTGACGCGATATTTCTCCCCCTTGTGTTTTCCTTCTTTCCCCCCTCGGCTTCTCTCCCCGCCACCCTTACCCCCAAGCCCCTCCCCAGCCCACCCCCCACCCCCCCCACCACCCCCACACCCCCCCACACCCCCCCCCCCCCTCCCCCCCCCCCCCCCCCCCCCCCTCAACAGTGACGAAGGATATAACAACCTCAACCGTTTCCCCCACAAAGATATTGGACCTTTCGCGCTTCTCTGCAGTAGTAATAATGGGTCGTCCTCCTCGGTTCTGACCTTCGTATCCCTAATTAACACTGGGCCTCGTCTTTTGCGACCCCCCATAGCTACTCAGGAGCTCCATGCCGCGTCCTTTTCTTTTTGAAGTTCGTCTTTTTTCTTCGCGCGCTGTTTACTCCACGCTCAGCAGTCCACTTCCGTTTCACCGACTGAGTTATCTTTTCTTCGATGTGTTCTATTTCTAATCGCGTGTTGTTCACTAGAAAGCGCACGGGCCCTCCTCCCCTTTCCTTTAACGGACACCAGCAGGCGTCTCTTTGTCACTCTTATGCCTTTCCCCCCTGGTCCCTCTAAGCTTTTTTACCTGCTATGCTCGATCCCCCCCCCATGACTAACACCCCGACCTTTTCCTCCGTCAAGAACGGGTCGAATTTAGTTTTTCCCCCCTTATGTTGGCCGCCTGCCATACCACACTTGCTCGTAGCACCCTAACCTCCCGGCCTCTTATTGAATTCTAACGTGCCCAACTCCTTTTTCCTTTCAACAAAGAAACTCTTTACGCTCACGGTGGATTTATCCCTCAATCACTCCCCACTGCCCCACCCCCCCCCCCCCCCCCCCCCCATCGGAGTACTATAATCTAACTTATTCCTTCCAAGAACTTTTGAGCATCTAAGCTTTTAGATCATCCGCAACTCCGGGCCCTCTCCTACCTCCACTCCAAAATTATGGCTCTTCAAAAGTCTCTACTTTCCCCCCACCCAGTGCCTAACGTCGCCGTCCAATATCCTTTATGACCTGACAGCTCGCCCCCGTTTACACTTGAATCCCCCTCTCCTGATGTCACAATTGCCATAAAATTTCACAGTTCGGATGACTGATGCAATCAATTAGAAGGACCCCCTTTTCTCTTATGACCAAGTAATGCAACGGGCTAATTCTATTTTCCCTTTCTGAGTATATATATATTTATAATCCTGTTGTGGCATTCTATCATATACCCTTACATTTTGTCTTCGTCATTGGGTCCCCCCGCCCCCTCGCCCACCTCTGAGGCTCCGTTCCTTTCTTCGGCCGCCTTGGTGGCCTGCCCCCCCCTTTTGTTGTGGAAGCCCTGGTTCCTTGTCCCACTCCCGGCATCTGCGACATGTGCTTGTCTCCCTTAGACATTGAGGTCCTCTTCGAAAGCATAGATATGGAGGCGGGACGATCGGTTTTTGATCGCCCTGCGGATTGTTGCTCCTATGCCGCGGCCTGAATTCTTAGTGGGATCACTTATCCTCTTTTTTCCCTGCTTTGCGGTGATTGGCGGAGAAGGCCGTTTTCCTTCGGCCCACCAAATTTTGCTCTCATTTAAAGTTAGGTTGGTGAGTGAGTATAACGATTCGCGGTTTGCTTTTTTTATGAGTCCACACTGCTTCTGTTAATCTTTTCTCCGTTTGTTCGCGGCAGTTGTTAGGCCCACATCCTCCTGCCCAACTATAGCTTGAGGTGCCGCTGGATTGTTTACCGACTTTTTCATCATTGTATTTGTTTTTTTTGACGTTTTTTTTTGATGGGTGCTGCATCCTTTCTTTTACGATTCGCGTGATTGCCTTGTTCTTCCCTCTCTTTCTTGGCATGCGGCGTCTTTGGCTTCCACAGATTGAAAACACGGCGCGGCTTTTCCCCAGCAGTTGACGGCTCCTCCCGCCGCATTACTTTGACCGACACGTGAGATTCCTGTTCTCTTAATCAGCCAAAGACTCCCCTTTCTGTCCAACTCGCCCGCCCCTAGCAAACCGAGACCAGCACCGTTTCGCTGTTTTTTTCGTCGATGCGCAGCTCTTTTTTTTTTCACCAGCCTGCTTGAAAAAGCTTTCCCCGCCCCGCTTTACTGTCAATTCCTCCAGGCGCACTTTGCCCTCCTTCGGTACCACATGTTTTCCTCCTGCTTTCCCTACTCGCTTCTCCGTCGCGCCCCAGCTACCCCTCGATTTTCCACTTTCTTCTGAAGCCGATCGTATCTTCGTTTTCTTTTTTTAGATCCGCGTTGGCAGCTTGGCCGTTGCAGGTCTCTCGTGGTAGCGATTTCCGCCCCGTCTCCCCCTATTAACGCTCTTTCTTTAGAGTTTTCTTCGTCAGGCGAATCCCCTTTCCTTTTCCTGCGTTGAGCGATTGTCTGAATTTCTTTCGTTCAATAAGGACCGAGGATATTTTTCTTCACGCAATTCAGACGTTAGCTCCTAGCCATAAATTTCCTTTGTGTAGCTTCTCATGCTGCCATTGATACTACCAGAACCCTTCTCTTTTGTAACCGGTTGTATTGATCCAGGAGTCGAGCCTTTTCTTACTCTTTCCTCGCATAAAGGCGAAATGCTTGTCCGCCATGGCCCTTTATAGACAGATGGCAATTCCTGAATTTTCCTGCGGCCCAAGTCTTCCTTTAAAGAAAGTTGCAGACCCCCTCCTTTTTCCGATCACGCTTCAATGTGTCTGTCTACGTCTTTACTGGAGCTTTTCCCGGAGATTGATGTAGCGCTCTTATTCGGAGTATGTTTAACCGTGAACCTTTTACCTGCCCCTCTTTCCGCAGCTGCTGGGCGGGTCTTTGTCCCCCAATAGGACACATTCGGAACTGTGTGTTCTTTCCTAGCAAACCTCTGGAAGTTTTTTTCTATCGTTTTTTCGTCCATGCCAGACCTACTGCCTTTTTCCCCTCCGCTTCTTCGACCCCGGCGTTTTTCCTATTGAATATAAGAGGCCTTTGCCCCCCACGTAAGATTTTGGTTTGCTATTGTTTCTGACTGTTGATACGCTGAAAGCTTTCCCCTTCCAATTTTCAGACACTGCGTCAGTTTTCCCCATTTGTGGTTCGCTTAATGTACGATTTATTTTCCTTCCTCCTCGTCTAGCGAACAGGTTTTTATTCATGGCGGGCAACAAGATTCCTTCTTCCGTCATTTCAGTTGAAAGCTCAACGATACGTGCGCCCTCCACCCACAGACATATGAATGCAAGTTTCCCTCGATTATAGAACACCCCAAAAAGAGAACCCTGCTCCTTCCTTTCTTCTATTTCCCTTTTATTCTTTTCTTTCCCCTTTTCCTTTTCTTTCTTTCTTTGCCCCCTTTTTAATAATCGGTGGGTTGCTGGACCACATGCATTAAGCGCTGAATCTTCCCTTCCTCATTTTAATTGTAGATTTCGTTCACCTATATTTATCCACGCATCCCAGCGTTTTTGACTGTTCCTTCTCCTTTAAAATTTTGTTGCGTCTTCTTTAACGGAAGCTCTTTCGTTTCCCCCTTTCCTGATTGTGTCCCTGCTTCATGAGTTTTTTGTCCGCGTTTGTCCCCTCTCCTTCCTTAGATGCATAATCCCCCAATTGCCCTTCCTCCTCCGAGAAGGCCATACCCCCTCCTGGCCGCTTGCCCAGAATAGAATATCGAGCAGAGAAGAAAAGCCTCCTTCGTACTGTAGTATATCTCTCGTCTTTTTTCAATCCCTTTCTTTTCTTTTCTTTGTCTTCCAGAAATATTTACCTTTTTTTTTTTGGCTATGTATCCCCCCCCCGACAGCCCAGTTCTTTCTCCCCCTTCCCTTTCCTGGAGCGCTCCAGAGTTTCATGCGTGGATCGCCAGGTTGCGAAATTCCGCGACTTCGCGCCTATTGCGTGCATTTTTCTCCTCCTTCGCGCAATCTTCTTTTTGACTTCCCCATGTTACTCCAGGCCCGCTTTTCCCCCCCTTCCCTACCCCCGTATAAGCCGATACCCATGCTTTCCTCTCCCCGCTCGCGCCTTTTATGAATTCTGCCGTAGTTTTTGGTTCGTCTTTTGACTCTACCTCTGTGAGTTTTTTCTCATACACGGTACGTTTCCTTCTTCCCGCGCGACAAACCCATCTCAGCTGTTTGTTCCCTACAGACTTTGCTTCACAACTTCTCCCTTCACCCCTTCCCTTGTAATTTCTTCGACCCCCCTTCGTTCTTCTTTGGAGCTCTTTGCCCGGCCCAATACGTTCTATATCAGATAGCCTCCCTTTCCTGCATTACCTGACTCATTCCTCAAAACCCCCCTTTCTTTTTGAAAGCCCCGTTCTTCCCTATTTTCTCGAAACCGAGAAAGCACTAGTTATTTTCCTCTCTTTCTTCGAGGATATATATGTGTAGAGCCCTTTTGCCTTGACAACAGCTTCCTTTTTTTTCGAACAAATTGCGAGAGAAGAATTCATTCCCCCCCCCTAAGCTCATGTTTTCACTATACGCTCCTCACCCCCATTACATACTCGTCTTCATCTACTCCCCTTTTTATTTTTTTTCTTCTGTCTATTTTGTCGAAGATTGAATCTTCTTCCCCTCACCTCCTTCCTTAGCTCTCGGTCTATTTTTCAAGGTCCTATAATCGGAGACAAGAAATTATTTCCTGCAGCAAGACTTACCTTCCCCTGCCTACAAGGGGATACCGATCTCCCTTTCCTCTTTTCTTTTCATTAGAAATCCCTCTTACTCATAAGGGTTTCCCTCCTCATTTGTTCCATTTTTTCTTTCTCCCTCGTGATCCCCACGCCTTTTTTTTTTCCGAATTTCTCGAGAATTCTCCCCTCATTCATCAAACTACGCTGATCCCTCTTTTCTTCTTCTTTTCTTCGGGCAAAGATCTGGTCACTCTGACTGTACTCCTTATCCGCTCCTGCGTATTCTTTTGGAGCACCCCAAGAGCATGTACCCTGTGACGCAAATGTACTTTCCGATTCCCCAATCTTATACTTTTTTTTTTCCGTTTAAGAGCGCTAATATACTCGTCTGGCATTTCGGGAACCCAAGATATTTCACCCGCTGACCCAAAGATCAGAATTGCCTCTTCCTTTCCCCTTCCCTGAATGTTGAGGATGTACAGCCTACGTTTATCTCCAACGAAATTCGCTGTAAATCCTGATTCCCTATTGGGACGATTTTTCTTTCTTTTTTTTTTTTCTGCTCCGAAAAGAGGGCGGAGTTCTTCCTTCCCCGAAAGCCCCATTTCCCCCAACACCAGTCAAAAATTCAGAGGACGCCTTTCCTTGCATTCTCCCATACCTGAAACATCCTAAGTTGGCCTTTTTGTCTCCAGCCAAATCTGAATATGTTACTTACTTATCCACTTCAATCTTAATTATTGACATACAACTACTATATTCGAACTGACTCCTTTTTGATTTCTCTCCGGAACGAGTTGACTACCCCTCCTCTATTTATAAGTTCTGTTGAAACTTACTATCTTCCATTTTTAGCCTGAAGGGCTGCAGCCAATTTGGATTCTTCCTTCCTTTCTGAACTTCATATGTTACGCAGCATCTTCATATGTTCCCCCCGAGATTATGTGTGAACCAACAGCCTCTACGTTTTTCTCCGCGCATATGTTCACTGTTCCTTGTAGCCTTAGGCACCCTTAAAATGAGCGCATTCTGCCCAACTTCCCTTTACCCCTCCAGCCACCCAAAGACTTACTTAAACCAGTCTCCTATCAGGTCCCGGTGCGCACCCGCCATCTTGCGTTGATGAAGAATCGTTGATCTCAGTAGCGCGCATCTATTGTTGATATTTAAGATATCTAATTTCCCTCCTTCCGTATTTTAGCGCTTTATATATCTCTCCTTCCGCAAATAAAGCGTACATTCACGCAACCCCCGTCAACAAACCATCAACTAAAACCTCTCCTCAGTCAAGGATTCACCCTCGGTTTTTTTTTTTTTTGTGGTGGGATCTAAAGTGTTTTGCCCCCCCCCCCCCCTAACGGTTATGGCCAAGCTTAAACATGTTCTCACAACCGCTTTTTTTTTTTCATAAGGTTTTGAGAAATCATCCGCTTCAACACCCCCCCCCCACCCAATGTTCCGAAAAGAAACTTAACTAGTTTTTCCCCCTTCCTCTTTTTGCCCCCGTTGGAAGACTTTTTTCCTATTTATGCCCTTAAATACCCCTTTAATACCCAGACCTTCCCGTCAAGCAGCCTTTCTCACACCATGGCGCACATCCGCCTGATGAAAGATACGAACCTAGAGAGAGAGTGACGCAGGCCCTCCCGCTACCTCTCCCGTTCGGCTCCAACACCGGGCCCTTTACACCGCACAAGCACCCCCCCCCCGTACAAACCCCCCTTCTCATTCTCCCCCCGTCCCCCCCCCCCCCCCTCCACCCCCCCCCCCCCCCCCCCCCCCGAAAATACAGAAATCCCCCCCCCTCCCCCCCTCCCCCCCCCCCCCCCCCTGCAAACCCCCGCAGAGGGACAATTGATTTTTTTTTTCCCCCTCACCTTTCAGCAATCGGTGACTTCCTGCAATATGGCCTTTTCCCGTCACTCTTCATTCGCCTGAGTCCCTTCTAGACGTTGTCACGGCTCCTCTTCTGCCCTATCCACGACCTCCCCCTCGCCCCGCTTCCGAACAAAGCTCTGCACTTCTCTGCACGCCTCCTCCTTGCTTTCAAACGTCTCGACTGGGGCCCCCTCTCCCCCCCCCAAACACACTCTTCTCCTTTCTCTGAAGTGCAGGGGAATTCATCTATACAAGTCCGCGAATTGCCCCCGACTAACACCATCACCAATCCTGGTACTTAACTCGAAGGCCTTCTTTCCCCCTCCCCGCGCGGACGAGGAGCGCCACTTCTCCACCTCCGGCCCTTTCCGCCTCTCAACAAGTGCTTTTGATAGAGTTAAAATTTTTTTTCCCCCCGCGCATATATCCAATCCGTCCCTTCCGATTTTGGACAACGGTTGATTCCCTTTCCCCTTTTGCTCTAGATTTGCCGTCGAAAGCTCTTAGCGGCAAGATGACCTTCATGACCAGGTTTCTTTCTTGAAATGGAATCCGGATCCCATCCCTGCGGACCCCGCTGCACGTCTTCTTCTTCCAGATGTGGCTGCAAGCCGCGCGCCTGCCCCGGCATTGTCTGCAAGCGCCCCCGGTTTCATTTGTCAGTTTCTCCCTTTTTTTCTTATGATTCACTCGCAGGATGATTCACCGCAACCGGCGGTCCAATCGAAATACTCCGATTTCCCTCCGACTCAAATCCTGACCTGGCTCCTCCCTTTTTTTTACTAAACCTCAAGAGCCTCCTTCCTCTTCCCCTCCCCTTGAATTGCTGACCGGCAAGCCGGGCCCCTTTTTCTCTGAGGGTCTATCACTCGTTTTCCACGCCGTAAATCAAAGACCCGCCCCCCCCCTTCCCGGTAGTGATAGGATCGTTGCCATTTAACGCCTTGTCTTTTTGGAACTTGAATTTGTCTATTACCAATCGACCCTCTTTGCCCGAAAGCAATGAATCTCTCTATCAACCTCAAGCATAATAACACCCTACCACTCACCATGCATCCCGCCACTTCTCCCCTCTCTCCAGTCCCGAGTATAAGCATAAAACGCAGTCCCCCTCTCCTGTTTGCACGAATATCCTCCCTTCCCCCCTAAGACGCGCGATCTCCTCCACGACCCGCTCGCTACCGAACTCGAACCCCATATCCTCTAACGCCTTCTCCCCCTTGATGTGGAATTGCTTTCAGTGATTTCTTACCCCCAGCCGTCCCAATAATAGTTCTCATCACTCTCACCGCACGTTTCCCCCTCCCCCCCTTCCCCCTCCGAAGATCTTTACAGACCTCTTTGTCCTTACGGACTGTTCCAACTTTCCATGGACCTTTGTGTATGCTTTATACCTTATCTTATTTCTTTCCCCTCTTTGTTGTTTCTTTTCTCTCTCTACCTCACATATTACATGTGCACCATGGCCTGTCATTTGCTGTGCCCTTTTTCCTCGAGAACACTTTCAGGAGTAGAGTCGGTCACGCTCTCTCCCCCCGCCTCAGGTGTTCTCCCCCGGACGAGTAGCGTTATGCTTTGACTCCCATTTTTCTGGAGTCTTTTTTCTCAAATAGCATGTATAATGCGTGTCCCCAGCTTTGGTTTCTACTTTCTAAAGCAGATATTGCTGGAGTGGGACAGGTAGTGAGGCGTCTTTTTTCTCTCTCTGTGTTTTGCTCGAGCTTTTTTCGTGGCCCCCCTTCTCTCTTTTCGGACGTGATTCTCGATAGTTCCCTCGGTCGGCTTGTTTTTCTCTTGCGGTTCTGATCATGAGGGAACCCCCCCTTTTCCTTTTTCTCCCCTTTTAGCCATCTGAGCGTATGCACGTTTATTCAGTCGCTACCCCCCTTGAGTTTTATTATGGAGATTTCTTTCGTGCCCATTATGCCCCTTGTTTTTGACGCAACGAAATGAGAGTTCCCCTTGGCGATTGGCCTCTTGATTGATCGACAAGCTTTTGATTCTCCCTAGCAGCCCCTTTCCGGCTTTCCCCCCTCCCTCCTTTTGAGATTGTCCACGGTTTTTCCTTCGGCCTTGGGGTAGTGCGCCCGATTATTCCATTGACTATCCTTCTCAACACCAGTCGACCGTCTCTTAAATGCACAAGATTTTTTCTCCGTGCGCGACTTTAGATTCCTCTTGCAGATCCCCCCCTAGTGATGATGGATGTCTCTATGTGGATATACAGACCCCCCACTATGATTTTCGACCCCTCCTCACCCTGGAATTTAGTGAAATCGCGTACTCATCGGGCGCGGTCCAGTGCTAGTTATTGGTTTTCTCGCTCCCCCTTTAAAATGTACTGTCCCCCTCAAGAGTGTTTCCCGAAGAATCCTGGACGTCCAATATGCACATTGAACCTTACTTCCCCCCCCTTTCCCATTCTTCCTTCTTACATGCCTAGATCGACCCTGAAGTCACCCAATCTCTTCCTCTGTCAAGCGACGACTATACGTTGCCCATATCCCATGACGACTCTATGCTTGCGCTTTTTTCTTTTAGCCTTTTGTCATTCTCCCTCCCCCACTTACTTTTTCTCCTTCCTATATGTTTACTATCTTATCCGGTGCAGATTTTTTCCGCCGAAAAGCAGCATCCAGTTAGGGGTGATGGGACCCTCCCCCTATCCGCCGGGGACCCTTTTACTTTGCTGTGTGACGAGGTCCTCTTTTGTGCAAGTTACTCCTTTTCCCCCCTTTTTCTTCTGAGAGTGCCCGCCCCCCAGCGACTTTCTTACCTTCTTGCATCATTGCCTTTTGTATAACCTTTTCCTTTTCTTCCCGGACATGCCTCCTTTCATTTTTTTTATAAATCAGTTTTTTTCCCGGTTTTTTTTCCCTGGCCGAGCCGGGTATGTTCCGCGCTTTTATCTGCACCTTTTCTTTTCCTCTTATCTTCCCCTTTTCTTTTCCTCGCCGGGTAGGTACCCGATTCCGCGTCCCCCTTCCTTAATTTTGAGACAGGTCCCTCTCTTTTTTTTTGACGCCCTGCCTGTTCCCCTGATGGGCTTAACGCGGTGAGCGCTCCAGCGTACGACGTAATACTTAATATCTTGATTCGTTGCTTTTGCTCCCTTTTTAAAGTGACTGATGATGAATCTCTTCTTTACACCACACCTTGAGTTTTTGATTTACCCCCCCCGGTAGCTCACGAGGAGATAGTCCTTTTTCTGCGCCCCCATCGATAACTTGTAGCCTTCCTGTGAGGTAACCCTTTTTCTACTTAGGTGAACTTTGCATTAGTGCTTAGTTGCCTCCCTCCTGACTTTGATCACCCTCCCTCATTTTCCCAAGGTTTTCGTCCCCTTTGTTTTCCCTCCCCCCTGTCCTTCCATCCCGTAAGTCTTTGTGTTTGTTACCTTGCTGGGGACCCTTTGGCTCTACTGATCTGACGAGCGTGGTTGCAAAAGGATAGACCCCTTTTTTGACCTTGGCTTTTTTTCTTTCCTCAGTCTTGGTCCTTCCTACCCCTTCTTCGAGGACCCACAAGAAGACCAGACATGAGAGGTGCAACTAACTACCATTCTCCTGTGATCGCCTGCACGACCCCCTCTCCCAAGCTTTTCCCTATCATCGACTGATCGATGAGTCGCGCACCACCTTTCTCCTCTGTCGTGGTCCTTTTGGCGCGGACCTGCTCTTTCCGGTACATTGACGTAGACGTAATATTTGATTTCCCCCCCTGATTTTTCTTTCCCCTACTCTTTTACGTTTGTCTAAACCTCTTTTTTCTTTCTTTTCTCGCTCCACGGCTATGTTTTTTTTAAGTTTCACTCCCTCCTTCCTTTTTTTGATTTTCATCTTTTTTCTTCTCCACTTTCGCTTCGAATTTACTGTTTCCCCTTCTATCAAATTTTTTTTTTCCAACGCAGCCCTGCCGGTTACACCCCCTTCCTTCCGCCCCGTTTTTCAATTAGAACTTCGCTCCTCCGCAACTCCTCTGACCCATCAACCTTCGTGACTTTTCCTCTGAAGTTCAACCCCTTCTTTCCTTTTCTTGCCAGAATCTTTCTCTTTTTTTTCGCTTCGATTGAACAACTACTTAACAGTAAGTTACTTTCCCCCTGCAGGACTGAATTGTGACGAGATCCCCCCCCCTCTCCTTTTTCCTGTGATCTATGTGCTTCTTTTTTTTCCCTTCCGGTCTTGGCAGGGCAATTTGGTTAAGTCTCCGTCCCCAGTCCCCTTCGTCGAAAAATAAGGTACTTCAGGATTCTACAGACGCGACCGCTTCCTACACCCGACTACAACGTTCTGCGTAACCCCTTTTTTCGATCTTCCTGGCTTCTGTTTATCTTTTTCTTTAAGGTCGCTTTCCTCCCTCTTTTTTTTCTCCTTCGTATGAGGAAGCGCAACTACCCATCTAAGATTTTTTTTTTCCTCCTTTCGCGCAGTGAACAATCTCTTCTCACCATTATCTGGATCTCCTTTTCCCCCTTAGTCAGGCCCTAGACTCTCTCCTCACCCGCCGCTATATTAATATGAAGTAGGGATGACATCCTTCTCTCTCACTTTTTTCCTCCCCTCCCTTAACAACCAAGGTTCGTCCTCCCTACATGAACTGCCCACCCCCCTCCGTTCAGCCAAACCCGACGAAAACCGTGTGTTTCTTTTTTTTTTCTCCGCTCATCATACTCTCATTCTTCGCATAAGATGATTGTAATATGCCTCTCCGTATGTCACCGGCTAGATGTGACCACTCGTCTGGACTCCCCCTTCTTGTTTAGAGTCAATAACTCCAACAAAGCAATGGCAGCCCTTTTCGTATCCGGTTCCTGAAAAGCCATCTAGCATACAACCCTTCCCCTCCTCTTTCCTCCTCCGTTTGTGTTGAGGATACTTTTTCTATTTTTTCTCGTAGCTGGCTTTTGCTCTACCGATCTTCCACCATCTTCCCGTGAGTTTTTTTTGTTTTTAAACTCCTTCCTCCCCCCCCCCCCCCTTTTTATACGAGAGCTTTGCCGTACCTTTTCCCGAGCTCATCTCTACGGCTTCTTCTCCGTATTCGATGCTTACTTCGGAATTAAAGATCAGTCCTTTACTTTCTTCTTTTCGTTTTTACGCTCAATTTTCTCCTATGACACTGCCTTTTTTGAGAACCTATCTGTTTTCCCCCAGTCCCCCTCCTTAGACTCTCATTAATCACGGCTCTCCTCTTCCCCCCTTCTTTTCGTGTGTATTCGTCGCATTTTAAATCTGACCCTCGGTGCCGAATCATTTGTTCCTCACGCTTGCCACAGAATGTCTGGCGACACTTTCTGACACCCTACTCTCTCCTCTTTTTCCGTGTTAGAAGCGTACGCTTTCTCCCCCCTAGTGATTTCTTCACCCCTTAACACCCTGACTACCAGCTCTCTTTTGTCTGACGTCGAGCAGAGGTGAGGCTTAATTTTCTCTTTAACTCCCCTCTTTTTCTCCTTCTCAATATATTTTAGTCGACTTCCTTTTCTTTTTTCCGCCCCGAATATTGCAAAAGGACAGTTCCCCCGCCCGCGTTCGCGGCCTTCCCCACAAAGCTAACCTTTTCCCCACCCCCCGAACCCTCCATGATCTCTCTTAAGGCCGTCTCCGTCATTTGGTTTTAGTCTTTCTTTCGGGTTTGAGGACACCTCCTAGACTCAAAAAAATCTGTCTTTCCTTTGCGCATGAGCCACAAACACTTTCTGATTACGTTTCTAACTTCCTCTGTCTCTCTCCTCAGGTGCCGCTGTTCTTTGTCCCTCTCATTCTATCTTTTGATTCTTGAATGAATGTGGTGACGCTTCTCCCTCCGTAAGTGGCGGACAAATAGGATTAACTCCTTTTTCACTCGCAACACTACCTTTCCCCCTCAAATTTCCTCCTTTCCCATTAATGCGTGTGTGTGTAACCATTCACTCCCTATCGTCAGAGCGTCCCCCCTATTTTCCCCTCTTCCTGAGATTAAGTAAACCTTATCTATTTTTTTCTGTCACATATTCTGTTATCTCACCCAATCCCCTGACTTCAATTCCCGTGCAATCCACTGTGAACCTTCCTTCCCCCGTTGTCGCCATCCTCCCAGTGAGGTTGTTTTACGGAAAAGCACAGAATCTTCTCCCTTTTCTGCACGTTTTTTGGGGTTTTTTTTTTCGAAGTCGCGTTTTCTCTCTATCTCCCTCGTAATTCGAATTATGTTTTCCTCTTGCTTCTTTTAGCTTCTTCGGAAATTAGGAAGCGCAGCGTAGTGAACCTCCACCCCCCTTCCCAGACATAAGTAATATTATCCATTCTTCCTCTTCCTACAGTCCCTCTTCACCGGTCGCCACCTTTTTGCAAGATGTAAGATTTTTCTGCCCCCCCTCTTAGATGCATTTTGTTCCCCCAACTGTGGTCGCCCATAATTCGTCTCCTTCCCCCTTTCCGATAAGGGCATCGAATGCTACTGACTAGTGCTCACATCCTTTAAGTTTTTTCCCTTCCCCGTCCGAATGTGAGATTTTGCTTTTGGCGTTGGTCTTTTTTGTTTTTGGTGTGTTCAAGCACCTGAAGCCCCCATTCTACCGTTATCATTGCCATTTTTTCTCCCCCCATTGAGACCCGGATTTTTTTTCAAACTAGCATTTTTCTGTTCCTCCCCCGCTCACGTTAAAGCCTCCACCAAGCCCCCTTCGTCCCCCCCCTTCTTTTGTCACATTTACCTTTCCCTCTTCTTTTTGCCGGCGCAACCCTGACTTCGTTTAGGAAATTCGTGCTTCCGGGACCCCTCTCTGACTGGTGAATCCCCCAGATCTCCCTTCCCCCCCCGCGACCCTCCTTCCTACAAGAGCCAACTTTTCCGCCCTCCCACGTAAAACCTCACGGACAATTCATAGTATCGTCCATTCGCTTTGTTGTCCACTTTTCCTCCCCCTGGTTATGACCCTTTCGTGTCCTTCGAAGCTGACGCCAATATCCTACCAGGACTATCCTCTCATTCCCCCCAGAATCGAACCCACGTCCCAACTCCTTTATTCAGACTGCTTCTCTCTTCCCCCCATACAAAATCCAGTTCTCCCTGGTGGTTTTACGATCCCCTCTCCCCCAACTAGTAAGAATTCCGCGTCTATGCCACCCGTTTCCTGGTTCTCGAGACCATACCCCTTAATTCCTCGCCTTCCCCCCTTTCCTTCCGAGAGTTCTGGTTTCTTGACCCGAAGTTCTTCTCTACTCTTGTTGTTTCTCTCAGCCGGTCGGCTGCAGAACTTCCCACTGCGTCTCGTAAGCTATCCGCTGATTCCCCTCTAAGATTCTTGTCTGGTCTTTTCCTTCGACGTCTTTTTCAAGACCCCCCCCAACCCATTTCGGCGTTTTACGACAAACCGACGTAACGGTCCTCCCCCCTCTTTTTCTTGTGTAAACTTTTTCTGACAGTCTCTTTTTTTTTTTTTTTTTTTTTTTTTTTTTTTTTTTTTTTTTTTTTTTTTTTTTTTTTTTTTTTTTTCTTTTTTTTTTTTTTTTTTTTTTTTTTTTTTTCCTACGTGGATTGTTGCTGATTTCACTCGCAGTTTTTTCCCCCTTCTATGCCCCATACAGCGCACTCTTTAATCTTCCACCGTTCTTCCCTCTTTTCCCCCTCTTGCCACAGGCCGAGTACCTCTGTTTTCAGCTATTTCCCATAGCAAATTTAGCTATCCCCTACAACTGACCTTTCATTCGACTTCCCCTCCCGGCAATTGCTTACTCCAACTTATTTCGTCGAACGACGCGCAACATACCCCTTTTCTCTCACACCATCATGCAAGCTCTCGAGTCTTTTCTTTCAGAACACTTTTTGCACGCAGAGAACTCCCCCATTCAGATCTAACCCCCCGCCACAAACGGCCTCGAAACTGCCAGTGTTTCCATTGACCTTGGCTCTCCTTCAACTCAGTATTTCCTTCCTGCATCAGACAACCCCTGGCCCTTGCAAGCACTAGATACATCAGAATTGACAAAATCTGCTCCACCGCAGCTTCCACCCTCCCATACCCAATGGAAGTTCCCCCGGACGTTCATCCTCTTTATACCCAAAGCCGCCTCGATACCGTCCTCTCACTCCCCATAGTCTAAGTTTCCCCTATATGTATCTTTTCGAATTTTCCTCCCCCCCCCTTTCCCTTGCGAGTTCCAAAAGGGAAGCCACTTCTCCCGTCTTCCATCTCCTTCCTGTAACTTGCAACGCGAAGTATCTCTTACCTCTCCTCGTTTTTGTTTCGATCATGGACCCCCTCCTGGACTAAAATCCCCCCTTACCTTTTAGTTATCTCCTCATCCTCCCTTTTGCTGAGATTCTTACCTCCTAAACTTGAGACTTAGCCGCCGCATTGAAGTTTTTCCCTTTCCCTGCAGAGAACAAGAGACCGATGACGTCCTAAGCAATTCCCTTACGTTCCTCACGCCGACCGGGGCAAGAGTGTTACGAAGCTTTTCTGCCTGACGGCTTTTACCATTGACGGCATGACATGTATTTTCTACCCAGCAAGTGGCGTGTGTAGAAATTTCCTCTTCTTCGCTGGGAGAGAACGTCCCTTTTTTTATCTCTCTTTTTTTTATGATCGCTGTCTTTTTTCCCTTATGGGGGTTATGTAATTTCTTCTACAGAGATTTTTTGGTGTTGAATTGGTCCCTCTCCCATTTCCGTTTCTTACGGCGTCGTGTTATCTCTCAGTTCCTGAAGCTGAGAGTGATGGGATCATAGTACTCCTTCTCCTGTTGTCTCAGTATATTGTATTAGTGCCTCTTTTTTCCTCCTCCGGAAGTGCATATGCAAAACTGCTGTCACGGCCTCTGTTTCTCAGATTGTTTGATTTTAAGGTGCTCTCCCCTTTTTTTTTCTTTTCTCTGCGACGTGCTTGCGACGGATGCTTCACTGCTCCACGCGAGTGTTGCTGCTTGCCGGACTGAAGACGGACAGGCGATCCGAGATGTCGTAACAGGTATTGGATGTGAGAGGTCTTGGCCTGTGACATTTCTTTGGTTAAAACCACGTTTCAGTTTTTTCTCGACACGTAGCCCCCTCACTCCTGTCAAGAAGTTTTTGCTCCTGAACGTATATCCGCGGGTCAACCGATACGAGACGTCTTGCTTGCCCGAGTCGAAGCCCGAGACCACCAGAAGAAACATTTCTAACTACCATGTGCAGAGACCACCCTTTTTCATCCCTTTTCTTTTCCTAGCTGCGAGTAGATCCCATCTAGTAAAGATTCGATAGTCCAGACGTACGCGTTTCATTTCTTAAGGAGATCCTATTCCTCCTAGCCCCCCTTTTCTTCAGACTATGGACATGATAGACCCCCTCCTGTTATCAGCAGAGAAGCAGACGACACTCCTTCCCCCCTTCCCGCGTACGCATTGTAGTATTCTTCAAACTTTTATTTCTTTTTTGACTGCCCTCCGCACAATTATGTTACGGTCCCCTGGCGCGGTTGATTCACTATTCGCCTGTCAGGCCCTCTATATGATTGCTTAGGATTCGCCTACCCTCCCTCCTTTCGCATACCTATCTTTTGGATGTTTTTCCTTATGCTTGTCAATTCGCTTTTTACAATGAATGGGTAGGAGTGCTCCCCATTCATACGTTAAGACTTTTCTACCGACTTTCTCCCCCCTGTTTAGATGGTAATCTTTTCCCCTCTCCTTGCGGACATCGGTTTGTTTATGTTTTATCGAGCCCGTCGTGCAGTAGGGTTTTTCGCTAGCACCGGCACGATTCGAGCGTCTTCTTCACCTGCATGGTCCCCCCTCGGACTTATGATTCCAGCCTCTTCTTTTTCCTCTTTCTGCTGAACTTGTACAGTGACAAATCTTTCGGCCCTCGCGTGATTTTTTTTTTCTGTCCTTCGGAATATCTTTCGTAATGTTTCTTTGTCCCTTTTTTCTTTCTGGATGGTTAGAGTTTGGCGGCCCCACCGGCGTAGACGGTTTTCAGCCCTGTCCGGCTCGCACCCGAAAATCGGCACACCCAAATCGTCATTTTTCAGTTTTGTTGATTGCCCCTGATGGTGGTGCTCTCTTCGTTGCTTTCGTGAGCCCGCCATTGGCAATTGATTCATCCACTTCCTGTTCCCAAAAACCCTTTTTCGACCCATTAGTTTGCACCCTTTTCCCATCTAACCTTTCCTTGCCGCCACGTACCGTTTTTCCCCCCGCTTTTCTTTTTTTTTCCCTCACTCAATCTTAGTTTTTGCAATCTTCTTTATGCTAAGTACAGGATGAGTAAAGTTTTTCCATTATGGCGTTTGTACGATTCCCCCTGATTCATTCCTTAGTCAGAACAGTCGCCATCTCGGTTGCCCCCCCCCCTTCCCTATATTACGATTAAGTGCAAGCCCTCGCTTTTTTTCACCCTCTCCCCAACTCCAATTTTTTTTGCATCTCCTGCCCGTCGTCGGTAACCCCCTCCATTACATGCGTTTTGCCCCTGAACCATGTTGCCGTTCTTTTTTCCCCCTGGAAGTTCAAGTCTGGTGCCTTGCGTCCACCGCGTATTCTTATGACCCGTCCCCAAAGTCTGAAACGACCCATGTTTGATACGTATTCTTGTTCTTCAAATTCCTTCCTTTTGCGCGCCATCTCACCTCTTCAATTTTTCTTGAAGATGGTCACCACCTCCTCATTTGCCCCTAATTTCAGAGTGGTTGATGTTTTTTCGTTGGCCTTATTCGCTGATAACATTCTCCACCTTGCCTCCTGCCCGCCGTCTAAGAGTTTCTCATTATATTTCCCATCTTCGCTTGTAACGATAGAAATAGCCGTTAATAGAAGCCCCAGCCTGGAACTCGCCTGACTTTTTCTTCGATGTCCTCTTCGTATTTTAATCTTCTCCATCCTCCTTAGTTCATTTTTGACTTCTCCTCCTCCCTCTTCCCATAGTTTTTTTCGCTTTTCTACCCAACGTACCTTCCCCCAGCTTGTGATAAGCGCCATCATTTTTGTGTCCTCACTTCTTTTTTTCCTTTTTATAGCCCTGGGTCTTTATTATTGACATTCCCTTCCCTCGCTCATTTGCCTTCGGGTTAGAGCCCTGTATCTCTTCCCCCAGTAAAGCAGCCCTCAGATTCCCCGTTATCAGTCTTCTCCCTCCTTCTCCTCGCGTTACACCTCTCCCAACCCAAAAACCCTTGGCCTGAACAGACACCATATCTTCCTTCTTACGAAGTCAGGTTTAATGATTACCTTATTTTTTTTGGCGCTTTTTCCTCATACTATCGTTCTTCTTTAAACTGCTTTTTTTCCCCCCCCCTTTTTATCTCTGGTTGCCCGCAGCAGACTTGTTTTTCTTCATTTCTCAGTGCCCCCCTCTGAACCAAGTTGGACCCCTTCATGTCCTTTCCATCCCTTTGTCCCTCCTCCCCTTGATGACTCGCCTTATTTTCTCTCTTGAGCCAGCTCTCGGTCAATAATTCAAGACCAAAGGCCTGTTCGACCTTCAGAACACTTCTCACAGCCAAAGCTTACTACCCCCTCGTCCTGGATCTTCCCTTAAGTCTCTATTTTCTTTCTGGCGCGTCCTCCGTTTCTCTTCCCGTTATAGTACCGTTGCAGGCACGTTTCAAAACTTTTCCCCCTTTCCTAGCCCGTCAATTCTTTTCCTGCCTAGTCACATCCTCTTGGCCTCGGTTTTTTTTTTCCCTTCTTCCCCTCTTTTCCCTCAAAAGCCCTTCTCCCCTTATACGCCTTTTCATTTCTGTTTCTTATCCCGTCAATTGAATCGGTGAGATTGATTTTCGCCCCCTCCTACGGAACACACTGCTTCCTTAGATATGGTCTCCCTACGTGCGGAGTTGCCCCTCCTTTCCCCGCACCTGCTTCAAACTTCTCTTTCCCAACCCCCACCCCCCCCCCCCCCCCCCCTCCCTTATTACCGATCTCTAACTCCCTCGACGAATAGAAGAGGTTTTTTCTGAGCGATAGCAATCCAGCCATCCTGAATTTATAGCTTGTTGTTGAATCTTGGATACGTTTATGGCTTTTTCTACCCCCTTGGTTTTTTCTCACCTCCTTAGATGAGCTTCTCCTACCTTCATCATCTTCTATCTATTCCCCCTGAATAGAGCGGTGCATTCTGCCACCCTTTAAGCCCTTCACTCCTTTGATAGTGTCCGACTGCTTTTTTTTTTCACCCCTGACCTACTTTTAAAAGTCGGCCCCCTTTCACTCCTTCCGTTTGCGACTGTAAGCCCATCATTCCCTTGCGGCCGAAGCACTACGATCGGTACCTCAACCCCAGAACCCACAGTCATTCCCGCAGGCGCTTCCCGGCTTAGCGAGAGCAGAATGAGTTTGAGTCTGTTTTCATCCTCCTTTTGTCTGATTTTCCCTTTTTTTTTTTTTCATTGTCTCGTCTGTCGACTCTGAGTAATATTGTTTTTCTTCGATTCTCGTATTTTTGTTCCCTGAAAACCCGAGTATATTTCCAGATGCGCTTTTTTTCTGTCAACAATCTATCCTTTTCCTTCACCAAATGATTATCTTGATCTTCCGTCTTTTGATGTCCTCTTTCTTTTTGGAGTCAACACATCCCCGTCAAAAACCCATCTGCTATGGCCATGGCAAATTGCTCAAAACCGTTTACTCCTCTGCACATATCTCTCTCCCGCCAGACAGTTAACGCCTTTTGAATCGCTTCTTTTATATGCTGCTTTACAGTGTATTCCCAACGTCCTGTTTATTCCATATTTTTGCATTTGTGTAGAATCGCAGGTTCATGCTTTTTTTCCTTTTTGCCCATTCCTTACTAAGCCACCCGCCGCCCACTGGAAGCGTGAAAGAACCACAATCTTAATTTCATGCTCCATTTGACACTTTTTGAGGTCCCCTTACTCTCTGACCCCCTTTTCCCTTCCCCAGTTGATCCCTTTTACCTCCTTCACCTCCCCCTTTGTCCCTACTTTTTTTTCTTCCAAGCCCAAAAGACTATATCCAGTTTTACATCATCCTTTTCTGCCACAAGTATTTTAGCTGAGCTTCAAGCCTTGCACCCCTTGATTTGCTTCTCGCTTTTGATGAGATTTGTCCCTGATTAGTTTTTCTGCACTTAATCCCGAAATTTTGTCTTTAGTTGCCAAGATCTTCTTTATTGTCATAAGGGTGATTCCTGACAAGGACGACGATTACTCCGTTTTCCCCCCCCTTACGGTTCAACCCCCCCTCCCCCCCCCACCCCCCCTCCCCCCCCCCCCCCTCGCTATCCTGTACCTACACCTCTTTCCCTCCTTAGAAATGTGCAACAGGAGTCTACCGCACTTTGCAACCCCACCTCCTACCTGTCTGGCAGCCAAGCCCTTCATTCCAGAAGGTAAAATAAACCTGAGTCCGCAAATCCTTCCGTGATAAAGATGCATTATGTGGTTCCCCTACTCACTAATCCTTCCTCTTCACTCCTCCCTTGCTGCCCTACCCGCGAATTTACTCTTTTTTGTTTTCCATTCCCCCTGACTAATTTCAACCTTTTTTTGCACCCAGTCTCCGGCCATTGCGGAATTCCCCCCTTTGGTCACAACTTGATTCCCACCAGGCCTTTTTTTTCCTCCCCCGACCCCAGTATTTTAAGTTCGCGTCCGTCACCTCCTGCGAGGTAGCATTTACCTTTATTTTTGCCTTACCCTTTCTACGTCTTTGTCCCCGCGCCCCTTTTCATCCATTGGAAGCTCTTATCTTCCTACTGAGAGCCCTGCGTCCTTTTCAGTCGAGCGATCAGATATCCCTTCCCTTCCGACATCGTAATCCAGCATTGAAAACCCTGAGAACTCGAGCACCTCCTTTCAGAGTTTTTTTCGCAAACTTTTTATCCTCCTTATGAAAACCCGCGTTTGCCACGTCTTCCTCTGGGCGGCCCTCTCTCCCCAGCCTTGACAGATTCCCTCCCCCCCCCGACCATGAACCCAAGCCATTTTACTTTCTTCCGCCTTTGCCTGCAGATTTCTTAATACCACCAGACGCGCGGACCCCCGCGGCCCCGCTTTTCGGTTCCGACAAATCCCCCATGGAATTCTTCCTGTGACAACCTTGACGGCTAGTGATTACGACGCCCCAAATCAACCCCTCCTTTCAAACTTTCTTCTGCACGGCGAACCCCCCCCCTTTTGTGACGTCGTTTGACTTCCCTTTTTTCCACTATGGGGTGAATCTGAAAGTTGTTCGTTTTTACAAGAGCGCCTTTTTTCCACTCTTGGTTGTTCCCCTCATCGGAGATGACTCCGCCTTTTTACGGCCTTTGAGTCGGAAGCGTCACGTAACCTCTATTGTTCATACCCAGACGCGTCAGACCGCTGACCTTTTTCAAGCCCGCTGGTTTCGCATTTTCTTCTGTTTCTGTTTCTCATCTTTCTTTCTGATTTTCCAATTGCGAATGGCTTGACTCCATCCCCGTATGTTGTTCCCCCGCCCGGAATACGCCGGCCGCCTTTTCAACCATAGATGCGCCCCCCGAGTTAGCCTTACGTCTTCATCACTTTTCCCCAAGAAATAATGAGACCACGATCATCCTTGAACCAGGACAAGACCTGCGACTCGCGTTATAGCTTCAGCGTTACAAGCATTACGCCAGCCCCTCCCTCATACTCCCCCCTTTCTGCACAAACATAGCAATGCTAGCCCGTACTGTCCATTATGTGGCCAACTAACCATGTAGTCTGCAGAAACCCCATTGACTCTCTCCCCCTCAAAAAGAAGTACATTGAAATCCGAATCCCTCCCGCGTTCCCATATCATTTCCCGTACGCCCATGAAACGCAAGTCAGTTCCTTCTCTCTCCTCTCACTCTTATCACCCTGCTCAGTGCACTCGAGCTCACTCCATTCCCCCTACTTTTTACGCCACTCCTGTACCATCTGAATCATTTTTCCCTTCACAAATTCTCCTTTTCCCGAACTCCCGCACTAATCGGACTTGCTACGCCCTTTGTTTCGCCTGACTCCCCCAATTGCCTTGCCTGGCGAAAAACGAAGCTGAAAATGATGCTCCCCCCACGTTTCCCCTGTTTAAGTGTTCTTTAATCCTACTCCTCAAGGCGTACCGGACCTATCCCCACCCTGTCTCTTTCGCCTACTGTGACAAACCTTATTGTACCCTTCCTCAATAAATGGAGGTCTCCTTTTTTCTCTTTCCCCTACCTGGTTGTTTAGTAGGCGATACCCTCCATTTCAATCTTTTTACTTCGTATTTCTGACGTGATTACTAGCGAAAAGTTGATAGGCGACTGCGATTAAATACCTTTTCTCTTTCTGGTGGCCCATTGCCGCAAGATGAAAAGGTTGTGGAACAATTCTTACTTTTTCCTTCTTTTTACCTAAAAATAGGAAGTTCTTGAGCAATCTTTGACCCAGCCGAGGTTCCGATTAGATGAGTTTTAAACTAAAGGACGTGGTAGAAGTCGTTCTTCTTTATGGTGATGTAATTTGTCCCTTTTTGAGTTGTCAATTTTTCGTTTATTTG
>Ga0179593_1387051_pt1 | contig 24384 bp, 33 predicted proteins | sample CZODoug2_1_08_16_FD_185931 | JGI IMG/M metagenome (GOLD analysis project Ga0179593, IMG submission 185931) | Vadose zone soil fungal communities from Angelo Coast Range Reserve, California, USA - CZODoug2_1_08_16fungal (PacBio error correction) | ecosystem: Environmental > Terrestrial > Soil >... | reverse complement strand
GTGTGGTTAATTGTCGTGTTCCAGGTATTGATTTTTCCTCCCCTAAGCTTCCTTTTGTGTCATTGAACAGTGTCGATGGTCTTGGATGACTATGGGCACTGATACTGTTTAATCCTTTTTTCGCTCCCCCTTTTTTTTCTTCCCCTGATAGACTGCTCGTCCTTCCAGTAGATTTGACCCCCCCCCCCTCTTCTTCAGATAGCCCCAAGCCAGAAAGGGCCGTCCATACTCTCGTAACTTCTTCCCGTTCCCTTCATCGGTTCTTCGTGAAGTTTTCTTCCCCCAAACAGTAATGTTGATGACTTTGAATCCTTGCTGTCAGTTGACCGTCTTTTCCGTTTCCACCCCTCGAGTTTGTGTCTCCCCTTTGATCAGATGAGGAAGACAGCAGTGTTGTATCATTTTGTTGGGAAGAGTCCTTGTGACCCCCGGTTTCGATGATCTTTTCCCTTGCTTCCCTCGTGCCGAGGTATTTTTTTCCCGGCTGGGCCTCCACTGTTACTATGGTTTGGTTGACTTCATTTTTTGTCCCCCCCCCCGTTTTGTATTTTTAAGATAGGGGCTCCCCCTGCAAATCGGCGCAGCGTCTGCCCTGGTTTTTTTCCCGTTTTTGCATGAGTACGACCTTCCCCTTCCCTCCCCCGAAGAATGTTCCTTCTCTGGGTGTTTTTTTCACCCGCTTTGCATGCGTGAGTCGTGACTGCAGGTGGACCCCGTTGAGCCTGTCCTTTCTGTCTCAACTGAACATGATTGCCGTGTCCGACCAGGCATCCTTGCACGGCTTGCCTCGTTCGGCCTGTCCTCGCTCGCCACTTTTTTTTTCCAGCCCGCGTTGTCAGTCTTTCTTCCGTCCTCAGTGAAGGACTTCCTCCCTTTTACGGCGCGACGGCGCTTTTGCAACCGTGCCCCCCCGCCCGTTCACAGTCACTCCGTTCATCGATCGAAGATGTGGTCGTTGGCCTTCTCAACCCCCCTGGTTGTTCTTGTCCACTTCCCCGATTTTGCATTGCCATTTGTTGACAATCTTTTTCTCCTTTGTATATGGGTCTTCTTTTTTTTGCCAGTTAAAACCCCCTGTTGTAGCTGTACGGGTGTTTTACACACCAGGTCCGATAGAGTCTCCGCCGAACTTTCTTTTCAGAGAATTTTAAGTTTTTTTGGCAAGCTAACACAACAGTTATCACCTCCCCGTCCCGCCCCCCCCCCCCACCACCGGAGACGCATTCTACAGCACGGTGTCGGCGCTTGCATTGTCGACGCGTGATTACCATCCCCCGTCCCCTACCCTTCCCAATCAAGAGTTGACACACCATTTTTTTTTTTGACTAGTTCTCGTTAATAAGTTCCGACCTTTTGTAATCGTGCGACAGACCCGTTATATTCCCCTGTTTTTGACTGTGTAAACTTTGTATCTACAGCAGTTTTAAAATTTTCTCGTTGTTAGACAGTGCTCTGGAGTATCGTCACCGGCATGTCTTTTTTCTGTGTTGCCTTGACCATGCGACCCCCCCCCCCCCCCCCCCGCCGCCCCCCCCCCCCCCCCCCCCCCGGCCCCACATCGCAACATTTGTCTTCTTTTTCTGTTTTTTAAACGTCCCCCTTGAGTTCGGCAGTGTGTTTTGTTTGGATGCCTCGGAGACTTTGAAATGAACACCCCCAGCTATCTACATCATGTCCCTCTGATAGTCTTCTAGGCGCTTCTCCCCCCCCCGCTGGCACTGTTTGTAATTCTTGCGACTGCTTTGGCAATTTTTATGCTCTGGCGTGATTCGCAAATTCCTAAAGAGCCTTTGTGTTTGGGAACCCGTGACTGGTTCCCCTTCCCCGGATAATCACCCTCAATGTTTTTCCAGCGTACGTTTCTCCGGTGGGTTTTGAAGGCTCCCCAGCACTCTGTCTTTGTGGGGGAGAGGGTCCTTTTGTGATCTGGTATTTGTTACTGATGCGGCGGTTCTAATATCATCTCATCTTTCACCTGCCCTTTTTCTCCTGTAGTCCCCCCTCTGAGCTGGTGCTTCCATAAGATGCAGCGTTGCTGTTTCGCCCCCCAATGAGTCCCCGAATAGACTTTCGTCTTTCCTCGTAGCTTCCCCCCTTCGCTCCCCCCTTGCTTGCAACCATGATCGTATACGCCGTTGCTTTCTCCGGTCACGTTGTTGTGTTTCTTTGGTCCCGTGTTTATTTCTGTCGCCCCCCAGGATTCGCGACTGGTGGACTCCACAGGCCCTGTCCCCTTTTGCTCACTCCTGTTCTTCACAGAGTACCTCACCACCCTTTTGCTCTTCTGTGAATACCGGACTGGTAGCGATGTCTGAAGCCTCTGAAATCTTACCTTTGTTGCCCAGTCCTACCCTCCCCCCTTCCCCTTTGAACATGTCAGTGGTGCTTTTCACTTTTCTTTATTATATTAAATGGGGGCAGGCCGAGACCGGATTGCCGTTACCTTTCTTTTTTGACGGATTTTCCCTTTTTCTCCCAGCAGATAGATGGAATTGACCGTTTCTGTGGTTGCGAGTCAGACCTCGTGGTCGTATACGTCGCTTCTAAGAGTCGATTGACCCCAGCAGGTTCTTACTCTCCCTCCAGATAATGTCCCCTTCGTTCTATTTTTTGGTTACCTTACGAGTTGCTGGTGCTTTCTTTTCGCCGGTTGACCCTTCGCGCTGCAGGCCGAGGTCTTCCTAGGACGTCGCAGGACCTTTTTTTTTTTTTTCCTCCCCTTACTAAGAGTTATCCTTTCTGTTTTAGAGTCAAAATGTTCCCTGATTCTCTGAGCGATCATAGTCGCTAGGTCTTTTTCTTCTGTTGTGTCGTTGCATTGGATTTTCTCTTTCTTCGACCCCCAAGTTAGAAGTGCCTTCTGATAGGGTCGTTCTACAGTCCTGATGCGTGTGATTTGCCCCCCTTTTTTTTGTGTGCCGAGTCGACCGCTCCTGAGTGGTAATTGTCTTCTCAGTTTTTTTCCTCCCTTTTTTTTCCCAAGAAGATCCTCTCAACATTCATTCCTGGGTGAGCTTATGTGAATGACTCCTGTGCGACTCGAGCCTCTTTTTCACACCTCAGACAGCCGCATCCTTTTGCCTTTTTACTCCGCCGTGAGTTCCTTTCTTCTTCCTGCTTTTTCCCCTTTCCCTGAAGGTGTGAAGATTTTCCCCCCCTCTCATTATACTGTTTTCTTTTTTTTGTGCATCTGTTCTCCGCGTGAACTGTGGTGGGTTTATCATAGGTCGCCCTCTGCGTTGTTGCCCCCCTAGTTTCCTTTCAGCATGCCCCCTCCCAACACAGGCGAATACCTGTGTGTAGACGGAGGTGCCCCGTCGGACTGTTACTGGTTGGAGACTCGTCGTCAGGCCATTGGACTCCCTCCCACATTTTGGCCATCTTCTTTTTCTGTTCATGAGACCAGTCCCCCCTTTGATGAATAGCTAGTTCTTTTTGCGTCTCGGCCCGCTAGATGGTTCACGGCACTTGAAGAGGTCGACCCCCGACCGGAACAACTTTCTCCTCTTTGCTACAAGTCCAAACTACAAAATGCTCACTTTGAGACCGTCTCTCAGAGAGGACGGCGGTGCTAGTCCTCCCTGTTTGTCGAATTTAATTTTTTTGTTATGAGAGTGGCAGGCTGTCACTGCCTGTTTGCTCTGTGCCGTTTGTATCCTCGCCCCTTCTGCTGACGGGTTCATCCCCTGTCCGGGTTTTGTATGTGGTCTCTGTAGAGCGTATCTTGTCCGTACCTTTCCCCTCTTCTCTTGACTCCAGAAGGAGATTGAACTGAGACAGTTTTTTTTCCACTGCAGCTTGATGTATTTGTCAAGCCTGAACGCATCCAATCATTCTGTCAGTTTTGATTCTTTTGCGCCCCCTCCCTTTTTTTCCGTCATGTTCCTTTACAAATTGCGATGCGCCAGTGTCTACACCTTTTTCAGTCGTCGTGAGTCTTACCCACTTCCCTCTGGTCGCATAGGCGTCGCGTGTCATGAGCTGTGACTTTAGCTCATTCTGTTCCTTTCCTCCTTTACGCACTTCACTTTTTCCCCTCCTTCTCCCTCACTAGGTTATGAGTCTCAGTCTTTTTTATTCCAGGGAACTGACCCTTTTTTGTCCGCAGTGACACAGCGCAAGCTCGAGGAACGACTGGATAGCACCATCTTCCTCATTACCTCACGTTTTAGTGGTTTTTCCCTTTTTTTTGAGGGTAGTCTGCCGAGAGGCCCCTTTCCCCACTCTTCCCTTTTTTGACTTTTTGTTCCGTGTGTATCCCGTGCCTGTCCGAGAGCTGTGTCTGACGATGCTGCCTGGAGGCCGCTATCAGCGCGTTATTCACTCCCGCCCCCCCCCCCCCCCCACACCCCCCCGCACCCCTCCCTCTCTTTTTTTTCCCCCCTGTGTGAGACTTTTTTTTTTTTTTTTTTTTTTTTTTTTTTTCTCACGCTCTGACCGCGACCCACTTCGAGTTCCCTCTACTGTCTTGCAGCCCCCCCCCCCCCCCTTTTTTCCCGTGAGAAGCTGGCTCACTGGATTCTTCCTCTTTCTTTTAGTAGTGCCCCTGCAGTCGCTTCGTCAACTGTGCCTGCTCGTACACGATAGGTCTCACATCTCCCGTGTTTTTTGCACCTCTTTTTTCCTTTCCCGCCAGTAAGGTGACATTTGCCCTTTATGTGTAAGTACCAAACATGGTTACTTTTCGCGTCCTATGTGCCTCCCCCTGTTTCGAACAAGTCCACTCAGTTACACCTATCGTTCTGCTGCCCCCCCCCCTCCCGTTTTTTCCTCGATTAGTCCCTTTTGTGCCTGTCTTCCCTCAAATAGTCAGTCAGCCAGCCTCTATGACACCTATGTTTGACATCCATAGGAGGGTGTAGACTGTTCTGGCTTTTTCATGCTGTCCCCCTTCCCTCCTTTGGTTGGAGAGAAGCACCCCTTTAAGGTCTTGCATTAGGTCCTGTTTTCTTGAGTGCCTCGATGTTCTGCTGCGTGCTGCAGTGTCGTTGGCTTCCGTACCCACAGACAACTCTTTTCTTCCCCTCTTTTGAGAAGGTATGGACCCGTTTTAGTCGTTGAGGGTGTAAGCCCGGGCCCGTGTGCGTTGCTCCGGGGGTCGTCGGCGGTGGAAACGTTTTCTTGTCCCCCCCCTGTGTGTCGAGTCCTCTCTGCTCCACAGCTTGTCCCCGCGAGAGTGTTTTCTTTTTGTCGCGCGGTGGCGGGTCCTCGGAGTTGAAGTTTCCCTCCGACGAGGGCACGGGGTTGTTGTTTGCGTCCCCTTAGTCCCCTTTGTGCCCGGTTTTTTCTTTTCTCAAGGTGTTCACAGTTTTTTCTCTTCCATGTGTGCCGGGTTTTTGCCCGTTGGAGAAGACCTTCCACTCGCAAGGTATTTTTGGATCCGCCTGTCCTCCCCCTCCCCCCCCCACAATTACTATCCCTCCTTTCAAAAAAACGTTAAGGCTCTTCCCTCTGTATCATCTCTTCAACTCTTACTAACCTCGATCTCGGCACCCCATGACGCCCTTTTTTCCCCTTTACACCCCAGTAGTTCATCTTAGTTACAAGTCTAGACCTTAATAGATCCCCTTTGTCAGACGCCCCTCCTGCCGATCCCCTCGTTTCCTTTTTCCTCTCCCCTCCCCTTGAACTGTGCCACTGGGCATTAGTACTGTTTTCTTCGATGGAACTCCGGCGCTGCCACGTTGAAGCGCCTCTCATAGACCAAACGTACGCCCCTCCCCTTTTTTTCTTTTTAGAGATTGAAATTCCCCCCTTTGTCTATACCAGAGTCCGGTTCGCCCGCGTATTCCTGCCGTCAAATTATTGTCCTCTGAGTCCCCCCCCACTCCACATCAGAGACTTCTACTTTTTTAAGGCACTTTTACCATTCTGCCCGGTGCATCGCATGATTGTATCGCGTGCTGGTGTGACCGGTTGTTAGACTAGTGGTTTCCCTTTCTCAATTCCCCTCTGTCCCTCCCCCCTTTTTAGTCGGGGCGAGATTATGTTTTCCACGATCTTAGACGTGAAGGTCAGGGTTAACTTCGTGAACATTACCCCATACCCCCTTTTTTTTTGTCTCCTTCTTGTCATAGAAGATTCCCCCCTGTTCTGAATATAAGAGGAAACAAAAACCCCCACCCCCCCACCACTGAGATTTGGCGCATGGGTCGCCGACTAGGGTTTTTATTTCACCCCATCGTGGTTCGGGGTTTGAAAGTTGAACCTTGAGGCCAGTAGTTTGTTGATCGTGTCTTCCATCGTTCATTCCCCTGTGCCCTCGTTAGATTTACCGATGTGTCCACATTCTTTCACCTGCCTTAATGGAACTCGAGCCCATCTCAACTTTTTATTAAGTTAGCGTCCAGTGTGACTGTTTTTTGCCTGTTTCCCCCCCATGTTTTTTGCCTTCCTGTTCACTCCCTGGTCCAGGGGACCTCTGTAGCCTATTACCAAAGTCGTACCTCTTAACCACGGCGGATCCCGTCGCTTACCCCCTTCCCTTGTGACGCTGGAGGTATCTTTCCCCGACCATAACCGCGGCCGTGACCAGGCCATTTGGTTTTGTTTGCTCCCCGTTTCCCCTCCAAAAACGCTCCCTTTTTTTTCAGCGTTTCTGAAGGGGCCCGTCCTGTCGACACACCCCCCCCCAGGAAAATCCCCAAAAACTTCCAGATACAAAGCCCGCTACCTCGAGGCCCAACATACTCACCCCCCCGATAGTAGACACCCCAGACGAAATTTCGGGAGACATTGTCGACAGGCTCTCCCTGTGAAGGTTTTCAAGTCTGGGAAGACCTCCTTTCTACTGAGTGTCCCAACCCTGCGTCTTTTCGAGATTTGGTCTTTATTCCTTTGAAGTGGTTTTCGCGGTGACTAAGCCAGACCCGACCCTGGGTCTCAACCATGACTCTTAAAACATGATGGTCCTTCCCTATGGTTTAGTGTCGTATAGGTAATCCGATGCGCCTCGAACCCAGTTCCCTGGGGCACTCCAAAGGTAAGCCCCCCCTGTCCCCGCTCGTCACTACCCTCAATGTTCAAGATGCTTTTTTTGTTTTCGACGAAAGTACCCCGTCAAACTGTCTTCATTTCAGCCCGTCCTCCTTTAACCCATTGCCCGACCTGAACTTTTAATCTGTGCCATCACTAGACCTGAGTCCACCTTCCTCTCGGGTTTTCTCCGCAGCCCTTCCTAGGCAATTGCACGGCCCGTCGGACTTGTCTTCGATTTTAGTCCCATTTCTACCTTTTGTACGTTATGCGTTCAGGTCCCCCCAGACTTCAACAAATATGATCGCGACCAGCTTTGGCCGGGCCTTTTTGGACTTGAAACTCTTGCTTTGCAGAACCAAGGCTACGCGAACCCCTTGCCCTTCCCCTCATGTCCCAGTGAGATCCCTCTTTTTTTTTCGACCACCTCAAGGGTGTTCTGAACAGCCCCTTCGTCATCCCCTTCCCCCACTCCATGCCGACTCGCCTAGACGGTACCCCCCGGTTTCCCAACCCTTCCAATTTCCCAAGGGTTTCACCGGTTCGATCCAATGCTTCTAAGAAGATTGGCAGGAAACAAACTTCCCCCCAGCCCCCGTGGCGGTCAGTATTTTGATTTTTTTAGCAATGACCCATGTTAAGAGTTAGGTACGGTGTCGTTCTGATGCTCCTGTTCTTCCCACATATGGTGTCATTCTTAAGTCACCGGTCCCGGCCGAGTATCGCTTCACCCCCAATTCCTTAAACTGAACCCCCCCAAAAAGAACACTTTGATGATTCCCAACCTTAGTCTCCCTCATTCCAGCGTTTACCAGACAGATCTTAAGTCAAACTTTTGCACTTGCTCCCCCGAGTTGGTTTTGTTGACTTTTTATACTAGATTTTCCGTCCGCATCCCCCGGCGGGCTCGGGAGAGCGTTCTCCACCCAGCGTGTAGGAGTTTCTTGCTTGTGTTTTTTTGGCCCTTGCATATAGGTGGCTTGTCCTGCGAATCAGATACCAAGTCCCGGAATATAGTGGGGCCTTTTTTGTTCCTGTTTGACGGATACAGGGGTGGTGCTGAGTGTGAGTTACGTCTTCGGCTGCAACGAACATTTGACGGCTCAACAGAGTTTTTCACCCGACCTCCGCCTCCGGTGGTCTTCGATGAGCGGCACTTTTTTTTTTTCAGTCCACACCTAGAGAAAGGAAGTACCATAACAACTTTCATTTGGACATGTTAGGCCCAAAGGACTCTCTTGAAAACCCCCCCCACGCCTACAACACCAAGCCCACCCCCCCACAAAACCCACACAAGAATGCCAGAAGAACCCTTTTACGTAACCAACACAGCTAAGATAAAACCATACCACAAAAAAAGAAAAGTCCAGACAGACATCGCATGGGAAAAACCAGGTTTCCCCCCCACTACAACCCCCCTCAAAAAACACTACTCCCCAAACCCCCCCCCTCATAGAAACGAAGCAGCAGATCTCCGCCCCCCCCCTCAGACCCAGTTTTTCCCCCAACCTCAACCCCCCCCCCCCCCCCCCCCCCCCCCACACCCCCCCCCCCCCCCCCCCCCCACCCCCCCCCCCCCGCTAAACCACGCAGATGCGTGAAGAAGTACACAGCTCTTCCCCCCCATGGTTTCCCCCCCCCGCCACGAACCAACACACGAGTGAGAAACCACCAAACAACAAAAAGTTACCACCCCCCTTCCCCCCAAACTCCCCCCAACCCCCCCAAACACCCCCCCCCCGAAAAAAACAACAATGTTCCTGGGCCACCACCCAAAAATTTGGTAGCAAGGGCACCACCCCCCCAATACGACTTTCCCACGAGGAATTTATTTCACGCGCCCCACACCCCCCCCCCACCCCCCACACCACCCCCCCCCCCCCAACCCCCCCCCCCCCCCCCCCCCCCCCCCCCCCCCCACCACCACCCCACCGCCCCCCGCACCCGTACACCGCGGTTCTTATCACGACAGAGCCCCCCCCCCACCCCACGCACATTTGCCCACGCCCCCCCCCCCCCCCCATTTCCCTCCCTACCCCCCCATCAGGAGACCATATTTCACCCCCCCTTCTGTTCCCGCCCCTTTCTATTTCTATAGTATTTCTTTTCTTCAATCCCTCCCCCCCCTTTGACCAGCGTCTTTTCGACCCCCGCCTACGACCTCTGATCTTCCTCTTTAAACGAGATACCCGCCCGACTTGCACCCTCCCCCCCCCCTCGTTCCAGGCGAACCGGTTTCAATACATCCGAGTGTTGTCGGGTGTGTTTTTTTTCTCTGACTACCCACTCCAGTTCGGTGGGTTCCTGTCGCGTCCCTTTTAGTTTCAAGTTATCACCAAGTTCAGTTGGCGGCCGCGCCAGTCCCCTTGTTTAGTCCCTTTACTTTATCACGTTTTGTAGAGTGCACCGTAAGATCAATTTTCACTGCTGCCGTCATCTTGCAAGTCCGTGTTTTTCTCCTTTTTTTTTACCAAACCTCCTTCTGCTCTTAGGAAGAGTCTTCTACAGATTCGCATTTAATGAGGCTCGTTTTTAGTACCATCCCTTCAATGTGTATTTCTGTATTTTTTTTTTTTTCAGTTGTCACCCCTTTATTTCCCAGTGAGGTCCCGATCTGATACGCGGTCGCACTTGTTCTACGCTTCCCCCCTTTGCTCTTTTTTGACCATTGAGTGACATGGTTCCTGTTTTTCAACTTATTTGTAATGACTGACACTGTCTTGAATGAGTCCATCTCTCCCGACTTGAATTGCACTGTGTTCAGAAGACCTACAACTATTTGCCCCTCCTTTCCCATCAAAAATAGCCCCCCTTTCTCAAGTGCTCCTACTTTTTGACTCGGCCCTCCCATGATGTGCCTGACCTAGTAGAGATGGCGCATCCGACGGATTCCCTTCTTCAGTATGAGTTTGCTTTCCCAGTTAAACCCCCACCTTTTTTTTTTTTTCCCCATTCCCCCCGGTCAGGTCCTTTCCGTGCGAACCGATTTCCGTCTTGCACCATCTTGACCTCCTCCTCCCCTGAAAACCATTGAAGTGTTTGACTTGATCTGCTTCCCTTCCTTTTGAAAGCCGTTTTTTCCCCCGTCTCTCCCTGTTTGTCCCGGCGGCACGACCCACACCAATTCTCTTTATTACCCGACGTTGCACCTGCCCTTTTTTTGACCCTCCCCTATGTGGTACTTAAACATCTTTTCGAGATGAAATGCCTTTGCCTCCCGTGTGGGGTGATCGGCCTGCGTTTTCAAAAAAACAAGTGGATCAACTCCCCTTTTACCCCTTTGGTTCGATTGTTTTGTGGACGGCGAATACGGAGGTCCCGGAGTCTTTGCTTCTCTCGTCATCCCTTCAGAAAGAATTTCACGTTCTCCTTTCTAGTTTTTTCCCCTGTATTTGTTCTTACCCCCTTTTTCTGTTAAGATTGCCCGCCTCAAACGCTTTTTGTGCGCGGATTTCGGTGTCCGTTGTACGCCCCAGTCTTTACCCTCCGTAAAGAGTTTTCCTTTTTCCCCGAAAGAACCCTCACTCCCCTCCCCCCCCCCTTGAAACATGTTTAAACCTCATTCGCCCCTCCGCACCATTTTTATCTTTCCGTGAAGGTTTTCGGACAGGCTACCCCACCCTTTTGTGAAGTGCAAAGAATCCCTCGTACGTTTCAGCAAATTGATCACCCGAGCAGGAGGGATTTTTTCCTTTCCGACCCTGAAGAGTTTTCTCATATCCTCGTACCCATGCCAATACCTTTCCCACCGTCAACTTTTCCTATCCCTTTAGTTCGTACATTCCCCCCGGGACCATCCCCCCCCCCCCCCCCCCCCCCCCCCCCCCCCCCCCCCCCCCCCCCCCCCCCCCCCCCCCCCCCCCCCCCCCCCCCCCCCCCCCCCCCCCCCCCCCCCCCCCCCCCCCCCCCCCCCCCCCCCCCCCCTAACGTACTTCTCCCCTGTCAAAGCATCCGCGTGCGACTGCCAGTGGTTCACTAGGGCTGTTCCACGTACAAAAGTGATTCCTCCTTCCTTCCTTAGTTTCCGATCTTATACTTTTTTTGCTCTCGTTGGCGCTTATTTTCGTCAGGTTGGGACATGCTTGTAACCTTTCCTCAGGGATTTTTTTGGAGTTCGAGTCCCCTGATGCCCCGTGTGGTAGGTGGGGTGTTTTTTTGTCCTTCCTCAGCAGTGCTTCTCTTGTGAGTGACGAGACCTTCCTGTGAAGAAAAGTCCTGTTTTTTCGAGCAGTTTGTGGGCAATGCTAAGAACCAATCCCCCCCCTTGTCCCTGCCTCCCCCCACCCCCCCACCCCCACCCACACAAGACACCCCCCCCCCCCTGTCCTCCCAAACCCCCCCCACAGTTCACCACGCCCCCCCCCCACACCCCCCCCCCCCCCCCCCCACCCCCCCCCCCAAACGTCCCCCCACCCCCCCCCCCCCCCCCCCCCCCCGGGGAACCCCCCACCTTCCCCCCCCCCCCTAAGGTCCCCCCTCAGATCAATCTTTTGATATTTACCTTCCCTAACCATGTGACGTACTATCTCTTTTTAACGTACCTTGCTAGGTGACCAGTCTGCTCTCCCCTTTATGTGTGTCTATTTTTTCTTCTTCTACCGCCCGTGAAAAGTACCTTTACCACTTCTGTTTAACCCTCCCCGTTCCGTCAGCTCCTGGATCCATCCCACACTCCCCCAAGACAGCCCGACTTTTCTTAGATTCAAGTCTTTCAGAGGGACAGTCAAAGACTGCCCCATTTCTTTGGTTTCAAGGAACTCTTTCACCCTCTTTCCCCCAGCCCCTCCCCTTCCAACTTTGACCCCCTGCAACGTGATCCCGTCTTCCACTCACGACTGCAGATAATTTCATTTCCTTCGTGGCTTGTCATTCATCTTGTGAGCTAGTTTTTTGTAATTCCGCCCAATTTCCCCCCAACGGTAAGTGCGGTCTTTTGGGACCTACCCCCCCCCCCCCCCTGTCAGTTGCCCCTTGTTCGCTCACTCTATGACGCGCTTACCTGGTCCCGAGGCAATTGTCTTCACTTTAGGACCTTTGCCGTCAATTTCATTCTGCTTTTCCATGGAACACCCCTTCTAGTTTCTTTTTCTATCCCCGAGGTGTTCCAATTGAAGGATAGTGTTTGCCCCCCCTTTGCAGTGAACGCAGATTTCTTGCCCCAGTTGCGTTTTGTGATAGTCCTCGTCCCGCTCCGGGAACAAGTTTGCTTTTTTTTTTTTTTTTTTTTTTTTTTTTTCGTAATTGGATTTATTATTTTTAGCTTCTTTTGCTTTCCTTCCCTCATTACTTTTTTCCCGAACAACCCGCACACCGGCTTGACTGTTTCCCCCATTTCCCGAGTAGAACCCGTTCTCAGCCCAAGATGATTCAGTGTTTTGAGATACTTTTCCCTGTTCCCACGACAACCCCCCCCCTTAGACGCGTTGTACCCCCCCCCCCCCCCCCCCTCGCCGTCCCCTTGGTTTTTACCCTCGGCCCCCCCACTGTTTTTTTGTTCCCCCTTTTTTTTTTTTTATGCCCCCCCCCCCCTCCACAGCACCAAAGTTTTGCGCCCCATTTCCTTGAGGAGTTTCTTTCTCCCCTTCCAACCTTGCACTGTCTCTTCCGCACCACGCCCAGCGGATATGTATTCCCCTTTATGCTCTTCTCGTGGCAGGTGTAGGTTTCCCTGCCACAATGTCTTTTTGGTTCCCACCATTCCCTTAGTGCAGTCCCGTCTTTGAGCATTTTTTTCCCCTACGCAGTCTTTGGTCTCGGTCTCACCCGTCATGCCAGAGCGTCCCTGAGCTTATGCTCGGCTTTTTTTTAGGTGAGTTGCATTGTTCCCTCGTTCCCATGTTTAGATCCTTCTGCCAGTGACCTAACGGTCGAGCGAGTTTCCCCCCCGACTGCTTTTCTTAGCGACCAGAGCTTTTTCCACGCTCGCCCACCCTTTTCCCCAGAGCGCGTCCCATTGATTCACTACCACCCCCTGGCCTTTCCCCTCTCCTCCTGACCCACGTTTGCCATGCCGACCTGTGCGCTTTCTTGTTTCAGCCCTGTTCCCCTCTCCATTTGGTCCCCTCCGTGATCTGAGGCCTGCTGTGTCTCGCGGTTTACACATCTGTTGACTAGGCGTTGCCGTTTTTTCCCCTTTTCACCCCCGATGTCCCTCACTCTTTTCTTGCCCGGATGAACAACTAGTGCCCCTTTGCCATGTTCAGTGATGCAGTTTGCTCCCGCCCCCCCGGTCACAGGAAGCTCAGTCACTTAAGTACGTGTTTTAGGGGAAACTGTGCTACTTATTGCAAACCCTTATTTGCTGAGATGTCTCTTCAAGACTATTCCCGTCGCCAGAAAGTTCATTTTTTCTACAATGTCTATTTTTCTTTCAGTTAAGCCGTATGTCCTACAAGGCCCCCATCTCTTCTGCTTCCCTTGCGCCTCGTTCGAGAGTTAGACACGTTTGCCCTTTCCCCCTATTTCTCTGATGTCCCTGTTTTTTTTTGTTTTCTGTGCGTTTTGCCTTCCCCGAAGATGGTCACAAGTGTTCCTTTGAGCAGACCCCCTCCCCCCTTGTCTCAACTTCTTGTCGCCGCGACAGACTATATCCAGTCTGTCGTTCGTTCTTTGTTTTTTCACAGAGATGTGTGCGTGAATTTTTTCCTGGTTTCTTGCTCCCCTTTTGTCTTTTTAGTGACCCTGGCCCCCTCGGAAATAATTCTCTCCTTCGAGTGACTGCACGTTCGTGAATGCTGTATTTCTGCTGCGCTCTCTGGAATAAGCCTTGCCCTTTTTTTTTTCCTTTTGCGCACCCCCACCTTTTTCTATTTTAAGCCCCGTGCTGTGTGTTCCTTTGGGCATCGTTAGGAATGAGGTGACAACTCCTCCCCACTCCTTTGTCGAGTTGTTGGGCATGTTCCGCTTGAGCTCGTCTTTTCTTCTCGCTTGTTTTTGTAGGTTTTCGCCGTTTTGACTGATACTACCCTTCGAACTTTCCCCCTTGTATATCGTATTTTTTCGTTCTCCAGCGCCTTTTTTTTGCTCTCGCCTACTTGACTGCTTGTTCAAGGCCCCCTCTGCCTACCCCAAATCGAGACAGTCAACTCTCTTTTTTTCCTCTGCGCTTTTTGCCAACGCACCCCGGAATCTGTTTCTCCCCAATGGTTTCTCTCCAGGAAAACTTATCTTTTTGTTTTTTCATTTTTCCTTCTACCGGCGGGCCCCCTGAGCCCCCCTTGCCGGAAGCCTCTGCCTACTGTCTGTGTCCAGTCAAAGATTACCCCTGAAGTACAGCCATCCTAGTAAAGGTTCCCTTAGTACGCCCCTCAGGAGACCACTACCCCACTGCAAACCCCCTCCTCATTAATGGCCCTTCTGCCCCCTCCAGCGTTCCACCCCCTTTGCAGAGCTTTGTGTGCTGACCCAAACGTCCGATGTTGTTCACGATAGTACCACCGAAATTCGGTGTTTAGAGCTTTTTGAATCTAGTCCTTGCGGTATTTTGGTTCCAAGTTGATTGTGTTTTACCTTTCGTGTGGCCCCGAGTGGTTGTAGTTTAGAGTCTCCACATCGTTTCGTGAACCTGAATGTTGTTCCCCCGCTTTCTGATCCTGATTTCTCAGTGACGATGTTTTATTTTTCTTTTCTGCAGTCCTCTATTTTTAGAATCGTCGCAGCCGGGTGAGACCATAGTCCCTGCCGCGATATGCATTTTTTCACCCCTTCGAGCCTCTTCTTCTTAAGCACCCCCCACCCATCCTGAGCGAGAGTGTTTTTTTTTTTTTTTTAGATTGCCGTTACCCCTCAAGCTCTCCCTAGAGGACGTACCTTAGTATATTCTCAGTCATGTAAGTATATTTTCGTGTTTTGGTTGTATCAACTTTTTTCGAAGTCCTATTCTTTTTTTTTTCCCTTTTTTTCCGATGACTCAGTCCCCGGTTTGTAGTGATTTGTGCCCTGATTCCCTTCGTGCTAGTACTGCTGACCGCGTGTAAGCCCTGTAGAGAGTCCCTCACCCCCCTGACATTTTAGTGCTTTCCCGGTGTTTTTTACGGTGCTTCGACCTTGCTTCACCTTTTATTTTTTCCCATGACCATACCTAGAACCCCCAGGTCCTTTCCGTGCCGTGATGCCGTCTTTCATGCTCTTCGTTTTGTTCAGAGAAGCGACCTGCGGGAAATTTGTACTGCTTTTTTTTTCCCTCTATCTTTGTCATTGATGATTTACTCAATTTCGCTGCGTTATACCCCCCGATGCTGAGGGCCCAAAACCCCCAATGAATTTGATTGTCTTGTCCCTGTTTCTTTTTTGTCCCTTTTCTGTCCAGCACAGAGCATCTGATCTTTTTCTTTTTCGCGGCCTTTAGGTTTAAACTTCCCTCATTGACAGCGGAGCCTTTGACCCCTTCCGTCCGGGCGTTTAGGCCCGGTTCTCCAAGCTCGTCTCACTTGGTCCCGCCCCGAATCCCGTTTGCATGCAGTAGACATGATCTGCATTTTCTGATCCCTCACTTTTTCCGAAGTCGTAACTGCCCTTTTCCCCCTAGCGGGCCGGGCAGTGAATTTTCTCACACCGACCCCGACTTGTTCATAAAGTTCGGTCCCCCCGAGTCAGTGAATCCCCCACCTCATTTTTTTTCTTTTTTTACCCGTTGCTTTTGCCTGCCCTCGGTGATGGCACCTACGCTATTCCCTCCCTGCGACTCCGAAAACCTATACGGACCCACCTCCTGCCTCCTAGGTTCCTTTTTTTTTGATGTTGTTTTTTCCCGTTAACCCACTTAGAATTCATTTTCTCTCCTTTGGTGTTTTTTGTTTTCTCAACCTGGCCGTGTATTCGCGATGTAATTTCCTAACGCTCGCGACCCTTTCCTTATTCCTTGCGATAAGACCATTTTTTCCAGCCCCCTTTTTTTTTCCCCGTGTTCTCTTCCACGCCAGTGATTATTGCTGAGACTGCATCCCATTGGCACGTAGTGCTTTTCGTTTTTTCAAACCCCGTCACCTTCGTATTTCCTTTTTTTTCCTCCCTCCTTCCTCCGGTTTTTACTCACCCGCTTGCAGTGGGATCCGTACATTGCTATTCCCCCCTCCCCCCCCCCGCCAACCTTTAAGAAGTCAACCTTTTCCCTCTTAGTACATGTGCCGCTCTGTCCAAGTATCTGCAATCCCCAGGAAACCCGTCGAGCCTACAAAACTTTATTTCAATCCTAAGAGACAACCTGTGCTTCTTAGTCCCCCACCCCCGCTCCCCCCCCCCCCACCCCCCCCCCCAAGTGAAAGCATCTACTCGTTCTTTTTGCCATTCAGAGTCTTTCCACGCAATCGGGCAACCGTGGCTGATTGGTTTCAGTAAGGTCCATTTTCTTTAACGCACCGAGGTGAATTCGTATTTTTCTTTTCCCCCCTTTTTTCCGCCTGTGTCCCCCCTTCTTTTTCTTTTAGAGGACGACTTTCCTTCACCGCCAGACCCCCTAGCTTTTGAGCCAACCCCCCTGTGGTTTTCTAGAGTCAAAGAACTTACCCCCCCTGAAGAGTGTCAGCCTTTTTTTCCTTTCCAGGATCGAAGTGTCTGTTTCTGTTATACACCCGGTGACGAGTTCAGGAATCAACCCAACCCCCCCCCCCCCCCTGAGACCAAACCTTGGTTGTCTCCCTATTACGTCTCAAAGATAAATTTGAGAGATCTAGTCGTAGTGACCTTTTTTTTTTGTTTTTTTTTTCCGTGGGAGTCCATATCTGTCCCTGGTTTCCCTTTTACTTAGGATAGGGCTTTTTCTTTGGAGGGCGTATCGTAACATCTACGGTCACGTCCTGACAACAGTGTCCTTTTCACCCAGTTTTGATTTTCCCCCCGTTTTGATTTTTTTTTTTTTCTACAGATGACCTCGTCTTAATTTTCAGACTTCAATGTGTTTCTGTGTTACCCCCCCCTTCGTTACTGGTCGGATATACCTCGAGTCTTTTCTTGTTTTCCCGTCGAGGTTCGTGTTGCGGTCGCTTCCTTGTGGTTTGTCTTTGGACGGCCATCCCAGAGGAGTCCCCGTTTTTTTTTTCCCCCCCCAAGTTCCCACATAATTCCTCCATGCATGGAGACCCGTACCTTGAATTTTCCCCTTAGTCATTTCCACCTTTCTGTTTACAGTCCTTTTGCTGTCCCTTGTCCGCCCACATGTTCCCTCTTTTTTCCTATTATGTCCTAATTGCAGAATGAAAACAGGCAGGATGAATTAGCAGATTGCCCCCCCGAAAAGACCCTTTTTTTTTTTTTATGACTCTGTTTCCCTGATCCCCAACTGGACCCTGGACTTTTCGAAAAGTGATTCTGTTTATGAAGATCCCCCCCCCGATTTGCCACCCCCAACACCAGTTTTCCAGCGCAGCTTTTTTCTCGACCGGTTTTACTACTCGTGAGTCCCGTACATAGACCTTGGGCTCGCCTTCAGCGATCAACCCTAACAATCATTCCCCTGCTTCACGTTCACTGCCCTGATTGATTTACTGGCTTTGGACCTGCACTAAGGAGCGGCATTTACGCCGTATAGCTTTTAACATTTGATAGACTGTAATTTTTCCCCCTTTCCGGTTAGAATGTTGACAAATTTAGCTTATTAGACGGATCTTGAAGTTCCAGAGGGTTTTGTCATCCAGATTATGTGTCTGCTCTTTTCATTCGCAAGACCCTCGACCACACCCCCCACCACAACACGCAACCGTTTTTTTCAAGTTCCCCAAAGACCCCCCACCCCCCCCCTCAACTTCCCCTATCCACGAACCTCCCCTTTCATCTCGTTCGTTGCGTTTGAAATCGTGTTATTGACTGTTTCTTTTTTTCCCTAGGATTTGGAGTTCTGTAGAGTTGTTCCCCTTTTCCCCATTGGCTTCCTTAGCTTGCAGTCTTTTGCCGACGGCGTTTCGTGTTTCTTTTGAAGGTCTCAGGAGATTTTCATTCTAAATTCGTTGTTCTAGTACGAGACGGCCCCCCGCCGTTGCATTATGATTGGAAAATTCGTCCATTTCTCGTGCCTAGTCCCCCTGTCTCTTTCCCTTCCTTGACCCGATTGCGCGATTCTTTTGCCACGGAAGTACCCGTTTACACATGATTCCGTCGCCTTTGTGTTGTACTGCCTTCGGGGTCGGGTTTGTTCACCTATATTTCTTTTCCTCAACCCCGGCACCATTGCCGTTCTCTGCCGGTTTTTTTGTAGATGGCTGATGCGTCGTAACGTCGTGATTACCTTTTTCATCCCTGTTATTCCCCCCCCTTCTTTAGGAATTGCCAGTCATGTACGGGCCAGTGCCCCTGTTCCTCCCCCCCCCTCACTGTCCTTTTTTAACCCCCCTTCCCTGTTTGATTTCCCTCACCCCTTCAGCAACCGCTATGTTCTGTTTTTTGACTTTGTGGTGTGATCTTCGACACTGCAGGCTTTCTGCAGTAGGCGTCCCAGTCCAGCAGTCACCAGCAGTGACTCCTCCAACGAGCTTCTGCTTCCATTCCCTCCCCCCCAGAGATTTGTCCTTTTCCTCCGTCATATCGACCACAAGTCTTCCCCGCCCCCCCCGAGCACCCCGCTCGAGCAACCGCCAGACCTGTAAGCGCGTAGAAGTTAGCCCTTGAAGGGTTTTGTCGACCCCCCCCACCGCCTGTCCTGACTCGCGTCCTGGTCTGTATCTTTCTTTCACTTTTCAAGTTTTTTTATACCTTGCCCCTTGGCCTCCTTTCTTTTTTTTTTTTCTTTTGGCTGTGCGTTTTTTTTGTCTACTATGCCGCTAGGATGCTCGTGTGCACATGTCGGTTTCTTGTGAATGGGTTTTTCATCTTTTCTCCCCCTGGTCAGTCACCACCCCCCTTCCCTGACTTATGCCTTTTTTCCGCCCTCAGGTCGTAGGTTTCTTGTTAAAGTTCTCGCTATGACCCTTGTCCTATGACATATACTTAGTAAGACCCCTTCCCCCTGCCCTCCCCCCAAGTCCCATTTTGTTTTGTGGCGCGTCGGACTCTTGTCGGAGGCGCTCAGCTCAGAAGAGTCCTTTGGCCGGGTAACTTTCTCTTCTACCATTGACTTTTGACCTTTCCCTCTTTGCGTTTAGACCAGCTTGAATCATTGACGAGGTTTTTCACCCCCCTTTTAGGTTGTTCCTCCTGGTATGTTTTTTTTTTCCTCCCGTGATTTTAGTCCTTTCTCTCCGGGTTTCTTCTGAAGTTGCCCAACCCCACCCGCAGTCCGCAATCTCCCTAATCTAGCACTTTGGCAAGTCGTTTTCCCCCCTTGTTCAGACCATTTCCCTCCCCCGCACCCCCCTCCCCTTTTACGTCTCTTTTTGCGCCTTTTTCCTTTCCGGCTATGCTTTGACAGTTCCTTCCCCCCAAGTTGCCCCCCTCTTGGAAGTTTTTCTCACTGCGGAGAGCCACGGAGGTCCCGAGTGCTGTTGAACTCTTTCCCCCCCCCTGTGTAAACCAGGGAACCTGTCTTTTTCCCCACAGACGCCTTTTTTTTCCCGAGTCGCCGATTTCTTTCCTTTGCAGCTCGAACATCCAGTTTGGCCGCGGATGACAGGACCACCACCTCGTCACATTTCAGATGCTTTTGTCCACAAGTTCCCCCCCGATTTTTTCCCTCGCCCAGTTTTTTTTTTTTCGTCAGACTCACTAGTGGAACGCGTCCTAGCGATATCTCAGTTTTTCCCCTTTCCCCTTTTTTTTACTCACTCCCGTTTTCCGCACCCCCCTTCCTCCCCCTGAACTCTTCTTAGCCTATCCCCTCTCCGAGTTCCCCTCACACCGGCGGCATTTGTCTTTAGATTTCCTTCCCTTTTTAGACGGCCCCGGTTTTTCTTTTTTTTTCTGCTTTTTTTTTTTAACCCCTCCTCGTTGTGGATTTCGCCCTTGGTCCAGAAATCAAATGCTGACATGCTGGCCTTCTCCAGCACCACCCCACCCTTTCTTTCAGTCCTGGCCCGCCCACACGTTAAGTTTTGTTGACGACGTGCCCCCCCCACTAGGTCTGAATTTATCGACCAGGTTCTGGAACCCCCCCCTGACAAACTCCCCCTCCCCCCCCTGAAACAGAGTTTTTCCTGTGTTTATAAGTGTAGGGATTTCTGACTCCGAGCCCCTGCCTCTCTTAGCCATTGTATGTTTATGTGTGTTTTTGGTGGTGGCATTTGTGGTGTCCTGTTTTTTGTTATCTTTTACCTCCCTTGTTCCCTTTCTTTTTCTCTTGTTGTTGGTTTTCAATGTCGAGTTGAGGTCTGAGAGCCCCCCTTTTAGGATTTCCCGGAAATACCCCCCCTTTGTTCCTTCTTCTCAGACCCACTTTTTTTTTTTTCTGCACCGTCTGAGGGGATCCCTCCCCCGTTCCTTTGGTTATTAGTGAAGGACGTTCCCTATCCCTAGTGAGTATTTTCGACCTTCCTTTGCGTCTTTTTCACCATTGATTAAGTTTGAGCTAGTCCGTGAAGGATGGTTATCGAGGAGTCCTTAGTATTCCCCGATGTTTACTGTTCCTCCTTCGAGTACCTTTCCTTTTTCCCAATTTTTCCTCATTTTCATCCCATCCCGACTCCCTGCCCGATGGCAATTTTTGACTTAGTTGTTCTCTTGGTGTGGTTCTTTTTCCTTTTTTTGAGCTGCAGTGAGTCTGAACTGACGACTTGTTGAGGAAAGCCCTGAGCTATGTTTTCTATTTTTTTTTCCAAGAATCTTCCTTCCTTTCTTTCGTCCTGCACCCTCATTACGTATGTACTACCTTTCTTCTATAATAGTGAGACCCTAGTGTTCGGACTTTCTTCAGCATTTAGTCCTATTTCCGTAGTAATTTTGCATCCTCCACCCATTTTATTTCACTCAAGGTTTCGGAAGGCCGGTACAATGCCCGTCTCTTTTTGTCCATGTGTATTTGTTTTTTTTTTTTCAGTGTCCCTCTCCCAGATTCCACTTTTCCCGGGTTTTTTGCCCTTTTTTTCTTCCTCTGAAATTCCCCTTTCTATGACCTGACTACTGAATAGTATTTGCTTCAACTTCAACCTGACGTAGTTGATGTGTAGTTTCTTTCTAGTCCCGTTGGCTAAGGAGGAGCTTCTCAGTGCCTTTTTTTATTTTTTCCTCAGACTCTTCTCTTTTTGTTACCATTTTGGGTTTGTTACGATCATGGGGCCGCCCCAACGAAATTGGTGGGGATTTGTCCCTCCTGTACGTAATTTCAGCCTCTTTGTGCAGTCCCGTTCAAGTTTTTCAACCGAATGGTCGATGCTTGCTGGAGGGTCATGGTTGCCCTTCTATCGTTTGCTATTTCTTTCTTTTGGAAGGCCCCCTGGACCTAATTATGAGTGTTCGACTCTCTTTGACTTTGAGCCCTCCCCCTTACCCCCCCTGTGACCCCCACCCCCCCTTTCCCCCCACCGAGCCTGAACCCTCCCATCTGATGACACAAGGATCGTTTTTTATCCACACCCTGTTTCTGCGTTTTTTTTTCCCCCCACCCCCTTTTGTTTTACCACAGAGGAGCTCTCCCCCCCTGCAGTACGACGTTCTGCGAGTTTGAGGATGACCCCATTTTGTCTTTTGCCATTTCTCTTTTTTTTAATGTAGTATGTTTTTTTTGTCGTGCAGTAGATGTCCCAGGCCCCCTATATGTTCATGAGTCCATTTCTATCCAAGTTTTCAGGACAGTCGAGTCGCCCCCCACCCGCCCAATGTTATGTGACGCATGTATCACTCTCAATTTCATGGTGCTTTTCCATCTTTGAGTCACCTCTCCCTCCCCCTGTTCCTGCTACTAAAGATGCTCCCCCTAATGAACAGTCCAATAGGTTCACTGCCTCTTTTTCCGTCGTATGAAAGATGCTCCCTTAGATGAAGACCCGCTGAGCCCGGTGTACCAGTAGGACGACGCTATGAGCTTGCCCCCCGATACACTCAGTCCTTTATAGCAGTGACCCCCCCCCTTTTCTTCTTTTTTTTTTTTTGAATATGCGTGAACACCCACTGGCGTGCCTGACCTCCCGTTTATCTGGCCCCACCACTTTTTTCCCAGAATGAAAGGCCCCACCTCCTTATCCGTGTTTCCCGTTTTTTGTTCTGTATGAGTGGTTTGCGGCCACCAGCCTGCTCTCCACAGAAATGTATATGTCCCCCTCCTTTTCTTCCTCCCACTGGTCTGGGTGTCCCTTCCCCCCCCCCAGCCTGGATCCAACCGGCTCTGCGAGCCCACGTGACTATGTTTGATATCAAGTTTGTTTGTCCCTTCGGTAGACTTGGCATATGCTTGTCCTTTCTAGAGCTTTTTCTTTCTCATCCTCCGAATCGTGATTTTTTTCTGAGGTTCAGAATCGTGAGAGTTGCTTTTCGGGGGTGCTCCCGGTCGTGAGACCAGGTGTCCCATGAAAGTGGGATTCCTTTTTCTTTTATTCCTTCCCTTTCGTTAGTCCCTTCTTTTTCTTTCCTGTTGGTCGACGCGCTTGGTCATACGTCAATCCCCCCCTTTCCGTCACGAAGACACTCCCTCCTTTCTTTTTTGATTTTTTTCTTCTAGGCCCCCACCAGCTCTCTTTTGCATACCATGTCCCTTTCCTTTTCTTTTTTTTCTCAGACTGAGCCTTTTACTTCAAAAGGAGCGAAGAACTTTTTCTTGTCCCCTTTTCCCACCCCCAGTGATTGACCTCCTCCCCCTCCAAGGAGTACCCCCTTTTTTAACCCCCAGTCCCCCCCTCTTTCCCTGATTGTTTTGCGGATGATCACTGTGGATACGACCAGTTTTAAGTCCTCAAAGTTTTTTTTCATTTCTTCCCCTTCCCCCCAGACCTTCCCCCCACCCATCTGTTGCGCCCCTTTCTACATTACTGCTACAAGTTCTGTTCCCTCAGCTTTTTCCCCCCTTACACTTGGTACCTAGACCGTCCCTCCGTGCGTTTTTTTTCCCCCCCCCCCTTCGTTTTACTTTTTTTTTCTTTCCCCGGGGAACAGTCAACTTCTGTCAGACTCCATGGCACTCTTCGACGTGCCTATAGCCCTCTAATTCCCCCCCCCGCTTACGCCCATCTTCTTTTTTCCCTTAATTCTATCGACTGTAACGGTACAGCGGTTTTCCAAAGGCCCCCCCCTTTCTAATTCTGTGGGGTCCCTGCCATTGACGGACGGGGAGGGTCCCAGTTACCCCCCCTTTTTCCACCCCCCCCCCCTTTCTTCACAAGTCTCCCTGTTCTTTTTGGTTGTCCAGTTCCTTCCTCCCCCCCCCCCCCCTGCTTGCTTTATTGGTAGCCCTCTGCTTGCAAACAGCCCATTTTCTCTGTCCTGTTGTCGTCATCTTTCAAATACAATTTAGGCATAGGCGTCGCGCCGTGGCTTTCCATCCCGCCTACCACCAGAGAGCACCCCCCCCAACCCCTCTCCTCCCCTTGCAATCCTCCGCCCTGCCCCCCCGGCCAACGCATCCTTACCCCAGTCTCCACGCGTAGTGCTACTTTCGAGCAGATTGCCCCCTTGAAGTACGGTGCACATTTTTTCCCCCCTCTCCCCCTCTTTCCACGCCTTATTTTACTTTCGCTATGAAGTAAGTCAGACCTGAAATGGACTGAGCAAACCCCCCCCCACTTCTTACTTCTTTCCAGGTTGGGTCAGATAAACCCCCGACCAGAACACAATAAGAGAACATGAAAAGGAACCCTGAGACCCACCCCATAAGGCTTGTTTCTGTTTTTTTTCCTTTCTCCCCTCTTCTATTTTCCCTTTTTTCAAATTTCATATCCTTTTTTTAGATTGTAACTTGAATTGTCGGTTCTCACTCCAACAATTTTTGAGTAGTCCACTGACCCCCCCCCCCCCTCCCCGTATTCTCCGAGACCCGGAACCCCGCCAACATTGTCCGAAACCAACTCCCCCCCTAAGATTTTCACCTTTTTCCCCCCCCGCGCCAGAATGTCCCCCCCTCACATTCTTCTCAGGATCTCCATCTCAACATCCCGTGGTGCCTGTTGAGATTTCAACCTTCCCGTGTCCCTTTTTTTCTCCTTTTGACAGGGGCCCCTCTTGAACGGCGTGTAGCACGCAGTACCGGGTTGACCACTCTTTCCATTTCGCCCCCCCCCCCTAACACCCTCCTTTAAAGTTCCTGAGACTCCCCCCTACCCCTTTTCGGTCGGTTATTGTTACGATAGGCTCGTGAGGTTTTTAGTTGATTTTTCGACCCCGTCCTCTTTTTTCCCCCCTTTCCCCCCCTTTTTCTTGTACTGACATGGCATGGACAGCGTCTCGCTCCGCGTTTGGTTTTTTCGAGACTTATCCATTCCCCACCCCCCTTCCCTGTTACCCTCTTTCCAATGAGACCAGTTTTTTAATCTCTGAAAGAGCCTGGTTCGCTTCTGGAAACCCCACTAGTACCCACCCTTTTCTTGTCCCCCTACACCCCGTCCTTCCCCCCCCTCATTGTGA
>Ga0179593_1657372_pt1 | contig 24390 bp, 32 predicted proteins | sample CZODoug2_1_08_16_FD_185931 | JGI IMG/M metagenome (GOLD analysis project Ga0179593, IMG submission 185931) | Vadose zone soil fungal communities from Angelo Coast Range Reserve, California, USA - CZODoug2_1_08_16fungal (PacBio error correction) | ecosystem: Environmental > Terrestrial > Soil >... | reverse complement strand
AAATCGATACTTCCCCCCCCCTTTTTCTCGGCATAGAGGTCCAGTCCTTTTTTTTTTTTTTTTTCCCTTGTGATCAACCTATTCTGATTAGAATAAGGTTATCCATTTTGTCAGAGATTTGTTCCGGCTCCTTCTTTTCCCTTCTTTATTCCCTGTGCCGGGGCGGTCTTTACAAAGAGGTTAGCCCTTCCCTTCCCCCCAGGGGAAACATGATCGCCGACTTTTCCTTCCTTCTCGAGCCGGTCAGATTCTTCTCCCTCCCTTGAGGGCTGGAAGGAGGTTCTTCCCTCTCCCTCTTTTCCTCTCCCCCAATATTGAGCCCTCCCCCCGGGAAGGACCCTTCCCACAAGTGAGTGTTCCCGAGGTGGATACGTGCACATTTTTCCTCTCTCCCCTCCCCCCCCCCACTTTGCCGTTCCCTGTTTTCTGGTAACAAGGTTTCCTCCTGTGGCCGCTTTCTTTTTTTTTCCCTTCTTTTTTTCTTTTTTCCCGGATTGCGGACCCCAGGTGCTTGCCCGAACTCGCCGTCTTTTTTTTTTCCCCTCCCACTACCTGGTCTTCTTCAATGGGACATATTTTTTGTTTTTTCGGTTCCCACGGCCCGGCGACCCGGACCCTTCTTTTTTTCTTCCGGCTTTTTAGAGCGAATAACATTTGTCCTTTCCTCTTTTTTTTCATGAAGAATTATCTCTTATTTTACTAATCTACGTTTTTTTTTTTCGAGATTTTGGAATGGTTATCTTTCTTTTTCGTCAACGTTTTTCCTGAACGCTCTTGGGTACTTTTTTCCCCCTCTTGGAAAGGGAGTTCCTATCCCCCCCCACAGATGTTGGTTTTAAAGTCTAGAGGCGTCCCTTTTTCTTTTTTTTTTTTTTGCTTATTTTCGTCCGCAGAAAAGCCCCTTTTTGTGACGCCTAAGGGTACTCCCCTCCCTTCTCCCCCCCCGATGACCGGTTTGCCCTCTGCGCGGCCACGCGGCGAACCAGGCTTTTTTTGCCACTCTTTTCAAAAGGATTCCTTTTCTTGCACAGTTTTGCAGAGTCCTGTGACAACTGAGAAAAAGAAGGGACCCCCCTTCACTTTTTTTTCACCGGGGACCCGCCTTTAGGCGGCTTTTTCTCTTTCTTACCCACATAAGGCCATGGTAGAAAGAATTTTTTCCCCTCAAACTATCCGGCTCGAGGCCCTCCCTCTTCTAGGAGGGGGGCATCCCCTTCTTTTCCTATTCTACCCTTCCTTACAGGAAGAACTCCCCTTTTTCCCCGGTGGAGTTAAGGAAGTCCGGCCGTTCCCCCCTTTTTTAACTTAAAGTCAGGCAGTATTTCATCCTCCTCTGGACCCGACAGGAGACTACTTTTTTTTTCTTACCTTAGCCGCCCGTCACGAGGAAATTTTCCTTTTGTTAGAAGATAGGGTTTATTGTAAGGCTAGGACCAGGTCCCCCCTTTCCCTTTCTCCTCTCGGGGGTAGGGATGGTACCAATTTTTTTTTTTTTCCCTTCCCTACGTCGGGTTCAGTTTTTTTAGGTGGAGAACGTTCTCCCCCCTTTTTCAGCAAGGATCTCCCTTTTTTTTTTTCCGCACCGCTGGTCTTTTCCCTTCTTTTCCCGAACCGCGCTTTTTTCTTCTAATAAGCGGCTCTTTTTTTTTGCGGATGCATCATAGGGACACCAATTTTCACGTCGGTTATGAGGCTTTTTTTTTTTTTTTTTCCCCCCCCCCCTCTCGGCGTTTTTTTCCCCGAGCGGGCAGTAACATGAGTTTCCTTTTTTTTTCTGGTCTCGCCGGGGGCCCCGGTCTCGCCCCACCTCCTCTCCTTTAATTTCGGTCTCTTTATTTCTCTTATTGGGGCATTGAGATTTTTTCTTTCCCCCCAGGCTTAGAGGTGGCTAACGGCACACGCCTTTCTCCTTCATGACCGTCGAAGGTCCTCTTTTTTTTTTTGGACTAGCAGGTTTTTTTTTTTTCCGTAAAGCTTCCTTTGAGGGGAGGGGCCGCCAATCCGGTTTCTTTTTCAGCTTCCCCCCGTGTGATTTTTCTTCCCGTTTTTCTTGGCGGTTCCTTGTCGATGGTCCTTGCCAGCACTTCCCCCTCCCCCTCCCATGGCCCACTTCACGTGGACCTCTCCTTTTCTTTTTTCCAGGGCGGGGCCAGCCGAACCGGCCGGTCTCCTCTTCTTTTCTTTTTCCTTCCCCGGACCCCGGATCGAAGGATCGCCACTTGAGCTCGCTCCTGCTTTTTTTTTGGGAAACCAGCGGCTTTTTTTTTTCTTCCTTATCTTCAAGCTCACGCTCATAAGGCATTTCCGTTTTTCTCTCCCTTTTTCCTCGCCGGTAGGCGAAGGTCCATAGTCCCCCTTCCTTTCCATTTGCCAGGAAACTTATTCCTTTTTGACCTGATGCCCTCGTTCCTTTTCCCCACTTTTTGGGCGTTTCGAGTTCATCGGGTGTCTCTTCAATTTGAACTGGAAAAAGGTTCTGGGGAGAGGTGTGGGCCTTTTTTTTCCCTTTCTCGCTATGTAATAGGATCCCTAGGGCAAGTTTTGGCACCCTTTTCCGGTTGCCGAAGAGGGCGGGGGGAACCCCGGTCCCCCTTCTTTTCTCCCTACCGACCAAGGCCGCCCATGTTTTTTCCAAGTATGTATAGGTTTTGAGGGCTTCTTTTTTACCCCTAATCGGAGGGAAGGAAAGGGCCTTTTTTTTTCTTTCCCTTGCAGGCCGTCCTAGTATTGGGTCCCCCTCTTCCTTTTTTTTCGAGGGGTCGTGCTCTTTCTTCCTCGGACGAAACCTTCACCCCAAAACGAAACAGCTCCATTCCCTCTTCTCCCTTCTCCCATGGAGGTCAGACGCCCAGCAGTTGCAGTTTTTTTGTCATTTGACACTTTCTCCGAGCTTCCAGAGTAACGTCCTTTCTTTCTTTGTTTTTTTTCGATTGACGATGTTCCTCTTTTTTTCTTTCTGGGGACCGTGGTCCAACGTATTGGTTCAAGATTAGGGGCTTCTTCCTTCCACTAAGAGCAGGCGCCAGGGCTTCTTTCCTCCCCCCTTCTCCCCTTGACCATATTTTAATTGGTCGATGCGGAAACCCCCTCTCCCTTCCAGGTTTTTTTTCCTTTTTCTGGTTCAAGTTAGGCACTGGTTCAGGGTCGTTCTTTTTTTTTTTTTTCTTCCTCCCTTCTATCACCAACCCTCGCCACCAGCCGTCCCTTTTTTCCCCCTTCCCTGCTGGCGCTTGAGCCTGGCCGCAACCCACTTTCCCCTTTTCTTTTCTTTATGGACAGGTCTTCCCGCTTAGTTCCAGGGGACGGTTTTGTCTTTTTTTCTGCATGGAAAGAACGCGCCAGCTTTTTTCTCCTGTCCTTTCGAACGAACACAGGGCACACTCTTAAGAAATCGGATGACCCTTCCTAACAGTCGATTATATATCTTTTCCTCCTTTTTTTTGATCTAGATGCTCCGTCTCTGGCAGGCAGGCTCAGACGAGGGCGTCATTTTTTCTCCTCCTACAGAGGGCCTTCTCCTCTCTCAGGTGGAGGTAATGAACTTTTTCCTTTTCCCTTTTTTTTTTTTTTTTTTTCCTACGCGTTTCTACCTGTCCCATCCAGGCGGGTCTTCCCTTTTTTCTTTCCCGGCTCAATCCGTTGTTAAGGGAAAGAATCTTCTTTCCTTTTGGGTGGCTCGTCCCTTTTCTCTTCGGAAGAAAAGCTTCTTTTTTCCCCTTCCCTGACCCTGGATTTTCTTCCTCTGGAAGGGGGTATTCACGCGTATTGCGGTGTTCCTCCTTTTCATTTTCAGACGGTGAAGAACCTTCCTCAGATCAGGATTCGCCCCCCCCCCCCTCTTTTCCGCCGATCTGGAAAACAGCGGCTTAAAGTGTCCCTTTTTTCTCCTCTTGCCCGAGGACATTCTCAGAGTTGGGAAGGGCCGGTCCCTTCCCTTTTTTTTTTTCCCCTTTTTTTCCCCGGGGACGTGATGCTTTCTCCACTTGCTTTGGCGCTTTATAAGAAATTGTCTTTCCTTTTTTGACGCGCGATCAGCTGCGGATTTTTTCTTTTTTTTCCGGCGGTCCGGTTTCCGGAAGACCTCGCTACGGGCCCTTGTTTTTTTTTTCTTCGGCTAGGGCTGGCAGGGCGTTTTTTTTCCCCCTTTTTCCCCGATGGTTTTTTGGTCATAAAGGCGGAATTCCCTCCCCCCCCCTGAGATGCGGCTGGGCGTCGAACCCTTCTTTTGTTTTCTTTCTACCCCTCCGGGCAACTTTTCTTTTTCCCTCATTTTTTCCCCCCCCCCCTCTCCCCCTCACCTGCCCTTCTAACGTCCAACCGACAACGAGTGTCCCTTCCCTTCCCCCTTGTGATCAGGATCAAAGGCCGCGACGGTCTTTTTTTTTTTTTCCCCCTCCTGTTGACTGGTGTCCCTTGTCAATGGAAAAGGTCTTTTACCCTTTTCCTACGGACGAGTTAATTCCACCTCTTCTTTCTTTTTCTTCTTTTTTTTTTTTCTTTCTCGAGTCCTCTCCCCCTACCGAAGATGTTAACCCCCCCCCTCTTTCCTCGGGTGGCGGATACTCGATCCCTTTCTTTTTTCTTTTTCTTCATACCCCCCCTCCTGAAAAGTTTAGGCCCGGTTTCTGCTTTTTTCTTTTCTTCGCTGATGGAAACTTTTTTCCTTTCTCTTTCAGCTTTGTAGGGATGTCTGTTTCGGCAGGGCGATGGGTCTTCTTCCCCCCCTTCCCCCAACCACCTTCTTTTTGCGCATTCAAAAAGAGCGCTTCTTCCCTTCCTTCCAGCGATGGGGCGGCCCCGCCCCTTCTTTTTCCTCTGATCAATCGTTCACCCCTCGGAAAGAAGCAAGTTTCCCCCTTCCTTTTTTTTCCCCCACCCAGGCGGGCCGTGAAGCAACTCTTGCCGGGTTTGCAGTAATAAAACGCACCTAACCCCCCCCCATCTTCTACCGACGCCGAGATCCCGGTTTTTTTTTTTCTTTTCTTCTTTTTTCCGGGACCCGATTTTCCCACATATTGATAAGAATTTTACTTTTATTCGCACGAATAGGGTGGGTCCTTTTTCCCTCTTCCCTTTTTCCCCCCTACTTGGCCCCGTGGTAACGTGTTTTTCCCCTCTTTTCTTCTTCTCCCCTCCCCGCGACGATTTCTTGATTTTTCCGGAGGAAGGTTTTCCTTCCCCCTTTTCTTTATTTTTTTTTCCCGGACGAGGCGGCCAGCTTCTCTGCTTCTGAACCTGTCCACGACTAACAGCGGTCTTCCTCTTCCTTTTTTTGAAAGCTGGACCAGCTTCTTTCTTTTCCTTCTCCTCCCCCTGGACATTTTTGGCACCATACCCCCTCTTTTTTTGAAGGCCGAGAAAACCCCGAGGCTTTTTCTTTTCCTTCGCTTCCTGGTCGTACCTCGGTCTCGGAACGAGGTCAGGCGTCCTTCCTTTATTTTTTTTCCCCCCCCGGAGGTCAGCTTCGCCCGTTTCGCTGCTTTGTCCCACGGAAGGAACGGCCCTCTCCCTCTTTTTTTCGGAACGCCGGGTAGACCTTGCACCTCTTTTGTCCCCCGACCGACCCCGCCCTTTTTTTATTCTTTTCCCCTTTCCTTCTGGCCGGACTCCTCGGAACCCCACGAGTGGAGATGCCGGAGGTTTTTTTTCTCCCCCTTTCCTGGAAGCCAAAAGAGGCGCCTACTTCTCTTTTGCCCCCAGTGAGTGTTCCCGAGTTTCTCTTTTCCTCCCCATTTTTCCTGCCAAAGGACGTTGCCGGATCGTCTGGTTTCTCCTTTTTGTCCTCGGCGCACGGGGGGGTTCCCCTCTTCTGGACCGGGATCTTCTTCCCCCGGTGATGGCCCGACCGAAGTAGCCCCTTCCCTTTTTTTCCATTCGACTGGGGGGGTCCCTTTCCTCCTTTTTGTTGTGCGACGAGCGTTTTCTTTCACTGAAGGCGACCCCCCTTCCCTTCTTTTACAGAGGCGGCGTTTCTTTTCGGTCTCAACGTTTTTCTTTTTTTTCCGGGGAGAGAACATGGCGATCTCCTTTTTTTGTTGTTGTTGAGATGATCCGGCATTTGCTTCTTCTTTTTTCCAGGAAAAACGTATCGTCCATGAGAAGAAAAACCCGGAGACTTTCTTTTTCTCGGCAGAGGGGCTAGGAAGGGAGTCTCTCTTTTTCCGTTCGCACACAACATGTTTTTGTTGTTCTTTCACGATTTCTTCTTCCTTTGGGCAAGGGGAGACAGGGAGTTTTTTCTGTTAGGCCACTTTTGTTGTTTAAGATAGACAGCCTCTTCCTACCCCAGATTGTACCCGGATTTCTTGCGGATACGGAGGCTTCTTCGTCGGACCCTCGGTGACTTGAACGAGCTTTTTTGCCCCCTTCCCCCTTTGTTCAGTTTGGGCGCAGGTGCCTTCCATAGGGGGAAAACTCCACTGTTTTTTTCTCCCCTCTTCGGGCATACCGTTTTTCGGAGACTTTTTTTCCCGGCGATAGATTAACTGAGGGCTCCCCGGGCCAAGGACGTGAAACGCTTTTGTAGGCTTTCCGGGCTCGGGCCTTTGACAGTTAATAGGAGATTTTTTTCTTTTGGGGAATACCGCCTTGTGCCTGGTTGTGTACCCCGGCGTTCAGGCCCTTCCCCCCTTCCCAGGACCCCCTCCGTGTCTTTTTTTTTTTCCGGCACGGCCGGCCGGTTTGACAGCGCGACACCTTCCCCCCCCTTCCCGTCGGAGGCGGTAAGCGAAGCTGCCCCTCTTTTTTTCCCGGCAACTCTCCGCGCTTTCTTTTTTTAGTAGAGACATCTCTCCCCAGGGTAAGCGGCTCTCGGGTTTTTTCCTCTGCCCATAGACGCATGAAGCATTTTTTTTTTTTTTTCCCACAAGCGTTTTTTTTATTTTCTTGGAAAGACAGGGACTTTTCTTTTCAGCCTCAGGTTCAGGTGTTAGACAGGTTTTTCTCTTTCTTTTCAGAAGAAAGGCATTCTTCTTTTTCCTTATGAGATCGAAGGAGTCTTTTCCCTTCCGGAAAAAGGAAGGCTTCCCGTAGGAAAGACTTCCTCCCACCCTTCTCTTAGGAGAGGGTGTTCATTCTTTTTCCCCCCCCCCACAGGGATAAAGGGGCTCTTTGGGACCGATAGAACCCTCTGTCCTGAGATTTTTTTAGCAGAGGCTTTCCCCAAGATGTTTTTTTTTTGGAGGGAGGCCCATGTAGGGGGGCGGTTGGGGCGGGGGGCCGTAACTTTATTTAAGATGGCTGGACCCACGGTCTCGCCCCCCCCTTTTTTTTTCTGGTTTTTCTTTTTCGATCCGGAACTCGGCCTTCTTCTTGTTGGACGTGGGGAAGGAGGGAGGAACTTTTTTCCCCTTTCCCCTCTGGGTGGACAGCGTTTCTTTCATTTTTTCCCTTTTTTTCTCTTTCTTATTTTACGATGATTCAAGGCGTAGCAAAAATTTTTTTTTTTTTTTTTTCCCTCCATCCGGAAAGGACTCCCATTTCCTCAGTGTACACTGTTTTTTTTTCCGGAGCTCTGCGGAAACGGTTTTTCCTCTTGTCATCTGCTGTGTTCGATGGGTGAAACCCCAGCTCTCGAAGAACTGAACCCCTTCTTAAAAAAAACGCCCGCCCATTTTTTTTCTTTGCGAATAAGTTCTTGCAGGGGAAGCCGGGCCCTCCCTTTTGGCCGGGATACTGTTTTGGTCTTGGTTTTCTTTGAAGCCCAGAAGCCGCCTTTCTTTTCCGCAGGAATCGCCAGGATTTTTTTTTTTTTTTCCCTTTCTCCCTGGAGGGAAAAAGGGCGGGTTCGAGGGGTCGAGCCTTTTTGTCAAGAATCGGGGCTCGCCTCTTTTCTTTAGGCCGAAAGCATGTTTCACTTCCCTTTTTTGTCCCCGGAAACCTTCGAACCTAAAAAAATGTTTTTACACGTTTCTGTAAATAGTAAGGCTGTTATCCTGATTTTCCCATCTTTTTCCGAGTTCATCGGTGTCGGTGGCGGATCTCTTTTCCAACGGAAGGTGAGGTTTCCCTTGCGCGACGGTTTTTTTTTTTTTTTTCTTATTTTCCTAAAGATCAGCGCGTCTATTTCATCCGGAGCCTTCCTTTCCCCCCCGCGCCGCAGGTTTAGTAGAACGGCACCTTTTTTTTTTTTTTTTTCTCTGAAGAACCATGTCTCCAACCATTTTTTTTTGCTGATAACTTTTTTTGAGTCACCGCAGGTTTCATGACATCCTCCTTCTTTTCTTTTTTCTTTTGCCCAATGGAGTCCGCCCCTGCCCGACCGTTGCACGAATTCTTTCTTTTTTTCCCCTGAAATAGCGACCTTTCCCCGCACGCCGGGGACTGAACCCCAGGGCCCCTCTACCCTTCAAATAAGAGTCGAACCGCTTTTTTTTCTTGTTGCGGAGTAAGAGCCAGCATTTGCAGGCAGATGGTTTCCTCCCTTTTTTTCTTTCTCCGATGAAAGTTCGTCTTTTTTTCCGCCGATGAGTATGTACTCGGCCCCCCCCTTTTCCCCACTTTCTTTGTTCCAAGATCGGCTCGTCCATCTCAAGTGCAGCGGACAGATGTTCCTTTTCACCCCGTCTCCCTTGCCCGATTTCTTTTTTTTTTTCACCACCGGATAAGGCGGGGATCCTGGTTCTCGTCCAGCTCTTCCCACTGGTTTTCAGGTCGTGTCTTTCCCTTCTTTCCCCCCCACACAGCAGTCAGCCGAGTCGTCCTGCCTGCTTCTCCTTTTTCGGTGGGAAACTGGGGCCCCGGAGGTGGAAGTTAGAACGCGTTACTTTTTTTTTTCCTTCGCATGACGCAAGCGCCAAGCTGGTCGTCATCCCCCCCCTCCCCCCCGGACACTGAAAAAACCCTGACGACACTCGCTGGCCGCTGCTGCCACACCGCTTTTTTCTTTTTTTTTTTTTTTGTTGAAGAGAGATGAGACTCGTTGTGGCAGCAAGTATCCTTTGGGTTGTCAGGTTTTTTTTTTTTTCTACGAACGACAGAGGTGCCTTTTCGTCTTTTTTCCCATTCAGGGCTCGAAACGGAGGACTGCACCGGCCCCTTTTCTCTTTCCCCCCCTCCCATAAAACAGGAAGGGTCCCCTGTTGGTGGGGCTGCTTTTTTTTTTTTCCCCCAGAAGCGCCCGTTCCCCCCCTGGGCCCGACTGGCGGGATTTTGGTTTGGTTGGCGCCCGGGTTTTTTTTTCTTTTTTTTTTTCCCCCCCCCTGACCTGCAGTTTTTTTGATAGTGGGAAAACGCGACCCTTTTTGGTCTTCCCCCCTTTTTTTTTTTTTTCCTTCCCTCGAACATTACCTCGGCCCCTTTTTTTTTTACGGTTGCCCCACAATCCCTTTTTTTTTCCCCGAGATGTACTCTCTTTTAAACCGCGGCTACGTGGACCCGTCCGTCCACGATTTTTTTTTTTTTTTTTCCCCTGACGGGGCCGGATTACTACGGACGGGATCTGGCGCCCTCCCCCTTTTCCCCACCATCTGCTCAACTTGCTGGCTATGAACCGCCATTTTTTTTTTCTTTTTTTTTTTTTCTTCTTATTCGCTGAGGGATGGAGGAAGGTGACTTTTTTTTTCTTCTGGGGCTGGCCGGAACGCCGTCGTACGGGCCTTTTTTTTCTTTCCTAGGAAGGATGGCATTTCTTCCTTTCCTCTCAGGGCTTCCTCGAGGCGGAGGGCTTTTTTTTTTTTTTTTTTTTCTGAAATAAGCGGCGCTGCGGCTTTTTACCTACCCATTTTCTTGTCGCCCGGGGTTCTTTTTCCTTTCACCAGGGTCCCCCGGCTGCCGCGCCGGATTCCCAGATCTTTTTCTTCTTCACACAGGGCGCCCCCATTTCCGTTCGCCCGAACAACCGACCCCGAGGGACTTTTTCCCCCCCCCCCCTTTCCCCCCCCATGGTGACCTGCCTTTCTCACGGTCAGGTTCGTGAAAGGTGCGGGCACTTTCTTTTTTTTTTTGAAACATGGGGACCTTTCGCCTCCCTGTCCCCTCCTGAGTCGAGCCCCGAGGCTTACGAGCGTCTCTGCTCGACGTCCCTTCCTTTTTTCCTTTCCCCCCCCTAGAAGGACAGTCGTCTTTTTGGATCCGGGTGGACCAAGAATTTTTTCCCCTCTGAAAAGGTATGCCGGCCGTTTCTTTTTTCTTTGCCGACGCCGCTGATGGAAACTTCGGTTTTTAGCATTTTTTCTTTTTTTCTTGATGGCAAAGGATGCCTCTGATGACCATCTCCTTTTTGGACCGACACCACCCCCCTTTCCCTCTCCTTTAAACAAAAGGCGCCGCCTTCCTCTTTTGGCCCGCATACGGTATGAGTTTGCTGACCGTTTCCTTTTCCACCACAGGGGACCGCTTTGGCTTTTTTTTTTCCCTTTCTCCCCTAAGAGTCCCCCTCTACCCCGGGGCGGGGCCGTGAGCAACCTAGCCGGTTTTTCTCCCCGAAGAACAACGCCGAGTAACGGCTGTCGCCTATCTTTTTTTTTTCCCCCCCTGAGAAAGGGCTCCCCTTTTTTTTAGAACACAATTTCTCCGAATGTCCGTTCCCTTTTCCCCGCAAGACAGAACTCGGTTTTTTTTCCTTCGCTAACGTTTTGACGTGTCATTTTTTTTCCCTCTTAGGAAAAGCCGCCTTTTTTTTTCGGAATTTTCCGATCGGGGCTGGTTTTTTTTTTTTTTCTTCCCCCCTGAAGCCGGCGGCCAGCTTTTCGAGGGAGATTTGGATGGCTGAACCCCCTTTGCCCAAGGTCCTCCTTTCGACACCTACCTTCTTGGACCGCTCGACCCTGGCGTTTTCCTTGTTCCCCCCCTTCTCAAAGCCCTCCCCCCTCTTTTGAGGTTCCTGGCCTCTTGGAACAAACCCGAGCTCTTTTTTATTCGCGGGCCTGGGCTCGTTTTGGATTTTTTTTTTTTTCCCCGCGAGGGCGATCCCGGGGGATCAACCGACTTCTCCTTTTTCTCTAAAGGGCATTGGCCCCCTTTTTTGGTTCGCCGCTGTCCGTTTTTTTTTTTTCCTTCCCAGAAAAAAACCTTGTTCCTTTCCCGGAACGCCGGGTCGTTTCCCTTTTTTTGAGGGATGGCCCCCCTCCGAGGAAAAAACTTGGCAGGGTTCTTTTTCCTTTCCGGATTAGTCTAAGCGGAACACCTCCCCCGATGGACGTCTCTTTCCCTCCGTGGGAGCGGCACCCTGCCCCCGGCGCCACGGAGGCTAGTTCCTTTCTAACCAAAAAGTGAGTGTTACCGCCTGTTTGATTCGTTCCTTTTTCCCCCTGCTCGCAAAAGGCCTTTTTTTTTTCTTTCCTGCGTAAAAGGCGTCCCGCCGCCGGTTGTTTTTTCGCGCGGCATGCATCGGTCCGTGTCTTCCTTTTTCCCCCCAAGGGTGCTGGGCCGCCCCTCCTTTTTGCCCGGGCCAGGGACTTTTCCTCCTGTCCCCATTCCCCCTTTTGTGGGGCGAACGATCTTTTTCCTGGCGACCGGAAAGGCACTGCGCGGGCCGAGCGTTCCGTTCTTTCCCCCCTTTTACGTAGAAAAGTCCCGGTATACTTCCCCTGCTCTCGAGAGGGGAAGCCTCCCTCCGTTGTTTTTTTTTCCTTCCATGGAGCTCGGCGCGAAGGGGATCTTATTTTTTTTTGCGGCGACTTCGTTCCCCCCTTGGTTTCAGGGGTCTGTTCCCCCCGCAAGCGCTGGTTTGTCTCTTTTTTTTAAGAAGGGCCCTGTCGGAACTTTTTCCCCCCCCCCCCCCATGATTTAAAAGAGTTTTTCTGTCAGAAAGTTCCGATGGTTCTTCCCTTTTTTTTTTAGGAGGCCCGGCCTTGTTCGGAAAGAAAATTGGTCTTTTCCCTTTTTTTCCTTGTATGCTGGGGGGGCAGATTAAGGTCATGAACGATTCTTCTTGGCAGCGGTCCCCACAGGTTTTTCCCCCGCCTGGTGGACACCAGATTTCGGCACCCACCTTGGGTTCCTGCAGTTGTTTTTCTTTTCAAGATCCCCCCCTTTTTTTTTTTTTTTTCCCCTTTTCTCCCCCAAACTAGAATAAGGGGGTTTCATTTTTTATGTTCCTCTTCCCACTGAGGAGGCCCTCTTTCCAGGGCGCAAGGCCCTTCGTTTCCCTCTCCCTTAGGCAGGGCGGTTTTCGTCGTCCCCGGGAAGTCCCCGGTTTTAAGTGGGTTTGGAAAAAGCCCGCTTTCCTTTGCGAAACGGGTTCCTGTCCCCCTTCCCCAGGAAAGGTTTGTTCTTTCTTTTAACAGGAAGGGACCCTCGCGGAAAATTCCCCCTTTTTCTTTTCCCCCAGGTATACGCAGTTCCCCCTTTTCTCCAAGAGTCCCCCCTCCTTGTGGTTTTTTGTGCCTCGCCTTTTTTTTTCCTTACCCTAGATTTTTGCCTCTCCCTAGTCCGGAGGCCCACTGTTTCTTCCCATCCGTGGCGCTTCTTTTTTTTTTTTCGGCACAAGGACTCCGCCGCTGTGCTTTTTTGTCTTTCGGGATGTGTAAAAGGGGGTTTTTTTCGAGCAAGGAACGCCCCTGTGTGACCTTTCGAGGGAGTTATTCTTCCCTGTAGGGGGACCTCCCGGAATGGTAGGCCTTTCTCTCCATGGGAGAATTGCATTTTTTTGAGGGTGTGGGGCTTTTTTCCCCGCGCGCATGGTTTTCCCCCTCAGAAGAACGGACTGGATTCTTTTTACCCCTATAAGCAGCCCCGTCCTTGACGTGTTGCATGGCCCCTGAGAGCCGTGCTTTTTCCCCGGCCGCCCCGGGCTTCCTTTTCTAATTCGGGCCGCCCCCCCGTGACTAAAACTTTTTCTACCGTTTCGGTATTTTTTCGAAGAGCGTTCGCTTTTTCCCCCGACAGATCGGCTTTCTATTGGCCGAGGCGGGGCACCCGTTACCGTGTCCAAATTTTTTTCCGCCGGCCCGTTTATCTTTTTTCACCTCTTCTAGGCGTTTTTCCCTCTCTTTTTTTTTTTTTTAACTAGGATGGTGCCTTGCGTGAGGTTTTTTTTTTTCGGGCGAGCAACAGGCTTTTGTGGTCCACTCTTTGGTGCTCGTTCAGGCTTCCAGGCTTTTTTCCTTTCGTAATGCGAGGCCCTCTTTCTTTGGTTCCTTTTTTCAGAGGTAAGAACAATGAAGTGAGGCGTTTTTTCCCCTTAGCGAGAGCACCTTATTTTTTTTTCTCGTGGTGTCTGTCCCTTTGAATCCTGGGTTTTTTTTTTTTTCCTGGTACGATGGGCAATCGCGGGTCCCCTTTCCCTTTTTCCCCCTTCCCTCCATGATAGGGCCCCCGTGCAAAAATCCCGGCGCTTCTTTCCTCCCTACTCCTGATAAATGGGAAGGATTGGTTTTTCTTTTTTTTTCCCTGACCACAGAATTTAGTCCCCGGTGATTCGAGGATCCTCCCCTTGGCCTTTTTTTCCTTCCAGGGGGGGGAATTTTCCACAGAGGAGTTTTTTTTTTTTCTGAGGAAAGCCAGCGTCTCTTCCTTTTTCTTTCCGACCTTCCTTACTAGGTGAAGGAACATCGGAAGTAAGTTCACAGGTTCCCTTTTCTTTCCCTTACTTTTTCCCCTGGATTTTTTTTTTTTCCCCCCTTCGAACTGACCCGCCCTGCCCGTGCTTTTTTTTTTTCGGATCCTGATCCACCCCCCCCCTTTTTTTTTTTCCTTTCTTTCCTCGGTTTCCTTCCCTTGTTAGGTGTCCCCCTCTTCGAAAACGGCAGGTGTCCCGTTTTTTTCTTTTTGAGTGTCTTCTCCCCCCCAGCGCTCGATCTCTGCCCAATCCGTCTCCCTTTTTTCCCTTTTGACCGGCGGGCCCCGGTAGAACTTCCCTTCCCACAGCGTTCCTGGTCCCTCCCCCCTTCAGGAGCCGGCCTTTTTTTTCTCGGTGGCGGGAGTGTCTCGCCCTTTTTTTTTTTCCCCTCTAATAGAGGACCTTCCTTCCCCCCCCTTTGTAAGACCCCCTTTCCTCCCGCGAAGAAGTTTTCCTTTCTCGAGGTCGGACACGGCACGCCGTGTTACCCCCTTTCAACCTTCTAAATTAAGCACAATCCCTCTCCTCCCCGGAGAAAGGATCATAAAATTGGCTTTTTTCGCTCCCCTTTCCTTTCCAGCGAAACTTTTTATAGAAGGGTTCATTTCCCTTTTCCAAGGGGAAGGAGCGCTCCTTCCCCCCAGTAGAAGGGCCACCCGGATTTCTGTCCCTGGGCAAAGAGTGATTTTGGTCCCACCGTTGTTTTTTTTTCCCTCTTTTTTTTTTCTTCTTTTTTTTTCCCCCCCAATCTCGTTGGCGAAACCTTTCTTTTTTTTTTCTGCACAAACGTCTCCTTGACGATTTCTTCTTCCCTCTGAACACCGAATAGGCAGGGACTCCAACTTCCGTTCTTTTTTTTTAAGAGTTCAGCGCCTTTTTTTTTTCCCCCCCTGGTAAGGTCGTGGGACCCACTGTTATCAGATAACCACCCCCTTCTCCCCCCTCTTCCTTAGGCCAGGCCGGTGCGCTTGCCCTTTTTGTCCTGCCTCCTCGGTGGGATCCCCCCTTTTTTTTTTTTTTCTATGGACAGGTAGAACGGCGGTATCATCTTTTTGCCAAAGTTCCCTTCTCCCTAACGGAACGCTCCCATTGGTCTACTTTTCCTCCACGACAAGGAGGAACACTCCCCCTTTTCCCCTTTTTTTCCCTCCCTTGCTGAAGGTTGCGCTGACCACTTTTTTTTTTCCTCCTTCTTTTTTCTTTTTTTTCAGAAGCAGTAAGTTGTTTTTTTTTGAGCTGAGAAGCCATTTTTTCTTTTTTTCCCCTGAGGGAGTAAGGTAGTGTCTTGGTCGTTTCCTCCTCTCTCCTTTTTTTCCCCAAGGTGAAGAGTGAGTCATTTTTCCCTTTCTTTTTTTCTTTGGGAAACCGGGCTGGTACCCAAACTAACGACAGGTCTCCCCTTTTCCCCTTTTCCCCCCTTTTTTTACCCTTCCCAACAAACCGTCGGTGAGGCCCCTCCCTCTCCCCCCTCGGCCTGGGGAAGAATAGGGATTTTTCCCCTTCTGGTTGGCGGAGGGTGTTTTTTTTCCCTCCTTTGCACGTAATTTTCCTCTGTACCAGTGACGAGGGGAGCTTTTCCCCCCTTTTTTCCCCCCTCTAAGGGGGTTCTATTTCCCGCCCGTCTTCTTCTCCCCTTACCTCGGGAAACCCCCCCCCCCTTTCTTTTTTCCCTTTTTTTCAAGGAAAATCCCCCCTGGTTCCCCCTTTCCCAACTAAGATGTACGAGCCAGATCTGGCCCCTCCTTTCCTTTTTTCCAAAACGTCCAGAATACAAGGCTTGGTCTCTTTTTTTTTTCGTCCATCGCGAGGGACTTCTTTCTCCTTCTCGGCGCCGACCGGGACTGAGGTTGGCAGCCCCACTTTTTTTTTTTTTTCTCTGACAGGACATTTGGGAGGCTCTTTTTTTTTTAGAACACGCGGATTCGATTGCGGCTTGGAAGAAGGTGAACTTTTCTTCTTTTTCTGCCGGAAGAACATCTCTTCCCTCTTTTTTTCTCGAAGGAGAAAAGTAAGTACTTTCTTTCCGGGAGGGACGCCCTTTTTTTTTCTTCTCTTTTTCTTTTTCTCTTCCTCGAGGGAGGAGGTCGCACATTTTCCTTCCTTTTACTAAAGAAAACTTCTTTTCCCCCAGAGCTGCTCTTAGTCTATCCCTGCGATGGGACGGTTTCTCCGTTCTACACTGAGATTGCGTTCCCCCTTTTCCTTTGAAGGGGATGTCCCTCGATCGCGATGATCTTACACCCTCGCCCCTCCCACACCCTTTCTTCCCTCCCCCCCCCCCCTCTGAAAATTAGGCAAGGACACTCCCCTCTTTTTACCTTCTCTCCCGGGACGAGGGCATTCCCACTGGTTTATTTTTCTTTTACAGTTTTTCCGGGGGACACGGGCCCTTTCCTTTTTTCCCCCCCCCTGTGTACGTTAAAATGGACTTTCTCCTTTTTTCCTCCCCCCTCACAGGAGTCAGAGACAAGAGGGCTCGCTCTATTTCTTCTTCCCTCCATCTTCTTACCCTGAAGAGGTTCCACCCTTTCCCCTTTTCTTCCCCTCTCCTAGGGCTTGGGAGTCTCCCTCCCCGTATCCATTTTTTCTGGGCTAATACAACCAGTTTTTTTTTTTTTCCCCCTCTTCCGGTTAGGATGGCAAGGCTTCAGGTCCGGACGGCTTCTGGATTGCCCCCTTTTTTTCTTCCTTTTTCTTTTGTAGGGGCTGGGCAGGGTCTTCCGTCGTTTTTCCCCCCCTTGACAGGAAAAAAACACTTTTTTTCCCCCCCGAGGCGCTGGACACCAGGGGGTTTTTTCCCCGGCTTGGTCTTCACCGAAGAAGGAAATGGTGTCTTTTCCCCCTTTTCTCTTCACCAGAAGAGGTTCAACCTTAGCAGCTTTTTCCAGCGCGGACAAACCCAGGCGTTTGCCCCGTGATCCCACCCCCCCCCTTTCTTCCTCCGTCATACCAACCCGGTCCCCCCCTCCCCCCCTTTTCCCTTCTTTCCACGGTTAGACGCCCCGAGACTTTTTTTTCGGAGAAAGGGCAAGGCTCTCCCCCCTCCCCCTTTGTTACCGGAAGCTCTTTTGACCAGCACGCCTCGTGGTCCTTCCCCCTTCCTTTTTTCTTTTCTTTTTTTTTTCACGTGGTCACACGTTGGTGTCACGATGAGGGCCCCTGAGAGGATTGGCAGCCTTCTCGGTAGAAAGGATTGGCGTTCTCTCCCCCTACTCGGAGGAAAAGGCGTCTTCTCTTTTTTTCTGCTGTGACCATGGACCCCGGCCTCAATCCCTTTTTTTTCCCTTTAGGATGGGAAAAAGCTCCCCCTCCTTTTTCCCTGATCGCCGCAACCCCCTGGGCCCTTTCTCTCTTCCGCGGCGAGGTATGGAAGATCCTTCCCCCCACTTAGCGCGGAATATCCGCTTCCCTTCTCGTGCATGAGTAAAGCGCTTTCTTTTTTCCTGAAAAGGGGTTCACCCTCTTTTTTTGCTTTCCTGATAAGGCGTGCTTTTTTTTTTCAGGTAATTATGTCCCTTCCTTTTTTTCTCCCCCCACCCTTGTCAGGGAAAGGGGCCCCTTCCCCTTTTTTTTTTTCTCCATGCAACGGAGGGATGCACCCCTACCCTGATCTCTCCCCTTCTCAGGATACGAGCCTTCCCTCCTTTTTATAAGGGAACCTTAACCCTTTTTTTCTTTTTTGTGAGCCCTTCCCCTTTTCCTTCCCTGGTGAGCGGGATTCCCCACATCCTTTAATTCTCACCCGGAGGACGGAAGATTTTCCCTCTTTTCCAAGAGGTGGATTTTCGTGCACCTGGTATTCGTCACTCTTTCTCTTTCTCTTCTTCTGTCACCAGGCTGGTCTCTTTTTTTTTTTTTCCTTTCGCGAGGACACCCACCCTCCCTCCTTTTTTTTTTTTTCTGTCCCCAAGGTTGATGGTTCCTCCCTTTTTTTCCCCCTGGCACAGGGAAGACATTCGCCTGGGGCGACCCCTTCTTTGTGTTTTTTCTGACAGAGGCGGTACTTCCCTTCCCTTTTTTTTCTTAAAGGAACGGACCAGCCGTTTTTTTCTGCAATTGATACGGATCCCCCCCTTTTTTTTTCTTTCCCCCTCCCCCAGGCAGGGTATACCCCATGGCCTCCCCTTCCTCCCTCCGTTTGTTGTTGTTTGAGATCTCTGATCGGCATGGGACTTTCCACTTGTTCCCGTTTACTGTGTTCACAAGTGCCCCTTTCTTTTTTTTCCTTTTTTCCCCAAGGGCCGAACCTTTCTCCTTTTCTCGTTTCATTAAGGGTAGCCTTTTTCTTCCCCACAGGAGGAAACGTTTTCCCCCCCCCCCTTTTTCCCCCAGTAGATTTTTTTTTTCTTTTTTGGGAGACGGGAGAGTTAGGACCAGCACCCTTTCCTTTTTCCTCCTCGAGTCAAGAAAGACCCCCCCCCTCTTCTTTTTTTTCGGCGCGGGCCACACCGGATGTCCGACTCCCCCTGTGGACCCAGAATAGAGATTCCCCCCCCCTTTTCCTCCCTTCCATAGTTGGAGGCTCCCCCTTCCTTTCAACTTTTAGGGGAAAACCCTCCCTTTTCCCCCGATAGAATAAGGGGTCTCTTTTTCCTTCTTCTTTTTTTCCCCCCCCCCTTAGGAGGGAAAACATCCGGCCTCCACTGTCCACGCAGTGCCCAAGTTGTGTTAGAGTAGGCCCCTCATAGAGGACGATGCGCCTCTTTTTCAATAGGAGATCATTCTCCCTTTTTTTTCCCTCCCCCCCCCTCCTTGGTGAAAGGGAGAAAAGAGTTTTACCTTCCCCCTTCCAAAACAGGTTTGAGGTTAAAGGTCCCTCCTTTTTGCAGTCTTCCCCCCCCCCAAAAGCGACCCTTTCTCCCTCCGTATAGAATTCCTTTTTCTTCCCAAGCGTAAGGCTTACCTTCCTCTTCTTGAAAAATCGTCTCTTTCCGCAGACGGCAGTAGACATCCCATTGCTCTATCACTTCCTCTCTGTTTTTCAGGATAGGGCAAGGCCCTTCTTCTTTTTTCTCTGGGGGTGTTTAGGGGGCTGGTCCCCCACCACAGGTTTTCCTTTTTCTTCCCTTCCGCAAGGAACGCCCAGGACTCTTTCCCCCCCATTCTTCATGGTAGGTGTATCTCCCTTTTCTTTTCCATTGGAAAAGGGGTTTTCCCTTTCATCTTCCCCTCTTCCCTCCCCCTTTTCTTCCGCCAGATTCTTTCGGTTCCCCATCTTTTTTCCCCTCCCCCTTGCAGCCGAGGCGTCGATCAGCGGCTCGGGCCGCTTTTCGTTTAGGGCCAACAGAGGGAACACGGCCCCTTTTTGGCACAGGAGTGAGCAGGGCTTTCAACAAAAAAAAACGAGGAGGGCGTAGGGTTGCGGTGTGCCGATCCTCCTTTTTTGAGCAAGAGGGTTTTTTTTTTCTTTTTCCCTTTTCTTCCCCCCCCCAGGCGTTTTACATCCAACCCCCCCTTTTTTTGATTTTCTTTTTTCCTCTGTCGTAGAGACGGGGACTTTTTTTTTCTTTTGCTTGTGGGGTGATTTCTTTTTCCCTTTTTTTTGGAATCTACGGACCGCTGGTTGGCGCGTCCGGACCTTCTTTTTCCTTTCCCTGATGATCCAGCGTAAGCACAATGCCGTTCCTTCCTTTTCTTTTTTTTTTCCTGCACCATTCTTATTACGCTTTTCCCTTTTCTTCATCTCTTTTTTGTGGTAGGGCAGGTAGATTTTCTTTTTTCCCCTTTCCCCCCTCCTAACAAACGACGCCATGATCGCCGTTCTTTCAACGCTCTTTTGTCCTTCCCCCCTCCCCTTTTTTTCCCCTGCTCACTGTCCGGATTGGGTATGACCTCCCCCCCCTCCCTTTTCCCTTTCCTTTCTGATCCGCCAGCACCAGAGCTCGACTCCTTTTTGCTGCTTACACAAGGGGCTTTTCTTTCTCTTTTTACGTCAGGAGCAGCCTTGTCTTCTTGTTTTTCGCCTCGGTGAGGGACTCGCCTTTCTTTTTCCCTTCCCCCCTTCCCCTTAATGTAAATTACTCTTCCCCTTTTCCCAAAGAAAACTCCACCTTTTTCCCTCTTTGGATAATGATAAAATGCTTTCTTTCTTGTTCCTCGGTGTTCGGTTGTCCTTCTCATTTTTCTTCCTTTTTCCCTTTTCCTCCGGTGACAGTCAATGGTCCCCTATTCTTCCTTTTCCCCTTCTCTTTCCCTTCCTCGCAGGCTTAGAACGGCAACCCCCCCCTTTTTTTTCCCTTTTATAGGAAGCAAAGACGGCAGAAGCTAGGCTCATCTTTTTCAGGGAGGAACATAATCATTTCTCTTCCCTTTTTTTTTTTCCCCTTGGATAAGCCCCCGTTTACCCCTGCACACAGAGAAGACCCCCCTTTTTCCCAAACGCTTGCGGGGTTTCGTCCAGGAACGCCTTTCCCCTCCTTTCCTCAAAAATTCAAAAGTTCCATCCGCCTCCCCTTCCCCCCCCCCCCCTCGACCGTCCTCATACCTTCCATGCCGAGGTAAGAGGGCCATCCTTTCTCCCTCTTTTTTTTCTTCCTCTTTTCCTGCGCCGATCCCGCGTACCTCCCCTTCCCTCATGCCGATGTACTCGCCCTTTTTTCAGTGTAAACGTACCGCTTTTTTTTTCCCTTCCATCTAGTTGGAGAAGGTTTTTTTTCCTTCTTCTTTTTCTCCCCCCGTCTCATTGCCGAGGTAATGGTCGATGCGGAACCACCTCCCTCTTTTTAGGAAAAAGTAAAGTTTCTCTTTCCCAGCGCAAATGGTCTTTTTTTTTTATGAAACGAATGGTCTCTCGATCACCCCCCCCCCCCAAGACGAGGAAGCCCTTCTTTCACCTTTTTTTTTTTTTTTTTTTCTCCCTCTAACCCACCAGACCTTTTTCACGTCCCGCGACAGGCCGCAGCCGACCTCTCTTCTGGCCCTCCCTAGGCAAACCGGAAAGGAACCACACTGGGGAAACCTTTACCAGGAGACACCCCCGCCACCCCTCCCACACGCCCCAGGATGAGATTTTCCCTAATCCTTTCTTTTTTTCCCCCTTTTTTCTCCCGGTCTTCCTTCTGAGATGAATGACTCCCCCCTTTTTTTCAGCGGGTTTCGACCTTCCTCCCTTTAGGCAGTCCCTAACGACCCCGGTCACCGCCCCCCTGACGCCCTTGCTCTTTTTCTGCTGGCCACCTTTTTTTGTCAGCGAGAGAGGCTTCCCCCTTCCCAAGACAGGTTTCGGCGGGTTGGCTTCTTGCGTTGTTTTCGCTTAGCACTCTTGCCCAGCACTGCGCCGAAGCTGCGCCCTAACCGCCCCGCTAGGCACAGCTGCGTCCTCTTCAATCTTTCCGGTAACCTCATTCCGGCCACGGCCCTTGAAGTTTTTTCATATTAGCCTAGGACCCGCCCCCTGAGCCTTGACCAGCCTTGTTTCTTGACTCCAACTCTTCAGAATCGCTCTTTTTTTTAGGTCCGCCATACTTCTCCAGTCTCTGCTCCGGACCGGTTTTCTGGAGCAGTTTCGGCCGGGGTCCGTCTTTTTTTTTTTAGATAAGCCCCCTTACTGCGTCGAAAAACGCTGTTTTTCCTGCGTGCGTCATTTAAGATTTCTTTTGCCGGAGGACACGTTTTTCCCCTGCGGGAACTACTCCTTTTCCATGTACATAAAGCCTTTTCCGTTAAAAACGTGGGTCGTCCCATAGAGAAGATTTTCTTTTTCGTCCCTTAAATTCCACCAACCACAACCCTGGGAGACTAAGATGGGAGGCTCTACGTACGCTTTCTCCTTGCCTGGGCAACGTTGGGGGCCCGCGAGTTGTTTTTTTGGTGGTTTTGGGTGATCTATTCTGGAGATTCTCTGCTACGAACTCCCCCTTCCCGTGACGAGGGCCTTCAGCTCTGAACCTCTCCCCCTGGACCTTTGTTAGGGGTTTTTTTTCCCCGACGTTCCCCTTTTGGTTACGCATCGTGTCCCTCGGCAAGGATCCTTTGCAGAAACATCCTGTTTTTTTTCGCCCCACCTTTTTTTTTTTTCCCTAGAGCCGTTCTTTTTTTTCCTTCACGGGGACCCAACGCCAGATTTTTTTGGCCGAGGAACAATCGCACCTTTTGAAGGTTTCCCGGACTGGATAGGCGGCCGACCTTTTTGGCCCCCCCCCCTTTGTGGGGGATGACAGAACCATCCCTCCTTGTCAGCTTACCACTTTTCCTCTTTTTTTTCCCCGCGTTTCGACCACTCGTCTTCTGCGGATGGAGAAGAGAACTTTTGGCTTTTTTTTTTTTTTCTTTCCCTTTTCCGGCCCAGACTACGCTACCGGTTCTTTGGGCAGTAAGGAAATGTCAGCCCCTTTCCTTTGCAGGGGGGCGGACGCCAGTGGCACTTTTCTGAGGCCAATCAAGGCGGACTCCCGCACAGAGACCCCCCCTTGCTGAGGCTGGGCGTTCGTCTCTTTTTGCCGGTGGTGGGTGCAGTTCTCACCTTTTCCTTTTTCTTCCCCTTTTGCCGGAGCAGGGATGACAGATTTTTCCCTATTCTTCCACCGCGCCCAAGAAAAGGGAAGTCTCCGTCCACAGCACTCTTTCCACGGCAGCCCCCCAACGGCCAGGTGATCAAGGATCCAGTCCTTTACCGTTTTCTCCTTTTTTTTCTTTTCCGGGAAGGTGACGGGGGCACTTCCCTTTTCCCCGTGAAAAAATGGACTTAGCCTCCCTTCAGCTTCCTCTTCCACCCTCTGGATTAACGAGCGGCTGCCTCCCCCTCATCGGAGAACCCACGCTCCCCTTCAGCAGGGACTTTCCTGTCCTTTTTTGGCGGGGCTCTTTCCCTTTGGGGAGATTATTTTTCCCAGGCAGGAAACAGTATCCGTCCTTTGAGTATTTTTCGTTAGGGAATCCCTCCTTTTTCCCCGGGGAAGGGGCTGGCAGGGCTTTTTTTTTTGTAGGATGGAAGTTTTCCCCCCGATGCCTCCTTTTGAAACGAAAACACAACCCCCCCACGAGGCGGATGGAAAATTGCTCTGACGGTTTTTTTCCCCCTCCTCCGGCAATGTTTCTTCCTTTTCCCTGAAGATGTGGCGGCCTCCTCCGAATGCAGTCCCCCCTCCCCCCGGCGGGGCCGGGAGGCACCCCGCAGTTTTTTTTTTCCCCCTGAGAAGCAACAGGCCCCCCTCTCCAGACAGTCACGTCCCTCGAGATTTTTCCTAGCTTTTTTTTTGGGACGAGAGACCCCCCTTCCCCCCTGATCCGTGCAATTGTACGGTCCCCCTTTTTTTTTTTTTTCTCCACGGCCGAACGAGGGTTTTTTTCCGGCGCCCCGTCTGCTAGAGAAAGACCGTGGTCACCTTTTTTTTCCCCGTTTTTTTTTTTCCTTTCCCGATGAGGGCTCAGTCCCCCCCCCCCCCCCCTCCCCCTCCGAGGGGCTGTTTATTCAGCCCCCCTGTTGTCGCCCTTCCCTGGGCGCGATTTTGGACAGAACTTTCCAGGAGGCCTCCCCCCCCCCCCGCGAGGGGGCAGAAGGGTATTTCTGGGCCTTCCCCTTTTCTCCAACCGGGCGACACCCTTTCTTTCACCCGGCTCGGACGTCCTTGTCGTCCCCTTTTCTTCCCCCTCCCAGGCCACTTTTTTCCCCCCCCCGAGCTGCTCAGGGCGGCTTCCTTTTCCTCCCTTCACCCGAGCGCGGTGCCCTGAATTTGACTTTCGTCTCAGGCATCGAGGTTCCCCCCTCCTCTTTTTTTACCCGGGGATCACCCGAGTTTTTTTCCTCCCTTCGATACCTGTTTTCCAATTCTCTTTTTTTCCCTTCCGGACGGGCCGGAACCCTTCCTTGGGTCTGCTTTTTCCCCCCCGCCCGGCGTCAGGCCCCCTTTGTGGTGCCCCCGACATGATCGCCGTCTTCTTTTAGCGTTCCCGAGGTCTACGGTTCCCCCCCCCTTTGTGGCGATGAAGGAGGTCTCTCCTTTTTCTTCCCTTCAGACACCTTTTTCACAAAAGGCGCGCCCCGGGATTTCTTTTTTTTTTTTTTTTTCCCAAAGTGAAGTGTTTTTACCGTTTTTCTTCTCCCGGGACGCGAAAAAAAATGCTCTTTCCCCCTTTTTTTCTCCCAGGGATGGTTAGACCTTTTTTTTTTTTTTTTCCCAGCCTATCTTTCTGTGTCTGACAGGAGGCCTTTTCCCTTCCCCCCCCCCCGGTGATGGCCGAACAGCGCCGTCGCCCCTTCTTTTTCCTTTTCTTTACTGTTTTCTGCACAATCTGGTTGGGGCGAAACGAGCGGTTCCTCTTTCTTTCCCTTTTCCCGAGGGACAAGCGACGCTTCGTCCCTTTCCTTGGGACGTCTTTTTTCTTTTCTTTCTATCCAAGAAGATATATATATTTTACTCATCCTCGTTTTTCATTCGATAGGGCACCTTTTCCACTATTTTTTTTTTCCCCCCTGGGAAGGGTCGCCATTTTCCCCCCCCGTGATTCGAGCCCTTCTCCCGCGCGCTTTTTTTTTTCCCTTGTGACGGGCCGGGCCGGGAGGGACCTCCCCTTCGTCTTTTTTCTTTCCCAGGTTGGTCGCCAGTCTCCCTTTTTTCTCCCCCTCCCGACGGCTTTGGAGTTCGGCCCAGCACCTTGGCACTTCTTTGGCCGCCTCCGTCCAGCCCTCTTTGTGCTTTTTCCTCCCGCGTCCCCTCTCCCCCCCAGCTGGTGACTGCAAGGCTTGGCGAGGGCAGTTTTTCTTTCCCTTTGCACGATAACCCTCGGTTCCCCCCCCCTTTTTTTTCCGCCTAGGTCTTCTTTTCTTCTCACCCCTTTGGGCTAGATAATGAGCCGTGTTAAACTCCAGTCCTGCAACAGAAGTGTTCCCTTTCTTTTTTTTACCCCTCTTTTTTTTCCGGGGATAGAGCCTTCTCCTTTCTCGGCGATCA
>Ga0179593_1671379_pt1 | contig 24395 bp, 16 predicted proteins | sample CZODoug2_1_08_16_FD_185931 | JGI IMG/M metagenome (GOLD analysis project Ga0179593, IMG submission 185931) | Vadose zone soil fungal communities from Angelo Coast Range Reserve, California, USA - CZODoug2_1_08_16fungal (PacBio error correction) | ecosystem: Environmental > Terrestrial > Soil >... | reverse complement strand
TTTTGGTGCTACAGCCCCTAACTCTGCGACGGTTGCAGCTTCGTTTCCTGCTGCATTTCCTCGATGACTACAGGCCCGTTGACTTCTTCTCCGACATCTGTTTTTTCCTGAGGCGGACCACTTTTCAGAACAACCCCTACCTTTGGGAGCTATTGCATGTTTCGTGGTTGTCGCCCCAATTTCGGCCTTTCAAGGAGTGGATACATTGCTGAAGTTTTTGATTGGGGTGAACCTGTTCTATCCCCCGGCGCTCTGTCACCCTTTTGCTGTCGCTATTCTTTAGGACATGCCGAAAATTGTAAGCCATTATGCGTCGGGGACTACCTTCTGTTCTCTCTTTAACCACGCTTGTCGAGGGGCTTCCTGCTCGTGGCGCAGCTGAAATTGAGGTTGTTGGAATGTTCACTGCCGGTCTTTGGTGCTTTTTCATATTCCTGCCCCGTGAAGAGCTTACCTGGGCGGGATCTTCGTCGCCCGAAGACATCCTGGCTTTCTACGGATCTTCTCTTTCCCTTTCAATCCCTTTCTCGGGGATTGGATAGAGTGAGTTCATCTTTTTTGAAGGAAGCTCCTTTCTTGACGATGTATCGGAGGCGTCTTCTTGTCCGACGATTGAATCTTCTGAGTGAGTCGGCTTGGTTCTGGCCAACCTCTTGCAGCTTCTTCGATTCTCATGATAGTTCTCCGGATTAAGATTTCGATCGGGGATCGGGCAGGATGCTATTGATTTCCGATCATTTCGTTTCCAGTAGATCCCTACATTTCTCATTGGTGTTCTAGATGGAAGGTCACGTCCACTCAATTCTGGGCCCTCTTTTTTGCGACAACCGCTCCTCCGCCCCGGACGCAGTTTTTGTGTGTTAGCGGTAAGACGATACTATCTCTCCCGACACGGACGTCCCTATGAGTTGCTGTTGCGTTCTTTTTTCTCTTCGGGAGCGTTTGAATTGTGATGTACACAGAGCAGTCCTGGTCTTTCTGCCGCTTCTTGCGGTTTGCGCCTCTTTGATTGGGTGATACCTGTCCACAAGATCACCGACTTCGTCACTTCATTTTCACTTCCTTCATATTTTCCTGGTGTGAATGGATTGTTAGATCGGAATTGAATGCACTCCTTTTCCTGCCGCATTTCCAGCTTCAGTCTCTTGCCCTTGAGCCGAAAACTTACACCACCTAGGATAGGGATTTCCCGCGCCATACTGCATTCCCTTTCTGCTCGGTGGGAACGCCCAGGAATTAAGTTCTAGAAATGGCACTTCGCTTTCCTGGTAACATCAGTTTCCTTTACGATGGCCCATCATGGTAGGACCAACTTCTGACACAATGGAATAGGGGTGGGCTTTTGCGTACGCCTTAGCATTCTCGTAGTATAATGCAGCTTTTTCGCCAAGCGTACACCCTCCGACCTCTCCTCTTTTTTCGAGATCAGTTCCTCAGTTTTAGAGCACTCCCCCCTCACGCGAGGAGTTCTTTTACTTTCGCGACCGGAACGATTACGTTTTCCCCCCCCTTGATTTTTTCCGTCACGTCGGCTCCATTAGCAGCCTTCGGCCTAGTTGTTTACGGCCTAATGGGGGCCTGCTTACGGTCTGATGCAAAGTCTCTTTCTTTCGTGTTTGATGTCCTCCGTGATGAGGACACGATGGAGCGTCTTTTAGGGAGGTTTTATTTTCGCATTCCCCGGATTCTTTCCCTCATGTGCACATTTCCTTGGATTGTTAGACGTTATTGAACTTAGCTGCTGTTGGGGTCTGTCTATGTCTCTCCCCCTTTTCCCTTTTAGCTATTCCGACGCTTGCATTTCAGCCCCTTTTCTCTCGCCGCTCGCTGCTCAGGGTCGAGATCCTGTTCGTTTCTTCGTAAACGCCTCTGTTCCTCTGAAGGGTTCTTCCATTCCTTCCGGAGTCGGCAGGCGTAGTTCTGGATTCCGGTGGCTCATAACTGAGATCATCGGAAGTACCTTTTTCTCCTTTTCCCTATTTCGATAACATCTAATTCGGCCCTTGACCTGCCCGCCCCTCCCCTGTGTACTTCTCTGCTTGAGTGTTTAACTTGATTCACCTTGAGGTTTCCCCTGGACCGCGCTTCATTTGGATTTTTTGGAAGCGCTCGGCAATCTTCTCCCCTAGGACCGCGCGTTTCTCTTTTCTCGATGGGGGTTCCTGCTCCTCCCTCTTTACGTCCTCCCTTTTGCCAGTGAGGGCTCTGCAAGATGTTGGTCTCCACTACGACTCCCTCTCATTGGACAGCTTCTGCCTTGTTGTTGTAGTAGTCACGGTACGCCAAATTCTGGTGGAGTTCTTTTTTGGTTACGACAGCTTTTCCTCGGTCTGGCAAGAGGCTTCCTTTGCCCGTATGTCTCCGGGCCCCTTCATCGTACTTTAGATTTTAGCGCGGTCCTCGAGAATTTTGAGTTCGATTCCCCTCCCCGTTCCAGTCCCCCGGTAGTTTAAGGTCCGGCTTCCTTTCACTTTCGCTTCGTCCAGGAACCGGTAGCGTTGCGCGGTCGTTTTTGTTTTTTTACCGGTTCGACGGAGGTCTCTCCTCTCTCCCCCTCGTTTTCCCCCCCGAAAGTTTTTCTTTTACCATTCTCGGTTTCTCTCGGTGATGAGCCGTACCCTTTTTGCCGACTGGCTCCGCATGCTCGTAAGTCTTTCCTCCACCTTCTTCCTTCGACTGGAGGTCCCCCCTTTACGCAGCACCTTCATTTGGAGCGTGAAGTCCTTATTTCCAGACGCGGCTCCTTCCCTCATCGATATGCGCAATGTCCCCTGTCGCTCCCAACTTCCGCGGTCTAAATTTGATTTCCTTTCCTCAAGGATGTTTCTGTAGTCTTTTCCTTTTCGATCTCGGGCTTTCCAAAACTCCCCTCTCATGACTTCCTTTGCTGTTCTCCCGTAGTGACCCCGACATAGGTGAAGTCTTTTCAAACCTTTGTCCTTTTCGTCCGCGAACTCTTCCCCTACACTTCTTCCTGACTTAGTATTCGTACGATTGTGTGCGACAACCTTCGTTTTTTCGCCGAAAGTCGTCGTTTTCCCGCTCCCGTCACCCCCCTCTCCGTTTGTGTCCCTTCCCCTTCCTCCTTCTGTCAGCTCTCCCATTTGCTGGAATAACGGATATTTTTTGCTTTCTTTCGCTGCGGATCGTACCTCCTCTTCCCTTGACCGCTTCCCACACGGCCTTAATGTTACACGATGAGGTTTTGGGACCTGCTCCCAGCCGATGTCCCTCGAATATGACCGTCGCGTTAATTTCGTCTTTCCGCAGAGTCTTCGGTCACGAGCCTATGCCACGTAATTCCCGTAGTGGGGATTCCGCTCGCTAGTTTGCGGTATCTGTCTCTGGAAAGGATTGAAGAGACTGGCTTGGCGCTGATGGTTCTTCGTGGAATCTCTACCAGAAGTTTCCCGCATGGTCTCCGCTCCCTTAACCCGACCTTTGCGTTCCCGAGTTTAAACTCCCTTGGCTTTTCTGGCAGTTGGATACCGCGAGCCGCTTCTCCACCTTGCCGGCCATTCCCCGGGGACTTCCTCCCGACGCGGTCTTTGCGCGGCACGATTTTCCCCACAGCCATAATTTGACTTTTTTCTGCCTGTTGTACATCTTCTTCCCCGCCCCTGAGCGGCTTGTCGAGGCTCGTTGTAACGTTTCCCCTTCATGAGGGCCTTTCTCCGTAGTTCCACTTTCTCTGACGTGCAGAATTGCTGTTTTTTTCATATTCGTGGCCCAACTGTTGCACGTGAAACCATGCCCCTAGCTCATTGACCCTTCTTTCCTTATCACTTCCCGCTTCTCATCTTTTTTTCCTAATCTGTATCCCTTTTCCCCTTGTTTAGAGTTGGCCGAATCTTGCGCAACTCGAAGTGTGCCGACTTGTCTCGTCCACCCCCTCCGCGACTTTGCCTTTTTTTTTCATCAGATCGGGGAAGAACTCCCTTTCCCCTATTCTCCCGAGCCCCTCTTCTGAGTGATTCTTTACGGTCATGTAGCCCCTTGGCCGCGGAAGGTCATATTTGGATAGACGCGTGTTTTTACTTTTTTTTTTGCGCGAGCAGGCGCCCACTTTGAAGGGACTTGTTCTCTCCTTTCTTAACAGTTTTTTTCTCGCCAAGTTTTGCACCCTCAGTAGACTTGCTCCCGTAGAGAGTGTTTTCCTCGCATGCAAGCGACAGGTATTGGCGGTCACCTTCGCGCCCTCCTGGAAGCAGGACTTGTCTAGCTTATTTTATCCCCGACCAGATTCCTTGATCACAAAGAGTTCTATCCCTATACACTTATTCTCAGAATTGCTTCCCTCATCCTCCCTCGCCCCACTCCCATGCCAATCGCCGTGCTTTGTGGGGCTGAATTGTCTTATGAGAGAAAAACCGCTAGATTTTCATCACACTAGGCACCAAGTTTTGTGAGTCCGGCCTTGATGACTCAAATTTTCTCTCTTTTTCACCCTTTTTTGGTGTGGGCAAGCAAATCTTCTCTTTACGTTGTTGTTTTTTTAATGTGTGAGTCGCTGATTTTCCCCCCTGGCTCCTATCATGGGGCCCCGATCTGATTTTTTTAGTTTTTAACTGCGGACTCGAGTGTTTCACCTTTGATCTCTCTCAGACTTCATTTCGCGGACTTTTTGTTTCGAGTTACAAGTAAAGGTTTAATAATGGTTAGAGTGAAGTCCGCGTTTTCGGGTTTATTCTATTTTTTTTTTTTCGAGAAGCCCCCGGGCCAGGTCTTTTTTTTTGCTATACGTTTTCTTCCCTGCCCCGTCAGTACTATTTTCAAGTGGTACCCGCTTTTCACTGCGCGTCGTAGTTCTCCGACTCATTGTACCTGGTATTTTCTCTCCTTTTTACTTTTTCTCGCGTCGCGGATTAGGACGTTCAAGCCAATGTGCTTGGTTGAACATTGTCGTCGCTGCCCCCTTAGCGTTGATACCTGACCTGGTTTGGGCCATCGCGCTTCCGCCTCCGTACGGTACGTCTTATGGGGCTTCTTTCTCGCTCCGAAGACCTCTGTTTCTACGACTTCCGCTGGTCATCATCTCGGGCGGTTCTCGCGTAATTCGGCCGATAAGTTGCTTCTCCTTTTGATCCTTCCGCTGCTTTTTTTTTCCGTCTGCGAGATCTCTTCCCTTTTGTTTCCTTTTTCGGCGGGCCGAAGAACACTGGGCTGAGTCTGTGCTCAGAGATCAAAGGATTTGGAAGATGAGCTCGAGGTTCCTCTTGTTGGGCGAGAATGGTCGGCCTTTCACCCCCCTTGATTTTCTTGACCGTGCGCGTTCGGGGAGGGAAGTTCAACTCTGAGAAAGAATTTACCCCCGACGTACCCACCCACAGGCAGTCGGTTATGGGAGTGTATCCTTTATTTCTCTTTTCTTCCAGTTTCCCCTGTTTTTAGTGCACGTGCCTCCGGTTGTAGATTAGTCGGTCTGAGTGGCCCCCGTCCGCCTTCGGTTTCTGCCCTTTCTTTCGCTTGTGATCCCCCAGCCAAAACCCGAATCTTTCCACGGAAGTGACGTCGTCGGCCTTGTTTCGTTTTCTCGACCCAGGCGACTTTTTTTCGCTTCGGACTTTTTCTACCCTCACGCCACTGGCCTCCGTTTCCCATTTCCCGTAACTTCTCTTTTTGCCCCTCTTTTTGCGCCCCGATCTGAGTAGATGTTGTCGGGATCGCGCCTCTCTCTTCCGTCCCCCCCCTGTACGTTTTTTTTTTCATTCGTCGCGTCCGCTACCCCCCTCGACTGCCACTCACTTCTCTTGACGCTTGAGTCTACCTCGGCTGCCATTGACCATATCCCTTTTCATTAGGGGTGGGCTCTCCTCCTGATTCGTCGGGTTCCCCCCGTCCGACCTTTTTTGCTGCACTGCAACCGACCCCTGTATCGTTAGTCTGACATTTTTTTTTTTGAAGTTTGAAATGGTCCCGCCGCGCTTTTTCTTTATCATCTTTTTCTTTCCTACTTCGGGCGTCTAGCTAAGTTTCTAACCCTCGTCACAATTGAGTATCTGTTCTTTACTGCATAGTTCCTACATACTTAGCATTGCCGGGCACGCCCAGGTATAGGTCTTAGCACCTAACGTGATGTATTCGTTGTGAGTCCTTTTCTTTAGCCCCCCTGTCGGTCTCTTATGGCTTTTCTGTTTTGGGGCCTATCTCGCTAATTTAGTTTACCATCGATGGTTTACATTCAGGCGCGGGCGGGAACGTCTGCCGATCTTTTTATGTCGCGTCCCCTTCTATGAGCGTGGTTAGCTCTAGATGCTGTCCGTTTTACTTTTATCCCCCGACGCTATTGTCTTGATGCTCGGTTTTCGCCTAACGCTAAGAGAGTTTTCCTGTTTTCGGGATGGTTGGTTCGGCAGAGGTCTTTTCCGACGTTCTGTCCCGGGCTGTAATTCGTTCTAGGTAGTTAGTCATCTTTTGCTGAGTTTTTCCCTCTTGAACCTAGTCCCTCAGAAATTTTTCTTCGGTGTTCACGTTTATCTTATTTCTTTCGGTTTCGCGTTCATTCCGTGACCCTCCGCATTTTTTCCCTTCCCCTTGCTTTACGGACGGAAATTTCCGATTTCTCGGAGCATTTTCCACGGCCGAGCAAAGGTGCCTCGTCCTCTCCTCCGCTTCCCCCTCTCTATTTACGGATTATGTCGTCGATGTCATGTGGCCGCGTACAGTTTGTTTTCCCTTTTCCCGGCAGATCTTCTCGTCTTCACAGGCGAGACGCTCCAGTCGTCGTCCTTTGATCGCCCTCCCGCTACATCACTTTTTTTTTCCTTGATATATCTCCTCTTCTTTGTGGTGAGAGCCCTGATGTAGCTTGTTGTATCCCTGACATTGGCCCGTCTACTTTTTAAGCTTCGTCTGTTTTTTCTGCTCTTGCTTCCTGGTCAGCGTAATTAAGCCACTAAATAGCTATCGCGAGTCCTCTCTCCCCGTTTTGATAGGGTGAGGCGCTACGTGACAGCGCGTCTTGGAAAATGCCGGCTGAATCTTTCGATTCGCTCCCTCCTCCTCTCCGTTTATCTTGTTGCTTTCGTCCCCCATTGCTGACTTTCTCTGAGAGCAGGTTCGAATTCTCTTCCATCGGGAAATTTCCAACCTTGTTTCTTTACCATTCTTTTTTCATCGGTTGGTCCCTCGCATTTATCAGGGACTCGTTAATTGCCCGGTAATTCCCCTTGAAAGTTTTCCCCCGCGTCATTTTACCTCCTTCGACTTTTTCCCTTTCTTTTTGATCGAGGGAGCACGGAATTGTTGTCCCCACTTATTGGCTCTTTCCGTCAAGTCAAGCTTGTAATTTCCCCGCCCGCTCCTTTTGGCTTCCATCGTTTTTCTCCCCCTTCCTTCTCTCATCGTGCCTTCTTGAGCGAGATTTTTTTCCCAAAAAACGGAACTTATGACGACACTCGATCATTTCGAGCCTCCCCACGATATTCTTCTTTTTAGCTTTTCTTTTGGGTTTTTGCAGCGACGTATTCTCCCAACTGGAGTAGTCCCTCTCCTTTCTTCGCGGCCGAGGGGGGCCGCCCCCCCCTTGGTTTTTTTAATCTCGTCCGTCTTTTCGAGAGTGCTCGGCGAAAAACTTTGTTCCCTCCCGTTTTTTTCTAATTAATCCTTCTGTCATGTCTCTCCTTTCGAGGTTTGTTTTGTGTTTTGTCGTATCGGTACTTCCTCTTCCGGACTTGATCACAAGGGATGAAATGGTGCCCGGCCCCCCAATCTTGGTCGACCATAGCAAGTGTGATCCGAACAATTTTTTGATGACCGCGTAATTTTCTGAGTGGTACTGCTCTTTTGGGGCCCTGAGTTTCTCTTTCGGTCAACGTAGACGATTGATGCTTTTTCGGGCACCCCCTATCCGCCTATCTGATATCTGAGGTCGCGATTCCTTTTCTTCCTCTCCGTCTTAGTGCGGGCGTTCAGACTTCGTGATCGCTTTCCTAATCTTTTTTTCCCTTCTCCGGCTCGCCCCCGCACCCTAAGAAGCAGACGGCGCCCCTTCTCCGATTGATTGTGAGGGAGCTTCACCTCGACAGCTCGGCGCTGAAACCTCGTGGTCCTTTGCCTGAGCGCTTTTTTTTTTCTCATCGTGAACTAGCAGACAACGACTTCATACCGTGACTTCGTGTCGCCAGGCCTAATCTTCTTCCCGCTAGAGGTGTTGTTCTATGGTTTTTCCCCTCCCCGGCTTTTCGTTGCCCTTCTCCTTTTTGACTCGATCCCCTATTAAGTGCTGCGGATTGGCTAACTACGTGAAAACCTTGTTGATTTATCGTAATTCTCCCCCACTCTTTTTTTCTGAGATCTCACTTTTTCCAATTTTTTTTTTAAGTTGTTTCGATTTTCGACGCCTCGCCCAGGTTTTTCTCCGGATACACGCAGCGCCTGACTACTACGAAGAGATATCGACTTTTCCCACATCCTTCTTTCTTATGCATCGCCCGAATCGGATGCCGTCCTTCAGACCAGAGATCGTTTTTTGGGTGGGTGTGGTCTCTCTCTCGGGTTTTTTTCTTAGTCCCATTCCCCGGTAAGAGCCTTTCCCAAGGGAAGCACTCTGATCGACTGGCGGAGCGTCGATTTTGCCCCCCCTTTCCATTTCCTGTCGTCGTACTGTTCCTCCGCTTCTTCCCCCTCTTCGTCCTCACTTCGATTCTTAGTTCTGTCTCCCCGGCTCTGAGCATCTTGGTACAGCGGATTCCGCTTTACATAGATACTGTTCCCCTCCTGGACGAGTGTCCCCCTTCGATAGGGTCCCTCTGCTCCCGCATCCTTGGATGTGCATCGCCCCTCCTGACCGCCTGCTCGTTCGTTTTTACATACTCCCCTCCTCAACCGCCATGTCTTCTATTAGGGCGTTGGTTCCCTTTTCAGGACCCCTCTTTTCAAACAGAGTCCGCTGATTCCGGTCAGCTTCTTCTTCCCACGATTTTTTTTTTTATCACTTACCGGTAGTCTTCCATTTAGGCGCGGGGTCTCGACCGACGCTCTCTCTTGTCCTCCCTTCTCGTTTTTTTTTTTTTGAGCATTTTTTTTGCCGATCGCAGACTCATTGGTTGCAACTTCTAACTTTTAGGCTTGCATCCTTTCGAGCTTTTTCTTCGTAATCGAGGACCTTTCCGGACAGGTCTTTCGGAATTAGTCTGACAAGTGCAGTCACGTCCCCAATGTTCCCTTTTTTGCGTCTTCGTTTCTTCTTGAGCTTGAGGTGCTGTGCCGCGGTTCCTGTGCTTCTTTCTGGTCCGTGGGGCACCGTTTTCCGGGCTAAGACGTCCTTTTTCTTCCTTAATCTCGTTATGCACTCAGCTGCTTCCTGGCTCCTTCTCGTGCCCTACGTTTTTCTATACGTTGGGCGCTCTTCCTTTCCGGGCAAATTTTTTCTTCCGAGCGTGAAGGATTCATGTTCCGCTCCTTCCGCGGTCTGGTTTCTCCTTCTCCATTCCTGAGTCTGGGCTTGCTCTGCTCTTCGCGTAGAGAAGGGTTTCTACTATACGTAAGTTTTCGAATTGCTCTTTCTCCAGTTTTCTCTTGTGCTGCTTCTGGTATAGTCCAGACTTCCGGGCTGTTCTCGTTTTTTAGCAGTTCAGGCGTTGCCGATACTTGCTAGAGGTTGCGGCGGTTCGTTCTTCACGTCCCCCTTTTCTTCTTCTTTTAGAGACGTAAACGCGGATATTTCCCTTTCGGCCCTACTTTTGATGAAATCTGGGTCAGGATGGCCCTTGCATTTTATGCAACCCAAGGCTTTAGGGCAAGCCTCCTTTTTTTAAGGTGAGTGGTACGTCTGTTCCCGACGAGCCGGCACTCATTAAGTTGTCGCCGTACAAAACCACCGGACGACTCTTTTGGCTTTGTTTTCATTTGAGTTTAAGCGGTCACGACGTCATATCTTGAGTGTTTTTCTTTAGTTGTCCGCGATCCTGTGCATGTATTCCACGGTCGTCTTGTTTTCCGCTTTTTCCTGCTCCCGTTGATGCGTGATTTCAAAACACTTCCCCATACCGGAATCGTCGGAGTCGCGTCTGCCTCCGTGTTCTTTCTTTTCATAACATGCTTTTTATGTTTTAGGACTTTTCTCACGCTTCGGCGGTCGTCTTCATTTTAGCAGACCAGTTGCCGCGTTTTTTTACCTAGGACCCCTCTGCTCCCCTGTGTTATCGGGGATCACATCCTCGCTACTTCCAATGAAACTTTTCGATGTAGGCTGGTCCAAGGGTTTCCCTTCCCTCTCACTTTTAGAGGATCGGGAGACTGTTCTACCCCTAGGTGTCTCTTTGTTCGCCCATGGTACATCCCATTTTCTTTTTTCCTTCATGCGTCTTTCCGTTCTGATCTGATTGCGGGTAATTCAAGAACGCGACGCGATACCCGTATCCAGCATTTCGCTTTTTTTGTTCCCTCCGGTGTGAATTTCGTTCCTTCTAGGCGCCGTTTCTGGGTTTTTTATAGGAGCAGATTGCGAAGCGTTGACTACTTCTTCTAGACTCTCTCCTTTTTCTGTTACGACCCACCATTTGACGAACAGGAGTAGTCTTATCCTCTGCATATTGATTCTTCTCTGCTCTGCGCCGTTTGCAAGGGGGTTCGTGATCCGAGAGCGCCTATCTGGTTTCCTTACTTGACCCGTGAGAGTGGAGTATTTGGAGTTTTCGCTGGCGGCTCAGCCTGTTTTGCACCTCCGTTCCTCCTGGTACTCCCTGCGGAGCTCCGATTTGAGGGACCGGCGCACGTCCTGTTGGTTTCGAGCTCTCGGTTCACGTGAACTACCAGAAACGTAGCGCCTTTCGTGTTCTCCTCCAATTTTCAGAGTGGTCTCTTTTCGTCGGAGGTGTGTTTTACCTCTCCTTTGCGAGGACAGTCGACCTTCCTTTCATGTTCGGTCCTTTTTCCGAGTCAGTCAGCATTCCGGCTTTCTTTGAATTTCTCACGTTCTTCCCCCGCCGAAGAACCTTTTTCCCGCTTTGCACCGATTGGTTAGCCTACTAACTGCGGTAATAGCGGTGTGCCCCTGACTCTTGCTAGTTACATGGTCAGCTGGCGAAACTTTCATCTTCCTCAGGACTTCACGTCCGCACAGGTTCTGACTTAAGCGCCTCCACATTCTCTGAGGACCGTATGGTCTTCTCATATTTCTTGCGGTCTTCCGGCCGCTTTCTCTCTGCAGGATTTCGGGCCCGAGGCCTGACTTTTTATCAGACGACGCGATCACTGGAGGCCCTTTCTCCTCTCTATTTCCTCCTTTGTTTTTTTTGGGATTCCCCGTCGCCCAAGTTTTTTCCTGTATTAGTTTAACTGACGTCGTTTCCTTTTTGTTTCAAGGGAGCCCTTGACTTCTCCGTAGTTTGGTCGGTCTGGCTTTCGGACTAGACTTTTTCCTTGAGACAGAGTACCACGAGGCGTTTCCCATTTCCCAGCGCGCTCGCTGAAAATTTCTCGTTTTTCAAATACTTCCCTTTTCCACTCCCCCAGAAGCCAGGTTCGCTTTTGGAGGTCGCTGGCCTAAGCTTAGGGTCAGCCTCAAACCACTACAATCCGAAAAGGTGGGTCCCCTCTCTTTTTCATCTGATGAGCTCATTCAAAGCCGGCTCCAGGCTGATTCCCTGCCGGTGTCTCCTCTCTTCCCGCCTTCTCCGACTGCCGTGAAATTTCCGCCTCCTTGCATTAGAGCGGACCGAGCATACTTTTCTTCCCCTTCTCTCTGGGTTATGTCGTCCCTCCTTCGTCTTAGCTTCCCGGGCAGAAATCCGGTCATCCTCTCGTCCTGTCACGCGGTTGTCAAGGATAGGATCCTCCGGGGCATGCGCAAAACACACCCTGACTCCATTTTTTCAGACGGGACTAATCCTTTTCTGAGTCCCCCCCACGACATAGGCCGTCAGGTCTTTGCCTTCATTGCAGTTTTCTCAGCGCACAGTATGCCGCATGCAGTAGAAAGACGCGACTTCAATGTGTACAGTGTGGTTCGGAACACGGTTTGCTCTCGTCGCGAGTTCCGTCGTTAGTTCCCGTCTTCGGGGCATGCGGCTGTTTTCAGCTTCATCTTTCATCCTTCGTGCCGAAAATGATTTTTGATACGTCTCGCGCTTCTTCTTGATGCTGCAGGTACTCCTCCAATAATGGTTCCTCCTCTCCCCCAGGAACTCTTGCCATGGCACAGGTCCAACTCTTGAGGTTTAGAACATGAGCCGCCGAGGTAGATGAACAGATCACCCCGATCGTTTTTTTTTTTTTTTCCACACTTCTGGGCTTTCTCTGGTCGTCCCTCCTCTGCCATATGGGCTTCAGCGAGATGCTTCGGTTATTTCGATCGTCGGCGCTAGGTTGGGTTTGTCGCGCGGCCTGGACAGAGACTGTTTTCTCCTTCCGAGTTCCTGCTTTCGCATAGTCGAGTCTGCCACCAATCGTATGGCTCTCGCCAGGAACCCGCGACCTTCCGCCTCATACGTTGATCGGGAGTTGATTGTTTTCTTCAGCCTTCCCAGAGCGGCCTCCGAAACCTGCCGGTTCCTCTTCGATCAGCTTAGCGGAGAAGGACTCGGGTCCCCGACCCCAGACTCTCTCGCGCGCCCGGTTAACTCGTCCCCGTTTCAACCAGCTGCCGTGTTTTCTCCCGGTTTTTTCTTTTCGGCGGCCCACCTCCGCGGTTTCGTTGCCCTTCCGTCCACTTTGAAGTCTTTCCTCATTTCTCCACTCGTGAAATTGGTTTTATCGACCCTGCACTAGCCCTGCCCAGTTCTCTCCTGACGATCTATCCCTTTGCGTTGTACGGTCTGCTCATCATCTCTCTTATTTCCCCCTAGTTTAGCCCGTGGTATTCTGGGGCTTATCCGGGCGAGAAAAACCCGAACAGTTTTCCTCATACACTAGTCGGCAACCAATACGAGATTCCTTCTTTCTTGTAATATCAAGGAGGATTCCGAACTTCTGTCCCCTCTAATCCTGAGTCCTCTTCGAACGAAGAGCAGTTCGCCTTCTATTATTTGTCGCGGTTTGGAGCTGACTGACCAGACTCTGTATCGCCTCCGCGGGGCTCGGGCGGGTCGAGCTCAGGCCGGTTTCCCCAACCTGTTACGGGTTCCCTTTTACGACCGCTTCACCTTCCTCTTCCCAAGATTTTCCAACGACTTCTCTTCCTCTTAGGCTACTGTCGGCCCCTTTACTCTTGAGCCTGTGGCAGCTGGAGTCTTTACCTCCGATATCCCAGCCATCATATGGAATGGCATTTCTCATGATCTCTCCTTTGCCACATGCAGCCCGAGCTTATTCGAAAACTCGGGGAGCACAAATTCGGCCTCTATTGTTAGCATTGATCAAACTCCAGAACCCTCCCATGGATTTTCCCTGATTGAGGTCCGGGGATTCCACTTTACCTTTCTTAAAAACCAGCTACTCGACTCCGTTGTTTTTTTTTTTTTAGCGGTTCCCTCTGTCTCGTAGCGTGATGCAAGCCGTAAAATTTCAGATTTCCCCTGATTCGATGGTAGTTCGTACAGCACTCCCTTATTTCCTTCCTCGCTTATTGTTGTTTATTCGATTTGATAAACTCGCGACCGCTGGGGCCTCTCTCGTTTTTAAGTCTTGCCACTAATCGTCGTTGGCCAGGCCTCTTTCTTCGAGAATCGCGTTGTTTGGTTATTTACTTCTACATGCACTCCCTTGCCCTCACTGGTGCAGGTGTTGTGCTATGAGATGTTCCACCCATAATGCCGTCAGGAGGTGGCTCCCTTGCTACGATTTTCCTTCGTTTTGGGGGCACCGTCTAGCCTCTGTCGCCTAGGGGCCCAAGTCGGCTGTCGCGGTCTCTTTTTTCGCCAGTAATACAGCATTTCTCCCTTTTTGCTCATGGTCGTCTGGGGCATCTTGTCGAACATACCCCCTTTCTCCCTTGCGCGAATTTCCCAAGCAAAATTTGGCTCAGGCTGGAATTGTTTTTTTTTTGGAGGACTGAGCACTGGTTGAAGCCGGGCATCTTGAGCGATTCCCTGCCGTACAGAGCAATAGGAGGCGGCTCTGGTTTGCCCGAAGACGCCGTTTTTTCTACGGAGTGAGCTCGTGGCTACAGATCATCTCCTTTCTCTCTTCCGCCGAATTCCTGCAGACGCCGTTTATGAGTATTTTTTCTCTCTCGCCTTCTCGTTGAAGATTGATTCCTGGTGCGGTCGCTTTTTCGTTATTCTCCAGAACCTTATAAATTTTTTCGTTCCGGATTTTCTTGTCGCACCCCGAGATGAGATCGGTCAGGGATGTCCCTGCTTCTTGGCTCGTTCCCTGGTTCTCTAGGCCCCCAGTTCCGGAGGGAGGCTCCCTTAATTACGTTTCATCGCCTCGTTGACTGGCCCCCAACCCAAATTTCAACGTAATATTCATTTGCCCTTTAAGATCCCGAACCGCGCCTCTCCTCTGGTTTGGTCTTGTAGGGAAGTCTCCCTGAGGACAAGAATTTCCCCGAGTCTGAGTTCGTTCTCTTCGTCAAGGTTTAATTCTTCGTCTTCGCGTCTAGTCTGGGTTTAGTTGAGCTTTCCTTGATTTGTCTTCTCGGTGATACCACACACAACGGAATGTAGGACGTTGTTGGCGGCCCTAGGTTTCCTTTTTTGATCCCTGGGGAAGGTTTTAGTTTATAGACTCTTGATCTCTGCAGGACGATCTTTTAGCAGTCTTTTTTTTATTTTCTTTCGATTTCCCTCCGTTTGCGTTCTTAGGGTATAAGTTCCTCTTCCTTAAACATCTTTGCCGGCCGCGCTCTTGCCGTCTCGACCTTGTCTTGCTCTTTCCTGGTCTGTTCTTTTCTGTCGACTTTTCCTTGAACTTTTGATATGGGTCCGTTGTGTATCTTCTTACCGGGTTCCTCTCTTCCCCCTCGAGCCCCGTCCTCCACCCTGTTATCAAGCCTTTCTGGGAAGACTTCTACTCTTCCCCCGCGGCCAGTCGGTGCGTTTTTCTCCGAGGCATTCTTTTCTATTTTCTCCTCCCTTTTTTACGCTCACCGGGTTCTAACATCGTTCGAGGACCTGGTTTTAGTGACTCCCCGTGGGCGTTTTGCGCCGCCGTTCCCACGTTTCTTTCAGCAATCGCTCTCTTTTCGTTGGTGAGCTTTTTCAGTATGTCGTGGCGTTTTTGCGTGTTTGTTGCGGTTTTTTGCTGGCACGTTATCTCGCAATCTTTTTCCCCGATGCTTGGTTTTGGCAGCGTTTTTGGATCGTGACGATATGGATGCGCACCTCAAATGCGCTTTTTTTGTTTCTCGCTCGTGGTTTCTTTTTTCCCCTGAGATAGTTCTTTCCCTTTGCTTTTTCAGCCGACTTCACCTTCAATTTTTTGCATCTCTCTTCGTTTTCTTCTGTCACAGAGAGGGTTACGACGTTCATTTCGGGTTTCTCCGGACTGTACTTTGTCTCGGTCCTTTTACCGGTCTGGCTTCGCCTCTAACAGTTTGTTCCGAGGAATGGGTTTCCAGCCCTTCCTTTTAAAGATTATCTTTCCCCATTGTTGTCTCACTTTACCTTGTTCCTTTTTTCAAGCTAGGTGCGCGGCCAAGTTGCAGCTTTCTTCCTTAGTTTCACGTTACCCTACTTTTCCCGGGGCAGCACCTTTCACATCTTTTCTCGAGGACTCTAGCTATTCATTTTTTCTCCTTCTTTCGTAGGCCTCGCCACGAGCGCGCCTCTTGCCCCCTCTTCGAGCCGCGGCAAGATGTCTTCTCTGCCCCCCCTCCGTAACATTGGGATCTCTCTTTTTCTCCTCGTGTTGTGATTCTCTCTTCTTTTTCTTCGGATTTACGGGGTCGTGGATCTTTACACAGTCTGGCCGCGGTCTTGGCAAGAGGCGATCGCGTCCTTTCTTTCTTGAGGTCTTATTTCCTTCATCATGACCTAGCTCGCGCGGTTGAGTAGAAACCTTTTGTTGGGTTTTCGTTCTTTCCTCGCTCGGTCGGAAACTGTTTCCGGCGTAATTCTTCACCTTCGCTTCCCTTCCCCTATGATTCGCTAGTTGTTGCGCGGTCGTCAAGTTTCGGTTTTTTTTGACCGCTCTTTCTTCAATACAAAAGGGGAACAAAATTTTCCCTTTCTGGTACTTTCTCCCTATTTTCTCGCGGCGCCGTCCTTCCAGGACACTTTTTAACGGCTTCCTCACCCATTGCAGTTCTTCCCGCTGCCCCTTTTTTCCGAGACTCCCGGAGCTCGCATAGATGATTACTAGCCGAAGGGGTCCCTTTCCCACTATTTTGTTTCTAGGCGACGTCGCTTTTGCCGCCACGCTCACTTGCTTGTCATCCATATTTTTCCCCTCTCTGCCCATTCCTCTCTGGACCTTTGGCCGGCCTGCGCAAAAATCCCAATTTTACTATCTTCTTTTCTATACCGATGCCACAAAAGACCCCCTCTTTGCGTCTTTTTCGTCCCCTTTCCGGCGGACATGCCGCCCAAAGGTTTAGATCTTCCCTCGGACTCCTTTTTTCCGCGACAGTGGAAGTCCCACGTTGCGTATGCGTTCCTACCAGAAGGTCGTAGTCGCGATCTGCTCGGATACCGCTCGCCTTTTTAGCGTCAGCTTACAACCCGTTAATCTTCTGTCAGCTCTTATTTCAAGGGTTGGGGACGTGCTCGCTCGGTTTCGGTTATTTTCTGATAATTAATTTATTCCAACACCCCCGCCATGTAACGGTTCCGATTCTTGTGTTGTAGCTTTTAGATAGCACAGCTCCCGATTCCCCCCGAGCGTTCTTTTCTTTGACGGGATTTGCGTTTGACGAGCCGCGTTTCCTTTGTCAAGCGGTAGGCGCTTTGTCTCCCGAGCTGCTGGGTTTGGAGTTTGTTTGCAGATTATCCTAGACGAGCTTTTTTGAATCTCTCTTTTATTCGGCCCTTCGCCAGGCCTCGCCCCATACCGAAGACTCCTCCCGGTGTGAAGATTTCGGTGGAGTGTCTTTCGTGTTTCCACCTTCCTGAGGAGCCGCTGCCATCCGGCGAGGATCTCTACTGTCCTTGTCGCCAGGACTCGTGCACGAAATTCCCTGAATCACTTCTTCTTTCGTTCGCCCCAAGGGGTCATCCTGCTACACGCCCTTTTGGTCGGGTATTTGGAACATGACTCTGGCCCCCTGAATTTTGAATTCCGTCCCCTCTGACTTCCTTTTCGTTGCCCCACAGTTGAAACTTTTGACACGTTAGACCATGACCCCTTTCCCAGATCCCTGCGATTTCTAATTCCGCGTTATCGTTGAACTATACGCCTCTCCTCTAGAGTTCGCCGAAGCCCTAATCCAAAATCGAGACTCTTCCATCGCAGACTTTTTGCCCCGCTCATTCGATGTTTTGTTTGATTGCACCTAAAAAATGGTTCTTCTCTCTCCGCCCTTTTGAGATGGAGCCGAGCAGTAGCCTTCCCTTTCATCACCATGGTCTATCTCGGTCATGCTGACGAGGATAGATTTCGTTTTCTTCGCTTCGCTCTTTTCCCCTCGTCACCTTGGGCGCTCCGTTTTTCCCGCGGCGGTTCAGACAAAGATTTCGTAAACCCCAGTCGCCGATAGTTAGCCTAGCCGTTTTTCCCCCCTTTTTAGGGTTTACCAAGTGCCCTTGCGTTACTCTTTACCTGCTGACTAGTCCTCTACCTGAACCTTTCTGGCTAGGGCTTAGCGTTTACAAGTGTAGCTTCGTTTAAGGGGAAAATCGCTTCCGCTGTTGCGCTACTCCCCCCCTGCCCTTCCGCGACGCAGATTCCTTGTTTTTTGCACTTTGTTTCACCCTCCGTCTCAACCTCCTCTATATCGCGTCAGCCGTTAACCATCTTTCTGCCGCCTGCCCTTTTTTTAAAAACTTATCGGGGCACCATCAGCGTTTTAGCACAGCTACTTTTCCCCCTCGTTTTGTTTTGATTCGATTGTGGATCCCACGACCTGCCTCTGGGCCAGATGTTTGCCCTTTTCCTGACTAAATTTCCAGGAGAAGATCTAGTATCGATCATCCGCCTGGTGTTTTCTGACACCCGGCATCCCTTCCCCAATATGCTGTTATTGAATTGGGCTGGTTAGTAGTTTTGCAACCCTGTGAGCTTTCACGGGTGAAGTCTTTGTGTGGGTCTCATCCCTTTGGCTGCGGGTTAAACGTTCCAAAAGAGCGCGCACGAGCGTAAGGCTGCGTCGTTTCCTTTCATCAGTGTACGCAGTCTCATCGGACTTAGGGTACGACGCGGGTCTCCCAGAAGCGAGAGTTCAGTCAATCCTTTTGTCAAGGGAAGTTCCTCAGTTACCTGTAGCTCCTGATCGCATGTCTTGTGGCAATGATCGCGCTCGCCTTTAGCCCCCGCGTGCTTGGATTGCTCTTCCGTCGCTTTTTGCCCGCAGGTGTGACCGCAGGCTCCTGATATTTCCAATCCTTTTCGGCGTGTCGATCTACCGATTCTGCCTCCGCTTCCTGGATGCTTACTCGCCCTGTCGCCATTTTCTTTACTTGAAGATTCTTGTCGGTTAACGTCTGATTCGGTTGAGGCCTCCCGCTCCCACTGTCGGATCTGCTGGGATAAGTTATCAGGATGTAACTCGGCCAGGGTTCTGGGATTCCATCATTGGTTGATTGCCTAGTGTACTACGTGCACCATTTCCACCGAGTGGTTCCAAGGGCATGTTCCTGGCGGAGTCAACTCCGAAACCGTTTGCACTTCCACCCCAAAAGAGCCTCTTCTAAATGCGCTCTTGGTGTAGCGCTTTGAGCCCTGCCCTGAAATGACCCCCTCGTCTGTTTTTTCTTCGTGCATCTTTTTCTGGATGATCGCCCCTCCGGTCGCTCTTTTTGGATCGTTCAGTTCTGCTTCTAGACGGATCCACACACATCTTGACTTTATAGCGTTGATTCGTTCCATGGTGCGAGTCTTTGATGGTGTGGCCGACGATTCCTTCAGGAGCTCCTTTTCCGCTCGCAGTATCTGCCTTTTTTTTTAGAGAAAACTTCTTTCTTCTCTCTGAAGGTTGATACTACTTAGTTGCGAGATGGGGAAAACATACTTGATACCTCGAAACACGTAGGTAATTTTTGAGCTTTGAGTCTCACACTAGCTTTCTATGGCTACAGATAGTTGACCGTTCCCGGCAATCGGGAGTTGTGTCTTTCTAAGGAGGGCCGCAAATTACTTCAGAGATCACGAGCCACCCTCTTTCCAGTCATTCGACCCGCTGACAGCAGTTATGAAGGAGTTCCTTCGCGGGATTGCTTTTTTTTTTCCTTCCGCCTAAGATCTTTTTGTACTGCTCTTCTCGAGACTCCAGGTTCCCCCCGCACACCTTTGCGACACATGGGTCAGCTGCCTCTTCTCTATTTGTTTTTGCCATTTTCCTTTTTCTCGGCTGACTACGTACCTCTGAACTTTGGTTCCTCTCCTTTTATGCGAAACGCCGCGCTGGAGGCTGGGAGGTTTGCCGGATTCCTCACGAAGTGCACGCAATTTGATGTCCAAGCTGGCTGGCGCGACATATGGAGGACTTCCCTACTGAGCGCTTCGGTCGCGGCTTCGTCTTTTCTTTTCTTTTGAGTTTAATGATATTGGGCTCTCCCCCTTAGTGCTTCCGGTTTCGCTCCTTGAGTTTTGTCGGGAGTTTACCTTGCAAGCTTTTTTCTCGTTCTGCAGGCTGATCGAGTAAGACAAGGACACTCGTTTTCTTCCGGCTACCTCTCGTCATTTACACTCCTTTTCTCGTTGTTCACCGATTTTATTTACCCTGTACGCCGCGGTCGGCCCTCTTTCCGTTAAACTGATTGGTGCGCTTTTATCCTACCTTTCTCGTGATCGCCCGCGCTTGTCACATTTGAGCTTTTCCTCTTTTTGAGGACCTCTCGCCTTTCAGTTTTCCGGTCCACGCGATTCCCTGAGCTTTCGCGTGAGTGCCGCTTTCCTCCTTAGACTCCCGTTTACTATCACTTGGGCTTTTTTTTTTCTCCTCCTCCGTGTGTTGTTGTGATTTTTTCCCCTGCTCGCGGTTCCCACGTCCAGTCTTGCCGTCTGGGGCGGTTCTGCCGTTTTTGTTCTGTCTTCCCTTATCGAAGCTGTTTGCCCACCGTAGCCCACCCTTGTGGCACCTGTTACATACGATCCCTTCACAGATACGTCTCCCCCCCCTCCTTTTTTGTGTGCCAAGATCGTCAGTGACACCGTTTACGAGGCCCTAGATGGTGCGTTTTTTTTCGTTGGTCTCCGCGCTCCACAGCAGGACAGTCACACAGACATGATCAGACCTATGCCGAAAGTTCCACTTTTCGGGCTGCACACCCACCCCAAATCACCCTCCCCACATTGCATTCCCTACCCCCAACGCCCCCCAACCAAAAATTCCCGAACAACAACCCAACAAAAAAAACACCCACCATGGGCCGGACTCCTTCAGAACGAGCAGGTTTATGTCAAAATCGTTTTCCCTTCTCCAGTTGCTTCGTTACCCTTAGGTTATACTTTGGTTACGTCCGTCCCCAGGCTCTGACTTTCCCTTCAAGGGCAGGTACACCTTCATAATTTTGACTTCCGTCCCCTCCGTACGCCAGAACAGATCTCCTGTGAAGTCTTGCGTCCCGCTTTCAGAGGCGTGTCCTCCCCTCCTGTTGATTCGTAACTTTCTTTAGAGACCCCCCAGCGTATTCGTTCGGTCTCCAATCGCAGCGTCCCGTTTCTCAGCCAAGGCCGCTCTTTGGCACCTTCTTCAGCGGATCTGGTGGTCCAACACTCCCCACGCCCCTCTTGCGTCCCCCGACGGGTCACCTCCCTTTATCTGAGCAAGCCAGATGCCAGTTCTTCTCGTCCTGGCCTGCGCATGTCCCAGATTCTTCCCCCCATCGGCCGTAGAAGATCTGCCTCCATTTTTTGAACCTTCTGTGGTGCTAAACGTGAGATCGTCTCGCCGAAGTTTTTTTTGCCGTCGTCTCCGTCGCCGCTCTTCCGAAACTTCTTCGTCTTGTATCAACTCCCCCTTCCCCTTCTGTAAGTTCGAAAATTGCTTTCTTACAGGTGAGGTGTCGCAGTTGCTCGCCAGGTATTTAGTCCTGATCGGAAGAGTACCACGCACCCTACTTTCCCCCGGGAAAAGTCCAACCCTGATTCATTTAGCGATGTAGAGCCACCGCCTGGCTCCTCATTTTTTAGAGGAAGATTTATTTTTTCTCCAGTTAATACGTCATGGTTCCAGTTTAGCCAGATGCTCGGGAGATCCTTTCATTTCTCTGCGGCCGGTATTCGAGCACCGCGCGAGATGACGTTTTCCGAGCGCTCCTTCTTTTGCCTCCTCCCATTGAGAGCGCTTCGCCTTCGGCAGGTTAGGCGACAACCTAGATCGAGGGTTTCCACTTTTTTCCGTTTTTTTACGTTTAGGGATTTTTAGTGTTTTTGATCTTCTTTTTTGAAACCCTTCACGGGCCCCCGTTAAGACCTATTCCTGCAAGCACGCTCGTTGCCCCACAGTAAAATTGACTCAAGTGATTTTGTCGCCATGCTATCTTCTTCCCCCTTTTTTCCCAACGTCGTTGAGTTTTGTCTAGGCTTGGTGGACGCCCCACTTCGCCTTTGCGGAATTCGTGTCCTTCCCTTTCCAAGCTCTGCTGGCTTGGCAAACACTCCTTTTTATGTTGAAAGGAGCTCCATTCCTCCTCCGATGTGGATGGACCCCTGACAGCCCTCTCCCCCCTCTTAAGGGAGGACTCTCTGGATAGTACGCCTCGCACTTATTATGCCGACTACATCGCACTCCCCCCCTAGGATCTTTCAACCCTTTGCTGGGCTTTCGATGCATGCCCGGAATCGGTCCGGAGGCTGCCTTTCTTCCGCCCCGATCTTTTCTGGCTTCGCCTGCGTTCCATTTTACCCCGCGTCCCTTTTTTATCTAGGGCACCTGCAGAGCCCACCTTGATTTCTCCGCGTTTTGTAATGGCGGAAGGCGAGATCTTTTCCCCGCTGACATTCCTCGTGCCATCCTTTGTCCCGCACCTATTGCTTCTTTAATAAGTCGCTTCCGTTTCTTCTCGTTTTGCCCTTATTGCGACCGGAGTAAATTTTCTTGCCGACGGTCCGTCCACAGCCCGGTGTTGGACTATGTTTCGGATTTCCCCGGCCCTCCAACTCGTCTTTTTGAGAATGCCCTCTGCGTTTGCCGCCCTTGCGACATCTCCCTCCACGCCCTACATTCACTGACTAGTTCCGGTTTTGATGTTTTCTTTGAAACACCTCCTCTTACTATACGCGTAAGAGTTGTCCTCCTGTTATTTTAATGTAGTTTTTGTTCATCGGCCTTTCTTTCGAGTCGGTAGTTTATTCTTTTTCTCCTTCCAGTGTTTTTTTTTTTTGATGGCTGTGTACCCCGTTTTCGCATGGTTCACCCTCCCTCAAGTTTTCTGCTTAACGTTTTATTTCATTAACTGTTAGTTCATCGCTTCTTCTGTTCAGTCCCTTTTCCCCAGTGCAGCCCCCAGTTCACTACAATTGATGTGTTCTGTTGCGCTTTCTTTTAGCTTTTAAAAGTTTCTAATGTTGGATACTCTTGACATCTCGTGAATGAGGCAAGCTTTTAGAGGATTAAGATCTTCCCCTCTTTTTCCTGGCGCTTCTTCCTGGCAGTCTGTACGCCAGAATTTCTTCCGGGGCAGCAAGGGTCCGACCGACGAGAGATGATGTTATCCAACTTGGCTCATCTTACATTTCCCTCGTTTGTTCTATACTGCCCCTGTACGGGCATATGCGCGCTCCTCCTAGCACCTCGTCCCTTTTTACTTGGCTCCTCTTTGCCCATTTCAGGTCCTCACTTCTCTTCATGCCATTCTTTCTTTATCTTCTCGACAGGGCTTTTCTGCATCCTCGTTGCTTCTCTGGTCAGTGCCCGGCTGTTTGCTGATCTTTTGAAGATCGTTTTCGCTTCGGCGGCTCCGACCCGAACTCAAAAACTTGTCCGTTTTGCGTTACTGTCGATTCTTTCAAAGTTCGTCACGGACTACGGGGTATCACATTCCTGGGAGGATGGCTATTTATGTGTTCCCCTTTCCCCCAGTTCACAACTTGATGGCCAAGCCAGTGGCGAGCGTCAGAGTGGCCTTGTTCCCTTCCTTTCATTTCTCCGTTGCCGAGCAACCACTCTCGACCAGCTCTTTGGCATTTAATATTATTAGCCTGGCGGTACACTACTAGTGAGTCTGTTTTTATAGTCCTTTGTTTCTCCCGCGTCTTGATTGTTGTAGCGTTTGATGCCTCTTCGGGTTTCGCGGCGATCGCCGGTGTCACCTTCGACACTTCTCTCACGAAGTTGCTCGCTTTTTGCATTATTTGGTTGGGGAGAGAGCGAATTTGGGCCTCTTCTACCCTTTTTAAGACTTCCCTTTTTTACGCGTCAGTCGCCTATGCGTTTCTCTCCGGGTGCTTCGACCCCGTTCTGGCGGATCTGGCCCCTTTTTTTAGTGACGTGGGCGCGTGCTGGGACACCCCTCCCCTTTTCGCCATGAAAGTCCCCGGGCATCGGTCTTTAGATTGTTATCATGGTAGACCTATTTGTTGAACTGTTCCATGTTTTTGGTTTTAGTTTGGTCCGCTTCCGATTGAGGGCATCCTCTCCTTATGAGCGCGCCACCCTTTGCGCACCCTCCGTCCATTCTCTTTTCGCTGCCCTCTTCTCCTTGAGTAGATGAATTTCCCGCCGCGGCGTTTTCTTGATTTTCTTTTTCCGGCCTGCACGTTCCAGCTTCTTTTTTATCGACGCGCTAACGGCCGCACATCTTTTCTTTTTCTTAACGTCCTAGTGGCTTACCATGGCGCCCGCTTTCTTTTTCTCCCCTTTACCTATGTTTTGATTTTTCGATCTACCTTCTTTCTCATTTATTGCGCTTAGGCTTGGGCTTTTTTTTTCTCGGCCCCTTTCTTCCGGACAGTCTTTCACTCCCTGGGTTTAGGCAGACCGGGGTCGGGATTTCCGCTATTGGCTTATGTCATGATTGGGTTTAGCGGCTCGAGCTTTGTTGGTTACGGTCGCATCGTTAATGTAGTTCTGTGCTCGGTTTCCTTTCCTTCAAGTCCGGCTCTTCGCAGGTGTCGTGGTCCCTTGGGAGCATCGGGAATGTCGTCAGGACTGTTCTCCAGGCCTTCAGCCGTCTCGCCCTTGGAGACGGTCCTCATGAACCTTCTTTACCCGACTCTTTGCGGTTTTTCCCACCTCAGCTATGTTCCCTGTTTTGTCCGGCCCGCTCAACCGCGCCTGGTCAAGAGCTGAGCTGCGCTATTTCAGACGTTCAAGACCCTCTCTTCGGGCAGCGGAGGACAGAGTTCTTTCATAGTTTCGCCTCTATGTCTTCTTGGTTTTCCTGGGCCTTTTTTCACTCCCGTCTCTACGTTTTTTCATCGTGCCCCTTTTCTGAAATCTCCGCGGCAGGAGTATTCTCCCAGACGAACTT
>Ga0179593_1611782_pt1 | contig 24395 bp, 31 predicted proteins | sample CZODoug2_1_08_16_FD_185931 | JGI IMG/M metagenome (GOLD analysis project Ga0179593, IMG submission 185931) | Vadose zone soil fungal communities from Angelo Coast Range Reserve, California, USA - CZODoug2_1_08_16fungal (PacBio error correction) | ecosystem: Environmental > Terrestrial > Soil >... | reverse complement strand
CGCTCAAACAGTTGGTCTTATTTCATACAGACAGGTGACCCGTACTTTTTCGTGCGATGCTTCATTTACATTTGTTTTTTGACAGGAACAACCGCGGTCTTCCCAACGCGTTTACCTTTTTAGTTTTTGGATCTTCTTTTTTCATCGACGTCTTTTTCGGCGAATCCCCTTCGGGCGTCCCCCCTCTCTCAACGTTCTTTTTAACGCATTAATAAAAGTGCTTTAGCACAGCGCTTCTCTCGATTTTCCTCCGCCAAAGACTGCACAGCGCCCCAGTCATTTTTTTAAGTGATCCAAGATAGGGTTTTTCTCTTTCCGCCGTTTTCTTATTCCGATGCTCCTTTAGCCCCCAGTTTTCAGAATTTCTGCGCGCGCGCCCCCTTTGCGTTATGGGAGATGCAGAATCGACCCCCTTTTTCACAATTTATCGGACCTACTTTAACCCCCTCGCTTTGTCCCCCACATACGATGTTATAGATAGCCACATCACGTCTGGTTAGCAGCCCTTTCCCAACATAGCAGGATCTTCCCCGTAGTTTTTATCGCGAACTCCGCGCTCCATTCACTCCCCCGAATTGTCGTACGCCCATTGCCACCCCCCCCGACTTTTAAGTGAAGCAGCCTTGTGACTTGTTTCTCCATTAATGTTCCATCGATAAGGATTGCGCGCTTAATGTTCGGTTAAACCGTACACCTTGGCAGTGTCCTTTGATTTGCTTTCTTACTTTCACTTTTCTCCCTCCTCAACTGGCGGTTTAATACCCCTCCCGTTACGTAACCATCCTTCCACTCCCGACCTTTTCTGACCCGGCAAAGATTGGAAACTTTCACTTTGTTCCCCCTTTCCCCCCACCAGTTCAAGTAGGTTGTTTGAGTTCGTCCTAGAGGTTTTCCTCTCTCTCGCAATGCCACCTCGGGTTTCCATCTAGGTTTCCTTTGACTTTGAGGAAGGCCATTCTTTACCGAAATGGGTCAGTTGATCGATACCCATCCGTTATCGAAAGTCTTTTGGTGGAGATTTTTCCCCCCAGCCCCAGGAGCTCGTTTGTCGTTGTCGCTTTATGATTGAACGAATTTCTCGCTAGCTCCAACACGGCGTGTTTCTTTTTTCTTCACATCCTTTTCCTGTACTCCGCGGTTACTCGGAAGGTTCTGCTTCCGAACTCCCAGCGCTTTTGGTTAACCACCCCGCTAATGTTGTTTAAATCCCCCTTAACTCTCCCGTTCTTGCGGCACGAGAGTTTATCCCGCGAGCCACACCCCTTCGCCCACTGTATCTGATCCTTTTTGATCCTTCCCGTTGCTTCATAACGGCAGCCCCTCTTATGACCTCGATGGAGACCCCCTTTTTCATTGGGCGAGACAAGTTACGTTGGCTGATTGGTGGAAAGGTTCTGAGTTTGCATAGTTTTCCCAGGAATTTTTTTTTTTTTTTTTTTTTTTTTTTTTTCTTTTTTTTTTTTTTTTTTTTTTTTTTTTTTTTTTTTTTTTTTTTTTTTTCCTTTTTTTTTTTTTTTTTTTTTTTTTTTTTTTTTTTTTTTTTTTTTTTTCTTTTTTTTTTTTTTTTTTTTTTTCTTTTTTTTTTTTTTTTTTTTCTTTCTTTCTTTTTTTTTTTTTTTTTTTTTTTTTTTTTTTTTTTTTTCGGCGATGAATTAAGCCCCTTGGAGGACACTTCCCTTGTTGCACGCTTATTCAGCTTGCCTAGCCAGCCCCATTCCTGGAGAGTTTCCGTCCCTGTTCTTTTTTGCGGAAAACCGCTTTTCCTTGACTTTGGATGGCAACCCCGTTCCCTATCAACTTTCGGCCGTCATCCCCTGATCAAGGAGGAAAAGTCCTTGCAATGTTCCCTAAACAGTGTCCAAATGCCGTTTCTTTTCCTGACTTTCCACAACGCTCCCAGACCCCGAGGTCCAAAATGTATTTTTTCAGTTGTCTCTTCTTGTTTGCCTTGTAGGAGGGGATGAGTACCCCCCCACTTTCGCTGCCCCCTAACCTGTGACACGTCATGTAACTCCTCAACTGCAATTTTCCTTTTCTTTTTTTGTTCAATTAAACGCCTACGTGGTTAATGGACTTTGTTACTCGATATTCGACATTGATGCTAGAGCGCGAATGTGTTTTTTTTTTATCAAAAGCTTCCCATTGGCCGCCATTCAATCGTTACTTGTTTCTCATTGTCTCTCAGGCCCACTGCGCCTGCGGATCCATCAGAAGAACCTTTATTCGCCTAGTCGGAATAACGTGGCTTTTCGATCTCTTCGACTTAGACTTCTTTAAGACGCATCAAATCCTTTCTCCTCGCCTGGCACACGGGTCCCCGGCTTCTTGCTGATGCAGCTTCAACCTGCCGCAGAGGCTTGCTTTTGATCCCTTCCAGCGAAGCATGTCGATTCGCGTGGTTGCGGGACCCTATCGGCCCTTGTTTTTTAACAAAGTCCCACGCGATCCTTTCAATCTTCGCAAAATGTTTGATCTGCGTGCCTTTATTTCTTTTTCCTCTCTGGTTGTGAGCTGCAGCTGTTATTATCAAAACTTTTCGGGCGCGATCCTCCCATGATCGGGATGTTACGTTTATTCCCCCCGACCGATTGAGTGTCCGACGCGCATCAACTCCTATCCGTTTTGATCGGTCTCGTTTCTCCCTCTCTGATTTCTTTTTTTTTCGTTGTCAGACACGCCGGTTTCGCCGTTGCGGTTTGAGGATGTCCTTATGTCATTCTGAGCGGTCTGTCAATCTATTCCCAAACCCCCCCCGATAGCGCATCTCCCTGCTTCGCTCGCTTGGCTTCATCCGCGGCGGCCGTTTATTTGCAACAGCAGTTGTCGACGCTTCCTTGGGCCACATTCGGTTTGTCCTTCGCTTTTTTGCCCCTCTTGCTGCTCTTCTCACTGTCGATGTGTGTGTCTGTCTATTGTTTTTTAAAAACCGATGTTCTGGTAGCTAGTTCAAATATATTTATTTGACTCTATTCTCCTGTGTGTTCCCTTGTTTCCAGGACCAAGTATATTTCTAGTGTGTCGTTTTCAGCGGGACCTTTAGTTTGTCCCCTCCCCGATTAAGTGCCACCAGGAGTACCTTTCTCTCAATATCGAGCTTTTTTTCTTCCCTTACACCCTTTCCCAAACAGGCTTTGGGCCCCTTCCCACTCACTCCCACTTGTTAATCTCCTTGATCATTATTTCACCCTTTGCTCGTGGCCCCGCCCCCTCATATTTCCTTTGCAAACCGGACTGTAAGGAAATATTGGCCGCTTATCCTTTTTTCTCCACGTTTAAGGGCTGTCTCAACTTTGACTCCTGCGTCGCTTTGACAGGGATATCCCCCCGGCTTAATACTCCCCGTAATGTGCCTCACTCCTTGTAAACACCCTGCACTCCCCTCTAACTATATTTGACCCCATCCTTCGAGGTTTATCGTCTCGACTTCCATACCCCGCTCTTCTCTTGCACACGATGGTCTCCGTTGGGCTCAAGTGTTTGTTTGTGCGGATCTTGACTCTCTTCTATCTTCTTTGACCTCGAAGGTATCGATTTTTCGTCGATGTCATCGTTGCAAATCACCCCGTCAGCTACGTTGTTCCCGCCTTGGGTTCGGTCAGCCTCCTTCTTTCTGGCCCATATTTGAGAACCCTGACCTTTTTCTTCCTCGATAAAAACCCGGTGTATTTTCTCGGTCATTGCAATCCCCCTGCAAACCCCCTTGCGCCTTTCTTCGGTTCTTTTGCAAAATCCCTACTTTTTCTCTTTCGACAGTCTTGTTCGCTCGCTCAGTAAAGATAATGGACTTCTCTTCCCTTTATATGTCCACAGACGTGTTTCCGGCTTGGTTGTTGATTCTCTCGGATGCACAGTCTGCCGACGCCCGCGCCCAAATGCGCTACCCTTTCCTTTCTTCAACTCTCCTTTCCGGGTTCAACATCTTTGGCGTCCTTTTTTGTTCCTTTCTCACAATTTTCGGTGTCGAGGGATGGTTTCACGCTTGTGTGTTTCACACGGTTATCCGCTTCGACAGTGAAGTTAAAAGCGGAAGCCCCCTTGCTACTGTAAGCTGCTTACTTTTCGGTTACTCTTCTTCTCGCATCTCCGTCTATGACATTGATCGACCCCAGCTTTACGCTCCTTCCATGCGAAGGCCTTTATTTCCGAATACTCACTCTCTTTTTTGTCGCTTTTCCGGAGCTTCTTTTCTTGATCATTCCACACACTACGGGCGATCACTGACTCTTCTCCCCCCTATTTTCGCTACCCCTCTTTGCGATCTCGAGCACTCGGTTGTGATTTTCTGCTCGGTCCTGTCCTTCTATTGATTCGTGTCCTTCTTCATGCCAACCATTCCCCGGCGCTCGCGGCATCTGAAACCTGTGAGACATCCCACGGACCTTTCCCGACTTTCCTTTCACGCCTCTTTTGTCACCCCGTTCTATAATTGATATTTCTTCCCCGCCTGGATTGCTTTTCCCCCTTTCCCAAACTGATCGGAAGCCGTCAAGTTTTTTTGGTATTCTTACGTAGATAAGAGACTGACCTTCGCCTCCAGTGCCTCCATGCACCAGCACAAGCGGCGAGTACTTCCCCCCCCCCCTCTGCACAGGTCGGATTTGGGATTTTTTTATTTCGTCCCCCACGAACGCTGTATTCATGTTCTTGCTCACCCCTCCGTTCGTGTCACTTTTTGGAGCAGAGTTTCCTTTAATATCACACCTTTGGTCCTGCTTCGAATGAAAGAGGTTTCTTTCGTTTGGCCTTTAGACGAGCCCCTTACATCGTCAGGCGGTCCCCCAGTGTGATGTCTGCGCTTTGTGCACGTGCCCCATTGAATAGCATCTTTTCTTCTGTGTCCTGATAGTCCTTCCCTTGCCCGGATGTCTCGTTTCGCCATCGAATCCGCTTCTTTCGGCTTTCGCCCACGCTCGCGCCCATTTCAACCGCCTCGGCGCGTCGCGGTTCAAGTCCAGTTGGCAACCATTTATCGCTTGTTAGAATCGAAACTTTTGTTCCCGAGTTTTCGATGCAGTCTCCCGACCCCCGCAGTCTACTGAATCTCGACAACGAAATTTCTTTCATCGTGCTGTTAATCATTTTTTTGCGCTTGATCCGCCCACATAGTTTTGCCGCTTGCTCACTTCAACTAGCAATTGGACTTCCCATTCTTTTAACCGTACTTTTGAAAGTCCCCCTTCCCTAACGAAGTCAGTTGATTGTGTAATGTTTTGTTCCCCCCACCATTCCCCAAATAAGTCGAGATCACTCCCTCCCTTCATCTGGATAGCGCTTTGAGTCGCTACTCGGTTGACTATCTTTTTATCGACCTAACAATCCAAATCCCTAATTCACAAGTGCCTTCCTTCATCCGGGTATTTGTCTAGCTTCTCCGCCATCTACCATTCCCATCTGCAGCCATCTGCAGCTTCATGTATTTCCCATGTCATCGAGGTACCCCATTTTATCTCCCCCTCTGCTCTTCAAGCGTTTCTTTTTTTGTTAAAAAGCCTCCCGGCAGTTGACTCACCTCACGCTCGTTTTTTTTCTTCTCGCGGAACGCATTGTGAGCCGTTTTACACTTGTACAAACCGATCTGGTGCCCTCTGTGCGGTTTTTTTATGCCAAAATGTTGTTTTCCATTGATAGCGTCCCTTGCCCACCGTTACCCTTCATTTTCTCTCTACATCCTATGGCTGGAACGTTCTCCCCGAGACTCTCGACATCGCCCTTTACATTTGAACGGATGGAATCAACGGTCGACTGATTTTGCACCAGTTCCACCCCTCATTCTGGCTCTGCCCATCTACCACTCGTCATCCATCTTGATCCCTCCGCCCTTTGATGTGATTGATAGCTTTGAGGCCTTGGTCACTCCGAACGGCAAATGAACAACTCCTCTTCGTTTCTGCTCTCTTTCAGCTTTGGTTAAGGAGTATTACTTCATTTCCCCTTCGGTTGTTTCAAGTTCACTTCGCCCAACGCCCCTCCCGGATACGGACTCTCAATCTCGCCTGAAAATTCCTTGAAGCCTTTGTTCGGGTTGTGCGTTTTCTTTGAGAGGGTCGCCTCAACTCTGCTTCGACCGAGTTACTCGCTCTTTCCGATCATGACGATTCTCTTTTCCCCAATGAACCGTACTTGCACACCGACGCGAACAGACATCACTTCCCTCTGAGTCAGCGGAGTCTCTTCTGGTCTGAATTCGAGAACCCAAACACGATCTCATTTCCTAGGCATTTTTCCCGAAGGACAGGGGTCGCCACCTCTCCGCCACACAGCGTGGTGATGTCATGGTGGATGACAAGTGCCGAATCTATAAGAACGCTTTGCGTTCTTACGTTTGCTGAATCATCTCTCCCCCTTGAAAAAATTCTTCCTTTTTAATCCTTGCTCCTTGTCCGCCCTCTTCCAAACACCGTTGGTCTTTTTTTATCAGAAAGACAGTGCGAGTTTTTCTCCTCCTGTTAAGCGCAACCCCTAACCACCGCGTCGTGGTTTTTAAAAAAAGGCTTTACACTTCCCCTCTCCAACGATGACCTGTCTTTTTTGTCCACTCGATTGAGCGCAAGAAGATACTGTTCAATCCTGAGGTGAGGTACCCAGTCTCGGTGCTTCCATCTCCCAATAGCCAAAGGCTATTCCCCCCTCCTGACTTTCCTGCTCATTTTGATTGCCCATAGCAGACCCCCATTGCGGTACCTTTGACTTCTAATGTATTTTTTTCCGCATAACGCTCTTTTCCCCCCTCTCTTCCGATGCGTCTTTATGTCTACCAGTCTTTTTTCCGACTCGCGGCGTAAGCACCGCGCGCGAAATGTTCTCTTCCCCCACAACGCGGAATCTTTATCCGGACCTTACCCCGGTCCACCCCCCCCTCTCCGGCCAGACCCCCCCCGAGTTACTTTTATCCGATGGCTCGGTGGTTATTTTACATTTATTACGGCCCCATTTTCCCTGACTTTCCCCCCGTATTGTTGAACCGGACCCCTATGCCCCCCGACCCTTCTCCAACGCTCGACTTTCGACCATGGGCAACCCACCTTGCTCCCGACGTTCCAGCCAGTCTCTTGCGAAAGTCTTTTCCAATCCATCCCCTTCCTTCGCTCGGACTGAGCTCCCCCCACCAGGCCCGATCAGTCAGTAGGCGATGCCGTGCGGTTACGTCCCCGCGACGGCTTTCCCCCGTGGCAGTTTCACTTTCCCCAATCCATGTCTGATGTAGAAAGACCCACCGTATCTTTGGAACCGTGGATCACTTTCCTCTCTCGTTGCCCCCTACAAAAGGCGGAATTCTGCATTTGGGCGTGTTTTGCCAAGGAGCTTAATACCTTCCGGCGGTGTTTTCCTTTTCCTTTTAGTAGGGAACTCCGGGGGCAGTCTCTTTACACTTGCCTTTCGCGAGTCCCTTTCCAATCCTTGTCGCCATCTTTAGGGATGTTTTCTTGTAAGAGACCGCCCGCCGTCCCCTTTGCGCTTGCTCTTCGTTCTGACAAAGACGCTCTTCTCTAACTAAGTTTATCGATAACATCTTTGGTTCTCTTCCAGGCCGTTTTTCTTTGCCGAAAGACTCTGGTACCCCCCCCCGCTAGCTGCCGCGATTATTGCAGGTTCATAACATCGACCATCAAGGATCACCTTCCCTTCTTCTATGTTTTCTGTCCGATCCCTCCTACAGCAAAACCCCGGTAGTTCTCAATCGTGCTTGGAGTCTCTCTTCTGTCCTTCTTTCCGTGCAGTCGTCCCCGGCATTCCACATCTGGAGCTTTTTCGTTATTTGTCGGCGAAGCGCCATATCCTCTTTCATTGCGTTGGGCAGTGTTTTACCCCTGGCCAAGTTTTTATGTCCCCTCTTCTTTTCCGTGCATGATGTTAAGACACGAGTTTTCGCACGCTTTATGCAAGCTTCCCTCGCTTTTTCCGGTTTTCACCGCTCCCAATTGCCTGTGTGCGGCCAGCCCCAGGTTTTAATAGAGTTCCAACTCCTTTTCTCTTCGAGCACCCCCCTTTCTACAATTGGGCATCGCGATCATACCAACCGTCCCGTGTGTCCGTTTAAAACGTTTTCCCCCTTCACTGTTGCTCCCACCCCGAATTCTCTTGGGAACCTCCCAGGAAACCCACTTACTCCGGCCTCCGTTGAGGTTCCCTTGCCTGGTTCTTGGTTTGCTGTCCCCCGTTCCCTAGACCCACCTTGGTGCTTCATGAAAAACTTTTTTTCGGTTCTTTTGAAGGTTTGTGTTTCCAAAACGCCGACGCTGTGTAGGTTCATTTCCGCTTTTTCGAGAAGATCGGACCCTTTGGCTCCTCGGCTCGTCGAGCGCGCCCGGGGTTCTCTTGAAGAAGCCAAGACTAAAGTGGCACCTCCGCGTCTTCAGTTGCACGTCCCCCCGCGCCGGCGGCTCCCTGTCCTTTTCATTCAGAGAATTCTCTTTCCCTTTGGGTTTTGATTCTCAGCTTTTTTAAGATAGAGCGAGTTTTTTCGCCGCGGAATTCGTGATTTTCACGCTTTTTGCTGAGCCCTCGCTGACCACCGGCCCACCGTGCGTTTCCACTTCTTGCCTCATTTTAGTTCCTCGATGGCCGTTAGGACACTCATCGTTTTTTTTTTCCCCCCCCATCCTCCTCATCTCTGGCCTTTCTCGTCCGAAACACCCTGCGCCGGATTAACCTGTTCTCCCTTTCCTTGTTTTTGTTGAGAGTCCCCTTTCCCTCTTTCCGAAGATTTTCCGTGTTTTTCGGCGCTTCGCCATTTCTCATTCCCAGCTCCCTCTGACTTGTCCGACCGTGCCTCTCGATCGACATGCTTTCGACGGGATCTGTAGTCCAAGCAGCCGCTCCTGATTTTTTCTAACCAGGTTTTCGCGTATCAGCAACCTCTTGATACCCTCCTTTTCCTTCCCGATCTTAAGGAGATGTCCCTCCTTTCCTTGCGAAGCGATCGTCCTTTAACCCAACTTACGGCTATTCTGAATTCGCGGACTGGGTTGCTTTACCTCAGTTTTGCCTTTGCCAACTGCCCACTTCTGCATCCCTCGTTCTCCCCCTTTTCCTGCTTTTTTGATTCTCCCTCCGCTTCTCGATGCTGACTCACAGAATGTCCGTTTCCGGATTAAGTCACGTCCGTTCGGCCCCCGCTCGGCAGTTACCCCCCTATCGCCCATTTATTTTTTTTTCTTTCATCCCCTGACCGTACCCTTTGCCCCCTTTTCTCGGGATTAGGGATCATCCGATCTCACCTGCGTGCATCTCCGTCCGGAGTAAATTTTGTCCTTTTTTTCCAGTGTTTTTCTTTCTCCCACTTCAACGTAAAAAACGGTCATTGGCTTTTAACCGTTCACTTTTTACCTTTGCAATTTCCGATCCTTGTCGCTTCCCCTTCTGCGACCCTTTTGCTGCTCACCCTTTCTATTTTTTGCAGATCTTTGACGATTTCCTTACCGGAACATAGTGGATACCAACAATCTGTCAAAGTGGCCGGCTTGCTATACCGCTAATATTGTTTGGCGGCGCTACTTTTGTTCACTTTCTTCCTTAATCCTCGTGATATTTACTGCACATCCTGACTTCTGTGCACTTCCCCAGATTGCCTTAGGTCTTCCGCCTTTCCCGTCTCAAGCTGTTTTTCCTGTGGCTTTACAGAGGAGGTGAGGAAATGCCCGGTCTTTGGAACGCTCCAGCGATGCCAAGTGAGGGAATGCCCGGGCCTTTTCTCTAGTCCGACGGAACCTTTTGTGATTCTCCTTTTTGTTATTTTCTGCTCACCCAGATAGTTTTTTTTTTTTCCTCCCGTTTTTCCCCCGCGTGGGCGTTGTACGCGGTAAACTCACTAGCCCGCTGAGAACAAATTTTTCCTCTCTCAACAGAAGAAGCCTGTCGTCGTCGCGAAAATTTCACTTCCCGAGTCTCCCCCGGTGTGGGGCGCTTTTTCCATTCCCTCCCCCCATTCGAATTCGCTGAAATTTGCCGCTCTCCCTTTTCCTGGTTTCAGATCATTGCCTTCAAGTGTCCCCCTGTGCACCGCAGTGTTTACGTTTTGTGTGAAAACTTCTTGCCCGCCGCCCCCCCCCCCAAAAAAATTTGCTCTTTTGCCACAAGAGGATGACCTTGATTTTTTTTCCCCCATACTTAGGGTTGCTCCATCAAGTGTCTTTTTGGCGATGTCTTGTCTCTTCTTTAGTTCAACGTCTCGCTGTGCTTTCCCGCCCAAGCACTTCTCTTTTTTGCTAGGACCGAGCGGTTACATTCGCTCCCTTTCCCTCCTTCGTAGCTTCAAATTGTTTTTTCACCACTCTCAATTTCTGCGGTTCGTCCGCTTGTACAACTTCGTTTGACCTGTAATAAATTCCCGTTTTTCACCCGGTCCTTTCTTCCGTCAATTCAACCCTCCCCCCCCAGCAGTCATACTTCCTTCATCCATGTCGTCCCCTACGCTGTTGCTCGAGTAATCGTGGCCCTGCCGTTTTTTTTTGTTTTTTACTTTCCTGCTAAATTGTCCTCGGTCGGGGCCTTTTCTTTGCGCGTGATCGTGACGCTCCTTACTCTGACTCCTGAAACTTTTGGAGAATCTATTCCTTATGCACCTACCCTGGCGTAGGCTCGCCCCTTAGGCGTCGTTCGCCCCCATGGGCTGCGTCTTTTTCTTCCCCTTCCCTATCGGAAGCCTCGTACTACCCACTGGGATTATCCCCATTTGCTGTAGAGCACGACTTGGTCCCTCGATCCGTTTCTCCATCAAAAATTTCGTCGCACGAGCCTGCTCCCCCCTTTCACTTCCAATTCTTTCCCCTTTCGCCGACTCGGGAGCGTTGTTCTTTAAGTCCCTCCGCTTTAGCTTCTAAAAATTGCGTTTTTCCATTGTCACCGGCTTCCGCCGTCTTGTCTGGCGCTATAAGCCCCCCTCTTTTGGCTTCTCTCGCGATGGAAACCCCTGCAAGGTCCCCGATCAAGGCAGAGTATGCAGTCTCCTGCTGTGGTGTGAGCATATTGGTCTGCCTGCCATGCACCCCGTTGACTCTTCTCTTTCTGATATTGATCAGTCCTCTGGCACTGCTTGTTCGTCTAGGCCTTTCGCATTTCGATTGGTATGTGCTTTTCCTGTGCCCCTCCGCTTTTATTTCTCGGCCCAACAGAGTTAGCGTCCCTTCGTTCTTTTCTTTCCAGCAAAGTTTTCTTGTGGCCCCAAGTTCCAAAGACCTAGTTGTGCTCCCGATAGAGTTCTTTTTCCTTTAAGGACCAGTGCGTTTTAGCTACCCCATCCTCTTAAGTGCCGTATTCAACCCACTTTATGAACGATAGTTTCAACACTCAGAGCTGATTTAGGCTTCCTTTTCCCTTGGGAGTTTCGTTTTTTGTCCCGAATGCCTTATTTTCGGAATTTCCCTGTCGACTGAGTTAGCTTTCCATGGCATCTGCAGGTGAAAGCATTATTACTTTTTTTATTGACCTCTTTTCTGACATCCAAGTCCTAATCGAGCACGCCCGTCTTACATCTGTATGATTAGCTTCTTTGCTACTTCCTAAGCGTTCAAACACCTCGCCCCACGTTTTATTCCTCCCCATTGTGCCTTCGTCTTTTTCTTCTTCTCTGTTTCAAAGACCAATCCTTTCCTCTTCTCACTTAAGCTTCAGGTGGTACTTTGAGCGTCTCTGGCCCTCCTCTGTCCACCTTTGCATCCACAACTGTCTGACCACCGGAATCTGTATTTTTTTTTGTGTCCCCCACCGCTCGACCGCCCCTGTCAACTTCTCCCCTCCGGGGTTGGTGAGTGTCTTTATCGCAACGCATTTTTTTTTTTTTCCAAAAAACAGTCCCCCCGCTTCCGTAGCGCAGGGGTCTATTGGATTTTTTTGCAACTGTACCTCTTCCCTTGATGTAACCTTTTTTTAATCAAAAGCTTCGATTGGCTGCGCCTTTCCTTGTTTTCAGATTAGCGATCCCCGAGGGAGCTCCGACCACCTTCCCCCCTCTGTCACTGGAGGAAATGGATGAACCCTTGTGGAGTTGCTCTTGCCTCTTGATCCCACATAATGAGCTCGAGTCTTTCCTTACAAAGCTCCCTTGCTTTCGCCCAGTCGTGTTTTCTTTCGCTCTTTCTTTTGATCTTGGTGGGCACGACGAACCTCGATGCAACCCCCTTAATTCTTTTCCTGCTGGACTTTTTCGTTCCTTTTTTCCCGGTGTAGAACCCTGCGCAAGTTAGGCACTGCGGACCGCCCCCTGTCTTGTATTTCCGAGCCCGAGTCTTCATGATACGCCGTCGCGTTTGAAGTCTTCGCTGTACGCAATTTCTTTTGGTTGTGCATTTTCTTCTGCTGGTTCCTTTCGGCCCATGAGAGTTAACTCTCTCGCTGTGGTTCCTGATTTATGCTCTTCCCAATCTTTTTTCCCCACTGCCGGTTTACTTTTTTCCGACCCTCCCGCTCCTAACCTGCGTGTTTTCATTGTTCTGTCTACTCGCTTTAAAACGCGCTCGACGGCACTCGTAACCTTTCTGTGTGGAACCTGGGCCACGTCAAGTCGATAGCACCCCGTCTCCAAAGTATATTTTTTTGGTTATTTGCCTCGATGCTCACCCCCTCTTGAGGGAAGGCTATTTCTTGAGAAGTTATGTTCTCTTTCACGACGGACCCCCCCCCTGCTTTTCCTTGTGACCTCCCAAAAGAGGTGGTTTCTGCGCCCACTTCCCCACGGAGCTTTTCCCCACTGAACCTTTTGCGCCCATTTTGCTTTCATCACCAAGCGGTTTTTCCCCCCGTGAGGCGCCAGTTCACCCTAAGCTCGCCCTGTTGGTGTCTTTTCCTAAAGCTCGCCGAGATCTTAGCGCAGCGATTCGACCCCTTTTGCAAGTCATGATCGCTTTATTAACAAAGTCTCGTTCGTTTTACAATTACCCCTCCCTCCTTTGTTCTCGCTGCTTCCTATAGTAGTGTTTCTCTTGCCCTCAGCGACCCCCCTTTGCCAACGTGAAGGTCACCTTGCTTCTATAAGTTTAGTGCTTACGTATTCTGTACCACACCTTTTCCTCGATGGATTGACGCTGCGAGGTAGCCCGCGGAACGGCTGACAGAATTCCATCCAAATTCACAAGGACTCCCCCTTTCAGATGCCGTTCTGCCAGGATCCCCCTGAGTTACCGCTTCTCCCAGTCGCCTCTTGCCCGCCCCGGTTTAGCGAACAATTTTCCTAACAATCAGTTCACGTCTACTGTGGGAATTTCCTAACTTCTTCCCTCTACACGCCCTCGAAAAGTCCCCCTAACTCATTGGGACTCCTTTTGACGCGTCTAGGTTCTTGGTTGCCCCTCTTTTTTTTTCTCGCAAGGTCCGGAAGGATTCCACTGCGTAAACCCTGCTTTCCGATCAGCTCATTTCTTGGAAACTCGCTTTTGGTTCCTGGCGACTTTTTTTATAACCGCCTTGAAATAACTGAAGCTCATCTCTTTCGCCCGGAACTGCTGTCTTTCCAAGACAACTTGCAAACAGATTTGCCCCCTTTTCAAGGTAATAGCTCTTTGTTACCATTTACCAAACTTGATGGCCCTTCTGTCGCGGGAGTCGTCATGTTTTTTATGCCCAACATCGCCATTTACCAAGGCTTTTCACAGCTTTCTGGTTTTGGAGTCGGGAATCCTTCTGTGGACTGGAGGCGTTGTGATTTCACACACAAAAAGGAATTTATTCCAAAAGTCTGGTCTTGTTTTTTTTTCCTCAACGACTCCCTCATTGCGTTTTTGCTTTCTGCCGCCATGATTGAATATTTTTCGACGATGGCTCCCGTCCTTTTCATTTTTATCGCCTCTTCAGATTTTTCTTTCTTGTCTTGTTGATGGCCCCTATTTCACCTTTCCACCAACCAACGCTAGCTGCTTGGTGATTGCAGGAATGCCATCCCATATTTTACTGATAGATTTTTTCTTTATCTAGGTTGCTTTTTTTTCCCCCCTCATTTCCCGATAAGAGACTGCCCCCATTGGGACCAAGTTGCTGACTTCCATCTTTTCGCCGAGCTAGCTCTCAGTCGCATCTTTGGGTGGCGGTGGTGTCATCACTCCTCTTTTTGCTCGGAGATTGGTCGTCCGAGAACTATAATTTTTTTTGGCCGCGTGTTTTACAGTCCTTTACATGGACATCCAGCGATTCTCGGAGCTTGTCATCCCTCCCCTTGTTCTTCCCTATTCCGCACGCAAGATTCAAGCCCTTTGCCCATCCTTCACGTGGCAGCTTTTCGGTCCCCCTGGTCGGTATTTGCGGACCAAGTAGTATTCCCCGCCATTTATGGCCACTCGAGGCGGCCCCCAAATTTTCTTCCTGGTTCGAAATTCCCAAGTAACCAAGTTATGTACCTTTCCCCACCCCAATTTTTTCCCTGTAACTTGAATTTTAATTTTGAGATTGTAACTCTGAGAAACTTTTACCGTTTTGTAACGGGGACGGTTCGGATATCTGGGAGTACCTCTTCCCCGCTTAAAGCCTTCTGTGTCCTGACATTGTCTGGCCTTCTTTAAGTTTTTTCCCGCGAAGCTGTTCTCCCTCTGCGTTCGCCATATCCTTTTGAGGCAGTCTTCCACGCCCACTCGTCAGAATGACCCCCCCTCTGAAAGTTTTCCCCCCTTCCCTGCGTTGAATTTTGTTGCTCAGTTGCCACGTCCCCGCTCCGCGCGGAAAGAAGCACCCTTTTCCGCTCTTTTTTGTACTCCCGTGGCGCGATCTTTTTTTTTTGCGATCTTAGACCTTTTCGTCCGCTCCCAGTGATTCCTTATCATCGGAATCATTTAGCTCCCTTTTCCCTTGTGCTGCTTCCGAAAACGTTTCCACCTCCCCGCTTGCGAGTTTCACTTCTACGACCCCTCTTTCATTCTTAGTGGATGCGCGTTTCCCCCCCGGCTTTTCTTTTTAATCAACCAGGGCCTCACTCGACCGTACTCCTTTGCGCGGCCGGATGTTTTCTCTCTCTCCTCCTCTTTTTTTTTTTTTGAAGATAACCTCTTTGCAGACCAAAAGGTTTTCGCCCCCTCTCCCGCCTATCTTGTTTCCTTAAAACTTCACTGTTTTCTTGCGTATCAACTCTCAGTCTCCCCTTTCTCGAGGCCTTTCTCGTTCCTTCTGCGATTTCACGGTTTTTTCCTCTCATCAGCATCCTGTCCCCCGTTTCCGGCCTCTTCTCGTCTCTTATGAGCTTCCTTTGAAGAAATCTTCCCCACCAAATTTTTCTTTTCGCTCGATCGGGATGAGTTTTGACATCGATTTGGGTGTGACGGAACCCCTAGATGTCTCAGCAGATGCTTTCAGTCTTCCCTCCTTAGTTGATATTATTTGAATCTTTTCCCCCATCTTACTGCTCCTCAGCAATGCTTCCGGATCATTCCCGTCAGTTTTCCCCCCCCGGGCCACAGTTTTCTTACTCCCCCCCCCCTTTATTCCCCCCTTGCAGTTTCCAGCTTTTTCCAGGCACACGCATGCATGTCAAGTGTCTTCTCCTTTCGTGCTTGGGTAATTCCTCTCCGAACCCTCTCTACCATCTACACTCCAAATTTCGGGCGTTCATTCTGCCCTTGACACTCGGTACCATGCAACGTTTTTTTTTTTCCTTTCATTTTTTATTTTTCCCCCTCCATCATTTGATGCGTCCTTCTGAGACAATTTCTTGGTGAACATCCCTCCCCATGCATTCGTGAAACTTTTGACTTGTTTCCGAACGGAAACCCCCCCCTTCTATTGACTGCTGCCCCTGTTGTGTTAAGGACCGTGCTATGTTTCCTCGCTGAACCTTTTTCTTTTGCTCCGGGTTACTAATCTTCTAGAATCGCTCCTTTGTCCCAATACCTTAACTCGTAAACATACCCTCTCTTGTTTTTGCACTTCTAGTTTCTTTTCCCCATTCAGCTTTCATCTGACCAGCGGTTCATCGGATCATCTTCCGGAGATGGACCACGTTCACCATTTGGGCGGCACTGTTGCTTGGGCGGGATTCCTGCTGTTACCTTCCTCTTCCTCTTTTACCAGTGATCGTCCTTTGTTTCTGATTTTTTCCTCCCCTTTCTCGGCCTTTGCCAACAGCTTGGCGTCCCCCCTCAGCCCCCTTCCTTTATCTTTCCTTCCCTCCGTGTAGCGATACCACCTCTGTCATTTTGCTCGCGCTGACTACTCATTTTGCCTTCTCAAGCGCAACGTTTCACCTTTGGCGGTTTTAATATGACCGACCCAACTCCCTCCTCTTTCCCCCCCTTTTTTTTACGATCAAGAATTGACTCGTACCTAATTGTATGCCCCGTCCAGTTTCTCCTATTGTACGCCGTGTTTCCTCCCCGATTGTTTTGCTAGCTATTCATGACAACAGTTCGATCACCAATGACCCACTTCCATAAATGGGCAAACAAGATCCTCTGCCTTGATCTCCACTTTGACGTAGTGTGCTCTACAGTTGTTCGCAGGGTTTCTTTTTTAATTTAACCGGTTAAAGGTTTCTCCTCGCTCGCCACTGAAGTGAAAACCGCCAACGTACTAGTATACTTTATCTGCCGTCCCGTTTTTCGCTCCCCTCCTTTTTCAAATGTCCTTCCCCTGAGCAACACAGCTTCTCCCTCTTTTGCTTTTTCCTTCTCTTGCACCGTTGGGTTCCATGCTTTACCACTTTTTTTCGGGTGTAGATGTGGCTTTTTCTTGTCCGGACCATTCCCATCCACTACGGGACTTCACTTTACCCTTTTTTCTATTCTTTCCCGGCGACATTCGTGTTTCCCTTTTATTTCTCGGACATCGGTGGTGATGCGTCGCCTCCCTCTTGTTAGTCCCTTTCCCCTTGTTTCCCAATTGATTCCGCCCCTTTTTGTTTCTTCTCTAGCCAGGTTTTTTTTTTTTTGGACGCGGGCGTAGCATCCTGCAAAAAACCCTTTTTTTCCCATTACGTGTCCTCCATAGATCTGAACGGTTTTAGTCGAACATAGTACCCTTGTTTTGTGACTCACTTCAGCTTGCTCTTCGCTTTCGCAAATCGCAATTTTTCATCGTCTTACCGCACGTGGGTTTGTCTTTATCACATTTTGTGATTGTTTAGTTTACTCGCGCGATTGCAAAATTCTGATCTTCTTTTCCCTCGACGGCGAGTCTTCCCCCACTTCCCCAATCTGCATGGTGCGTTTTTCCCCGGAATTTTTATTCCCTGTTGTCACCCCCCTCCGTGGTTTTAGATGCTTTTTCACCTTGTTCACGTAACAGGGTTCGTGTTCGCTCGTCCGAGTCCTTTTTTGTCATCTTTTTTTTCTCTGCTGTGCGTGGGATACCTTTCTTTCCGTGTTTAATTCTCTCTCCTATCATAGTGTGTTATGCCGTCCCCTCTCTTTCTGTATTTTCGCATTTTTCCCCATTGAATAGCTTGTGCTGGCTGGTGTATGCCCTTTACTCTGGCGACTTGTATGTCCTGAGTTTTCGTGAATTTCCTTTTTGACTATCGTCGTTGCCCCTCGTTTCGTAGCGATTCCTTTTCACCCCGTTTCTAGTCTTTACTGTGAGTTTACCTCCAAAGATTGGCAATCCTCACGTCATGAGACAGAAAAGACGCTCGCTCGTTTCTCCTGTAATGCCTGTTTTTCGTGCCATAAAAGACCCAGTCTTCGAACGCTCCCCACCCCGTAAAAAACAACTGCTTACACCTCTTTCTTCATCTTCGCGAGCCTTCTTTTGTTCCTTTTTCTTTTTGCGCCGTTCGCCTTGCTTTCTCCCTCCCCTCTTAGTTATAACCTCCCTCCGTAGTGAAATGGCCAAAGTAGTTTCTTTTTGCCGGATTTACGTTTGAGGGTCCTCACTTACCTCGACTCCCCCTTTCTTTTTATCGATGGCGCGTGCTTTTTTTCGCTTCGCGCTCTTAGTGCTGTTTTTTTGATTGCAAACTGGTTAAACATCGAAATCGTCCTTTTTCTTGTGACCGGTCCCATGACTCTCTTTTCCACTGAGGGCCGTTTTCTTGTTTTTCCACAGCAATCCTGCTTCCTGCTCCTTGGTATTGACGCGATTCGACCCTGGTTGGTTCCCTTTTCATCTCCCCCACCGCAATTTTTCTTTTTCCACGATTAGTTTTTGGTGTAAACTCCATCTTCGGTATTCTTTTTTTGGTGTTGGTGAGAGAGATGATCTGTCCTTGTTATCTTTTTCCCAACAGTCCCCCCCCCGCATTTTCAGCAGTGGCAGGTGATTTGGCGTCTCCGAGCTGGTTCCAGTAGGATGCTTTCTTTACCTCATATCTTTTCTTTTTCCGTTTTGATTGTTGTCCTCTTCGCTAGTCAAGTTTTCAGACCTCGCTTGCCTTTTCCGGCCTGTGATGAATTCCGAGTCTTCCTTTTGTTTCTTTGACAGTTCGATCAATATTTGCCCAAGATCACTCTCTTTCCTCTTTGCTTCCCAGAGTCGTGAGGATTTTTGCCTCTTGTTTGCTTCTTGATTTCCTGAACATCTTTCTTCTTTGTGACTTTGCATTCAGCTTGGTTAAGTCTTCCCCTTCTTCGCCACCTGGACCTTTTCCTTGGCAAACGCAAACTCCCTCCATCTCCAGCGCCTTTTTTGAGCGTGCTGAACCGCGACGCGTTTTGCGGTTTTCAGTTTTTCAAATGTTCTTCTTTCGCAATGCTTTGTGCGAAACTCGAGGCACTCTGCTTTTTCTTATGGGAAGAGGCGATGCTTTTTTTTCCTTCAAACTGTTCGGAATTTTTCTTATAGGAATTCTTTTTAATGTCCGATAGGCTTTTTTCCAGGCTCCGTTCCTCCCATCTTTCCTTTCCCATTCCCCGCCATACGGCGTTCTTCTCCTACATTTTTTTTTCATTCACAAGCGATGACCTTTCCCATGATGTCGCCAAGCGCATCGTTGCTGGTTGGGGCCGTCCTTCGTCCTTTTTTTTCTTGTCCCTTTTTCAAAAAGTGTTCCGCGGTCCGTCCTCCCTTTCGGTCTTTTTCTCATCACGACCCACGGCTCTGCGTCTTTTTCCCCCGAAATTTTTCTCTCCCTTTCCATCTTCACACGTTTTTGCGCCCTGGTCCAAATTCACCTCACCATTGCTCCTCTTTTTGATTTTGAATTTCCTCTTTTTAATCGCGTTGCCACTTGGACTCCCTGCTTGAGGTCTACCACTCTTATTATCAATACAATCGGCCCTTCTATTTTTTGTTTCCGATTTCCCCCCCCCTTTTAGTTCGATTGGAAAGAGACTTCCCCAGTTTCCGTGAATGTACTTTCCTAGTACGCCGAGGTCCGTTCTGGTCGCTTTTTTTTGTCTCCACGGTTTTCTTTTCCGTGTCCTAGGCCCGGCGCAATGTATCCTTTCCCCCGACCCAACGCGAATCAATTTTCTTCCTGGCGTACAAGAGGCTTCCCCTCCTCCCCCCCTCAGTAATCAGATCGCCACGTCTCGATTTTTGTTGTGGTTACGAAACTCCTAAGTAGAAAGTGATCGGCCCGTTTTTTTTATGTTGGCCCGCCCAGCTTCTTTTAAAACCGCTCGAAATTGCGTCCTTACCTTCCAACCCTGTGATTCCCTTTTTTTAGAAGTCATCTTGTCTCCTCTTTTTTGTCCCATCAAATGTCATCGACGGTTACTTTCATCGCGGATTGATGACCCTCTCCTGTACAAGTATTGTTTGGCCGCTTTTCCTCCTGCGAAGCGATTTGATCTTCCCTTCCCCCCCTCAGCTTACCAACCTCTTCCTCCACTTCAGCAAGTTCCCACTTCCCTCATTACGGTCGATAGATCTTTTTGCCCCCGGCGGCAAAGTATTGTGTTCTTTCCGGCGTCGGCCAGATTTTTTTCCGGAGCTCATCCAACATCGCCTGCACTTTTGTTTCATATTTTTTTTTAACTGAATCCGGGTCAGGTTCCGGCTGAGATCTTTCGTGTCGATAAACCTCTTTTTTTCTCCCATGAAGTAGGGATGTTCGTTTCCTCTGAACTCTCCGCGACTGTTTTGGTTCTTTCCGCTTGCCATGACCTCACTTTCTCTCTTCCCCCCAGGGGAGTTCTTCCTCTCACATCTTTTCTTCTGAGTCCGGATCCCCTTTTCTTGTTCTCCCTCTTCGTTTGGTTACCCCACCCTGTACTGCCTCTGTGATTTGCGTAACCCGAATTCTTCCATACCTTCTCTGTCTGCTTTTCTTACTCGCCCCTACCCTATTTTCCTCGTGTTTTCAGCCTAGACTCGGTCTTTACCTTCCGATCCTCTGGTTTTTCTTTTTTTGGAAAGCTTCTGTCGACGATACGGTCTCTCCCATATCCCGTGCCAGCGGCTTGCCGTTCAGCTTTCTTGCAGGACTTCCGCGACTGGTATTAAGCCCGGTATGACTTCTTATATCACCTTTATGTTCCAGCATTCACGTGGCATCGTTTTTCACGTTTTTTCCTTTGCCCCATGTTCGTTTGTTTAAACAGTCCGCGTTTCCACGAATTCTCCATGATTGCGAGCAAATTATTTTCGGCGCTCTCTTAATTGAAACCTTCCCAGTGCTTTTCCAAGTTCCAAATTTTTCACTTGTCACTTTCCACTTGCCACATCTCCCGAGATGTAACGCCCGAGTTCACCTTCTCACCGTTCTCTTTTCCGCTTGAGGGGTATTTTTCTTTCCCCTAGCACGCCTGTTTAACCCCCTGTGTTGTCTTTGACAAACGGTCGCGAATTTTTGATAATTTTTCCCTCCGCGTGTCGGTTTTACCCTGCACAGCTTCTCTCTTTTTTAGATTCGACATGTTTCGTGAGTCGCGTGCGCCACCTGCCCTTCCTTCAAACGCTCCTTTTCCGCAAAGTTTCTTGCTGCACGTCCCCAACCTCATCCGCGGATAGTACGCCCCTCACTTAAGTTCGAGCAATCCTTCGCTCTTTTTTTTTACTCGGATTCTTCGTTTCGCTCCTTCATTCTTCCTCACCTCGGCATTCATCCGGCTGACGGCGTGTTTGCTTGATGCAGCGCGCCCCCCCTTTTCCCAAATCTCTTTGCGTTTTCCCTCCTGCGCGATGTCGACTTTTTTATTTCCGGCCCGGTCCCACGTTCTTGACTTTTCTCAAACCAATTCGCCCGGCGAAGAGCGCGTCTTAATTTTGTCTGCGCCGGAGACCCTTTTATCCTTCTTCTTCTTTTTTGAGAGATATATTGATCATCCACAGGTTTTTCCCGGCGCTCGGTCTTGAGGTTGACTTTTTTGATTACCCGCTCCCGCTATTGTCCCCCTCAGATCGAGTGCTTCGTTTTGTTAGTACGCAGCAGCTTGCTCCGGTTTCGGCCTTTCCATCAGAAGAAACTGTTCATCTGATCCGAGGCTGTCAGGTCATTTCTTTTCTTCTTAATCCAAGTCTTTTTAACACAAAAGATAGGCCTTTTTTTCCTCTCGGCTGATTTGTCATTCTCTACCGGCCGGTTTTTTTCCTTTCTGCAAGCGCATTTGGCCATTTTTTTGTCCTTTTCACACCTCTCTTTTTGTCGCCGATTGGCGGTTTTTTCTTCTCGGTAGCCCTTCTTTCCGGATTGCGCATTCACGTTAAACGACCACAGCTTTCCAACCTCATCTCCCTTTTCCGCGGTTTTTCGCACGCTCTTTACCTGTTCGTCGCCGCGGCGTGTTAGGTTATCCCCTAACCGGCAACGTTTCTTTAGAGTCCTTCTTTTCCGCGTTTCTAGTTCAGTGTGGGCCATTTCTTTTTACCCCTTTTCCCTGTCCTTGGGAAACGTTTTCCTCCTTTTTCCATTCACTTTTTTTTGTCTGCCGAAATTAAGGTAGAACCTTTCGGGTCTTCCTGTTGCCCTCCTCCTCGTGCCCCCGGATTTTTCCCGAGGAAAATCCCTTATTTTGCAACTTTTTCAGGCGGTCTTGCCTTGTTTGGCGTGCGCGATTTTAAACTGTGATCTTGTTTCCTGTTCCCATTCCGATTCTTTAAGTCAATCCTTTTTCACCGTGTAAAAACATTTCTGCCGCGCCTTTAGTGGCTTGCAAATCCGTGGGCACTCCCTCCTCCCTCTGTGGATGCTTTTAGAGCTATCTACCGAGCCGGAGATTTTTTTTTAATGCCCCACCGATTTGTCTCTCTTTAAAGTGTGCGGGACGCTTCTGGTGCGTTTACGGCTGTACCAGCGACTATCGCTGTGGTCCTCCATCGGGCTTCTGTTGTTTGGCCTCTGGGCGGGGCCCGACACGTTCCGATTTTGCAACGTAAAGTTTCTTTCAAGTATGCCTGTTTGCCGCTTCGCCCCGTCATTGCAAGCGAGTCCTTTTTCGCCTGAAACCATGCGTGTGGTATCTGACTTTTAACTCTTCTCTCTCCCCCTTTATGACGCAGGCTCGTCCTTCCTCCCGGATCCGTTTTGGCCTCTGGCCACACCCGGCGTAGTTCCCAACATTTCCCCGTCACCCAATCTCCATTCCGCCTTTTGTTACAGGGTTTTTCCTACGATTTTTCAAATCTTTTGTCTCGTTGTCTTGACTCTTTTCGCTGATTGGGTAAGTATTCTTATTCCTTGGTGATTCATGACGTTCGCAGTTTCCCTTCGGACCTCTTTTTCTGCCCCTCTTGGTACGGCTATTCGGATGTGTCTTGTATTCGCCTTTATCTCCTTCTCCCATGGTGCGAACCCAGCTTTGTCAATTTCTCGCGCGTCAACGGGTTTTTTGCATTGCTTTCGCTCAATTTCTCTGTTGTTGGTATTTTGAAATTCCACACGGTTTTTTCCGATTACTTTTTTCCAAATTGAACACAGCGGCCGCCATCTTTTTCCGTGTACAGGTTGGGATGCTGCTTTTTTATTGTTCTTAGGTAAGAGCCTTCTTTCCCCAAAAAAAAACAAAAAATTTTTTTTTCTTTATTTTTCTTTCGGTGTTCCTTCGCCGTTTTTTCGCGACGGCGTTTCCTGAATCACTGGAAAAATTTTTCTCCCTAGGTCCTGACTTTCGCCCGACTTTTTTAGGCACACGTAGCAATCATTGCTTTGCCTGTTGTTTCTCTTTCAAAGATGGCTCGGAAGCTTTTTCCACTCCCTTTGATTTCTGGCTTTACAAATGCGTAGATGGCTGAAGCTCAGGAATTTCTCTGTAACGATTTCACCTAGCAATCCCACAAAATCTTGCCCCCTTTTGCTTTTGTTTTTCGGGTGCCCTTTTTTCCGCGCTGTCACCTCCCCTCTTTGATCCAACCCTTTCTTCGAAAAACCAGGTTCACTTTAGGGTCTTTTGTTCTCTTCCACTCTTTTTTTAGAGGGCGGAAGCGATTCCTTTCCCGTTTTTGAGGAGACGAGCACCTTCTCTACATTTCTATTTTTAGGCGTCCGCCGCGTTGCTGTTGAGCTTTTTGTCCAGCTGCTTGTGCTTGTGTTGCGTTCGACTTTTCGTCCTGGTCTCTCCTCTGTATTTTTTCTCCTGATTTTTTGTCTCGGAGGCTTTTCGTCTTCCTGAAGCAGCTCTTTCTCGGATGTCATTCTTCTTTTTCTTCGCGTCGTTTCATTAACCGGGTCAGTTTTTTTCCCCGCCTTCAGGCTCGTTCTTCCCTGATCCCCCTTTCTTTTCCTCGAGTTAGTTTTTGCATCTGCCTTCTGACTCTTATTTCGCAGAACGCTTGCTTGAACAGCGATTCGCGTTCCCTTTTCTATGGAGAGCTCCGTGCTCGTTTCTCATGGATTTGTTTGACCGCCGCCAATTGTTCCTTCAAGGTTTAATTTCTCTTTCTTACTGTTTTCCAAAGTAGAATTTCCCGTCTTTTTTTTTTCTTTTTTTTCTTTGAGGACGTTTTGACCCCTCTCTCCCCCTCGAAATCGAGCCCCTAGGCGATCAGAGGTATCGCGTTGTCTTTATATTGTGTCTCTTTCCTTCTGATCTCCCTGGTTCCAACCCCTCCCACGTCTCTGACCATTTTTGTTCCTTGAGATCGAGGTCTGTCTTTCCGTTTTTTCTTTCTTTACAAGACCTTTTTCCGCGTTCAATTTTTTTTTTATTTCCTTGGACCCGCGATATCAGGCCCCATCTGCCGGTACCCTTTTGAAACTTCCTCTTGCTCTTGCACCGGAATTGGGTTACTTTTTTCCCCACTCTAGACTTGTTGACCGTTTTTTCTCTCCCTCCTCCTGTGTTGTCTTGTTGTTCTACCCCCCCCCACCGATTTTGGAAGAGAGGTGGCGGTGCTGTTTTGAAACACCCTCTCGCTGTTTCCGTTAGAGTCCCTTCCCCCTTTTAGCTTCAGGGATGGTGCACACGCGTTCCTCTTCTATAGTGATGACGGCTCGCTTTCTCCATGAGCGCACTGGTTTTTTTTTGTGGTGGGGGATTCAGACGATTTTTCGATTATTTTCCGTTTCGCTCTAATGTCGCATTTTTCGGATAATCATACAAGCGAGATCCTGATTTGAGTATGCCTATTTATGGTTTCTTTTTCGGCAAACGGTCCCCCCCCCTCGT
>Ga0179593_1353420_pt1 | contig 24396 bp, 23 predicted proteins | sample CZODoug2_1_08_16_FD_185931 | JGI IMG/M metagenome (GOLD analysis project Ga0179593, IMG submission 185931) | Vadose zone soil fungal communities from Angelo Coast Range Reserve, California, USA - CZODoug2_1_08_16fungal (PacBio error correction) | ecosystem: Environmental > Terrestrial > Soil >... | reverse complement strand
TCGTTCTTTCTTCGGTTCATTTCGGCCAAAGATCTTCATGGATACTCCTTTTTACGGCACCCTGACCGCCCGAGTCGCTCGCCGTATTTCCCTCCCTTCTGATCAGGTACTGACACGCCAACGGCCCCCCGTTTCCTTTTCACCGGCCTTGCCGCCCTGGTTTCATTTCCCCCCCTTTCCCTCACCGGTTTCAGAGAGAACTTCTAGTCTTGTTCCTGTCAATAAAAACCCATTATGGAGTTGCGTTGATTTTCATCCCCCGGACGGACAGCGTATTCCCGAGTGGACGTAACCGCACAAGTTTTTTTCCCTCTTCCCCTTCTTGTGTCTTTGACGGGTGGTCCCAAAGGATGTTTCTCGTTCCCACCGTCTAATGTTAGTACCTCCGTTCTGTCCGGTTTCCGTCTGTTTGACTCCCCTATGAATTAACCCTCTTTTTTGATTTACTGATATGGTCAACACCTTTCCCTCCCTTTCATGGGCTCGCGCCGCAGTTCGAACGTTTCCCTCCTCTTCCCTTTCCCAGCGATGCTGTTTTTTAGTTACCTGGCTCCCGGTGGATTGCTGGCGTTTCCCGGTCTGCCCCGCGACCACCCCTTTTCCTTACTCCCCAGATACATAATTCCCCTCATCCTCTTAGTGCTCTTCCTTCTTGTAGTCGCCGGCTGGCCGGTTTCCTTTTCTTTGTTAGCAGTGCGTTCATTTAGGTACTTTTTCATGGTCCCCCCCCACCCCCCCCCCCCCCCCCCCCCCCCCCCCCCCCCCCCCCCCAGGTCATACCCTACCCTGCAGAAAAGGGAAGCTGTAATCTCTGATAGGAAGTTGGGTGGTGTCCATGAACGGCTTTCCCCAGTCCATGATTTCTCCAGCTCCTCATGTAGCGTTATTTCTCCACAATGATATAGCGGAGAACGCAGTTTTCCCCCCTCTTCTTTTTTTTTTTCGTTTTATGAAAGGCATCTCCCTTTTCAGTACTGCCTCCTCTTTGGATCAAGGGCGGACCCCCTATCTCCTTCTCTCCTTGGTCGCCTGGATCCCTTTTTCCCGGGAAGTAGTCCCTTCCTCCTAATACATGGAAGCCTTTCCTTGACCCTTTTTTTTTGACCGCCGCTGCGCGAAGTCTTTTCTTCCCTCTGGGCTGCCCTTTTGCATACCTTTTTCCAATTCTACTTTCTTGATTCGAATTAGACCATCGCTTTCTTTTAACCGCGAACTGGTTCTCCCAAATAGGTCCACCCTTTTACCATCTGATAGCCAGGGACAAAACAATTCGTGTCCCCTTCTTGCCGGCAAACGCAAGCCACCTCGCACTCTATGCCACTTCATGTCAGCGTTCCCTTTTTCTCCGCACCTGCCTCATTTTTCTTCCGTCGTTCGCCCCACTGAAGAAGGAAAATCAACCGGACTATGCTTTTGACCCTCTGCTGGTAATCGACGACTTTCCCCCCCCGAGCAGAAGAAGCCACGTTCTTTCCATTCCCTCCTTCTCCTCCGCGAGAGGGCCTTCTGCCTTCCCCCTTCAATTCCCCCCCCGGATAGGCTTTAGGTTCCTTTCGGCGACTACTTGGCGCCGAACTCCGTCCTTTCTCCATACGACTTTCCCTCCTCAACTTCTCCATCCCCACGGCTCATTTTCAGCCTCTTTTTTTTAACCTCTTCCACCCCTGCCCCCAGCTACACCCCCCCCACAAACCCACGGCTCATTGTACTCTTCCAACCGTCTCCACTGTTCTCCGGCTACGTTTACAGCTTTCCATTCTCGCCTATAATATACCAACCCCCTTCTTGCCCCCCTTTTTTAGGTTTGTTTCAGCTACCTGTTTTTTTTTATATTCTCCACGTTTATTCTCCCCGAACCTCGACGGGACCCCCCCCTTTCCGCCTTTTGAGACATGATTCTTTTTTAGAGTAAGACAAGATGTCATGCGTTTCCCTCTCCCCGAACTCTGTGAAACTTTCCCCGACCTCAGCATCCCCTCAATCTCATGACTACTTCCTTCTTTGGCTTCTTTCTAGTGTTTTTCCCCCCCTTCTGAAAACTTCAGTTTCTTTTCCCCCCCTCTGGTTGGGAGTAGCAGAGCCCCAGTCATCTCCAGGTTGAAAGTATCCTATGAGGCCTGTCTGTGGCATTTGGTGCCCACGCAGCCCTTTCTCAATCTGCACGGCCCTTTCTGCAAGCACAGTTCGGGCTCTTGTCGTTCTTCTCCATTTGCTTCTTTCCGTTTTTTCTTCAGTGTGTCTGTCCTGACGTTCTTTTAGTGATGTGATCGCCGGTACCCTTCTTTGGCAGATCCCTCTCTTTGGCGGTGTCTTTTTCTTTTTCCTTTGACCCGGTTCGCCGACCCTGATTCTTTAGTTTGGTTTGTAGCCCTTCGTGTCTTTTATCCCTTTCACCCCAAGGAATCTTTTTTTCTTTCAGTGATGACCCTTTTCTATCCCTCCTGCTGTAGCGATGCCTATCCCTTTTCCTTTTTTCCTCCTGTTGATGTAATGCTTTTTTCGCAATGCGTCTCAATGTCATTCCTTCCTTTGTAGTTCAATAAATTTTCTCGGCGGCAGTCTTTACCCTTTCGGCTCCTCTTTCTTCTGAGCCGAGTCGACCCCATGATAGAGGTTGAGTTGGCTTCTTCCTTTCTTTCCCCTTGCTTCGGCGGCGGCGGGCCTCTCTCCCTTTCTGGCAGGCTTTTTGCTGATTTTTCCTCCTTCTTCAGTGATGATTCGGTCTTGATTTGGGAGGGAATGGTGGTTTAGTTTGGCGAGGTAAACATATCCTTTTTTCTTTAGTCTCGGAGGGCGGCGTCTGACGACGGGTCGAGGATTCTTTGAGATATGTTTTGTGACGTCCTTTTGATGGTTAGCTTCTACCTGCGCTCTCGCTGCATCGCATTTTTTTTCTTTCGTCTCCCTTTTTTTAGAGCTGTTAGTCCTTTCTGGAGACGAGAAACCTATTATCATCCCCTTCGCCGACGAAGAATTTCCCAACTTTCCCTTTTCTTCTTGCGTAGTCTTTTTTTCCCCGATTTGGAAGCCCTGTGGAAATCAGCATGACTCCTTTTACCTTCCTTCACTCTTAGTCAGAGCGCCTGGAATTCTTATCAGTCCTTCCAATCTCCCCCCAAAGAAATGTAGCATTCCCCGTTTCTCTTCGATCTGTCCGTACTTCTCATCTCAATCCGTAGGACCTGCCGGCCCCGAAGAGGAGTTTCTACAAAGACACTCTTCTTAAAGCGCAGGCGCGATCTCCCTCCCTCCTTCTCCCTCCCCCGTCATCCCGGCGAGCGCGTATGATTTCCTGTTTGCAGACCGCTTTCCCCTCCCTCATCTCCTCTCGAGGAAGGGAGCGAAAAGACGCATGCGCAATTTGGAGGTCTTATCTTTCTACCTCTATCCTTTTTAATCCTTCATCTTTTTTTTGCTCTTTTTGCGAGATAATATACCCATTTCAAGGACCGGACTTCGATCCCTTCCGACTAGAGTTCTTTTTCTTTTCGACGCGTATGCCCGCACGGCATAACGTCTCCGCGCCCCTTCGCGATAGGATACGTCCTCTTCTATCTTCAACGCCTGGCTCTTTTCTTACTAGTTTTCTGTTACGAAGACCGAGTTTCAGGTAGGGAACTCTCTTTTCAGCTGGAATGACGGCACCGATTCCTCATTCTTTAAGGCAGTTTGACAGGGCTGCGATTTCGTCCTCCTACCCCCTTCGCCTATTTCTTAGTTAAGCTGTTCAAATTAGAAGGAGTCTTTCTTTTTCCTCACATCTGCTGACGTTTCTCCCTCTTAGGCTCGGACTTTTTCATCCTCCTTTAAGTGCTGCTTTCTTCTTCTTTGTTTTTTCTCCTTGTCCGATTCCATTTCCTCCTAACGATAGATGACTCACATTTCTCTCGAAAGAAAAGCTCTCCTTTCGGAGCGAGCGCCGACCCCTTCTTCTTTCCTCATATCCACCCCCCCCTGTTTCCACCCTCTCTCATCATCCCCCTGCCCCGTCCCGCTAGCCGAAATAAGAGATCTTTCCCTCCATCTTGAACAGCGCCCCCCAGCACCCCCGGACCTCCCCCTCCCGCCTCCGCCTGGACGCTCTACCTTCTCTTCAGGCTTTTTCACGACACCGCGACGCACCTCTCGATTCCTCATCGTAAAACCCCTTCTCTTGACCACATCACCGCGATTTCCTTTTCGTCTTCTTTCCGATTAGAAGACTTTCTGCGTCTCTCTTCTCTCCCCACCCCCCGTTCAACTTAATTTTCTGACGTCCCCTTCTTTGCCTTTTTTCCATTACAGCCTCAGCAGCCACTCCGCGCTCCCAATTTCCGAATCGATACAGATTAGGACCTTTTTTTTCCCCTTCTTGAGCCCTTTGCAAGACCCTGAAAGAACCCCCTCGTTTTCTCCGGGCGAACAAGGTCCTCCTCCCCCCTTCTTTTTAATACAACCGCCCTCATTCGCTTCCTAAGTTCTCTGTCCCCCCCTATCTCCCAGCCAACAGTCCTCCTCGTTCTCCGATTTGCAGGCGATTCTACACTCCCCGTCATTAAAGGCAACCGCCAAATTCCCCCTCCCCGGCCCCCCGCGCCCTAGTCTCTCTCCCGGAATATCACTTTTTTCCACTGTGGTCTTTTTTCCTCGACCCTTTCTTCGTTTTCACAAAACTGCCCAAGCTCTTTTCCAGCAAAGATTTTCCCCATTTGCATTCTCTTTCCCTGTGCTACCCCCACTGTCTTTGACTCCTGAACCCTTCATTTCAAACCGGTGTTTGTTTCCACAATCTGCCAACCTCTCGTCTTGATCCTTCGCTTGGAGTGATGGAGTTTATTCCCACATCTTCCGTATTGGCGACGAGGAACAGTTATGCTCTTTTCTACGCACGCAACAGTCTTTAATCCCTGCTTTGAGGGGAAAATGTCCGTGAGGAGCTACTGTTTCCTCAGAGTTTCTTTCCTGACAGTTTATCTTTGCTTTCGAATCCACCAAACTGGAAGCTTGTTCTCCCCTTCGAGCCAGCCATTCCGAATTTTTTTTTTTCTCTTTTGTACCCTTGCGTCTTTTTGAAGATTACCCTCTCAGTGGTTTTTTGTTTAGCCCTGTTTCTTGTTTCGCAGAGGGGGAAGCCTTGCCTCTTCTCCCCTTTGGTTATGGATTTAGCGTCTCTTTTGCTTGGAGATGCATTTCTTGGTGACGATGCTTGCGATTGCTCGATCAGTTGTTGTACGTCGCGATCATCTCCCCCCTCCCTTATCCTTGGTTGTTGAGTTTACGTTTATGCTGTGTTCTTCCTTAAGACTCCGGTACGAACGAGGGAATAAACAGGTTGGTCTGCTTCGGGCTCGTAATTGGTATTAGAAGATCTCTGCTGTAGCGGGTAGAGGGCCAGGCCGTGCTCTTCGTCCTTTCTTGTTGCTGGTGTTGTTTCGCGAGACGTTTCCCCCCCTGGGAGGCGGTTTCTTCACTTTGTGAAATTGTTAGGCCCTTCTTTCATCTTGCCAGTTTTTTCGGTGGGCTTGCCGGTGTGGGCGGGCCGCTCCCCCCCCTCTTTTACCTTTCTAGAGATGAATTATCTTTAAGCGGTTTTTATGACCAGGTTGTCCCTTCTTTTTTCGTTTTTCTTTTCTGGTTGAATTCAATCCATGTTTTCGGGTTTTTTTGCAGCCACTTTAAGTCCTCGCATCTTTTCAGTAGAGCGCGGCCTTGTCCCTCTCCAAGTTCTCACGGCTTCCTCGTTGTTTTTTGATCCCAGGTTTGCAAGTGAGGTTCCCTCTCCCGCTCTTCTCTCCTCGGGGGGCTTTGAGCGAGACGGGTTTTAGTTGTCCCTCCTCTCTTCCCGGTCAGGACTTGCCCTCTTCTATTCTACGGGATCAAGGATGCCCCCCAGTTTTTCGTCTTCTTTTATGGTTCTTATCGCTAAGTTTTATGCTCTCAGAAATCCTGTCCTCCCCTAACGGCTGTCTCCTACTTGACCCCCTATGAGCCAAGGGAAAACCCCCACTTTTGGGTCGAGGAAGGCTATTCCGTGTTCGTTCCTAGGCGGTGATTTCTCTTTGCGTTCCAATTTACAGTCTTCTTCTTATGTTCTTAGGAGACTGGTGCCCGTCATCTTCCACCCCATTAAAGGTCCTCACTGGCGACGTACTCGTACGCTCCCCTCCATCTAAGACTTGGTGGAAGGAGATTAATAGTCGTTGGAGTCCATTGATGTGGTATTGTCCATCTCCCTCCGCCTGCCCCCCAACGGTCTCCTGTGGAGAACCGGTGTTCCTTTTCCTCTTATAGAAAACGGTTGGTCAGGTCGGCCTTCCGCATCGACTGTAAGGTGTTTCCCTTCGTTTCCCTCCTCAGTTGCCTTAAGTAATAGTGTTTTGTTGGGTTGACGTCAGGTTCCGGCCCTTCCTCTTTTCCATTTCTTATGCAGCTCCACAGGACCTTTCCCCCCCTAAGTCCACTTTTTATTGTCCCTACGTTGCTTTTTTTCCGCCAACGTTCCTCTTCCTTGAAGTTTTTTTTAGTTAGTCTCCGCGCATTTTACCTTTGTTGAGGACCGGGTTCACCTGTCTTCTCTCCTTATGATGTTCTCGCTGCCTTCCAGGTTCCTTGCTTTTTCTCTTTTCTCCGGCAGCGTCGGCGGCCCCTTTTTTCAACGTTAATTTTCTCTTTCGCGGTCTTACCTGATTAAGACTTTTTTCATGCTTTCTCTCTCTTTCTGTCAGAAATATGCCGTTTCCCTTTTTTTTCTGGTGATTAGCCGGACGATCTTTTTCTAATTTCGCGATCTTTTCGTTCCTCTCTCTTTTTCCTAATACAGTTTTTTGTTATTTCTTTCGCTTCTGTTTACAGTTAGAGACTATAGCCAGTCGTACCGTAAGGCGAGTGTACCTGACAGCTCCGTTTTTTAGGGACCGCAGAGGTTATTTCGTCTCCCTTCCCTAGGCCATTCAATGTCACTTCGTTCCGCGATCCCTTGCCCAACTTAGCGGCAGGCGCACTTCCCCTCACCCGGAAGAATCTATAAAAGCCTCAAATTAAGTAATGCCGGTGACACGGTCCTCAACCCCCTTTCTGCGGTGAGAGCCTCCCCTTCCACACTTTGGTTTCCAGCGTCTCCCCGTTTCGTAACCTTAACACGTGTGGCCCTTTCCAAACTTACAGGTTGTAGTTTGTCCGTGGTGAAAGTGATGGTGGATCTTTTCCGCTAAACCTGAGAATCTTTTTTTCCTTTCCTTATTTTCGCCTCCCCCGATGAACACCCCGACCTTTTTGTGATATGTCAACAACAGGGTCCTTTGTTGCGAGAGGGATGAGACTCTGCCTACAGGATTCTCCTTTTTTTTTCTTAGTTTTTCTTATTCTGAACCAAGGCGACCCCGTCTTCTTGTTTTGATGGCGGTGCGGTTATTCCCTCTCCTTTATCTAAATGGGACTCCCCACGACTTTTTTTTTTTTTTTTTTTTTTTTTTTTTTTTTTTTTTTTTTTTTTTTTTTTTTTTTTTTTTTTTCGTAAAAAACCTCCCCCTTCATTCTTCTTTGAGTGAGTTCTTCGCAGGGCTGGGCCCGGGCTGGCCTTGTCTGGGCAGCCATAGCGTGACCATCTCGGTCTTTTCCTTTAAATGTTCCCACCCCCCTTTTGAGCCCCTGGCACTCTTTCATAACTACTGCTTTTCGGTTTTTTTTGGTGGGCTCAAGAAACGGTCGGTCCAGTTACCCTGAGGTCGACTCTCGCAGCATGAGCTTCTCCCCCTGACCGTCCATAACTTGAGGAGCTTCTGTGGTGCAGCCTGTCTTTTCCCCCTCTAGCAAAGCGTTCCCTTTTGAACTTCCGCAGAGATGTTGTTCCGCCTTTCGCTTTTTACAAAAGCCCCTCCCCTTCCTCGAATCCGCAGGGAGACGACGAGGGCCCGTTGACTACGTTTTCTTGTACCCGGTGTGTGTTTACCCTTTTTTCCTTTGCATTGCTTTTTTTTTCGCATTTTCTTTCCCGACAAAGGCTTGATGTAGTCCTTCCGTTTTTCGGTCTGCCAGCAGAGCTGACTTTTCTCGACCCCCTCCGTCCCGCCCCCCTTCCCCCACTCCCCGACCCCCCCGTCCGCTCCCCTTTGCCACCTGTAATTCCTAGAATTTTGCAAAATAGTGTTAATCAGTCACGACATGCCCCCAGTTCAAGACCCCCCCCCTTTAACCGTCATCTCCCTCCTGCCTTCCCCCCTGCCTGTTTCCCAAAGGGCTTTAACAGACTCCCCCTTTTTTTCGACTGACGATTTCCAAGCATCATTCAAAAAGCAAATTTAGACTCGCCGGCATCGTTCAACTATTCTGTAATCCCTAAGTTAGTCACTTAAATCCCGATGCCTAGCTCAACATGTTCTCTTGCGTAAGATCGGGAAAGGCTCATTTTTCCTTCCCTCCCCCAGGGCACTCTCCTCTTGTCTCTCTTCGGTCTTCATCACCCTCCTTCTTCCGCCTTCCTCCGCCTCTTTCCCACGATCGAAGTACTCTCCTTTTACTTTTCCTTCACAGGACGAGACTCCCCTTCTTTCTCGGCCACCACAGAAAACCATTCTAACCCCCCCCACCCCCCCGGGAGGTTTCAGCTTTTATGCCTTTTCAAGTCCTTTTCTTCCCGTGTCCGAAAATGGATCGCCGATAAGATATTCACACGGACCTTCCCCTTTTTATTTGAACTAACTTTAGGCCTGCTCTTTTTCTGCAAAGGAGCGAACCCCCTCAAATATTCATTGGCCCACCGCGGCTGAGACTCTTTCTTTTCTTTTCTGATCCAGTTACCCCTTTAAGTTTTCCCTTTCTCGCCTTCTCCTGTTTCCCCCCTACTCGCGCCTCCAGACGCCTTCCGGGATCACTCAGCTTACTTGTTTTTCGTAACCACTTTTGAAAATGTTTCCTTTCCCCCCCTGACTTGGTTTTTTTTTCCCACATAAAACACAAAACCAACCCTCTAAGTGAAAGATGACATTGCAGGGCCCTTTCTTCCCAGTCTTTTTTTCTTCTTTTCCACTCGCATTTCCTCCCTTTCCCCCCTCTTGTAGAAGCCCAGGCGCAGGTCTTCTTATTTAGGAGAGAGCTCACTTCCTCCCCTTCCTTTTTCATGGAATTGTTTGATGGCCTTACGGAGTCTTTATTATAGCAGTGCAAGAGATGGCTTCCTCTTCGATGGTCACGTTGCCCTTGCTTTTTGTTCGGACAAGGTTCGGCCTCCTCTCTTGTTGTTTTAGTAGCCTAGAGGTATCTTTTATTCCCTTTCGCAGGGAGCACCAGTTAGGTGTTTTTTGTGCTTTTCCTGCCGTTTCGAATCTTCCCCTGGTTAGTGATTAGATCGCTTGTTCACTTTTTTGCGTTTCGGCCCCAGAAAACTGACCGCTTTTCATGACACATGATTACTGTAGACTACCCTTCTCTGCGGAGGAGAAGCGTTAATCGGTGATTATTTCCTCTTCGACCTCCAGTCGGTGATGTTTATTTTTCCGTGTTGAATTCCTCCTTCTAGTTTTCCGTCTGGTGTCGGGACTGATTTTCCAGCTTCTTGTCTTCTCTTTTTTCATTCGGTTTATCGGTCTGTGGTGCTTTGGGTTCGTTTTCTCGTCCATAGAAGGTCGAGTAGTCTAGAGTTTGATGATCCTTTGAGAGGTTTCTCGGTGTTTTTTCCGGACTTTTTTGAGGATCGCCGAACTCCCAGTTCGCTGCTTCTCCGTCCTCATGCTCGCTTCTTTTTCCTTGAGACCAGGATTATACTCCCCTTTCCTCCTTTCCGAGAGATAAGACGCGGAGAAAACATCCTCCTCTCCCCTCTCAGATTTTTCGATTGACAATTTACTAAACTATGCTGGCGGGCTTGTTATTTTTTTCCTTATGCTTGAATCCTTTCCGGTAACTTCAGACTGACTCTTTGACAGTCGGAAAGAGGAGGTCCTCTCTCAGGAAGGTCTCGGGTCAATTCCCTACTCCCCTTCCATGTCATTAGTTCTTTCGTTCTTTCTTCCGCTTCATTGCTGAGCGCATCGTTGGTCCTGCTGTCCCTCTAACGAGGATTCCGTATTAAAACTAGGATGACCGCGCCCCTTCTATCTCATCGCAGCCGGATCCCTTCCTCATCTTTTTTGAGTGCTTATTTCGGGCATTTACAGCGGTCTCGCCCACACTCCGACAGACTCGGCCGGGCCTTATTCGCGTGCCTGCATCACGTTGTTTTTATGTAGGTACCTTTCTTTTCCTCCTCACTAAGGAGTTTTTTTGCGTTTCTCCCTGATAATATCAAAGCCATTTCGGCGGACTGCCTATCAGAGGCTTCCGTCTCGCTCCTATGTACGGTTCACTGTCTGACAGCAACCTCATACTGCGAGATCCTTCTTTCCTACCTGACTCCCTTTTTCGAGTCGCGGCCGGTTCTTTCCTCTTGTTTTGAACTTTTTCGGGCAGTCCGTTTCCTTCTTAGTTTCTTAGAATTACTTGTACTCCTCTCACCTTAAGTTCAGTGACCCTTTTTCTTTTTCCTTTTAAGCGGCCTCCCTGCCTCCCTCTTCTAAGATTAAGTTGTGCAAATTTCCTCTTCCTTTAAGCAGGCTTCCTACATCGGGTCGTCCCTCCTCAAGACTAGGTCGGCCGCAACGGTCTGGCTGCGGTTTTTTTTCAGATTAGCGCTTGCCTTTTCGTAACAGTCGAGAAGCCATTCCTTTCCCCCTCCCAACCGCCGATTGCAGCTCCGGTTTGCGTTTCTCGCGAAAGTCTCTGGAGTCGATCAACCCCCCTGTAACCCAAATTGATACTAATCCGCTCCCCCCTTGTCCTCGCGTCCTCGCGACACTCTCCTTCTCTGGGAAATCGCCACCCGCACCCCCAGTTTCTCCCTTCCCCCTCTCCCTTCTTCCACTTACCTAAATCTACTTTGCCTTCTTTACTGACTCACGCGATCGCACGCCGCGTTCCTCCCCCTCCCTTAACCACCGTCCGCCTCCCACCACCCCCCTTTCTCATTTTTCGCCTATTCGCCGTTCCGTCGTCTTTTTCTTGCCGACGATCCTGCTATGAGTAACTCCAGAAATTCATTTTTCCTGACGGTCATTGATCGGGATTTTCTTGTCCCCCTCGCCGAAAAAGAAATCTCCTTCTCCTCTGAGGAAAGGCTCTGAAAAAGTTCTTCTCCCCGAAACGACGTCCTAACCCCCCTCGGTTCTTTTCTCATGTGCTGAACGGTTGTTATTACAACGATTCCCGACAACCTCCCCCCAAGATATTTGACGCCCTTTATGGTAACCGAGCTCTTTTCCCTCCCCGAAGCATGGATCTCCTCTCTTTCCCTTGCCTCTTTATCCAAGACTACGCCTTCCTGGCACCTTCCCCCCAGTACAGCACAAGAATCTCCAGTGGAGCACTGTTCTCGCACCTCAGCCCGGCCTTTTCTTCTCCCCCTTACTGTCAGCGCGGAACTTTCTGTTGCCCCCCAAAATGCCACTTATGCTTTCCGCCCAGCTTCCTGCACATGGTATCCCTATTCTGCTACCCAACCAAACACTTCCCCTGAGTTTGCGCCTGAACATCATCAAAGGGACAATGATTTTTGAACCCTCCCCTTTTTTTTAGGCTCACTTTAGTGTTGAGCGCGCTTAGTTTGCAAGATCTTAGTTTTCTATTGAGGAAAGAATCCCGTCACATTCTTCATCAGCAGGTATTTCACCAGTTCTTTCTCTTGTGCATGCCGCTTTTAGGTTCTTCCTTTCCTCTTCTCTGGCAGACATAGCTGAGAGCATCCCAACATGTTTGACTGCTGTTTTGCGACTATATTCTGATGCTCTTCTCCCCCGGACCTAATTATGAAAATGGAGAAGGTTCTCACCCTTCCTTCGTTGGTTGTTTGTTTAGAATGGTTCTGTGTTTCCCCTCTTGGCGAAGCTGAAGACGTTTGTTTCTCCTTTTTCTCTGTTCCCTTTGATTTTCTCCCGTCGGGCCTTGGTGTACGATTCTGCCCATATTCTTTCCTGCGGTATTGTTCTTTCTCCTGAATCCATCTCCGAGTTAAGCCGGTGTTTCCCCTACCCGATGAGGGATGGACACCTTTTTCTTTCTCGTACGGAGACGTCTGGAAGACCCCTCCAAGGTTTCGGTCTTAGTGATCTTTAAGGTTCTTTCAGCCTCACCGTCCTGCGGAACCATGCAGCTTGCTGGCCCTGCTTTCGTATATCGGACTTTCATTTTTTTTTTGCTTTTGAGGGACGAGCCGGTAGACCCTTTCTGGCCCAGGTGGCTGAAACTGGGACATTTCCTGCTTTGATGACCGGATGGGATTGGTGAGAGGGTGGTTTTCCGGTGCGTGTGGTGCGAGGAACAAGATTTACCTTCTACGTCTATTTACTTCGGGTGACTGAGTTTTTCCCACTAAAAATTTCGTCGTTTCCCAGCCTCGGGCTCTGTTCGAATTCTCATTACGCCAGGCTCTTGAGGGCGTGTCCCTTTGGCCATAAGGATAAGTCCGTTTTCTCCCCCCTCCTTGGGGCGTCGACGATCCATTCCTTTTCTCCCCTTTTGCCAACTTTTCATTTCGTTTAGTACTCGTGTGTACATGTAATCTTCAGTGCTTTTTAGGCCCAGGAGCCCCTTAGTTTCGAAGATCGGTTTTCTCTCGTCCGGCCTTTAGTGCGCCAAGTCTAGGTTCCGCGCTGGACCTTTCTCATGAGGAATAAGGCATATCAACCTCTCTTTCTCCTGGCTGACTGTCATGGGTTGTTTTAGCCTGAATCCCTTTTTTTTGTCTCTGACTACATTTTTTTTAACAGCCCGTTTCTGGCTCCCCCTCCCAGATGCAGAGTCAGAGCCCCTTCGTCCCCCTACGGTCCCTGTGCACGGGTAGGTTTGCTGACCTTGGTTGCCCTGCCAGGGAAATCTCTTACGTTCGAATGGCTTGCCCGCCCTCCCCTTCCCTAAAAGTAAAGGCCATGCCCCTACTCCCTTCGCCTGCCGGCCTCTGAAGCGTGTTACGGTATGTCCTTCTTTTGTAGTCCAGGTGCACTATTGTCGCGGGTCAGCCTAAACGACCCTTAGTTACCGGTTCAAGGGAGACTTTTTCCGTTTACAGCATCGATTACCCATTTTCTCCCCATTCGCTCCCTGGCTCCTTCTTGACGCATCCACAGAACGGAGTACCAGTTTTTGACCCCATCTCCCATCAGAAAGCTGTGCTTTTCTTCCAGGGTTGCGGGCGACCCGCCGGTCCCTTGGAAGGAAACGAGGACATGTTTATCTTTACCCTCTTAACCCCGCCACCTTTGTACAACATCGCCACTAACCCAGGTCCTTTGTCTTCCCTTCCTTTTAGTGTGACGCACCCGTTGTTTGGGTTTTCCATAACCCCGCTTGGTTCACAGCGGGTGTTGAGTTAGTTTTATCCCCTCCCCAATTGGTGGTGATTGCCTTGGTTTGACCCTTCATACTGAATTTTTTTGCTTTTCCGATTGGTGGATGACGTTGTCCCTCCTTCCTTTTTTTGTGATAGCGGTTTCTTTCCCCTTTCACCTTTTGAATGCTGGCGCTGGATGAAATGCCTTCTTCTGTACCTTTCTTCCTTCCTACTCCCGGCTGTAAGGGTAATTACTCCCAATGTGACCCTGTCCCCAATCTCTTCTTTCTTCTTCTTAAGCTATTGCCTCAATGACACGTTCCTTTTTCTCTCTATCTCTATCCCACCCGTTGTTTTTCTATCAATTCGTAGACTCGGAGGGGTAGTGTTTTGGGCTGGTAAGATCTTCCTTTTTTTCTCTGACTTTGTTTCACGGCACAATTGCCCTGAGCCTTCTTGTCGGCTTTAGGGACGCAGTGCCTTCTGATAATTGAAGACCCTTCCCTTTCTCATACATTTTTTAAAGGGGAAAAGGTCCTTCCCCGAGATCACTCGCTCACGGATTTCATTCTCCTTAAGTCCACCACCATCCCTTGTTTCAGCAGCCCTCTCTTTCCTTCATTTTTTGAACAAGTCCACCCTTTTTCGGTGTCTTCCGAACTCAAACCGGAAGTTCCTCTTGATGAAAACCAGGGTCCCCGGAACCACGTATTTCCCCTCTTTCAAGGAACGGGTGTCGTTACTCTGTTTCCCCACCTTTTTGTGCGTGGCCCCCTCTAAATGGACCCACTCTTTCTGCTCGGACGGGTTTAGAATCCCCCGATGACCTTAAGCGTCGGATTGGAAGGCTTTCCCTTTTTTTTCCCCTCTTTTTGGGCCTCTCGTGGCCGACCGGCTTCTTCCCTGACCTCGCTCTTCCTTTTTCGATTTGAGACTGTTGGCCCTGAGGTTCTTCTGCCCCCGCTTACCACTACGTAGAATTTTCCTCCCCCTTGAATAATATTACAACCCACCCCGCCGTCCCTTCAGGCGAGTCAGAGGTCGTATAGGGTCTTCCTTTGTCCTGGTCCTTGTGTCTTTTGGGCCCTCAGCAGTACCACTGATCTTGCCCTGTGAATTTTTCCCCATTCATCCACGACAAGTCGAAAAGGGAATATTTTAGAAGCGCTTTCTCTTCCTCTGGACGGTGTTTTTTCTCAGAAAGGTAGGGGAAGGCGCACAAGCTCCCTGATAGTCGAAGCTACACGCCCCACTTCTCGGATCCGTCCCCCGGCACACCATTTAACATCCAAATTCTTCCCCCTCTTATCTGTACCTCACCTCGCTACGCAACTCGCACGGTCGCGCCCCCACTCCCCCTCTTTGAAGCATCTCCCCTCACACACTGACATCCTGTCGGAGCTTTTTGGCTTTTTCGCCTGCTGCCTTCCTAGAAGCCCAGTTTTCAAGGTCACCTTCTCCGAGATGGCTTTAACCCCTTTTCTTCCCTCAAAAGTCGCTTTTTTTTTTTAAGCCTGCGCTTTCCTCCCTTTCCGGTGCATCAGTCCTGGTCACCCTCCCCATACCTGTCGACTGCATGACACCTTTTTTAGAAAGACTAGCTTAGATTCTTTTTTCACACGGCTGTTCCTAAGGAATCCGGGCTTCCTTTCCTCCATGCCCCTTTTCCTCCCCCTTTGAGGCCTTCGCCTTCGACAGCCTGGGATGACACCGTTTCGTAGCAAAACTCGGCACAATGTCCTCTTCGAGTCCTGGCCCATCTTTTTTCCCTCTCCCCGCCCTGTAACTTTTTGCCGACACCACCTCGACCACCTGCACGCTTCCTTGAATGACAAGTGCCGGGAAAGTTTTTTCTTTCGCCAACAAGCCCTTTTTGGAGGACCGGCTCCGAGTTCCCCCCCCTCCACATTTTGCTTTCCACCCTCCTTCGAGTCTGCCCTGGCCCGCTTACAGCCTTGTAATAGATACCTTTATCTTTTCCCCATTTCTCTAAGAAGCGACCACCTGTTCTTCCTCTCGTCTCCTGATCCCTAGACGGTGCCCTCCTCATTTCAAGTCCAACAGCCCCCCTTTTTTTTGTGATTTCTTTTAACCGGCCTTCCCTTTTAGACCGCCTCGTACAACCCGACATGTTCATCTCATCCACGGGATTTCCTCCTTTTTCCAAGTTGCCAACGTCTGACAGCTGGAAGCGTCCCCTGGACAAACCGACCCCTTAACCCCCCAACAACCAACGGCGAGGTGCTTCTCTTCTTCGACCCGGGGTTGACCTTCCTCCAGGGACGAAAGGCTCGCCGTATAATCTTAACCCTATTTCCTTTTTTGGATGCTCAGCCCCTTGAGGCTTTTTATCCTTGTGAGGAACGGCTAGCAATGCCATTTTCTCTGGCCTCCCCGCGGATGAAGACCTGCGATTCTTTCGATAAGCCCTCTTTTTCATTTGTTCCTCCTTTCCTATATGGTGCAAACGAAGAGCGCTCCCCCCTCAATCGCAGGCTTATACTCCTTTTGTTAGTGCCCGTTGACAAATTACCGCCTCTTCATTTCACCGTCCCTTTTTTTTGGTTCTCTTATCAGTGCCAGTGCCAGGTGCGGTTTTCTCCTTTAGTAAATTTATTTGCTTCTGTTTTCAGTTGTTGCCCATCCTCCATGCCGCATCTGAACCAGGCTTGTAGCAGCTCTCCTTGCTCTAGCTCAGGAGCTGATATCCATGGGCCTTGCTCTGCCGTTGTTGGCATTGGCCTTGCCTTTCAGGCTTTTGTTTATATCTTCCGTTTTTCCTCTGTTTTTGGAAAAATTTTTGCGATACCTCAGATGATTGTTTTTAACTGTTCCTCTTCTGTTTCAAACGGACAGGGTTCGGCCACCGAGCCTGGCTGTTTTCGAGTCTGTCGGTTTTTCCTTCTTCGACCTTTGATCCAGACCGTTGTTTTCCCTTTCTTTTTTCTGTTCCTTTTTCCCGTTACTCCGGCTTATTCTCTTTTTCCTTTGACTTCATGCTGCGTGCTGGACTTCCCTCCTCTCTTGAGTCATGCCAAAGAATGAATCTGTCTTTCTCTTCCTCCCACTGTAGACTTCGTCAGTCTTTTTCTGCGAATCGTTCCTCGGCGAACGAGGCGCCTTTCATGGTTTGATTTTTTTTCCCTTTGGTGCCCTTGTCTTACGGAGCGGCGGGCGATCGAGGTTAGGTGAAGGATTAGGGGCCATGATTCCTTCCAGAGTTGCAGGATAGGAGTTTCGCTTTTACTTTTTGTCGGGGAAGGGTGGGTCTCGGGGTGGTTTCCCAGAGCAGGCTAAGTAGTCTTTTGTCGGGGGCGCTGGCGTTTGGCGCGGATGAGGAGAGACTTCGTTTTGTGGGGCAGGAAGTGGGTGCGCTCTCTCCTGTCTCTTTCGCTCCGCGTTCCCGGTCCATGCATCCGCGGTTCTTGCCGAGCAATTTTTTTTCTCCCTCTCTTAGCAGGCGGCCGAGATAGGTCCTTCTGACACAGCAATCGCAGACCATCGCGACTCTCTCCCCCCAATGTCCGTGACACTTGCTTTTTTTTGTCCCTGGCCTTCGCTACTGTGAGTCAAGCCACGTTTGAACTAATCCTTCCTCTTTTTTCTTCCCCGCCGGAAGTGAGGAATTCTCAGTCCTTCCCCTCGTTACGTAAGCCTCCAGACATGTATGATTCCTGTTACGCTTGTATTTGGTTTTATGCGCCGTGTGCAAGCGAGTTCCATGAGTCCCTTTCCCTCCTTCCCTTCAGTCAGAACATCTTTTTTTCGTCCTGATCACATTGCGCGATTCCTTTCCGCAAGGATCCACGATTTGTTCCTCACTTCTCAGCCTGTATGCTTAGACGCGGCGACCACGACGCTGATCTCGGCGGGAATAGCCCTCTTTTTTGTGGTCCTTGGGTTTTCTCCCATTTGTGGGATGAGTATCTCGATCATCTCTTAATCTTTCCTTTTTTTTTTTTTATAGACTATGTCCGCCCCCTCCCAGACCATGCGGGTCACGGCCTTCCTTCTAGGACCGGCTTTTTGATTTGAGTTTTCTAAAGCGTATGCAGACCCGTCCCTCCGAGCGCGAACCCTTGGATGCCGGCTGTTCACGAATCGCGTTCATGGCGCGTCTCTTTTCTTTTTTTTATTTTCCACTAATTCCGCTTCTCTTGCCAGAAGGTAATCCTAGTGCTTGCTCCTTGAATGCAAAGCCCCTCCTCTGGCAGGAGGTTTTTCTTAGAAAGGACCATTTTTGGTACGTCATAATCTTTCTTCTACCTAAGCTTCCGTCTGTCCAGTTCGTGGGAAGTTTCGAAGGGTTCATAACCTCTGCTCCTCTCCGACCGCCAGCATAGGTAGGACATTCACTAGTCTCCAGTCGTTGGCTCTTCGATTGGTTTATCTCTGGCGTTATCCTGCTCCCTGGGCCTGTCCGTAACGATCTGAGTACGCCCTTCCTACTTCCACTAACTGAGATTTTTCATGCTGAGGGTCCTTCTTCAACGCTGCGGCGAGAAGAGCAACCGTTCCTCACCAAACCCTTTCCCCGTTATCCACTGTCGCCTCTCTTCCTAACTTACTCCTTCTCCCTTTTTTTCCAACGCGCCACCCCGAACCCCAAAGACCGCCCACCTTCTCCTCCCCCCCTACCGCCAGGAACTGCAACGGGTTCCAAGTCTTCATGGCCGAGGACTCCGCAGATCTATCCGTCCCAGAATTTCGGGCCTCATCGTCACCACTTACAGCGTTAATAACGCGATCCTTTTTTCCTCTTCTCCTACATCCCGAATCTCTCCTTCTCCCTTGCCCCTATACGTCAGAGCCTTTACCTTTTGGACTTCCATTTTGGCTTTTCGCCCTGGTTTGGATTTCTTTCCCTCAGCATCACTCCGCAGACAAGCAACTCCTAGAGTCCTAGGATGGTCACGGTAGAAAACGGAGCTTCCTCCCTCAAGGAAAGAAACCCCTTTCTGTCATCCCGGGTCGCCCTTTCCCCCTAGAAAGGTTCCGACAAACTGCCTCTCCGGTGGCCGTCCCACCTTTTCGTTAACCCCGCTCTCTCGGTACATTCCCCACGCAGGATCTTTGATAGAAATATATCGGCTCTTTGACTCATTCCCAGGCATGCCACGGAAATTCACCCCCTTCCTGCTCACCCGGGTGATGCTCTCTTCGCCGTGCGTTTGCCTGGTTGCCCACTTCCCTGTTCCGCTTCTGCATGCTGCGTGGGCCCCCAAAAAAACGGCCAAGGATGGCTTCTCCCCCATCTTTCCCTTGGGAAAAGGTCATCTGGCACACTGGTCTCCTCCACCCCCCTTTAGTTCGGCTCTGAAAATTTTAATTTTCACATTGTGACCCCATAGTCACTCAACCCCGTACTCTTTCTCTTCCCTCTTTTTCTTGAGGCGCGCTCGTTCACATCTCTCTTGAGCTAGGAACGCATGGTACACTTTCTTTGGTGGAATAATCCACCTCCAATCAGCATTTTTAGCAATTTTTGCGAGTGGCCGGCCTCTTTCGGTCGTCCTTTTTCTCCTCTATTTTTCTGTAGCTGAGCGCCTCCACCCCTTTGCAGAATTTTGTTTTCTTCTCGTTCTTCTTTCCCCGTAGGCCGACCTGACCCTTTGCTCCGGTTTCATAGTCACCTCCGTTTGGTTTTGTTTTTTTTAGACCTGTTTCTGTGTTGGTCCCTTGGTTTTAACGAGGTTCCCCCCGAGTATTTTTCTCTTCCTTGAGCGGTAGACGGTATAATTTTTTAGTGATTGATTTTTTCTTGGTGGACGAGCAGGTCCCATCCCTCGAGGTTCCGGGTCGTTCCCTACGAATTCGCCCAAGCGTAATTCAATTTCCTTTTTCAGTGCGTCTTTTTTCCTCTAGTAGAGGCAGGATCCGATGTCTTAACATGTTTTTCTTCTTCCTTTCTCGTTCCATGGGATGTGCCACGAATTATCCTCTTCCCTCGAGTATTGAGAGGGGCCCTTTTGGTAGTACGGCCTGGAGTTGCCGCTATTGTCGGCCGCTATGCAGTTGCGACCCCGTGAGAGGTGGCATTCCTCACCGGAAACCCCCTCTTCCCGCCCACTGTAGGACGGATTTTCAGTAGTTCTTTCTGGTCTCGGTGGGTAGTTGACGTTTTCCGTCCGTTCGGCTTTCAGAAGTCACAACCTCTTCTTTCCTTTTCTGATGAAGTTTTTCTATGTTTTTCGTACCAGGTCCTGTTAGACCACGATGGATTTTTTCTAATTCTCCCTCTTTATCATGAGGGACGGGTGATTCTTAGAAAGGTTTCTTACGTCCTTCTACTCCCGGTTGAGTTAGCGCGATGAGGTCCCCGTGTGTTTCTTTGCGTTCCCGGGTGTCACTTCCCCTTATCTTCCCTTTCATGAAGGAAAGGTCTTGCCCTTCTAACGGCAGGCAGTATTGGCAGCGCGGGTGGCTTTGACTCCTACGGTGATGCCGATATGGCTTTTTTTAATGGCCTTTTCTCCTTCGATTCGGGAATCAGGTGCCAACCTCTCCTTCCTACTTTTGTGCGGTAAGTTTTTCGTAGACGATAAGGCTGCTATTCTCGACCCAATTTTCCGTGTAAGACCTGGGAGGAGCCACCCCACCCCCCCCTATTCCCTTTTGCGCAGCGATTCCTTCCTGTGTTTACGGGTTTTATTCCATGGTGCCCCATTTCCTTACCTTTTGTTGTAGGTCTAATGTGTGTGCTTTCTGCGGACAGCTACAACTTTTGTAGACTTTCCCTACTCTTCTTTCCTAAGGCCGATGACGGCGGTGTCTGAGTAAAGTAGTCGTTGGGTCCAGGCTTCCTTATTTGGTTACAGGGGCACCGAAACGCCATCCTCCACCTGTCTCCGGGGCGACCTTTTTCAGGGACCCAGTCGTCCGGTAAGGAGGAGATAACGGTTGGAAGTCTGTCCCTTCCGACGCAAGGCGTGACCGGGTTTGAACCAGAGCCGTCCAAGCGCGCCATTGTTTTTTTACTCATGGGTGAGAGCAACCTCAGGTTTGCCCTTAGGAAACGAGGTCTCTTTAGACACTTTATCGCCCCCCGACCATTTGGACACCATCGTAAGCCGTCCCAAGTGTTGATGGTCCCGAAGTGGTGAGTTTTGTCTCCCCCGTTTCCCTCCGCTGTTTTGCCTGGGTTTGATTATTTCGGTTCCCCATCCCATCCCTTTTCTTTCTAAAGGTTTTTCCTTGCATGAAGTTGTCCTTTTCTTCTTTCAGTTAGGACTGTTCCGGGTGTTCCTTCTTTTGACGCTGGACGTTCTCTCTTTTTATTCTTCTAGTATTCTGTGTCCGTAAGTTGATGGAATGTGTCTATGTGTTCATCTCCTTTCTTCTTGTGGTCCTGCCTGCGTTTCTCCTTTCTTGTCGGGCTTATGGACACCGTTGACCTTCAGAGGCCTTTCATCATATGGCCAGCCAATGACAGCCCCGATTCCACACGACTATCTCTTTCTCTCCATCTTGTTGTTGTGAGTTTTCATTCCCCCGGGCTTCTTTTTGTTCCTTTTTCTGTCATCTTCCGAGTAAATAATCTTGCCGTTTTTTCATTCTCCCTTTTTCCATTTTCCGCGTGTCTGCAGTTCCCTCCTAGGATGATCAGGTACAGGCCACTGTCCTCAGGCCATCAAATGGTGCCCTTTCTCGGCCGCTTCTATCCACGAACGGATCGGTGCAGTTACAACTTCTTCCACCTTTCCTTTCGAGAAAAGAACGCCCCATCTAGGAGTGAATTTGACCCCGTTCCGCCAACTTGTCCCCTTTTCCTGCACGGAACTCAAAACACTCCTTACCCTCTCTGAAAACCCCCTTTTTTCGTCACCCGCCACCAAGTCGGTTCACCTATACCCCCGGCCATTTTTCCTTTTCTCTTTTTTCCCAAAAGGTGGTGGAGCGGGGCCCCGTGATAAATTGGTCTACCATAGTTTGCAGGGCCTTCTTTCTCTCTTCACCACCGATGACTTAACACTTTCCCTCCTTCTTGATTTAAGTCATATTTTCCTTTCGCTTGAATGTTTTTATGGAGAAGTTGACGTTCCGGATCTCAAGAGTTCCCTTTTCCCCCATTCTTCTGTAATGACCCCGGTAGAACCTTTCTCACGAGGTGAGGGATGTTTTGTGAGGATGCCTCCGACCACTCCGTCGCTGGAATCCCCAATCCTCACATCCGTCCCCGCCACGTAACTTCCCTTTATTTCGCTTTTTTTTTCGTCGCCGGGCTGGGACCGGGCCTTCTTTTCCGGACTTTTCAATTCAAGTAGACTACCACGCTAGTTGTTTATTGCAAAAGCGTCATCAAAGACATTTTCCCCTTTCCTCTTCGACCATACCTCTTTTTTCAGTTTGTCTCTGGGTCTCCGCCAGTGTGTGCCTTCCCCCCTTATTCTCTCGCGCAGCCTGAGTTCCCCCAGTAACCTGACGCAAGCTTTTGAGATTCTGGGGACTCGCCCTTATTTCTAAGAGGTTTTTTCCCCCTCCCCTCGACCGCCCGAGTCATGGCAGTCAAAGACCCCTTTCCTCCCCCTGCCCCCGAGCTGCGCTAATACCTCCTGGGGAATGGAAGATTTTTAAAGGGAAGATTCCTGTCACCCTGGAATACCTGATTATATTGTGTAAATTTATACCTAAGCCTTCTTTCGTCGCCCCAGGCGCGAAGGACGGTCATTGATGTCTGCTCCCTTCCTCTATTTTCTTCATTCTCCTTCTACAACTCCATGCTTCTTCCCGATGGTACCCTCTTGCCCCCCTTCTTCATCGCCGAGAAGGGACCCATTTTCCTTCCTCACGGCCCCCCTTCACGGACCAACCTCCGACCACTTACTCTCATCGGTCATTCCCATTCCTTTAAAAGTTTTAAAGTTACAATGAATACAGTGGCTGCTCGCTGCGACACAAAGCAGCCGGACCTCCATTCCCTAGTCGACTGCTTTGTTTCCCCTTTCCCGCTGTTGGCTACCACGACCTTCTTCCTCCTTTCGCACGAAGCCGCAAATTTTCTTCCCTGAATAGACGGAAGTCATTGGTACGCCTCATCGTATCAACAATACATTCGTGCCGTGGCTAGGTGAGACGAACACAGTGCCCGCCCCCCCGCCCTTATCCCTCCTCCCCCTCAAACAAGAAGAACGTCATCGACACTCCCCCCCAGAGAAATCTAACTGGTCTACCCCTGGACCGAGACCCTTCTAATTTCTTTCCAAAAGACCCCCCCTTCTAAACAACACCCCCCCCACCAACGGACTTTGGGGTAGATTTCAACAGTCGTAACAGTGCGTCCAGCCTTCTCTCCCTTTGCCTCAAGGATAGCTCACTACTAAAAAAGGGTATGAGTGGGTGGGGGTAGTGTGGGGGGGGGGTGTTTGGGTGGGTTGTTTCGGGGTGTGGTGGGGCCCGTTTTTTAGGAGTTAGCTCACGTGAGGCCCTTATTCCTTTATTGGATTCCCCCTGTCGCCCGATAAGCGGAGGGCCCTTCCCTCCTTTTAGAACGGCTTTTGCTGGTTTTTAATTTCACCGAGTCATGCTGTTCTAATGCCGATATCTGTTTTCAAACCCAGTGAATCTCCTCAGCACTAATCGGACCCTAACTCCGTTTTTTCGTTCCCCCTTTTCTGTCAAATTCAGTTTCATGAGTACAAATACTTTTTTTTTGGTTGCGTGCAGCCTCGTTGCCATCGACCAGTGCAAGTGCCGCTGCTTCATCGTCATTTGGCCTTGGTTAACCCTTTCTTGCGTCTTCAATTCTGACGGTGGTTTCAGCAATTCCTCTTTCCCCCTTTGGTCTCCCTGGCCGCGAGCTCCAATGGGCACGCTCCTTTTTTGAATTGGTTTTTTTTCTTTTAAGGCGTCGTCTTTCTTTTTTCTCGCTTTCAAGAGATGGCGATCCAGTCGCCCTTTGTCCTTTTAAAATGTTGAGTAGCTCCCCCGGTGACCAGGCCCATTTCTCTGATCTGGTGCTTTTTTTTTTTCTCCTTTTGAGTGTATGCACATGTTTAGCTTTCGACCCCCTAAGTCAGTGTTTTCGTTCATTTCGTGATTGCTCTCCGTTTTCTCCGTTACTCGCTGAGCGATGTTAGATGGTTTGTCTTTTCTTTAGTCTTCTCGTTCTGACTGTCAAACGCCTCGCCTTTTTCATCAAAAGCCATGAATTTTCTGGGTAGTTCTTCTCCTTCCCCCTTTTCCTTGACGGAGCGCATCGGGTTCTCTCTCAACGTGTCAGGCGAACCCAGATCGCGTTGATTGGCGTGGGAAGTCTGTTTGACTCTGATTCAGGAGCCTAGGTCCCCCCCTTGGTGTCTGTTTAGGCCTTTCGGCCATGAGCTGAGTATGTTTTTCTCCTTTCTTCGGTCTCTTCGTCCCTGTGGGGCGCGACCTGGGGGTGAGGTTTTTTTTTCCCTTCCAGTTAATTCTTAGACTTTTCTCCTTAGGGCGGCTTATGGTGTAGATTCTCTGATGATCTGAGCTATCTGGGTTTCTTTGACGAGGTTTTGGGGGGGTTTTAAGCGGATTCTACCCTCCCTTTTTTCTCTCTGCCCGGCAGAATGAATTTTTTTTGGCCAGTCTTCAAGTTTTTTCTCTTCTTTTACCGTCAGGGCTGGCGAGGTCGGGCCTCTTCGTAATACCCTATCAGTATAGCCTTCCTATGATTTCGCCCTCCGTATTGACCCATCGACCTCTGCTGGGCTTTCCTTCCCCCGTTCCTTCTTTTTTAGGAAGCCTGCGGAACTTCTCTCCTTCTAATTTGACAGACGGAAGTCTTGCAGAGAGCAGGAAGGGTTTTCCCGTCACTGGCTCCAAGCCCCTCCTTTTTCCTTGCTGCCACTTGTTCCCTATGAGGATGTCGTCTTTTCTCCTCCTCCCTCTTCCCCTTTTTCTCGACTCGGCGGAACATCGCCCCTAGTTCTGACGCGCTTTTTCGAGAGATACTCGCCTGATCGCATCCTTATCGAGCGTTTTCTGATGAATGATGGAATGGAGACCTTTTAGCCACTCCCTCCTAAGCTATCAGGAAGGGAACCATAGAAGGTCCAGTTCAGACCGGGCGGTATTAGTCTCTCTCATTC
>Ga0179593_1316561_pt1 | contig 24399 bp, 23 predicted proteins | sample CZODoug2_1_08_16_FD_185931 | JGI IMG/M metagenome (GOLD analysis project Ga0179593, IMG submission 185931) | Vadose zone soil fungal communities from Angelo Coast Range Reserve, California, USA - CZODoug2_1_08_16fungal (PacBio error correction) | ecosystem: Environmental > Terrestrial > Soil >... | reverse complement strand
CTGATCGGTTGGGTATTGCAGGTTTAATCTCAGGCCCGTCCGCGCTCGCGTTCAACTTTCAACAGGCGGGCTTTGCGTGTCCGTCTCCTTCAGCGGTTTGTCTTTCTTTCGTCCACAGCCGGTGTTTCCCCCTCCTCCCCCGTTACCAGTGTTTTTTCGTATCCACCTTGGTCCCATACCTCTTCTTCGGTCCTCATGTAAGAGCCTGTGTTGCCGGAACCTTAGACTAGTACAATAGTTGGCGGGGAGACTTTCTGCAGATAATTGCTCCCCCCCTCGTTTTTGCGCTGCGTGGTTTGAATGTTCGTAAAACCGCGCAAAATGTCCAGCTGCCGTTCTTTTCCTGGTAAACCCCCTCCTACTTTTTCCGGGGAGGGGGCTGTGGCACCGATCGGTCTCAGTTTTTTGGAGATGATGCAGGGGTTTTTCCGAATTCGTGCGGTCAGGGGCCTCCCTCCCCCCCACCTACTCACGCCCGTGCCATCGGTTAATCATTCGTGCCCACTAAGGTTGCACTGCCATTTTTTTTCTTTTAGGGCTTTGTCTTTTCTCTATTGGTTTGGGTGTGCATACAGGGTGAGAAGGTTTTTTCTCATCCTTGTCAGCGGATCGGAAGCCGACTGAAGTTCTTTTCCAGTACCTCCTAGTCCTTTTTCCCTTATCCGAAGGACCTCGTGCCGTCGCAAAATAGTGATTCCAGGCCACGGCGCTTTTCGCTTTGTGGGTGCCCAGTATCTACCCATGTCCTCTTTTCCAGTACCTCACCCTTTTCGGCCCCTAATTGGTCGAGGAGTACTTCTGGGGTCTGCGGATTCCCCTCTCTTTCCTGACCTCCCTTGTGTCGGCTAAGTTTATTAGCCAACGAGCCGGATCTTACACTACCTTGATTTTTTCGTTCAGGGAATTAGATCGCGGGAGTTTTCTCCCTTCGGGCTTGCACTTCGCTTGGGTTAGTGCAGTGGGCCCCAGTCCAAACTCTCAAGGTTCGGGCTGTTCGCTTATTTTCCTTTCCTCTGTGCAACGTCACGCATCCCGGGTCAGGTCTTTTTTTTTTTTTTTTGCTCCCGACCCGAGACGGCAGACTAAAGACCGAGGGGCTTCGTAGGTTTTCACTCCCTTTCCTGTGTCATTCCGTACTGGCTTCCAACGCAATTTTTGGATGCCGGTCCCTTTTTTTCGATTCTCCTCCCCCCAGTGTATACTGATTTCCCCTGTCCGGCTCCCCGAAAAGGGGGAGGAATTCTGTGCCATGGTCGATTTTCTCCTCCTTCCTGTCGACTCGGCACCAAAAGGGGTTTTCCTCTTCCTACGCCATTCGCCGAACTGTGTTTCTCGTTAGGGCTAACGCGGCCCAAGTGAGCTTTTGGATTGTCCTTGCCACTGCAGCTTTTGTTTCTGGCTACTCGCCTTGGTGTTTAACTCCTTCTCCCCTCTGCCCCTATGTTCTTCACATAGCGGGCGGGTGGTCCCCGTTATCCCCCCTCACGATGCTTACTGTTTCTCTTTCAGGCCTCCTGTCTCCCATCGCCTCGTGACCTGGTCTCACCTCAAAAGATGAAAAGAGATGGTTCACTATTGCCCTCTTTACTAGACTGATCTTTGGGTATTCTTGATAGCTCCTCCCCTTTCTAATTTTCCCAGTAGATGTCTGATGGTCCCTCCTTGCCACATTGAGATGGTAGCCGCCTTTCCCGCTGAGGTGCGTTCAAACACTTTCGTTCCCCCCGGGTTTTTTTTCAGCACTTAATCCGTCTTTTGCCTTTTCTCGGCAGCTGATATGACGGAAGAGGAGGTAATCCTTCCTAGGCCCCTAAGTATTACATGGTTTCGATCGGAATCTTTATATTTATAATAATGTTTTTTTGCCTCTCTTATCCTTTTGCGCGTACATTCTGTTTCTACGTAGTGCTTTTAGGTCTTTCATTAAGGCTTATCCCTCGACTGCTCCTCCTCAAGGCGGTCCAGCATTCCCCCCAGAAGACGTTTTCTGTTTCGTTTTCCTGGTCACTCTCGTGTCCTCCATTTTGTAGCACCTCTCACCGTCCTAATTAACACATTCTATGAATGCTTTTTCTTTGTCGAGCGATTTCTCCCCGGTCGCCTCTGCGACCCCAAGAAGTATTGTTTCCCGCTTCTTCCTTGACCCAGCAGGCCTTTTCCATGTCATTTCTGTTCTCCTTTCTTCCCCTTCGCTGCTCGCCGTTTCCTGACGAATAATCATCTCCAGTTTTCTTCCGTAATACCCCCCCGCCGTCTGTCTAATTCAAGCGCTGTCGCGCCCACCGTTGCTCGCGGATCCCCCCGGTCGCCCCGCACCTTTGCGATTGATCATTTGGGAAAGTGCGGTCAGCTCTTTTCCTCCCTTTGCTTCCCGCCGACAGCGTCGGATCATGTAAGCTGCGGCCACCCAGTTTCCTCGTCTTTTCTTTTGTTCTTCCGGCCACCTCTCGACAGCTTTATGACCTCGGCCCATGTCGGCTGACGTTCCCTATATACGCAAAACGTTCCCCCCTAACTCTTAGCCGGCCGTGTCCCCCCCTTCTTTTTCTGCCGGTGGCACGGATGCCCTTAAACCCCTCTTTACCACTTTTCGACAGCCCTCCTTTCTGTCTTCTGCGCTTTCCTCAGGTGCTGTCCCTGACACCCCCATACTTACAGCTTCTCCCTTATCAACCGATCAGTTCGCGGAGTTGAGCACCGACCAGGCTTTGGTGCTCTTTCCCTTCCCTGCGTCCCCTCGACTTGCAGCCTTCTTCGGAGCACTTTCCATGAACCAGGCTCTCGCGGGTCAGATTGTGCCAAGCCATATTGATTTTTTTTTTTTCTGCGATAACCTTCGCCTGCAGTTCCATGGCCTGCCCCCCGGAGAGGAGTCATCCCTGCTCCGGGTACCTCGGACTTTAGATCTCGGTATCCGCCACTTTTTTTCTGCATGACCACGTTTTGTCCTCCCATTCCACCCCCCCTCTGCAGTAGCGGAAACTGTGGATAGTGCGGAGGAATGCAGAGCTTGTCGGCCCTTCCTTTACTTCATTCCAGGTTCGACCCCACAGTACTGCTCTTCCTTTTTTCCCTGCTTCCCCCCCTTTCCTGCCCGACTTCCCAATGGTACCCAACAAGGCTAGTTCACCCAGTCCCCCTCCTCTCGGCGTTAGGCTTTTTCCCAACATGTCCGTTTTTTTCTTCGGACACTCCTCCCCTGAGTGAGCTGGTGGGTCTGCTTCCTGACAGAAAAGGGATACGAAGCCTAATTTAACCCCCCTTCCTCCGTTCCTCTGGAGCCCCCTGTTCCCAACCAGTCCATCCTTCAACGCATTATTTTTGGTTCCTCCCCCCCAAACGGCCGTCTTCTAAATATAGACAATTGGGCCAGGTATTGATAGGAGTCCCACATTTTTCATCCTCCCCCTTATTTTTCTGCCATCATCAGTGACGCGTTAGTGACAGTTCTTCCCCTCTGATAATGTCCGTCTCCTTGTTTTCGGGAGGACCCTCTCTGTCTAGTATTTCACATTTTTTTTTTTTTTCTGTTTGAACGGCCTGCACAAAGAGGGAGAGGGATATTTTGCACAGTTTTTCTGTTTGTCTAGATCCCGATCACTAAACCTCCCTGGCCTTGTTCTTTCCTTGCCGCCCCTCTTTCGCGTCGGTAAGGGGTATTGGTGAGATTTGCTCCTTCAGTGTGGCGCTGACCCGGACCTTCTTCCAACGAAATAATTCCGCTTTTGACATCCCACCCCCAACTTGCCCGCATTGCGTTTTCGGGTAAGTCGCACAAAATCCTCTCCGTCCCGCTCTTGTTCTGTTAGGCGGGGTGTGGTCTGCAAAGGCCTGGGAGAGTCGGCACGCTCCGGCTGACCTCTGTTTTCCCCTCCGTTGTTAACGCCGCTCGCCTTCTGCCCTTGCCTCGCGCATGTCTCAATTAAAAAACCTTTAGTACTTTTTCCTCCCTCTACGCGGAGGTCCGGGCGACCTCCAGCCCCCAACTGTGCAGACACACCCCCTGGCGTCATCTGCTTCCCGGACTCTCCAGGGGCGTATCTGGGAAATTGAGAGGATGTTCGTGTCTCGCTCCTTCTCTCCCCTTTATCTCCTCCGTGGGCCAGGAAGGCCTACTCTCTCTTTTTCACTCCTATTCTTGTTGTTCTCTCTCTGTCCTTTGCCAGGTGGACCTTCATGGCCCCGCCTTGGCTCCTCTTCCTTTCGCGGCCTGGAAAAAGAAAGAAGGCTAAGTGGCTAGGGCAACCTTCAGATCGCCGCTGTTTCCTTTTTCTGCTGGGACGCCTCGAAATTTTTTAGTGCATGCTAAATGCGTGATTTTTGTTCTTTTTCTTTCTCTACGCCGAGGATCAGGTTCCACTTCTACAGAGACGGTGGAGCTTCAATGTGGTCGTGTCTTACCACCCGCTATTCAGGTAGAAGTGGGCGGCAAGTCCTCATCCAAGCTTCTTCCCCTTCCCTCCTTCCGAGGAGCGTTCCAGACTTGTCCTAAACCCGACGATGCCCTTTTCCACCAGCCCCCGGCCGGTGCCCCCCCCCCTTTTTTCCACCTTTTAGGTTTGAAACCACGCGGAGTTGCTTTTATCCTCTTCTCGTGTTCGGGGCTGACGTTTCCTTCACGGGCAGACGCCTTTTCTTTTTTCTTTGCGATACCCTTCGCGCCCTTACCTCCTTGGAATTTTGCCTAGTGAGGGATTACGTCGAGACTTCCGTTGTTTTTTTCTTTATTTCCTTTTTCTTTTCTCGAACCCTTACGGTATGCACCTCTGCACTCTTTCTTGTTTTCTTTCCGTTACACGTTGCACCCGTGACTCGGTACAATGATTCCCCAGGACTGATGTCAAGCTGCCTTTTCTTCCCTGCCCCCGTTGTGAGCCGGGATTCTTCTTCTCACCCGATGCATTATGGCCCAGACTTCCTTTTTTTTCGGCCGCTCGTACTACCCAGGTCCTCTCTCTCCTCCGGAGGTTTTTCAGGGGAACAAAAATGAAGTTTTCGTAGGTTTTCCGCTTTTTCCTCAGTCCTTTTTCTTATTTTGGTTTCACTTGCGGCGTTTGTCCGGACCGTTCGTAGTTGCCCACCACGTCTTTCCCCTCTTTGTCCAGAGCTCTTTGCCCTGGGTTTTTTCACGGCAACGCGGACCGCGAGTTGAGTCCCGATACTTTTTTTTTTTTTGCATTTCCATGTTCTTGCATAGGGTTGCAGCTGGAATTTCCCGGCTTCCTGCCTCTCCCTCAACTTTGGTCTCGCACAGGTTAAAGAATTGCGGAAGAAGTGTTCTCCTCTTCCCTTTTTTCCTCCTCCCTCCTGATCCACGGGCTACTTCGCTGTTGCGTTATGTGGTTTTCCTTCTTCATCGCAATTTCTCTGGCTTCCTGACCCAAGCTATCGGCCTGGTCCCTGCATTGGGTTTAGGCATCCTCGCTGAAGGAAATTCTCTTGAGGCTATTGGGTTCTTAGAACGCGGCTCGGATCTGTCTGCCTTTATGGCGGCTTGCCCTCTGTCGCGATCGCCCCTGGTTCCTTTCCCTTCTCCGACGCCGAAAGTCGATGGGAAGCAGGGCGTTCCCCCATCCAGTCACCCCTCTCTTGTCGGTCCTGTAACGTGGTGTCTTTCCCTTCACTTGGGTTAACCTTTGTACGGCTCTCTCTCAAGTAGGCGTGTCGCCGTGGTGTTTAATAAAGGAGAAGAGCCAGATTATTCCCGCTTTTTGTCGTGCCCATGCCGTGTAACGACATTTCAGGGGTCTAATTTCCCTTGGTTCCCACTCTGGTTGGTCCCTGTCTTTAACCGGCCAGACAACCGTTTGTTTCTCCTTCTGTCCTTGACTTCTTCCGCCTTTGGGCGCCTGCTGGTGCAGCTGTGATTTGAAGCCTTCTTTTTTTTTTTCTTTACCACCACCTTTTCCCCCCTCCTGCCTTTACAGGCTCCTCCTCTTGGTTTTTCCCTTGTTTGCGTCTGTGGCGGAAGGAAATGTGCTTTTGTCCTTCCTCGTTTTCATTCTTCCGCTCCGCTCTGGGGTTTGTTTGTTTTTTTTTTGGGGTTTTTGTGGTTTTTTTTTGTGGTTTGGATTGCTGGTCGCCTCTCATCTTTCCGAACTTTTTTCTCTCGGTGAAAGGTCTCACCCACTTCACGAGCTGAAGTTTCCTCCCTCGCTGCGAGCTTTTTTTTTCGGACCCCCCCTTTTCTCCTCCTCGACCGCCCCTTGAATGAGGGGATTTTCCACTACGCCCTATTCTCCAAGGCCTCACTCGTTTTATTCTGCGCGCTCCTACTCTCTCCGAATGTGACCTCTCTTTTGTTTCCTCTTCACAGGGTAGATCGGTTTGAGTAACACCTGTTCAGATTCGTCCGTCCTACACCGGCCGGTCAAACGCGTACTTTGTGAAGCAAGTATCATTTTTCTTAGCTCGGGCTCTTTCGTTTTCCCTCCGTTTCCCTCTCCTCGGCTACAGTCTACAAAAATTTTCGCCTCCTTGACTTCTTTTCTCTGTTGTTGTGCTTTCTGCTCCTCGCTCCCCCGTTTGTAAGCCGCAGGTAGAGCGGACCCCTCTTTGTAATGGCCCGACCCTCTCTGCCCTTTCACTACCACAGGCCCTGCCGGGCTTACACCAGACCGCGTTGTCCTTTTACGCGTCCACCTTTCAGGTGTGGACTGCTGTGGTGACGACAAAGACAGTGGCCAAACCACTTATCAGTGAGAGCCCTTTTTTTTCTAGCGCTTACGGCCCAAGCCCCCGACCCCAAACCGGTGATTTCCTTTACCGCCTTCCGTTTTTCTCTGTTTAGTTGGCCATTCCGCCGTGAGCTGCATAGTCATAGGAATTTTCCCTCACGTTCCTTTTTTCTCCGTCACCGCCCCCTCCTCGAGTTACGTGCGGTCCCTCTGTCTTTAGGCGTGCCAGCCGATCGCGACATAACTTGCGACTCACACGAGAAGAATTTTCCCAATGCTCCTTTTCCCCCAGTTTGCGTTCAACCTAGGACGGAGCTGTAGTAGTTCAAGCGAGCAACGTGGTTTCCTATTCAGCCAGCTTTTCGGCCAATCCCTCCCCCTGTTTCCCCAGCAAGAAGTCGTCCCCCTGGCTCCAGAAGTACCAATAATTCGAAAACCGTGGTCTTTCCTTCTTTCTCTGGGGACCACCATTGATGCGGGCACGGATGACCAATTTTTTTACCCACCGCCCTTTCCCGACCAAGTCTTTCTTTATTCGTTCTGAGACGACGGTCTACTTGACACCAGTCTACATCCCCCTCCCTGAAGTAAGCTGCGCTCTCTTCCCCCAATCCGCCCCCCACTTTTTTTCCACCTTGAGTCTCTTGTCGTGCGTCCTCCTGCGCCCCCTTCGTTTGTGTGAAATGATGAGGGAGACTTCCTTCCCCCAACCCTTTCTACTCTGCGGGTTTCCACCCATAACCTGTAGTCGTTTCCCCTTTGCTGCTCTCCCCCCCCCAGTCTACCGTCCGCTGCCAGGGCGGAGCGAGGGCCGGAAGAAAACTCCCCTGTACTCTCGGTACGACGAGATTTTGGTTACTCCTTTTTTTTGCGATGACCCCTTTTTCCTCAACCCCCGGCACACGAAAAAGAGGACCCCTTTGGCTTTTTATCCTCTTTCGCGACAACGGCGAGAGGCCGCCCCCGGCTGGCCCCTTGGTCTCTTGAATTGATCAATATTTTCGCTCTTTCGCCTTTTTTTAACGATTGAAACAAGAGGATTTGTCTTCTCCCCTTTTTTCCTCTTGCCCACACCCGCTTTTCCCCCTCCCAGTTTCTGTCACCTTCCAGTTTACGCCCCCCCCCCCTTCTTCCTCTCGCTCGAGGAAAAAGATGTGAGGACGTTTATGATCCCCCTGACCCTCTTTCGGGCTCCCCTGAAGCAACTTGACCCACTTGCTCATCTCCTTCCCTTTCCTTTCGAGTTCCTCCCCAGCCCAGTCTCCACCGAAAACCCCATGTTTAGGGGTGGTGGTGAATGAACAAGGACCCGGATGATGGCTCCCCATAAGAAAATGTTCCCCGATCCCTTGCACCAGTTCGGTTTGACCCTTCAGCGCACGCTTTCTTGTCTCTCCTCAGTGCTCTCCCGTTCTCTGATCACCCACGCGTTTGACGAGTCCTCTGAAGGATAATTGAGAGTTTGTCAGTTGTTGCGATCATATGGCACTAGTGGATTTGTTGCTCGGACTTCCCGCACAGATGTTCTGTCTAGCGGGCCCGGGGTGACAGTCACCCATAACCCACACGTCTCGGGTCTTCCTCCCCTGCGCCGGTTCCCCTTCTTGGAAGACTGTTGGATCCTCCCTGACAAGGAGAGACCAGGCAAACCCCCTTTTTCCCAGCAGTCTCTCTTTGCTCCTTTTAACCTCCCCCCTACGGGCCGCCTGTCGTGTTGGGCCCGAGTAAGTGGAATATTCTCTTCTTTTCTGCGTTGGTAAGGGGGGTTCCCTCCTTTCTCATCTGGGTCCTCTCTCAGTCCAGCAGCTGATTCGACATCTTTCAAAGACTAATCAGACTTGAAAGACCGCTCTCATGTGGTTCTCCCCTGGCCTTTTTTTTCTCTTCCCCAAGAGCGTACGTTTCCGATTCCGGTTTCTTCTTTGGTTTTTCCCACTTCCCTTTTTCACTTAGACCTCCCTACCGTTCGAGTGTAAATTGGAAGACAAGAGGACGGAGCGAAGGGAGAGTCTCCTGCTTTTTTGTCCTCCCCGGAGAGAAGGCTGTCAGTTGTTGCGTCGTGTCTTCTTCCTTCTTGTCTCGCCTCCCTTTGGAATGAAGGCCCTTTCAAGTCCTTTCCTTCTCTTTATAATAATAATTTTGAGAGATGTGTACAGGTATGTTTTCTTCATTCCCCCCTCCTTTTTCTAAGGCGTCCTCTATGAAGACGACTAGACAGCCTCGGCTCCTAGTGAACTCCCCTTTCCCTCCTGGACTTTTTCCTTTTGCAAGTTAGAACTACGATTTTTTCTTGGTGTGTTCTCCTTTGTTGGCCTTCCTCAAGTTATCGGGGTCGAGGATAAGTAGGGACATACGATTTCCTTTTTCCCCTCTCCACATTGTAGTTTGTGACACCCTTTAGACTGTTTTCCCGGTGCTCAGAGAGCTCTTCTTCATCAGCTTCTTCTTTGAGCGGAGTCCCCTCCTTGGTGAGTTCACAGAGATGCCCATTTGTAGTCTAGTATTTCTCCCCCTTTCCACAATGCGTCTTTCAGTTTTCCCCGCCAACTCATTCCTGAGGGTATTTTTGTCGTTTTTAACTGCGCGGATCTTCGTTGTAAAATTTCGAAAGGAGGTCCTCTCTTCTCCTCTTCCCCCCACGTAACGTCCAATACCACCTTTTCTTAGTTTTTTCGTTTTCCATTCCCCGACGACCGGGGTTGGAGGGGTTCGGATCTCTTACCCCCCCCGGCCGGGGTGCCAGATCGCCCCCCCCCTCTCCCCGTCGGTCTGTCCGGGCACACCCCTATCCTCGCCCTCGGTATTTGTAGACAGCTGCTGGCCGGCGGAGACTCGTTCCCCCTTCTTTTTTCTTTGCTCCGATTTTCGTCACTGATTGCATCTTCGCAGAAATTGTTGGCCCCTCTCCCACTTTTTTCGTACACCGCTAATGGTCTAGACTGGAGCTAGGTTTTTAGGGGAAAAACCCCCTTACGACTTTTTTTCTCCCTGTTGATTTTGGGAACCGCTTTGGTAGTCCGGCGCTGGGGGTTTTCACTCGTGGTCTCCCGGGACCTTCGTCCTGGGAGCAGACTAATCAGTCAGTGATAGTTTCATTCCCCCTCCGCTCCGGTCCCATGGGGTTGGCTTTTCCACGCTTTTGTCACCGCGTGGATTGATGGTTTCCGCCGTTTCCCCTTTTGGGGGTTGCATTCCCCTGAGAAGCCCGTAGGGGCTGTTCAGGTGCTTGGGACCTCAGGAGTAGGAGCGCGCGAAATTAATTTTTGAGCGACTAGTCTTTTGCCCGTTTTCGATTTTCCGTTGGTTCGCCCACTCTAGACCCTTTTCCCAGACGGCCGCTGGGTGTTGGGTCTTCCCCGCCCGTTTCTCCACGTTCTCAACGGGCTTTACGTGCGCGCTCTCGGCGTACTCTTCTTCTTTTTTGCCTTGATTCCCTTTTGATTCTTAAGTTGAGTTGCGGCTATGGTTACTTCGTCCGCTCTCCTTTAGAGCAAAGAAAGAACCCCCCCCCCCCCCCCCCCCCCCCCCCAACCAAAAACACCCCCTTGATGATTTTGCTTGCCCTTCCCTCCCTATAGCACTTTTTTTCTTACTTGCCGTCCTCCTTCGTCCACGGAGATGGCATGTGACCGGCTCCCCCACCTCCTTTTCGTTCTCAGGTTTTGTTTTTTGACCTTTTTCTCGGCCTTTTTTTAGGCGTACCCCCAGTTAGAAGTTTTTTGTCCCCCCTTCCCCTCCCCCTGTTCCTCCCGCGCATCCAGAATCCTTTGGGCTTGTAAATTTTTTTTTTCATCTACTAGGGGTATCCTGTGACCAGTGCCTTTCACCTCCCTTTGCCTGAAGGCTACTATGTTTACGCCACCGTTTCGCCTTCTTTGGAATAGTCGACCCATGGTGGTCTCTGGAACAATTCTATTTGGCCCCCCCTCCTCCCTTATGGCGAATAGACAACTTTGTTTTTCTTAACGAGGCTCCTCCTTTTCGGCGTTTGCTCCGGCAATTGCTCGTTTGTCCTTTCCCTGGCACGGAATTTTTTTGTGTGGCGCCGTACATCATCGCTTTTTCCTCGACCCCTTCGGGGCCCGCCTGTTAAGAAAGGTTTTTTTTGTATACTTCTACCCCCCTCCTCTATATGAAGTTTAACGATGCTTTTCATTCTGCGAGGCTTTACGGTCCGTCCCGTTTGTCGCCCCCTGCATCCCAGAGAAGGATGCTGTTCAAGACCATCGGGATCAAGTGATCACTTGGTTTTTCCCCTCCCTTGCCTTTCAAGCGCTCCACCTCCCCCTCGCTGATTAATGGGTTCCTCTGTTCCCCTGTCGCTTGTTAGGCCCGCGTCCCCCCTTTCCCCCGTCAGGCGGGTTGCCTCTCCAAACGGAGGTCCACGACGGTTTGTGCATCCTTCACCGTTCAGGTGAGCATTCCTCTCTGCATTCTTTTTAAGAGCGGAAGCACTCAGACCCTTCCTTCCAATGGTACTCTAGGAACTCTCTTTCCCTTTCGTTGTTTTTTTTTATGATATCCGATGAGTGCACCCTTTGTCTACTCCTCCTCGTTCTCGGCGGACTTACATCTGCCCCCGTGTTTTTTGTTTGCCCCCCTTTCCGGCCGCCTCAAACCCCCCCGGAAGGGAGGTGCGGGCTCCCCACCATTTCCCCCCTTCTTTTGCCTGGGTTTTGTACGCTTTCCCCCTTTTTGACCCTCTTTTTGACCGTTGCCTTTGAAACAGCGACCCTTTTTTCGCATGAAACACATTTTCTGTAGGCCTTTCTTTCTTAGTCTACGCAGGCTTCCCCCACAAGGAGTGATCCGGTTTCCTCCCGCTTTTTCTCTTCACACTTTGTGCCGTCGCTTCCGGTGAGGGAGACAGGTAATACTTCCGTCGCCGTCCTGTTTTTGCATCCGTGCGGCCACTCAGTCTTTCAGAATCCCCCGAGTTACAGTGCGGGCACGCTTTTTTCTTTTTCCCACAGCGCTGTCCCCCCTCTCTCCTCCCTTTTTCAACCAGCCTCCAGTGAAGTGGAACAGTTAACGCGCCTTTGCCTCCGGGAGGCAAGACTCCAGCGTCCTTCCGATTTTCCTTCGCAGCTGAACCCGTTTTTCTGACTAATGAGGTGGGAACACCTTCCCGTTTGTGGCCCCAGCACGGAATTCTTCCCTTGGCGGTCCTGAAGTACATACAAGTGCGAACAAAGTTGGGCTTTCTCATTTGGATACGGAGGACCAACCTTGGTCGTTTCTCCTTTTGGCTCCCCCACCCGGTCTCTAAAGAAATGCGCAACAAAAGCTTCTTCTAGTATTTTTCTAGGGGACAGCGGGTCCCCACCCCGTTCCAGTCCTTTTTTCACCGCTCCCTCCCTTTCAAATCGATCAGTTCCGGCAAAAACTGCAGGCCTAACTTTTCTTTTTTTTTTCTTTTCAAGTGAACGAAAAGAGAGTGTTCGGTATGAGTTTCCTACCCTCCCCCGGCTTGGAGATCTGCATCTGTTTTCTCGTTTTTTCCCAGTTAAGTTTTAGTCGCTTTTGAGACTCCCCCCCCAATCCTCACATTCGGCCAGTGCCCCCCTTCCGTTCCTCGTCAGCCCGACTGCACTCCTCTTTTCTACGAGTAGATTGCCTTACGCCTTTTCTTCCATTGGCGCTTCCACTGGGGTTTTCACCCACCCCCCACCCCACCCCCCCCCACCCCCCCCCCCCCCCACACCACCAGCGCCCCCTCCCCACATTCCGTCGGGAAAAGTGGTAACTTTGATTCCTTCTACCCCCAGACTGTTCCGGCCCTGGCCGGCTTCGCGGTACTAGAGTCCCAAACACACCCTTCACTTCTTTCTATTCCTTACTCCTGACACATCTCATCCCCTTCTTCTCTTCATTGCCCACCCCGTGCTCTTCTCCCCCCCCTCCCCCCCCCCCCCGCGGGCCCTTTTGCGTTTGCCCCCCTTTCTTTCCCGATCACGCTGAGGACACTTGGCACCTGCTGTTTTTTTTGGCTTACCCCTCGGACGACATCCGTCAAGTGAAACCCCCGTCCTTCCTTCGCCCCTGTGAGAAAGATCGGTCCCCAACCTCCCCTTCCCTCCCACGTTCAAAACCTTTTCATGCCAACTTTCGGCGTCCGCTCAATCTAGACCCCTTTGTTCTCCTTGTGGAATTCCCTCTGAAACTACCCTTCTGGCTCCCTCTTTTGCCCTGTGGAATCTCTCGTGATTACGGCTCACACTAGGGGCCTCTTCCATCCTGGTGCTTTCCCCCCCCTCGGAACCCTCGAGATGGACATCGTGTTTTTTCTTTTTCCGGTCTGCCTTTTCCGACCGCCAATTTTGTGAGTTTTTTTGAGAGGTGTCCCCCCCCCCCCTTTCTTTGTTGTATCTGACCCGACCCCTTTCAAAAACCCGTCTCCCGGTACGGCGAGACCAGCACTTAGTTCCCCCTTTACGGACGAGGACTGTTTTCGACCCGGGTCCGTGACGTTCCTCCAAAGGCTAAAGGACTCTCCTTGATCCCTCCCTCACCCGTGGAAGAATGAGGTGGAAGTTCCTTTTCCACATTTTTGTTTCAGATTTCTTCCCAAGTGGATTCTTTTGTTTTAATTTTTCGAGGTCATAAAGGAAGGGGAAGAGTCCTCTCTCTACGATGCCTCCCTATGTTCCCTGGATTCTAGAATTCCTTCCTGGAAGAGCGAATTTTTTCGCCTAAGGAAAATGTGATAGTACAAAGGGAGTAACTTTCCCCTACCTGATCAGGTTAGGGTTCCCTTCACCCAAGCCCCTGGTCTGCCGCCCCCCCCCATCCCTTTCTGATTCAATTCCTAACCCCGTACTTCTGTACGGGACGGTGATCCAGTCCATTCTCCTCGGAATGTTTAGGTTAACCCCGTCCCTCGTCTTCAGCCCTCTGGTCCCTTCCCTGACCTCTGGCCAAAGCCATCCCCCCTCCCCTTTTTTTTTTTTCCTTCATTCTCTTTCCCTTCTTTTCCTCAGCTCGTCTCGATTGACGACCCTCACTCCCTTCAAGACTAGGCTCCTGAGCCTTCCTCTCGCATTTTCTTTAGTACGGGAAGTCTGGACATGGTTTTCAGCCCCCCCTCCCTTTCTGTGCTGCTCTTTTCCTTTCTTCGCCTTGACCTTATCAGGTCCGGGCACCACTTTCTGAGGGTGGATCACATGTTTGTCTTTTTTGAACACCATTCTCTTTTTCCTTGTACTGCAGTAAAGGGCCATATCTATTCCCCATCCACTCAAGCTCTTCAGCGAGGGGCCCTTTGAATGTCCTGTTCCGGATCCTCCCCCTCATGAACCCCCCCCGGCCTAAGCACTGAAGTTTTCTTCTTTTTCTCCCCCATTTACTCCGACACCCCTAATTAGGCCCTCTTTCTTTGAGTTAGGGAATTTTTTCGAGGATTCTTCTTTTCCTTTTGTACCCAAGCGACATGTTGCTCTCCCCTGGATCCGTCTCATTCCCTCGTCCAGTACCCTTTTTTATCTTCTTTGCGTCTCAGACTCCCGATTGAGTTTTTTTGGAGGGCAGTCTCTCTCTCCCCCCCTCCTGTTTGAAACGCGAATCTACCGTTTAGGCCGGGAAGAAGTTGACCCTACCCACCCCTGCGTCCTTCTAGGGCCTCAGCAGCCGTTTCCGGGATAGGACTATTAGTAAACCAGTTGTCAGCCTGTCTCACCTAGTAACCTTCCGTATTTCGCCTCATCTGTTTCCTGCTTAGCACTTTCCCTTCAGCGCCATTTTCTTAGATGATCTTAGAATTTTTGTGGGCATTTGGAACCCCCCCGAATTGAATTTTCGTTGTTCTTTTGGGAACCTCTTGGTCCTCCCATTTTTTCAGGGGTCTTTCCTCTGTCATGGGTCTGGAAGTTCAGGGGATCATTTCCCCACTCCGTCCTGACACTGGGGTACCTGCGCTTTCCTCATGTTTCCCGCTCTCCGCGGGCTTTGGCGGTTGGCCGAGCACTTTTGGGGGTGCCTTCACATCGAAGGTTCCCACGTTTTTTGCAAGCTTTTTAAGAAGTTCGGTAGGTAGGAATCGACGACGACAGAAGGTTTGGGATCTCCCCTTCCCGAATCCTGTGTCCGCGGCAGAAGCGGTAGCCCTCCCCCTCGTGTATTAACCTGAGTGGGGAGTGTCTCTTTGGGTTCCCCTCCGTTGCCCTTTTACTCAAAGTCCCAGAGCTTTTTCCCGCGTAACGTTTAGCCGCTTTGTGAGAGGATTGCCCTTTGCTGCTTTGGCTCTGCTTATAATGGTTATAGCCCCCCTTTTTTCCTTTCTCCTTTCCCGACCATTCTGGACCCCTGCTTCCTGTCCTTTGGGCAGGCGTAACCGCAGCCTTCCCTTCGGCTGTTGAGTGAAGGTTAACCCCCCCCCTTTCTTTTCGGCTGTCTTGGTGTGTCAAATCCTGCTACGGTCTTCATTCAAAGGAGTTTGTTTTTCCTTGTGTGCATGCGACCGTCGCACTCTGCAGATCATCAAGGGTGCAGTCGGTCCCTGTCGGGTTCAGGAATTGTCTGGGTAATGTAGAAAAGGTACCAGCCACGCACTTTTGTTTTCCTGCAGGACGTTCTCCTCAAGTTTGTTACTGAAGGATTCCGGGGGAAGCATTACGCTTTAAAACTCTTTCTCTTGGGCAGCAATCCTTCATGTCTACGTTCCCCAACACGGTGGGGAACTCTCTCCTCTCCAGGGCTCGAACCTGCTGTTGACCCTTCTGAACCGTTTGGCAGGCACTGGCCACCCTTTCCACTTGGATGGCCGCCTTTACTTTCTCCCATCGCGGGTGAGACGTTACGATACTTTTTCCTACAGTTTTGGTTCTTATGGCTACCCTAGTTCCGCAGATGCCTTCATTAGAGTCGAATCTCGCGTCGTAAAGGCGAACTAACGTAACCGGCTACAGGCCCTTGCGTTATTCGGGGCTCCTTATCAAATGGGTCTTCGTTTCTTCCATAAGCCCTTCAACTGCCCCCAGATGATCTTTTTTCGCTTCAAAATTTGCGGAACGCGTAAACTTCCTCTTTCTGGACGCTAAACCTTCTCAGAACTCCCCCCGAGCGATGGTTTTACTCCAGGATTCACGGCATGCTGTTCAGTCTCTGTCAGATAGGATCTGCTTAGGAAGTTCTTTCCGCTAATTCTCAACTATTTCCTTGACAACTGCCTAGGTGAATATAGATTTCTTTCCATAATCCAAGTTGGTTTTTTCTATCTCTATCTGACCGCGTATGCCTCGGGGGAAGCTACTTCAAAGGCCCCTCTCGAGTCTAACTAAAAAGCTTTATTCCTTGCCCTTCCCCCTCAGTCCTTTTTTTGCAATAAGGGGTTATGCTCAACCTCTAGGGTTTTGGCCTGCCCTCCCATGCGTCCAGTGCGTGTAAAACCATCCGCTGCCGTCAGTGCGGTGGCCTCATTTATTGACTGCCGACCCCCCCCCTCCGTTGATCCTGTGGCCCCGCTTCTCCTTACCACAGCAGGCATTCCCTCTGTTCTTTTAGGTGAGAATTTCCTCCCCCCCCTTCTCTTTTCTCGTCCCTGAATGCGGAACCATCGTTCACAATTGCCAGTACAGACAAACCCTGACCGTGCCATGCTGTTTCGAGGAGTTTTTTGAAAACAAAAACGTCTCCCCCTCCTGATAACCTTCACGCCTCCCCATCCCCCAAGCCAGCTTTTTGTGGCCCTTTCCCGGTCACTCGCCTTTTGCACCGGGAGGAAAGCGTAGTTTTTACCCTTCTTTCCCTGCGGGGCCCCTTTTCAGCTTCGTCCCAGACGGGATTTTTCACAGGCCAGCTTGTTGGCACCTCAGGCAGTGGCCCCTGTGTCGGAACCAAGTAACTGTCCCCCCCCTGTGGTCGCCTCTTTCTCATTTCCTGACCCAGCTTTCGTTTTTGTTCCGTTTTCCCGTTTTAATTTTCGATTTTTACTACATTAAAAGCAAAATTCTTGATCGATGCTTTTTCTCCTGGGTTCGTCCTTAACAACAGGAGACCCCGCCACCCTTTCCGAGCAGCCTAGAGATAATAGCCCTTGGGCCCGCCAGGAGTTGGAGTGGTTCAATTCGTTTCCTCGCGCTCGAGGAACCTTATAGGTGCTTATCGCGGCCAGCTTTTCCTGAAGCCACATAAGGTTTCTTGCATTATCCCCTAGTATAGTGTTTTACCACATAGATTGCCCTGTGTTCCTCCTTGATCCGCGCCTTTCCCACCCGCCGGTAATACTGTGTCCGTGTCCAAGAGCTCGGCGTTTCTTCTCCTTTTCCGTAATGGCGTGATCTTCTTCGGGCAGCCCCAAGCGTCGCAACGTTTTCAAAGTGTCACGCGGCGACGTTAACGGATGCTCGGCTTCCTGGGACTATCATTTTTTCCATTGCGAAAAACTTTGAGCGCTTCTGAACACTGCGTCACATCTGAAAACATGTTGTTGCCTCACTTTGGTAACCCACCTTGTCTGGGGCTCAACCAAGAACTGAATAGGAAGTCACCTTCTTTGCTTCCCCCCCCCCCCCCCTGATACGAGCTAGTGAGTGGAAACACGATGTGCTGGGCCGTTATGTAGTTTTTATAACCGTCTCCGTCCTTAGACCCCAGCGTTTACAACCCTCAGAAGAGCATTATAGAGCGTTTCCCACCGCCTCCCGGTCATCCCACACGTGTACCCATTCATTGTTTCCCTGAACCAACCTGTCGGTACTACGCCATTAGTTTCCACCTGGGCGCGTTTGGTTTGAAGTCGGCCGACCCCCCCTCCATCGCCCCCCTTTGCGCCATACTTCCATAAGTGTTACGTTGTCGTGATCCCGGCCAAACCTGAGGACTCTCCTATGTACTGAATACGCTCTTTCCTTTACCCTTCGGTTCGTTGACATCTTTTATTCGTGGGAACGGGGCTTCAATGAAAAGCGTCAGGGGCTAGCTTGGATTCGGGTGGTAGAGTCCCCCTGACTCCACCAAACACTGAGGTTTAGTGTGAATAGAGCCACACATGGCTGTCCGTGGAAGCGAGAAGGGGTTATCTCTATCGTTGATACCGGTTACCATTTTATGTGCCCCTGTCAATAAATATCTAGCCTTATAGAACAGAACCATATTTGAAGATGTAGCTTTTTTCACCAGTTAGTGCCTCGGTCTCCCTTGCTCTCTTGGAGGCTGTTATTTTGTTTCCTCTCTTTGCTACCCAGGACGAGAGAACCCCTCCCCCCCCTCTGCCGCTCTTATGGCCTTACGTTTTCGTAGATACGTTACGGACGCCGCTATTTTGGGGATAGAAAGGACTGTGTCTTTTTTCAAAATCCCTTTTGAGTGTTAATTTATCACGGCGGGGTATCCGGGGGACACGTAACCCCCTCCCCGGGCCCAAACCCGGATTCGCCCTGTCCCGAACCCTTGCAGAGACGGAGTATCTTTCCTGTTTTCTCCAAGGATCCTTAGACCCCAGTCAAGATTAATCCCGGCCGGACCAGAGCCCGTCGTGTGCAGTTAGGCCCCTCCGGGCACTATATCTCTTAATATAATCCCCTTTTTTTTTTTTTTTTTTTCGTCTATTCTTTTTACTTCTTTCGAACCAAGTTTTCGCTATTCCGCGCTAAGACCCCGTCCGCACGGGTCTACCCATACTTCTCCTTGCTGCCCCAGCACTGAGATCTATTGTCTTTACTGTCGGCGGTTCCGTCCAGACTTTTATTGGTGCCGCCTGCGGTGGCAGCTCCGCGTCGTTATCAGTGAGGACCTTCTTTTGGTGGTATCCAACTGTGTTGACCATTATCCTTATCCCTGATGGCGCGCCTCGTTAAAGCAGTTTTTTCCTCATGAGTTTCCGCGTCATGTCAACCCGCTTGTGATCCGCGATGACTAAAAGACAATCCCATCTCTTGATGTCATGTAAAAAGGTAGTATGTCGTCCCCGCAAAAACAACTCGCGGACACCTTTGCTTTAACGTGTCGGTGATCACTGAGGAGGGGAGCTTCCTTGGTTACGACTTTAACACGGAAAGTGAGACGCATAGAACCATTTTCCCTCTGCCCCTAAGAGGTTAATGACGTGCTGTTTCGCCGACCGAAGTGCTTTTTGCCAGGGTGTACATCCCACCCGTCCATGGGTGAAAGATAGCCCCCGATTCCTTTTTTTTTTCCTGTGCAAGCCCCCCTCCCCCCACGATTTCATCTTCGCCTCAGGTGTAATCCCGCATTGTCACGTTTTCTTGCAGGCTCCAGTAAATAGTCTCATTCCGCTTGTGCTTCATTCCCCTTTCCGTATTTTTCCGTCACTTGTCTGGTGTTTGACCCTTCCCTCCCGTCCCCCTCGTCTAGCTGAGCAATTGCGTTGGTTACTTTTGACCCCCTGACTTTGACCGGTTTCGTTGGACTGCCTGAGGGAGGGACCCGCGGGCCCAGTTCCTTGTCTGCTGCAGTGTCACTTGCGGCTTGTTATCCCTTCCCCCCAGTCAGGGGACCATACGCCCATCATTTCAAATCCGGTTCCCTTCAGCCGCTATCTTGCCTCCTCTGGTTTGGCACGAACGGCCTTGGGAGAAGAGTTGTGGGGGGGTGAGCCCTCCCGAATGTTTTTTGTGCATTACCGCTAAATGGGCCCCGTTTCCAGAAAGCAGCCCGTCTACCCTAAATCCCTTTGGAGCGAACTCCCTCCTAGTCCTTGTCCTAGTTCTTTTTGGTTCCGTGCTCAACGGGCTAGGTTCCCCTCTGTGGTATTTGGAGCTGGCTGAACCCCGAATATGCCATTTTGGGCACACTGTTTTCCTCCTGCAGCGCTAGGCATACTGCTTTCCTTTGGTGTTGCGAGAGGCCAGCGAAGGCCCCCTGAAGAGGTTCCCCCTGTGTCTTGTCTTACAGGACTAAGTTTCCTAATCCATGTTGTTTTCTTAGGGTTAACCCGACTTCCTGCGATTCGTTCTTGGTTCCTTTAAATAAGCCCGAAGTTTCCCGTGCTTTTAGGTTCACGTGTCCCGCTCCCAGATCATGGGCCGTTCGTTGTTTTATCGGAAAGATGCGTTGCTACTGCGTTGGAGCCAGTGAGGCGGGTCGCCGGGTTTCGACAGGGTACAAGTCCCCTCTATCACGAAGCCTTTGCTGTCGGTCCTCCGGGAGAGACGTTTGTCGACCAACTGCCCCCTTTGTTCCTTCCGTTTCTACCCCTCTGTTTTCAGACACAGTGGCGACGGCTACAGGGGACTCCCCCCAATTTTTTTTACCCTTTTATTATGGTGAACCTTTTTTCCGCGTTACCGGTGGCGCACCCGGCAAACGGTTTTTCCCGAAATTAGCCGTCCCCCTTCCTAGGGTACCGTTCCACCCCCCGGAGATTTTTTGATTACCTTGAAATGGACTCCACTTCTTTGCGTGATGGCGCCCGGTTAATTTATCGATGATTGTTGTAGACCGACCCCCTTTGCTCCGTTAAGTCTTGGTGGTTTTACGGCGCCCCCTAATGATTGATGAGGCATTATTGCGGCAGTCGGTTTTGAGGCCTCTCTGGTCGGCCCCTTAGCCCTAAAAGAGAAGTCCGTCTTTGTTTCAAGCTTAACTTCTAAATATCAGGTGGGTTCGGGCGTCGACTAGCTGATGGCCTTACTTTCTTTAGCCATTTTTCCTTCCACTTAGTGGGTAGTGTTAGGTCACCGTGCCAGCGAGTTGGGCGCCCCCCTTAGAACGAGTGATGTTTTGAGCCCTCTCACCGGAATGGAAGGTGGGTTCTCTCTTTCTTTTCCGTGGACTCTCCTTTTTTAGAGGACTAAGTCGACAATTTTATATAATCCTCTATTTTACATTGTGTGGTTGAGAGATGTCTCTTGGCGCCTTGTATACGTTGATTGGGCAGTCATAGTCCCCCGGTTTTCCTAGCCTTAAGCGGAACGTCACACTTTCTTCCCTGTCTTTTTCCAGCAGCTGAGTTGCCCTCGGGTGTACGAGCCCCTTTAGCATGGTTTTCAGAGGTCCCCTTTCCCGGCTCGTTTTTTAGGCAAAAATTAATAGCTGAGGCCTTTTCGTCGCGCTAGATTAAGCCGAACAACACTATTTATCCCTTCCCTTTGAACAATCCAGTAGGTTTATCGTTAGGTTTTTGGCCTGGTTTCCGCCTGTCTTAAGAGTCCTTCGCATCGCTTGAACCCCATCTGTTGGAAGGGTTAGCTTTTCAGGACCCCCACTGTTGGACCCTTCGGGCCCCTCTCTGTCGAGGGTCCACTTTTTCGTATCGATACATTCACACCAGAACCCATGCACGAAGGTGATTGAAAGTTCCCACCTCGCCTGTGAAGCAGGGAGGCCGCACAGTCTTAGAGTATAGGTCCTCTGAACCCCCCCCTTTTTTTGGTCTTTTCTCAGCCGTGTTTCACATCGTCCCCTTTTCACGAAGGAAGTCGCCTGGGCTTCCCTCGTCAGGTCCTTCACAACTTTTTTTATACCTCTGAAGCCGGCTTTGAAGTGCCCCCCCCCCAGGGAGTTTTGCTTCCTTTGGAACGGCTTGAACACTTATTCTTACGCAAATGGAAAGGCCAACTCTTGATCGTACTTTTCTGGTTCTGTCAGGCAACACCACTTCCCTCCCCCCTTAACCTTTTCCGTCCTTAGTAGAAGCCCTATTTCAGAGGGTGACCACGTTGACTTCCAATAAAATTACTTGCATGTTCCTTCCGGAGAACAAGCGCTGTTCCTTCTTTTTTGAGGAATACCTCCCACCCCGCGAGGAAGTTTGTTTCCGCCTCAATTCATTTTTTTTTTCATTAGTTTTCGTTACTCCCCCCACCCTCGCCTGACACTCTTCCATATGACCGAGAGGGCTCTCTCACCCTCGGCCAATTACCCCGATTCCTCTCTGATTTGCATGTGGCGTACCTTTCTAGATTTTCCCTCTGCTCGACCACGCCCAGCAACAAGCCTGGTTTAGTTCCCCTTTTAGTCTTTTGGCCCCCGGCTAGAGGCCCTTTCGTTCTTTGCCAGGAATGACTCTTATTTTTCTTTTCTCTACCCAAACTTCGGAGTTAGGACTACTTCCCCCCAAGCTGTACGAACATTTGTCCATGCTCTTTGTTCCTTTTGACCCAAAAGTTGCTCTTCTCACCCCTCCCCCCTCAATCGGGAGTTGTGTGCCAACCACTCCGGAGAGCGCTGCTGGACCCACCGTGTTTTTCTGAGTAGTTGTTTCTTGAACATCCCTTTAAGGACGACAAGACCCTAACTTTTTGAACCCCCCTGCCCCTCTCCGAACGTCCGGAGCCCGAGCTTCACCCCCTTCCCTTCTCCAAGTTAAAGGGGTGGTCCCCTGCCAAACTTTGTGCCCCTTTTTTTTCAGATAGCCAGGGCCTCTGTGAACCCTTCTTCCTCAAAACTTCGCTCAACCGCGCTTCCTGAGACCCCATCTGCATCCCCTTGCCTTGCCTTTCTCTTTACCCCAGGGGAAGACTGCCGTTGCCTCGTGCCACCTTCTTTTTTGTACAAAGATTTTTTTTTACATCTTTGTTTTTTTGGATGCAACTGCTGCACGGCCCTCACACCCCAGGGAGGGCTAGAGCGGGACAACCCCCTTTTTAGGTTTTTTAGAGATCCTTCAACCCAAAACACCGTGGAACCTTCGTTTCTTCCGAAGCGTCATACAGATGTACGTGGCAGCTCTTTGGTTGATCTGATTGGACGTGTTTTCTTTGTCCATTGAAAGCGTCTCCAATTTTTTTTTGAAGATCCTTAGCTTTATCCCGAACGCACCCCCCCGATGGGACTGGGGTCACCCCGGTGTTCGGAGGATACCGGACGTAGAGAGGTTTATGTCGCAGGGGTGTCTCGTCCTTTTAATTTTTCTTAGCTAGAAGACGATCGATTCCGCCTCGGCCGCATATGTGCTCGTTTCCCCCTTCTAGACTTAGAACCTTTGGTACGTTAATTTTTTGACCTTCACATGTGATCGTCCACCGCTCCTTGTCCAATTTTGGCCTACGGGAGCCCCGTCACGCAAATTTGCCGCGCAAGACATCTATTTCGCCCCCTTTCCGACAAAGGGTCGTTCTTTTCTCAGGTCGGGCTCCGCAAGTCTTTCTTTTCGGATTGGTCCTGAAGTCGAATCGTCGGGGGGAAGTATAATTTCACATTCACATATACTTTTTTCCTCTCCCTAATTCTTTTGTGAGATTCCGTTCCCTTATGTCCACTCCCCGAACTTTTTCCGCGGTTCCTCTTGGGAAGGACAATCACGGCGACGCATAGGTCCTTGCTTTTTTTCCACCGATTCTTCTCGCAATTTCGTTACCACCCCCTCTTTCTTGCCCTTTAAGTTTGTTGACAGTTGGACGGTGGTCCGGCTCCTCCTCCGGATCAGGTCGGAAACTTCCGTTCGATTTGCCCCTTTTCGAACATTCCCGTTCTTGAGAAGGCGAGAGCCTCGGGCCAGACTTTCCTTCCATAAGCGGACTCGGCTAATTGAAAAGCTAACTTCTCCGGACGCCCGCCACCTCTAGGCAGGACAGATTTCCCCCCCCCCTTTTAGTACTCCGCTGGTAAACAGTCAAAAGGCGTCAGCGGGTGCGTTCGGGTAGACCGTTGATGGGTAGCGGTAATCCCGTTTTCCGTCCACGCCTCAACTCTTTTCTCTGATCCACACGTAAGAGTCAAAAGATTTGGGACTCTTTCGTGCCGTTCCCCTCCTCCCCTAAGTGAAGGTTTCTTTTACTGGGTTCGTCCCACCCGGACAGGGTTTTTTTCCGCTTCCTCCCCTGACTTGGGTTGCCTTTTCCCCAGCCCCCCACTCTGTCCACTCCGGAGTGTCCAACGCCTGAGTCCATTGAGACGGATACTTTTATTTGTCCCTCTGTGACCGGGCTTTTACAGGTATTTATCCTTATTTCTCCAGCAGTCCCTGTTGACTGGAGCAGCCGTTTCATCACGCGACCAATTTTAGCGTTCGAGTGCCTGTTTTTTTTTGGGGTGGGGCTGGGTGAACCCACCCCCTAATGACCTTTATTTTTTTTGGGAGGGTTGGACCCACTGCTCGTTTTTTCCCTCTTCTCTCAGGTTTCTTCCCGTTTCAAACGTTCGGTCCCTTGGGTCATTCACCCCACCAACTATACACGCACGCAATAGTTGTATCCCCGCGTTGTTCCTAATGTTTTTTCACGACCCACCTTCCTTTGCCCGTGAGGGATGGCTGGTGATCTCCACGTCGTTTTGGCTTTCTCCATGTAGTAACTGGCCCTACGCAGAGTATTATCGCGCCGAAGCATTTGGTCCCTTCCCGACTATTTTTAAGGTCTCCTCCAGCTACGTGACGTTTTAACGAACTCTCTCCCCGTGGACCCACCTTCCTCCTGGCGTGGCGATGGGGCACCGTAATCGACCATCTCCAACGGACGCCAGTATTAGGAATATAACGAGTTCGTAACGGATTTATGCTCCATTCGCCCTCTCCTCTCAGGATTTCCCTGTGGCCTTGTTCTTCTCCGCGACTCGCTTTCCTGAAACATTTTTCCGCGGTCCGGCACCAGTGCACGTCTCGCCTGTTTCAGTGTCGTGCTTCCTCGCCGTATGCCCATCTCTGGTTCTGGCGTGAAATTAGAACCATAGGTCGGAGTCATTTGGTTTTAGTGGACCTTATTCTTTTTGTGGAGAAGCGTTCCTTATGGGTCCGCGTGTTGTGACTTCTCCGGAAACGCAGCTCTTTTCCCCTCATCTGGGGCGTCTGTAGGACCTTTGTTCTCGACCTGAACTTTTTTCACCGTGA
>Ga0179593_1587319_pt1 | contig 24400 bp, 26 predicted proteins | sample CZODoug2_1_08_16_FD_185931 | JGI IMG/M metagenome (GOLD analysis project Ga0179593, IMG submission 185931) | Vadose zone soil fungal communities from Angelo Coast Range Reserve, California, USA - CZODoug2_1_08_16fungal (PacBio error correction) | ecosystem: Environmental > Terrestrial > Soil >... | reverse complement strand
CGCCCCCCCAGCGTTGCCTCCCTTCCTTTAATCAATTGGCAGGAATGCTTTTACTTTTTATAATTCGCCCTTGTTTCTTAGGAAAATGTGAGAGGTGATTCTCCGCCCTTAGTCTTCTTGAGCCTTTTCAGTATGAAAGTGAATCGTCGGCCCCGCTCCCCCACACTCTTCCGCGGAACTTATAGGTAAATGAAGACGCACCCCCCTTTTTCTGTTGGGAGGGATTCTAAAACCCCTTATTAACACCCCCCCCATACCTGCCTCGCCCAGGGGATTTCTGCTCTTAGTCATATGTTCGGTACTTCGTGGCTAACGTTTGTTGGTATGCTCTCGATTCTAAGTTGATTTGTCACGACCTTTGAATTCCCCTCATTAGCCAACGTTTTTTTTTTCATGCACCACCTTTCTGTTCAGGCGGTGGCACACACCACTGCTCGTAAGCTCAGTAGGACAGACGTGGGTCCAGATAAAGAATGCGAATTTCCTTGACGGCAGCTTGTCGAAGAAGTTCCTACGGTTCCGCCACAGGATTCGGCCTGTCCGCTCTGCCACTTTTCCTTGTTCTGTCCGATTTTTATTTCCCAATCGTGCACACCCGCCTGACCCTGCATACGCTGTTGAATCCATTTGCTTTACCCTCAGCGGGGCACAATCGGCTCTCCCCCTTCAGTTTCTTCACTTATATAGTTTGATGATGCTTCTATTATCGGCTCTCCTGATTTTCCCTCATTTTTTTTTTCCCCCCCCTAAACCCCCCCCCATTTCTTTGCCACATTAGGATAGTTTGTTTATCAGAGGTTGAAGCACACCGCGCCTTTGATCACCATAGATGTTGTGCCGACGCCTCCCGTCGTTCCTCCCCCCCCTTTTGCCACCTTGTAATGGTTCGTTCGTCTAAGGCCCTTTTTTTCCCGAAGCGCATACTCCTAAGCTTCTCCTCGGCCCTGATGAAAATCCCCGGCTCTGATTCTCTTCTTTAGTATCCCCCACGTAAAGTAGTAATGTTTAGTCTTTTTTTTTTGAATGACTCGTCCCTTTCTGGACCCCTGTTTTCATGGACGGCGCCTGTTCCCCTTCCTCCTTTCCTCTTTTTTTTTCGCTTCTGTGGCATTTCAGTTTTCGCCCGATTTCCAAGTCCCTTTTCTGCTACGATGAGCTTTTTGATGATTTTGATCAAAAGGGATCAGGTTGTCCCTTTTCCGTTAGACTTCCACTTATTTCTCATCATGAGCTGTCGCGCTCTTTTGGCCGGTTTTTCGCGCGAGCCGTCATCTCGCTGAAAGTACGCATACTTTGCCCAAGTAATTTTTCAGGAACGCCCACGCCTCACCCCCCAGGTTTTCCTGCATCAAGCCATTCTGTTTTTTTTTAGCGCGGACAATCTAATAGTCCCCGTCCACGGAAGTCTAAACGGTTTGTTCCTTTTTCTTTCCCGCTAAAGGTTCTTGCCGGTGAACGTCTTTTTTTTTTTGTTTCCGCGTCCCTCCAACGCCCGGTAGCAATCCACACCTGTCTGGTCTCAGTCCTTCTTCCATACGCTGGAAATAGTCAATTACTCTTTTCCTTATCCTCTGCAAACCGCTCAACTTTTTCGACCTTTTGGTCGCTGGTTTCCGGTTGCGAAATCCCTTTCCGGATGCGACCAATGTGCTTGGTTTCGTACTCCTGTAATTGGAAGATTCCCGCAGGCCCTCGACGGCCGGTCCTCTCTTTCCCATATACTGATCCTTCAGTCCTGACCCTGTCCAACCTCCTGTGACGAGTGTCTGCCTAGATCTAAGTTTCCCTCCTGCGTTTTTCGTTCAAACTTTTCCCCCTTGCACTTTCTTCTCACACAGCGGCCCATTTGAGTCCTGTTTTCCAGCCTTTTCGCTTCTTCTCCCGTCGCCGCCAACTTCTTTCCCCAGCTGCCGGCCTAGCTATCCCTTCACACCCATATATTTGACGAATCATTGTCCCGCCTATACCCACGGCGATGCGTTGCTTTTTCCAGGCCCCCCCGCTCTCTCTCTCGGCTGTCGAGTTCCTTTTGGTTCTTGCCCCCTCATCCCTTCCGATTCTGTGTGACCAATATTGTAACAGTGGGTCCGCCATTTGTGGTTATTCATCCCCTTCCTTTTTTTTTGTGTTCCCTCTCACACAAAGGTTTTCGGGGAAATCCCTTTAGTCCTTTTTCTACGTCTGATTCCCGATGTTTTGTGGATCAGTTCCCTTTATTTAACCGTGTTCCTCTTCTGGATTTTTGTTTCTAATTGAAAACTTTTTTTGGTCACCATGGCCGTTTTTCCAGATTCTTTCTATTGAGAAAATTGTCGGAGGTAACACCCGTGCCACCATCCCCTTGGCCACCCACATTCTCAAACCGATATCGGCCAGCTTCATTCCGTTCCCCCCCCTTGTACCTCTCTCGGCACTTGCGTGTGTATTGGTTTTCGTTTGATGGTAGTTTTTTTCTTTCCCCCAATTAGCTTTTTAGACCCGTTCCTCCCTCCCCTTGCAAAAACTCCGGGTCACGCGCGTTTTTTTTTTCAGTTTCTTGAAAAAGGTTTGGAGTCCCCCGCGGGACACCCACACCTAACACCCCCAGCAGGTGATGACCGACTCCTCTTGGTACGACATTGGATCTGAACCCTCTCGTATCTGCCCTTGTTTTGACGACAGGCAGAATCTTATATACGCTTCCACCCCCGGCTGTGACGCGGGACTCTTCCCCCGTTGTCAACGTGTCTTAACATAGCCCCCCATGACGGGGCGCGTCCCGCTATTTCTTACTTTTGGCATATGGCCAGAACCTCGGGGGTTGCTGTAGAAGCTTTCCACCGGTTCTCCTGTCTCTCTTTCCTTTTTCTTCCACCCTTCGCCAAAGTTGACTTATTCCGCAAGATGTGTTCGCCTCCCCCCTCTTTCCGCCGCATTAGTTATTGCTCCCTTTCTTAACCACCGTGAGACCACCAGGCAGTCTCCCCCACTGTTCCGATCTTAACTTTCTTCCCCCCATAGAGCCCCCCATACCTTGGCTTTTGGCCATTTTTCCATCTTGCCTTTTCCCCCAAGCCGTGGCGATCCAGGGCCTGTTTTTTTCATCCCCTTTTTTCCCCATTCCCAAGGATCCTTTTCCTCCTCCTAAGTTGTTGATCCACTCTATCGTCATGACCCGCGTGAAAGCTTTGACACCACAGAATTCCCCTAGGCACGAGATGGTCCTTGCCCCCCTCTCCCTGGTTTTTTTTTTTGTCCGTATCCTCTTTGAAAAGATGCGGTATAACTCAGTTCCCATTTCGAACTGACTGGTTCCCGTGTTGGTGTATTGGTTCCTTGGACAAGTCTTCCCCCAATTCGTAATTCTGCGGGCAAGATTTAGCTTTCCTCCCCCCCTTCTCCCCGAGTCCCCCCGTTTGTTGGTGAAGCCCCCACGTCTTGACCAGACCGGCGACCTTGGGAAGCTTACTCCCGCTCAGCGTGCGGGCGAATCCTATAGCAGTTCCTCTGGCAACGGTCTGACTGTACCGATTAAATAGCCCCTCCGCGCGCCTTGTGTGTTTTGTGGATAAACGTTCCCTGACTTAGCCTTGTCGTTGTAATGAGTTTCAGCTTAATCGGGACTTCTCCTCTTTTTAAATTCCCGCTAAACATACCCCCCCCCCCCAACATACCCACAGTAACTGGCTTACGGTTTAGTCCCCTTGATCCCCCTTGATTTTTGTTCGGTGTTACACCACCCCCACCCCCCCCCCCCCGGCCCCCCCCCGGCCCCCCCCCCCCCCCCCCCCCCCCATTTTTTTTTTCTCTAGCCCCTTTTGCTTGTTAGAGCCTCTTTTTCCATGAGGACCTTCACTCCAGCTCGTTTCTCGCCCCCCCTTTTCATCGGACCTTTTTCCTCCTCTCCCTCGTGACACACAAAAATGCGCTCGTACATTCTCTTTTTTTCCTGTTGGGTCCTCCCCAAGTCTTAGCGGATTCATCGGCGTACTTTAATGGTACGTCGCTCGCCCTTTTTTTCGAGGAATTGTCAGAAGCAACCCCCTCCCTTTCATACCTCTACATTTTTCGGGCGCGCTTCGTTTCGCCGGCTCCCCCCAACTCCCTCCTCGTCGCGGGAGGACGATGTTTCCAAAGCTGGTTGCTAGTCTTTTTCCCCAAAGAAATGTCCCTAGAGTCCCCTGGCCGTTTTCCCTTTTCCCCCTTTCAAGACTTGGCACCCCCGTCTGCCAAACCGTTTGTTGACCGGTTTGAATCAAGTTCCTTCTTTTTTCTCCCCGAAGCTCTTTTGCCTTTCTTTGCTGTTTTGAAGTTTTGAATGAGATTCAGAAGATTGTACGTCCTTGGTCCTTGTCACACCCTCCCCCCCCCGATCCATTTTCAGACCCCCCCCCTCCCGGTCCCGGCCGAAGAGGAAGTAGGGGTTCGTCCTGTTTTTCTAGGTCTTACCCAAGGGGACGCGCCCTGATTTCTCCCGACGATTTCTGACCAAGGCGTGGCCCGGCCACCCCCCGATTTCCTGGGTCCCTTTTTTTTCATTAATTTTGTCAAAACCCCCGTGATCTCGTTCTCCTTGTAGCGTGATTGACCCCCTATGTGCCCTCAAATGTCCTCCCACGTCCTCTGTTTGATATTCCTCTTTAAGTTCCTCGGTACGACTGGACCCCCCCCCCTTTCTCTCCCCTCCCCCCTTCGCCGATGTTGGAGAAGTACACGATACTCTTTGATTTTTGCCTATGGAATTTAGGTGTGTCCTTGATTGCGCCACTTGACCTGACCCCTTTATTGTCCCTCTCTACACAAATGTGGGCCGAAGGTGTAATCTCATCCAGCGTGTTTTGACGGCGTTTGTCCGTCCTGGCACCGCTTTGTAGCATTGCTGCCCCTTTACCTCTTTCTTCTTCTTTAGTTCATCGGGATGTCCCTCTGTTTATTCGTCTTTAACTCGAGTTGGTGACGAATACATTTCAATCGCCGCTCCTCCTTTTCTCCCGCTTCATTTCCCCTGGGAGTTCTAAATAAGGCAAATTCTGAATTGGGTCTGGAGACGACTCCGATCTGGTTTTTTTGCCGATTTTTGGGGGATGGGTTCCGGAAGCCTGTCTTTTTCTGAGATCCTCTTTCCAGTAAGATTTCCTTCTATCAGTCCCCAAAGGCTCCCTTTGCTCGAACTTCTGCCCTTGTTGGATTTAAACGGCGTGCTGTTTTTTCATTTTCCCCTTGGTTCTCTTTTTTGCGCAATGTTTGACAAACTCACAATGTTTCCTTTTTTCGTTCCTCCGTTTAAACACCCACCTTCCAAGCGCTCGTCCAAAAACCATTATCTAGATCGGTCACGCCACGATTTTGCAAGGAGCCGACCCCAATTCCACCGTCTTCCCCCTTCTCGCAGGTGATTGCACCCCCCAAGGGTATGGCAGTTCCTCCCATTTCGCCGAGTGTGTCACTTCTCGTGGAAGATTCTCCAATGACCCAGGGTGATGGATCGCTTTGCTCGTCCTCCCTTATCCCTTTGACACTCCCCATCCGACCTTCTCCCCCCTTGTCTTGCTTTTCTTGTGTTCCCGGAGGGACTTTATATTTCTTCCTAGATTGGCCCCCCAGGTGTGAGGGTGTTGGTCCGCGGGGTCCAGTTCTTCTAGTCAACCCCCTCGGCATTACTCCGCCCCCCGCTGTGCCCAGTTGCCGCCAAACTGACTGATCTCCCGTTTCCTTCTTTTCATTTTTTGAGGCCAATCTGCTAAAACCCTATTCAGCTTACACCGTTGATGATCCTGAATATGTTACCCGATTTTCCCCTGAGCCACGCCCGCCACAATTAAGATACCTTAGCATTCATCGCTGCGCGGTCTGGTGTTCGAGGCCCCTTATTCTATACAGCAGTATGTCCCCCAGAGTGCTTTCCTTTTTCTGGCCATCTTTCCCTTTTCCTCTCCCCTGTTTTTTCTCGTTCTCGCCAGCTAGACCCATGGCGACGCCTCCTTCATTTTCCCTTCCACGATTTATGGCAAGTCCGTCCTTTCTGGTCTTCTTCTCGAGCTTTAGTTCGTATCTCCCCCTTGCCCACTGAACGGCACTCTTGTAAATCCCTCCCTCGTCGTTCATCTAAGGTCCGAGATGCACCGATCCCTTTTGTTCTTTGAGTATTCTTTAACACCCTTCCGTCGCTGCTGCACCTTGTTAGTTTTAGACCATCCCAACTTTGGCCGTCCCGGTGGCTTGCCCCTTTTTCCTTCAATTTTTTGAACTAGACTCCCCTGTAGGTCGCCCCGGGTATCTCCCCCCCTCTTCACCCGTGGTGTGCTCAGCTGTTTGAATCTGCCCCCCTAACCTTCCCCCCCCCTTTAAATCTTGAAGTTAGGCTTCTTCTGCTTGGTCGAACTTATTTGACGTGTTCGAAATACCTTAAGGATATCTTGTGTGTCCCTTCAGCATAATTTAAATCTGGCCTTGTAAATCATCATGTCTTCCTTTCCATCCGGATTTATGAATTACAATGAATTTATTCCCCTTTTTTTAGCCTGTCTGAAATTGTCGGTATCTTTTTTCTGTATATCTCTTTTGATAGTGTTTGACGGCCCAGTGACTTTCTTTGGGACACTTGCTTATGTGTATCGGTCCACAACGAACGCAACCTGTTGGCCCTGCTGCTGTCCCAGCTTGTCTTTTTTCTGTCTATACTCCGGCCCAGCATTTCCTGCGTGATACCGGCCAACTGTTATCCGAACGGTAATTGTGTGCGAGAACCGATCCCAGAGTGTTTTCATCCGTCTCATCGTATTTTTGACCAGCTGTGCCTACTTCGTCCCGTCCGGCGATACCGGCTTTGTCTGTCCAACCCGCCAAATTCCCTGCTCTTTCACAATTCTTCTGGGCGCGTGATTTATGCGTTGGTACATTTTTAGATAGCGCGACTTCCCCCTTGAGTGTTCCCCTGGTTCGGATGCTATGATCGCTTCAGCTTTTTTTCCCCCCAAATGATCCCGGAGTATTTGTCTGATTGCGCGGCCCTCCTTTTATGGCCTTCCGTGCCTTAGCCCTTTTTTCCCGCTACACAATCGCCCCGGCTGAACGATCGTGCTAGAACAAACGACTGGAGGCCCTCCCCCCCAAACCCCCCCCTGACCCTTCAGCAAGTCCACCCCCCCCCCCCCCCGCGTCCCAGTTGTGTGTTCCTCTGGGGATCCGGCTTTCTTCCCGTTTGGAGATCGCTTCGGAGTCACAAGTGCCAAGTTTTTCCAACTCAATACCGAGCATTTTCAGGATCCAACACTTGGGCTGGGCAGGCTCTTTTCAGTTGACTTCCTCATTTTGGCTCAAAGTTGTTGACCCATCCCAGTTACTGGCGTACCCTTTGTCTGCCCCTTCCGTTTTTTTGAAAAGCTTCTTTTCCCCCCCCTTTTACCCATTTTTTGAGCACTTTGATTGTTTACGGTTTATTTGTTAACGTATGTTGTCGGTTTCTATGCGTGACATCCCCTGACCATGGGGAGCATCCCTTTCCCTTCTTTCTTTGCTATGAAACCTTGTACCTCTTATGCATTTTGAGTGTCCATCTTCCTCCCCTTGGCACCTTTCCCTCCCCCCTTCGCTCTCGCACCTAGCTTCTCGGTCAACGAGTCCCACTCCCCCTACGTATCCTTCCCGGATTTTAGGTTAATGCTTGCCCGTGGCTCATAATCGTTTGGCCGGCGGAGGATCACCCCTTTAGTGTTAACTTTGGTTCAACTTGGATTCCCTCTCCCCGATTTCTTTGCCTCTCCCCAAAACTGTCACCCAACAGCTTTTGGCCCCCCTCCTGCACCTACTCTGGACATGTACGTTTGGAGGGTTCCCATTTATAGGTGCTGTGATTCACCTCCTCTCCCATGCCCCTAAACCCCCCAATGAGGAGGATTTTACCCGTTTTGTATGTACCTCTTTTTTCCACGTCAGCTATGACTTGCTCCCCACATCCACTGCTTTTCTTTTGTTAGTATTTTTTATTTTGCCCCAATCTTCCCCCATCCCCTCCCCTCCCCAACACATTCATTGCCCCACATTCGTCTCCTTCTCGATCTACTGGCATTTTTCTTACTGTGTGTTAATTTATCTTTGTCCCGGTCCTTTTCTCCTTTGTCGAGTTGATGGAGTCCTTGGTCTTGCCCCCTACTTACCCCACATCCCTTGAGAGTCGTAGCTTTTAAATGTCCTCCCGGTTGACTCCCTCATCAGCCACTTTACCCCCTCTTCCCATCTTAACATGCACGAAAATCTAGATTCACAGCACAGGCCTTAATTATTGATATTTCCGTACCTTCAAGCTTCCCCCTATTATTTGTTTTTGTGTTCGTACCTCACCCCTTTTTGGTTGTTTCCCCGTTTTTTCCCCCTAGTTCCGAAGCAAATGCTCTGGATCACCAACATACGTCCTCACATCATGGACTAACTCATTTCCTTAGCGGATTTTGGCTGTTTGTTTGGATGTTTTATTGTAGTTAGCACTTTGGCCTCCTTCCTCACTTTATTCGGTCCACCATATTACCCCCTTTGTGTTCTACCCACTTTACGATAAATGGCACCCCCACCCCCCCCCCAGTTAGTCGCGAAATGGACTCCCTTCTTCCCCCGTTTGCGCTTCGATTTTAATCCCTTCCATTTTCTGACCAATTCTTCCTTTTACGCCCTTCCACAAAAAGATGGGGTTCTTTTTCCGTTTTGTCGTATAAACACTTGTCTCCCCATTGTGCTTCCAGCGCTAATGGCCATGTTCCTCCGTCCACCCCTCACCCTCTTCCCGCAGTTTCTCCCCGCTTTAGTCCTCCATACACTCCCCCCTTTACGCCTCCTCGTGGATCCTAATCATGCAATCGTACGTGCAGCAGTTTTTAACACAATCCCGCGCATTCCCACATTTTTAGTTGTCATGTCGCAAACCTTTTGCACTGCCCCGGTGGCCACCCCCCTCTATTGTGTAACCTATTTCCGGTGTCACAGCCTACATCTTTCTTTTCTTTTTGCAGTTACCTCTTCCATCGCAGTGATCCCTACACTTTTAGTAACGCAGTGTGATGCCACTAGCTTTCGGACCTTCCCTGGTTTTTTCATCCACCTTTTCGTTTCAAAGTTCTCTTCTCTTTCTCCTCCTCCTTTTGGGCGTCTCCTCCCCAACAGTTCCCCTTTTTTTTCTTGGACACCCCCCCCATCGATAGAAGTCCCTCCATTTGGCGGTGATTTCACTTGAACGCGATTTCATCAAATGAACATCCTTTTCTGGTGCTGAGACATAAACTTCTTTGGGGCCCAACCGCACACTTTGCCCCTCTTTTTTTTTTTTCTTGGTGCCGCCTCCGGTGGGGATCTGGCGCACCTTCTTCTATAGCCTAGGTCATTACTAATGGGGCGTCTGGACGCGGGAAACCCCCTGCGGTCCTAGTTGCAGTTCCCGGTTCCTATCGCACCCCGCCAAGTCCCCCATCAGACCTTGTGGCAAAATTTCACTTATCAGCTAGCGCCCTTGTGTTTTTTCTCCGCCTATCCGGCTGGATTCCAACCTCTTTTCTGGTCCCGACTATTACCATCATCCACTCTCCGAAGGTCTATTTTGGTCGACCATCATTCTTCCCCTTCTCGCTTTTGTCATTGGTCTGACTGTTTCTCGTCATTAATCCTCGCCAGAGCTAATCTTGTGCACCCAGGCAATTTAAAGTGTAGATACTCCCCCCCCCCCTCCAACCTTCCCCCTGCGTGAATTCACGGTCTTCTTGCTTTCCTTTTTATGATTTTTCGAGTTAGGTTGGTTCCCGTATATTATACCTGTGTAGCTCCTCTAGCGCTTTCCATATCTCGTGCCCAAGACCTTTTTTTTCCCCACGTCCAGTCCGACCCCTCTCCGCTGCCGAATCTTTACTTTCCGGAACGCCTGCGGCGGCTTTCCCTCGATCTGTTGTGTTGTGGCTTACATTTCCCCAAAGTGACCTGCGCGAATTCACCCCCATCTTTTTTTTTACGTCCTTCTCCCCCTGTTCTCTTTTTTTTTTTTGCTTTTTCCACGACCGGGTTTCCAGACTTCTTTTCGGCCAGGGTGGTAGTGGTCGTCAGAACCTCATATCCGCGATATCCTGTGTCTAGGCCAGTGTTTTTGCCCTCCCCCATTCTCGCACCTTCCTCAAGCCCTCCAGGAGCTGGCGGTCGCGGTTCACGCCCAGCTTCGGTATTAAATGCCGTTCCTCGTTTTTGTGCGCCATTTTCGCGATTCCGCCGCTATGTGAAGCGGTTTTGCCCCTGCCCTCTCTTTTTCGCTATTTGTTTTCTCGTTTTCCAGACGTCCCTTTTTTCCGCGCTTCTTTCACTTGAGTACCACCAACGCTGTGTCGACGAACGTGTCATCTTCTTTTGTTAACGCCCTTTTGAAGCTAGGGATGATCTCCTCCTATCGCTTCCCACCCCAACCGTCGTGTCTTTTGTGTTGGTGCCACAGTCCTCATCTGAACGCAAACATCCCCACTATTTCCCGAATCTCCGATGGTCGACGCCTCCTCCCCCCGTTTCCTCTTCCATCCCCGGTACTCTTTTGAATTCTGGCGACCAACGAGGGTCCAAGTGAAAATTTCCCTGATTTATCCGTGCCCGTGGCTGAATTCGGGCCTGGGAGGGCGACACGGGCAACCCATCACGTTTCCCTTTCGCTTGATGAAAAATGCTACTACATGCTCCCCCCAACCCGCTATGCTACCCCCAAAAGGTTTGATTCAGTCTCTTTGATTTTTCCCCCCTTTGCCCGACACGCAGCCCAATCTACAGTCCTTGCGTGTCATTGGTTGCACCCCATCCTTGTGTCTCCCAACCCAATTTTGGGATTTTGCCTTGTCTTGCCCCCCAGATCACGCGCTCGGGCCCCAACGCACCCCTTGAAGATTTTTCCTTCTACACTGATGTCTTGCCAACAGCCCCCCCCCCATTTTTTTCTCCCCTCGACGGCTCTTGGGTCGAGCTCTTATGTGTCCCTCCTTCCCTCCGGGAGCTAAATATTTTCGTTACTGTTCAGCTTTTTCCCTTCCCTTGAACCTTTATCTCTATTCACCGCCCCATAGTGCTCATCCCTCTCCCTGCAGTGCACAGGCGCTTTCGAACACGCTCCCCCCCCCCCCCCACCAGTTCCTCCGTGACAGTTTCCTCATCAGCTTTCTCCTCTTTTTCCACTACGTACTCGTCGCTGCGACTACTTTGGCATTTGACATCCCCCCCTTAGTGGCGGCGTTCCATCAAGGCCGGTCTGTACCCCCCTCTTGTTTTCAAGCCAGTCCGAGATGACGGCTTTTCCACTCCCCACTGTGCAGACTTTTTCTTCTTTTTCACCACCCCGCCAGATTAGTATGGCTCTTTTCCCCACTTTTTTTACTTTGCTCCCCCCTCTTGTTCCCCACGTGGACAGTGATTGAAATGCAACCAAGGCATTTCTTTGACCCCATTTCCGGTGAAAACCCAAGCGCCCCCCCCCCCACAATGCGCCCCGTATCTCTCCTACCACGCTCCGAGAGCCCTAGCTCCTGAGAGCGCTTTTCGTTCACGTGATAGGGATTCTGAAAGTTCCCCGGTATTCTCTTTCTTTTTTTGCACCTCTTCCCATCCTTTTGTATCCAGTGAGCATTACCTGACCTCTACCTCCCTGCTTTCTCATTCAGTGACGTTCACTGCTGCCACAGCAACAGCATCGTCCCCTATTTGGTTTACGGTTTCACGTAGGAAGATACCCTCTTTTTTTCTATTGGCCACAAAACGGGGATTTTCCCCTGATTCGCTTTTCCACAACTTACTTTATTAATTTCAACTTATAGGTATGGAATCTTCCACGCTTGCGCTTTTTTTTTAAGTGGAGCCCCGCACCTTACTGCTTATTTAAATCATGTTCTTCACAGTTACACCTTCTCCCTTTTGTCTCCACGACGGATTAAGTTAAGTTGCTCTACGAAGCGCTATGGGACCTAACTTTCTCCAACCCAAGTACCATTTATTTATTGTAAATAGTTGAAAATTCATTATTTTTCTTTTATTGTTTTTTTGAATCTCCGTTGTCCTCCCTTGTTGTTTTTTTTATAAGAACTGCCAACCCCCCGCACCCCCGGCACATTCCCCCCTCTCAGCCGGGTTTACCCCGGCCCCCCCCCCCCCCCCCCCCCCCCCCCCCCCCCCCCCCCCCCCCCCCCCTCCCCCCTCCCATTAATTGGCATCCCCTTTTTCCCCATATTCATTATCTGCGTTCCCCGGCACTGCCGAGGCACTTCTTTTCCCCCTTCTTCTGGATCAAAGATCACCCCTGCGCCTTGTAACCCACTCGCCTTGTTCTCTGTTGGCTTTTTCGTCTTTTACTCCCTGTGGTGTCCCTGAATTGATTCCTCCACGTATTTTTTCCCGGCTTCTCCATTCCTCACTTTGCTGCAAAATCGTAGTCCCCTATGAGCCCGTTTTGGAGCGCCACCCCCTGCTGGCTTTTTTTTTCTTGTTGTTACTCTGCCCCGTGTTTCTCCGTTTCCTTGATTCCACACTCCATTTTTGTGGATTTTGTTGTTCTCCATACTGCCCCCCTTTCAATTCCCCTTTTTATGCTTCTCCCCCCCCCCGTACATTCATTTCGGATTAACCCAAGAGTAGATTACCCTCCTGAACCCTCCCGACTTTGGCATTTTGGTTCCTCGGCCGTCTTTTCTTGGCCAGCGTTAATCTGTGTTTTTCCAACCTCGCAAAAGTATACGTTCGGCGTTCTTCCCCGTTGGATTTTACAAAATCGGAGCTTTAGCCCCCCGGTCCAATCCCTGCCGTTACCTTTCCCTGACCGGCCATTTCAAATCGGAATTCTCGTCCGTTCTCTCTAGGTCAGTTCCTGCCTTTTTCCTTTTCCTCCACTTGATTTGGTTTTCCCCTTCCTTTTTTTGCTGCAACGAAACTTTGACTGCCCATGCGCACCTTTCAGTCAGGGGTTTTCCTTAGGTTTTTTACACTGCCGAGAACTTTCCCATGCAGCCCTTCTCCTCCCGAACTTACATCGTTAGCAACCCAATCCAAAATTGACGGGGTTCTCCGGCCGTTGCTCCTCCTTTCTCCGTTGCAATTTTTCCCGGCTTTCCCCGTTAAACCTAAGCCACGACACCCCACACCACTGTGACGCTTGTTTACAAGCCGTCCATCCGCGCGATATAACGCCGTAGTCATGTGTCGTGTTTGCTCCAGCCCCTTTCTGCCTTCTCTTTGGTTAGTAGTTTAGTTCCTCTTCTTCGTTCAAAATTTTCTGGCTACAGGCATACCCAAACGCCAGCTTTAGTTTATCCGTGTTCACACGAACGAGGTCCTCTAAAACACGGGTCTGGTCTCACCGCTAATTGTTGTCTTTCCCGCCGTGTTTTCCTACTATGAGGATAAAATCTCGGTCTCCCTTTCCGTCTAGAAAATTTTGACACCGCGCGTTTTTCTCCCTTGTACTCAGAGGATTCACAGCTTACGTGGATTTTTCCGATTCCCAAATAGCTGGAGTGCTGTCATGTCTCCAATCTCAAACCGTAATGTTTCAACCCCCAAAACACTGCTCTTTTTTTTTCCCTTTTGAGCTTTTGGGAGACTGTGTTTTCACGTTTTTGCCCGATGAATGGCGTATTCCACACCTTTTGGCTGTTGCACACAAGCTTCTCTTCATGCCTCTCTTGTGCGACTTCCGATATTTGGTTTGTCCTGTCTCCTTGCCCATGGCTCCAGCATTCCTTATGGTGGATTGGTTCAATTCCCTTTCCGTGAGAAATCTTTCCCCTAATTTCTTACCCTTTTTCTCTGTGGGTGCCCCGGCGTCGCTTCCTTTCACCACCTAGCCCTTTAAAGTCTTTTGAACCTCCTCGTCGTCGACTTGTGAGTCTCGGCACGCGGCCATCGCTCGGTATGTCGCATTTTTTTTGAGGAGTTGTCGTTACATACTTCTTATTCCTTGGACTGGTGTTGCTCCATACATCTTCTGCTAACTACTTATAACTTTTCCTGCCTGGCAATCGCTGCTCCACGAAACTTTCGTTTTGGCGTTCTCATTCTTTCCCCCAATCAGCTGTCCCTTTTCCAAATAACCCTTAGCAGCTTTTGAGACTCTTTTTTTAAAGCCTCTTGGTCTTGGCCCTTCCTCCCGACCCCTAAGAATTGTGCGTCCCCCCCGCCCGGCATAATCCCTCAACGAACTCCCCATCTACGACCATTTTCTGATTCCGCTTTTGTCCGATTAGCGCCGTTCCCGGCTTTTTTTTCGTGGCATGTTGACTTCTCACCCCCGTTCCCACTGTCCCAGTGACTGATTGTTAACTGGCCTCGGTTTCCTTTTTTTTTAAGGGCCTCAAACACACCGTTTTCCCTCTTTCGCTCAGTTTTGTTTAACCTTTCATTTAGTCGCCTCGTATTCCTGTTCTGTGGCGCCCTTCCCCATTCTTTTGTCCCAGTTTCGTTGCCGAGCGTCCGAAGACCAAATGTTCCTTATTGTATCCCCCACCCACCGACCACCGAATCCCAATCGGACCCCCGATCACATCCCTTGCCTCCTGAGGGATGGAGTGTTTTGAGTATTTTCTTATGTTTTATGTTCGAGTTCATTTGGCCAACCTTTCCATGCCCGAAACTTGTTTCCTTCCCTTCCCACTCTTGCCCCAGTCTCCACAATAACCCGCCCCGTCCCGCGACAACTACCCTAAAGGGCACCAACACACCCGGTTTTTCGACTTCCCTCTGAGACCAAAGTTTATCGCGCTTTATATTCTGACTAGCTCCTCACCCTTGCCTGGCCGGATTCACCGGTCTAGACTGTCTCTTTCGCGTACTCTTACACCGCTCAGCGCACTCCCTCTCTCTGGTTGGCGAACCAGCTCACTCTTCCCGTAGTGGCAGTCTGCGCACTCTTTCGCACCATTCCGCCATTATGTGACAGCACATTCCCCCGGTGTTCTCCCCCCCCCCATTTTTGCGACGGTGTGGCCTATGAAGCGTTTCTGATTTCCCCACACCCCCCCCTCCCCAGACACTAGACATATCCCCCCGAGCTTGCGGTGCTTGTTGCTGTGACTGTCCCATACGCCTTTATCCCGACTCCCTTTCACACTCGTCCATCTATTTCCCTTCGGATCCATGGGTTTTTCCTCCCGCGTGCCCATCTAAGTTATATCTCTTCCCCCCCAATCATCCCGTTGGTTTATCCCTTGTTTTTTACGTTGTCAAGTTTTCATTTCCACAAACCTTCCCTGACTTCCGTCACTGTTTGGTTTTCCGGATCCAACCCTTCCTGATGGATAAAAGGCCCCTGTCTTCTGTCGGTATTGTGGACTAGCTCACTTTGACATACTAGCGGACATACCCGTCTCCCCCCCTATTTGTAGGGCCTTCCTTTCTTTGATTTTTTTGTTTAGAAGGATGGCCTTCTCAGATTCAAATTTACCGGTACAGATGACCCTTTTTTTCGCCGACTCCCTGGCGAAGCTTTTTTTTTTTTCTCCTGGTCGACGAAACAACCTTTTGTTTCCGCCCTCTTCTGCCTAATTATACCAGACCTCGCCCGTCTTAAGCTGCTCAAGTCCGCATCGGGTTTTTTCGATTTTCTCGCGAATTATTACCCATAGGGCTCTTTGCCATACTTGGTGTCGTAGATGGTTCCTTCCCCGCCCCCTCCGATCTTTCCTTTTATGATGGTGTTTTGGATAGTCATATGACCCTTCGTATTCACTTCCTTATAATGCTTAAACATCCCCCCCAATCCAACACCATTACCTTTTATGACTTTTTTTTCTTCCTTTCTACGGTAGGATTTTGTTTTTCTTGTTCTCGGTGTATATTCTTTTAATTTTGTTGGTTACATATTAGCATTTTCGCCCTCATCGCTACACTGCGTACCCGTTGTTGGACCCCCCCCCTCATGGTTACTCCACTTTTTCATTTTTTCATCTGTAGCGCTCAGTCTGAACTTTACCCTTCCCGGGACATTTCAAAATCCGCCGTCCCACGCTTGATTTCGTTCCGAATCCCGCTTGTTTATTCCCCTCAAAATGTTCCCCTTATTCATCCGGTTGCAGTGCCGTCCACAATCTTTTTCGTCCTATTCGGCTGTGAACTCTCCCATGAAGAAGAAAGCCCCCCCGATAGCGGATCCCCCTTTTGGCTGTAGGCAGTTTCGGGTTCGCAGCCGGCGTTTACCCGCCCACCCATCGTTCTAGTCTGTCGTGAATCGCTGTGTCCACCCAGATTTGTTTTGGATTGTCAGACCTTGGGCCCTCAGCCCCCTTTTTCGGCGTTGGTATTCCCTGCCTTTTTTTTTCTTCACAAACTGTGTCCGGCGCCGCTCTATTGACCCCTCACAACGCGGCCTCCTTTGCCCCCGCTAAAAAGCCGATTCTCCACGCCTCTGGTTTTTTTTTCTCATTGTTGCCAGTGAAGGAGATGCATAATGTTCCTTTTCGTTGCACTTCAGTCCAATTTCCCCAACCCCAACGACCAGGGTAGAACCCCCCCTCTTACTTGCCCTTTCCGTTCCTCCGTTTTTTTATTCAGTAGAATCAGCTTCGAGTTTTGCCTCGTTCTACCGACCATGGTCCAGGACTTTAATTTATTTTCTTCTCGTGTCATTTTTTCAAAGGTCACCAGACATGAAGACGTTTGTCTTTTTTATTTTTTGTTTCCTGGGTCTACGAGCTTTTCCTCCGGGCAATCATAAGACATTCCTACACGGCTGTGCCCACTGGTAGGCGTTCACACTGCGTCCTCCAGTTTTTTCCCCCATTTCCTCACACCTTGGTCCTTAATTGTCGGCTTGATTGTCCCCAACCTTTTTACCCAACGCCACTGTGCGGGTCAACGGACCGGTTTTTTGTTCCTCTTGGTGAACCTTTGAGGGGATTGATTTGATTGCCCTCCCCTTCTTTCTTTTTCGACCGATAAGACGGAATCGTGCAAGCAGCTCATGATTCCCCTAACGCCGTGGAATTTTGTCTCCTTCACGGCGATGTCCTCGGTTTGACTCTTTCCCTCGTCGCTACGAGTTTCCGTTGTCCACGTTGTTCCATTTCCCTTTGTATCCCCCTTGGTCAGCTCCCCTCCGACGGCCTTCATTTTCACCTTCCCCCTTAGCGCACAGGGACCTATCGTCCTTTTTGGTCGGCCCCTCATAGCACCCTACTAATTTATTCGCCCGCCTCGAGCCGGGGTTTCCACATGTATTTGGCGGAGGTTTACGGAACCTTGCGCGTCTCTTCCTCCGATGTACGAGTTCTCCGACACATTTTTGTCATACAGCCTTGCTCGCCCTTCATGGTCATTACACCTCACAGTATGCATATTTCCACTTTTTGTTTGATTCGTGCTCTTTACGCATTCCCACTCCTTGATCCAATTCCGATTTCCAAGTTAGCCCCACCTATAATTTTTATCCGACACAGTCTTTGTACTTTGTTATTTGCGTCCCCTCGTCATCCCCAGAGTACTCCCCCGATCATGACCCAGTATCCTTCTACGTACCTTATTTCCCTCCCCCGATTGCCGTGCTGTCCCTGGTTGTGCTTCCACTCATCCTCCCTTCGGAATGCAAATACCTCCCTTTCTCTTGTCATTCACCGCAGATGTTTTCAATCCTCCGTTGCCGCATCACCCCCTCTTTGCTTCTCTTCCGCCCCCAAATCTTTTTTACCCTCCCTTTCAAGATTCTCAGCCCCGACATGTGCTGTCACACAATTCCCCCCCCGCGTTTTTACCGTGGCCTTTGTTTCGTTGTCCTACTCGGTCCCCTATTTACGACATCCCCTAACCGGCCCAAACCCACCACAAGTTACCGTGGTGTACCAATTCTGCGTACATCTTTAGGTCAATGCAGCCATCTCTTCACATCCTGTAATCCCGCCCCCCACGCCCAGCCAAACTTCTTTCCCTTCCTGTGCGACTTCCTTCTGTTTTCATCGTTTTTCTTATGTGCCCCCTTTTGTACATCTCTTTACCCTTTATTGATCTAGGCCACGTAGCGATTAATTCAGTTCTCCTCTGTGAGTATGTTTCATGTGGACCGACTCACTAAGATCCGTCTGACCACTGCACCTTTGGACGTCGTCTGACCCATGCAAATTGACTGTTTACATGGAGATGTATAACGATTTTTTCTATTTTTCTTTCTTCACCAGTTTTTTTGTTTAGGAGAGTTCAAATCCCTCCCGTCTTCCCCCCCTCTTCCCCCCCCTTAGTCAGCCTCCGACATACAAGCCCTTCCCCTGGACTTTAGTGAGGGTCCCCCAATATCCCTTCCCTTGAGTCCCCCCCCCCAAATCCCACTTTTACCTCGACTTTTTAATTCGGTTTTTTCTTTTAACCTATCCTTAAGTACATGTAAAATCACTTTCAATCCCGATACAACGTTGGCAGTCGCGCTTGTCTTTTCCACGCGCCCTCCCACCCTGCAAATTTAGACCCCGGGCTGGCTTGTTCTATATGCCCTCCCTAGGTTTGTTTGTGTTTTGGCTCAAGTCTCTTTATTGTTGACCTCTTTGACCCCCGAGTCGCATTTTGTGTACATTCCCTTCCCATGGTTCTCGTGAAATTTTGGCTTGGTCACTTTTTCCAGCTGGGCCACCCCTTCCATCTGACGGCCCCAGTTCGGGCGTTTGCCCTCCCCTCGAACTTTATGTGGTCCGTTTATTTACTCCATCCTTCCCAATTGATATCACTTTCTTTTATGTCCTTCCTGCCCAACTCCTTCTGCCGGTCGTTGCCCAACTTTTTCCCGATGTACACGCTTTCATTCCCCCCTTCCAACTCCGAGATTAAGGTTCCCCCTTTTATCCCACCCCCCCCGGCACAACCTTCCCGCGATCGATGGTTCCCCAACGAAACTCTTCGTAGTTTTTCTTTTTGATAGCCCCTTTGATTGCATTCTTGGATTGATCCACCTTGACTTGTCATTACAACTGTCAGTCCGCCCTCCCCCCCTATACGGAATTTTTTTCTCTCTGACCTGCTTCCACACTTTATCCCGTCCGTTCTTTTGGCGTCCACGAAAACGTCCCCCCCCTTCTCCGTTTTTTTCCCCTTCAAAGCCCTGTAGCCACCCTTGCGTCATCCCTTTTTCTGCATTTAACCCAAATGCTTGCCGTTTTACCTTCGTGTTTCGTTCGGCAGCTCCTGTTCGCCTAAGCGATAGCCAGTTCCGTTCTGCATCTACCGCATTTCCCCCCCCCCCTCCCCGAAACCATAACCCTCGTCGGTGACTATTCCAACCCTCCGCCCCTTTTTTCGTAGGGACGGGTGACTTCTGCTCTGGTAAACGTAGCTGGATGATCATACTTGCACCTTCCGCCTATGTCTGGGTCTCTATGCATGCATGGTCGCTTTGCGCACAGTTTCGCCAATGTTTTCCTTCTTTTGTTCTTCTTCCGGCCATCCTCCCCTTTTTCATTTAACCTTGACCGACCCTTTCGCTCTTTTTCCTGATCGGCCAACCCCCTCCCCTGTTTCCTCAAGCCCAATTCCAACCGGCTGGTTGTCGATGCCATCCTGGCGCCGGTGATCAGGGCCCCCCCCCCCTTTCTATCCCTGCCCCCGAGAAGGAAAGTTTCTCCTGCTCCTCGATGGTCTATCGCACAAGTCACCCCCCCCTTTTCCCCTTTAACGTTATCAACCGGACCCCTTCCAACTTTTGTCCTGCTGCGCAATTGACCTCCGTGTGCACGGTTGGTATTTTTAGTGACCCTTTTTGTCCCCCTCCTTACTCGCCAGCCATGACTGGTTTACCCGCCTTTTTTGTGAGTCTAAAGGGGTTTTTGAAATAGGCTTCTTCGTCCCTTTTTGACTCCCCCCCCTCCCATCCTTGCGACTTTCTCCTTAACTTTTCTACCCAAGGATTTTGTGTTTGGTCTCATTTATTCTTCTATAAGATTCCCAGTCGGGTTTTATTCGTTGCAATTGTCCCCTTTACCTTGTTTACGCGGGTTTTCCACAATTCTTTCCCCCTTTACAACTTTGGTTTTCTTTCCTTTGACCGCCCTTACCCTCATCGTACCTCCGGTCGTCTACTATCCCATCGTTTTCCTGGCCTTTTGGTCTTTTCAACTTGGCTTGGTCGCTGCCCAAGTCTTTGAGGCCCATATTCGATTATTCTCTCTCCTGTCAGTCTGGGCAATCTTGCTTACGCCCCAGGACTGGTTTTCGACGTTTTTGGTCCGGCGGATACTCGCGACTTTTTTACCCCCCCTTTCCACCCTTCCTCAATTTGATTTGTTGCAAGCTCCTTTAACGTAACCGTTCCATTCGCTTTGTTTTCAGTCTTCAGCCCGTTCTCCCCTCTTGTCTCCCCAACCAGAGCAGCTTTCCCCCTTCATTCTGTTTTTCTTTACCTCTTTTTTGAACCCCTTGTCTCCCGCCCGATTCGAACAAGGATGCCCCCCCGTTGGGGTCCCTGCGTAAGTCAGAAGCTTGCCCTTCAGGTTTCTCGCGTTTTCTTAAGTAATCATTAACGCCTACTCTTACCAGATTGTAAAGGGCACGCGTGTCTACTCCCTTTTGCCCCCTTCAAGCCTCCGATTCACTAGTCCAATTTCTTTTTCTGTTTGTTTGCATTCGAGCTCTTGACGGCGTGTGGCTCGAAACATTTTTTTTTTCACCCCGTTTCATCTCCGCGCACATCACTGCGACCCCCAACCCCCTAAAAGCTACCATTCGAACACCCTAAGTGCGACCATTCCTACCGAGCCGTGCCAGTGGTTATATGTTATTTTTACTCTTATTCCCTTTGGATGTTTTACGAATAGAACCCCTTGTTACCACCGACTTCCTTAGACCCGTGTCCCGGTTTCCATACTATTACACCCAAGGAACCCGGTCCTTGATCTCCCTCTAAAGTAATAACTTCCCCCCCTGCTTTCTTATGCTCCTACCTTGTACCATGAGTGCCTTCTCGACAATCAAATTCGGCTTATGTTCAGCCCTTCACCTGCGGCAGACGTTGAATAAAACTTCGCCGGCCATTGTTTTTTCCGACATTTTTTGCGTCCCACTACTCCTTGGGTCCTTTTCTCTAAGCGCAGTATCGTCGGTTTCTACCGCACACTACCGAACTTTGGCTCATGCCAGCCGTCACGAGTAACCGTCCCGTTCTTTTTTCGTCCCCAATCATCTTGCCCCCCCGGCCCCGTCCACATTTTTCCTTCAAAACATCCATCGTCCTGAAACAGGATTGATGTTTTGCGTGTGGCCTTCCATCCTATTATGCTTGTATCATTTCGCAACAAGTAATTTTCCCCCCGACACCGTTTCCGACGACTGTCCTTTTTTTTTTTTTTGTAGATGATCACAAACTTCCTGTCAACGCGTTCCCCACACTAACTCCCCCCCCCAGCGTTTTGTTGGTGGAGTATCCTTTGCACCCCGTTTTTTTCTTACACAACCATTTTACTTCGGCCACTTCCCCCTTTCTTGTTCCTCTTGTCGGATCACGCGATGGTACCGGTCCTCCTTCACCTAGGGTGTATGGTGGACTCCCCTTGAGAACCGCTTGGTTTCGCGCACACTTGTGGGTTGACGACTGGGATGTGTCCACTTTTTTTATCTGGTTAGCTTTTTCTGGCAGTGAGATTGCTTCTTGTTGGAGCTTGTTCTCGAATGCCAGAGGCGACCTTCGGGGCTGAGCCCTTGTACGTAAAAAACTTTTTGCATTTTATCTTTTCCCCCCTGTTTTTTTTCGGCCCGATTTTCTGTCCTTTGGAGACAGTACGCATAGCGGTCGCCTTTTTTGATTCGTTATAAATCCTGCATTAATTTTTGGCCCACGTTACCCTGGCCTGTGCTTTAGCGGTGTCACATATTTTATTTTTCATACACGGCCTCGTAATGTTTCAAATGCCCCTTCCACTCCCCCCCCCCCCTACACCCCAGCAAGAACATCCCCACCCTCCCTGACTCCACCTTCCAGGAGTTGGCGACAGACAGGCTTGCCTTTTGTTACGCTCTTCGATGTTCTTTTTTCCCCCGTGTGTTTTGTTTTTTTCCCTTGCATTTTGACTCGTGATCTAGGTTTTAAAGCTCCTGCCATCACGGTTTCTCTTCGCCACCGTCTAGATTCGCGAATGTCAAGGCCGGTCCCCCCACTGCTTTCACGCTTTTTTCTCCGATTCCGTTCCTCTCTTGTTTCTTCCCAAGTCCCAAAGAGACGTGACTTATAATGCGGCTCCGATTCATTCTCGCTTGGGTCCTGTGTCTTGACGGCCAGCCAGGAGGGCTTCCCCTTTCCTCAAGTCTGTACCTGTGCTCCCCGTCCTTATGCGGGGAGGCGGGACTGGACTTCGTAGCGATACTTTCCTTCCTAGAGAGCCAGAATCTTTATTTTTCTGTTTCTTTTAACTACTAGCTGATATACCTTTTGAACCCCTTTTTCTGTCGTTGAGTCCTTTCCCCCAAAAGACCTTCCTATTACCCCCCGTGCCCTTCTGCGAAGCGTTCGCAACGCTTCTCTCCAGCTCGCTTTTGAGTTTTTGGTCTTTTCCTTTCCTTGAGTTCCTTCCCCCCCCATCATATCCCCCCCCTAAGTGTCCTCACAGAATTTGGAGGCTTCTGATTGACCATTTTGGTTTTCCATTCTGACGATGCAATTCATCGTTTTCTTTTTGACGTTCCCTTCCGTTCCCCACCCCTATACCCCCCAAATACCCTTTCGATTTATCCTGCCCCCCTTTTCTGCTCCGCCTTCAACCTGTAAGAGGGGAACTGTCACTGAGGTTTCTCTCTGTTTTGTTTTTTTGACAAAAGTCCTTGGGAAAGGAACTGAATTTTTTGACGATTTTTTCGTTCCGCCGTCCTAACATTGGCCCCCCCTTGCCCAAGCTTTCCTCTGCCTTCATGGCGTCTCCCCCCCCTTTCCACCCCAAGCGATCGTTCACGGCGTCACCCTGGTGAGCTTTTCACACATTCGTGTAAATCATACACCCCACTTCGCGTCCCTGTTGTGGACTAATGCGCACGTTCATTACTGCGGCTGTTTTGTCTCCCCCCTTGCCCGTTTCGTCCACGTATGGTTGTGTTAGTACCCCCCTATGTGCGAAACCTTTTTTGTTTGTCCCCGTTTTGTTTTGTTTCCCCAACTTCTCCAGGTTGTGCTCGCGATCGTACTGATCTTTTCCCGTTCCGCAAGCGTCCCTTTGATTGTGCAGTGCAAATCCAGCTCCCCCTAATCCTTCCCGGCTTTTTTCTTTCCTATTTTCCTGATGTGGTCAACCCGTATGAGGACCCCTTCTTCTTAGTAACAGTGGCGGGCGTCGTTAGCGCCGCTGCGCGTTCAGTCCGGCTATTTGTTTATTAGTTTTTTTGCACGTCACTCCACCAAGGCCTTAGGGGTTTTCCTTCCCCCCCTCACGCGACCTGTCATACACCGCATTTTTTTGTTTTACCGCCAGTGCATCTGAAAGATAATGCCCTGAGGGTCTTGCTCTTCCCCCCCTCCGTTCTCCCCATTTGAAGTGGCTTTTTTTTTCCCACGAAGACCTTGCCCTACCTTTCAGAAGTTTTGCCCACAGTGCAGGAGTGGGCGCGGCTGGCCTTTCCCCTCTTTTCTGTTCCGACCTGTCCGTGTTGCCTCCGCCCCACCTTCTGAGAGCTTTCTAACTGCAAGCCGTTCCAGATTTTTTCAGCACTTTTCGCCCGCACCAATGTATTTTTCTCTTTCCCTCCCAGGTGCCCGCGATGTGTATTCCCATCCTCGTTCATGCCTTTTTTCCCTAATGTGGCGAAGTTTTTACTCACTGTCTAGGTTTTTTCGAACAAGGTGAAGAACAATACAACCCCACCCCCTTTCTTTTTTCACAATGACAGCAACGTCAACTCCCCTCTAGAATTTCCCTCAACGTTTTGAAGACTGCCCTCCCCGTCTTTTTCCATCGCGCAGTTTCTCACAGCATTCTTCAAGGTTGTCAGCTTTCCACTGGTCCTATTCCTTCCTCTTTAACTTTCGATTCCGAAACCGTCAGCTTCAAACGTTCGACCGCTTCTCCGACTCCGTAACCCTGATGTCTTTAAGGGTTCCGTCGTCCGTCTTCTCCTACGCATGGACCAAACACTTTGAGAGTTTTCTCCACCCTATGCGCGGTCAACAAAATCGTCTGATTTCCTTCTCACCCTCCCTTCCCAATTTGCCCCAGATTTTCCTCCCCGTTTTTGACCTGGTTGATTCCGCCTGGTGCCACTGATTATTAGTTCCACCTGATTTCCCACGTTGACACGGACCTAATTGTTTTATGCCTCAAGTTCGATTCCCTTGTAAGTTGCCTTTTTTTGCGCCTGACTGTATTTTTACCAGGCGTTCTGATTTTTTTCTTCATCCCTTTCCGTGTAGGATTCTAGTCAAACCTCCCTTACTCCATTCGAGGCTTACACGCCATTCTCCCTCCTCCCCTCGCCGCGTCTTGCCCCG
>Ga0179593_1691829_pt1 | contig 24401 bp, 42 predicted proteins | sample CZODoug2_1_08_16_FD_185931 | JGI IMG/M metagenome (GOLD analysis project Ga0179593, IMG submission 185931) | Vadose zone soil fungal communities from Angelo Coast Range Reserve, California, USA - CZODoug2_1_08_16fungal (PacBio error correction) | ecosystem: Environmental > Terrestrial > Soil >... | reverse complement strand
ATTTTTTTTTTTACGGCTTTTTTTTTCTGCACTCCCCTTTTTAGTATTGTCTACATTTCCTCCTTTTTCGGTTTAATGTCCGCTTCGCCTATGACCCAAACAAATGTAGGGAGTCCTTTTTTTCCCGTTTCCCCAATGTCTCCTTTTTTGGGGCTCCCCTTTCCTTTCCTTTTTGCCAATTTTTTCGTGAATTGAGATCGATGCACCCGTCTTGTCAAACAACCTTTTATACCTTCCTTGTCCCTGCATCAGGTTCGTGTTTTATTTTTTTAGGCAGATTGATTAAGGATGAAGCTTTTCTGAATGCCCCCGTTCTTTTTTTTCCTTTTCCAAACTTGTTCCCCCCCCCCCCCCCCAAACAGACCTCTTCACCCAGATTCTCCCCCTTAAGGTAATTAAAGGGAGAATATTTATCAATCTTACTTGTCACCCCCCTCCCCCCCCCCCCTTTCGACACCCAAGTCAGGGTTTTTCCTCAAGAACCCCCCCCCCCACCCCCCCCCACGACCCCACTCTCACTATCACCAATAAAACCCCCCCCCCAACGCCTCAGTTTCCCCCCCGCAGCCCGTTGCGGGCCTTCTTTGCACTCTTCTCCTCCACAAGCCCTTCCTCTTGCGAGTAACCCTCGCCTCCAAGCTTTCAAAGACTCTGAAAAACTTTCCCGAAATTTTCTTCTATTAGCCCTTTCCCTCAACTTCCAACAGAGATCCCTTTTTTTCTTCCCCTTCCTCAGTTACCTTTTTCCTTTCCTTTTAGGAGGTCTTTCCCCCATAAAGTAACCCCCTCTATTAGGACTCTGTTTTTCCAGATGAACTCCCCTTCCCCCCTCCCTTACCCGCGTTTTGCGAATTGTATGGGGAAGGGAGGGATCTTCCTTATCAGACAACAAACACAAATCCAAAAAGTTTTTTCCTCCCTGTCCCCCCCCCTTTATCCGTTCTTCAACCACAGGTCCCCTCAACCACGCCCTTTTTCACTCCCATTTAATCCTTTTCTCCACTTTTTAAAGCGATTCTTTTGAGGAATGCAGTCCCCCTCTAGGGACATCTTGAAGGTCCAGGCGTCAGGCTTTCACTTCTCAGCCGCTTCCCCAATCAGGGACATTCTTCTCCCCCCCCTTCTTCTTCACAAGTCCCCCTCCCTCTCCATCAAAATCCCCTGTTTCGGTGTACCACTGGCGTAAGGAACTTCAGTGAACTCAACGTTCCCTATCTCATTTTTCCCCCCCCTTACATCCCTAATGCAAATCCTCACAAAAGTTTTCTCCACCCACAATGGTCCCTGTAAACCTTAAGGCCTCGTTTTTATTCCCCTAGTAATTCCCGACCCCCCAAAACGCCTTTTTGAAAGGCCCTTGATGGTTCAGGATCCCCCTCCTTCATATGCCTTTTCTTCTTTCCCTTTGTCGTACTGTGTTGGCCCCTTGCATGATTCCGTATTTTATACGGTGGTCCAACATAACCCGTGAGGTTTTTCCCTGCGCCATCCCCAGCGTTTTAGAGAATTCGCCCCCCCCCCCCCCGGCCCCCCCCCTTCAACGGTTTTCCCCCCCCACCAGTAGAAAAAGTGATGTTAGCCCCTTTCCCCTCTTCGGGGAACTTCTTCTTCCTGGATAACCCCCTCTTCAGCTTCTTTCCGGAAAATATTTTGGTATTTTCTCTTTTTTGAGACTTTTTCTCGTGTATCGGCTCCCCCCATATTCTTCCCTGCAGGCCCTGCGGAATAGGAAGCACCGTGAAAATCACCCCCCCTCTCATGCATTGAAGGTTTTTCCACTGCTTTCCCTCCCTTTCTTTCAGTTGAACCCCCCCTCCCTCTTCAGAGTTGTTTTCTTTCCCATAACATTGTTTTTTTGATTTCTTTTGTTGCCTTTTTTCAAAGCCCTCTTAAACAAAATTAGTTCTCATCTCCTGACATTTTTAGGAGCTGATTGATTACGGTTTTTTTTCTCCACTTCTGGTGTTTTTTTTTTTCCCCCCCTTGATGCAGACGTACCCTTTTTTTTTTTCTTATCTTCTCCCCCCCCTTTAAAAACAACATTCTGGAGAACTAAGAATATGAATCTCCACCCCCTCTTCGGAACGCCCCTTTTAAGGTTCTCTGCTACCCCCTCCCTCTTCTTTCAGGGTGTGCGGATTAATATATTCCCTCCCCCTAAGTTTTGTTTTTTTTTTTTCTTTTCCCTCCCATAAGGACTCCCTTTTTTTTCCTTTTCCTGGTCGAAGCTTTTTTTTCCAGATATCCCACAATGACCTCTTTCTTCATGATGGAAGTCGCTTGCGTCCCCCCCCCCCCCTTTTCTCGCTTCTTCCTAAGATTTTGTTGTCAACTGCTCTTTTCTTTTTACTGACCCCCCTTTTTCTTTTTCTGTATGGCATTCCCTTTTTGAAAGGTCCACACACCTAAAAACATTTTAGGTCCGCCTAAAATAAGCTCTCCCCCCCGGTTTTTCCCCCCCCCCCCCACCCTTTCCCCCCCCCCCCTGTGACGTTGTTCCGCTGTGGATTTTCTACACTTGACCCACACAGAAAAACCCTTCTGTTTCTTTTTTTCCAACCCGTTCTCCTTTTCAATTTTTTTGTCGTTTAACTCCTCCTGGCATTCCCACTTTTATCAAGGTACTTGCTTTTCCCTGTGTTACGAATTTTCCTCTTCCCTTTTTCCCCCCCCCCTTGATTCCCTGAGCTTCCTATAAACGCTCCAAGCTTTTCTGAGATCCCCCCCCCCCCTTTTCCTCAACACTGCTTTTCCCATATTTCTTCCGCATGCTGAAGAAGTTTCTTTGATCGACACTAGAACTGTTCCCTTCCTTTTTCTCCCTTCCTTTTTTTTTGTGAGGCGAGTCCTTTTTTTTAGTTATTTTTTGGTAGTTGCTTTCTTGCAACCTCCTTTGTTTTTTTTTTCCATACTCCCTACTTGTATTGTTTCCTCCTTTCAGGGGTCTCCCCTTTTTTTGGACCCCTCCCTTTGTTTGGAGGTACCCCCCATTCCACCCGCTCAAGATAATTTTTTTTTCCTTTGACGAAAGCTTTTTTTTTTTTTTCCCAATTTTCTTCGTTTTCTTTCACCCTCTATCTATTTTCTTTCAGACTTTACATCCGGTGAATGGGGACAGGGTTTACACGGCACCAATTTTTTTTGGTTTATTGCCACCTCTTGGCAGATGCCCTGTTACGCCCTCCCTGCTCCCCAATCCAAACGTACCCCCCCTTTTTTTTTTGAATTTGGACCCCCTTTCTTTAGATTTTGGTTAGAAATTGTAGGAATCTTCTTGTTTTTCCTGTCTCTTGTGTTCGGCTCTTCTCTGAGGTAGGTCGGTCGAACTCGGAAGGGGTCTCTTTCAAGCCAGATTTTTTTAGTTCTCTCTTTTTTCTATGGTCCCCCCTTTGTTAAATCCCCCCCATTTTCTTCTCTTTTTCCTGGTAGGTTGTTGATCGTGATAATTTTCGCTAATTAGGTCTTCCTATCCAAGGCCCACTCTCGTATTTGTGGATCCAGATTCTCTTTCCTAGCCCCACCCCTTCTTTTTTTTATTCCCTTTCAGCCCAGACCCTTTACCCCCATAGACTTTGTCTTCCTCAATGAGTCCTTTTATTGATCTTTTGATCTTACTCTGAAACCCCACAGTTCCGTCGTGTGATTGCCAGAGTCATTTGTGATGTCTCTACGGATCTGTCACGGTTAGTGTAGCTATCTTTTCTTTTCTTTTTCCGCATAGAATCCCTTTTTCCAGAACTCTCTGGGGGTGTAATTTTTTTAACTTGGTGACGTAACCTTCCCCTTTCCTACGTTTCTGTTTTTCTTGTTATTGGGATCTTTCCCTCTACTGTATGCCTGTAATGAGCTCTTTTTGTGTCTTTTTTTCCCTTTTCCCACCAGGTCGTTTTTTTTTCTTTCTGACTTTCTGTTTGTGATTTTCTTGGAAGCCTTGCGTTGGGTAACTCTTTTTTACCCCCTTGCCATTTCCTTTCTCCCTTCGTTATACTGACTTTTTCATATTTCCTTGATGAAAACTTTTTTGACCTACGAAGCCCCCCCCCCTAGATTTGCCAACCCCGTGACTTTGGTTACCCTTTTTCTAATTTACCCTTCCCCCCATCTGTTCTTTTGAAATTTCCCCTCCTCCCCTTTCCCCTTTTTTTCTTCTTTCGGTTCCTTTGATCAAGTACCTGCGTCATTAATTTCTACTTAAATTGGGCAGTTTTTCCCTCGATACTCCCCCCGTTGTTGTGTGAGTCGTATTTTAAACCTTTTTTTTTCCCTCGTAGAACATGAAAATCGTCTTTTAAAGTAACTTTTAATTCAGACGGTTTTCTTCCTCCTTCGATCCTTTTCTTTTTTCTTTTAGGGTCCCTCTTTGGCCCCCTTTTCTTTAGGTGTGGCCCTTTCTGACTGTAAAGTGTCTTTCCTTTCTTCCGGAGAACGAGTTTAATTTTTTTGATCTCTTTGATGTTTTCCCTGTGATTTTCTTTGGATAGGGTTTTTCTTCTTCCAGGAGTGTCTTTTTTGTGCGCCGTAAACAGTGCCCGTGTTCGTCCCTTTGTTTTGGTTGATTTTTCTCATCGCTTTTCCTTTTACCCTTTCCCCTTGGTCCTAATTCTTTTTTCCTCCCCCACGAGAGCGCCTCTCGTACACGCACCGTCGCGACACGCACCCACGCACACCCGGAATTTGACAGCCCACCTCTTTTACCGAGGACACCCACCCCCCCTCCCAATTTTCAATTCTTTGTCACGCTTTCGTGGTGTCTTTTTCCTCCCCATGATACCCGTAGAAGGGGTCCGTCGGCTTGACCGCCCGCCTTTTGCAGGAGTTCGTTTGGCCGTTGTTTCTTTTTGCAAAAGACCCCCTTCCCCATCCCGGTAATTGTTTTCTCCCTCTTTCTGTTGCACTTTCTAATTTCTGCGGTCCCGACCCCCCATCTATTAGTTTCTCAGGTCCTCTTCCTTTTCAACTCCTCCCTCTTCCTCCGAGTATGAGGCTTTCTTGCTAGTATTCCCTCTACAATTTTTTTTCGTGCAACTTTTCCCCAACGTCACGTCACCTCAAGGTTTCTTTCCTTTACATGCGCCCCCCCTCCAGCTTATTTATTTACGATTTTTCCCCTTTTCTCTCAGTAGTCTTTTTCACCGACTCCCACGCACGATTCTTTCCTCCACCCCCTGCCCCTCCGCGACCCCCCCCCCCGACGTTTTTTTCTTCCTAATTGCCTTTTTCCTGCCATCCCCTTGTTTCCCAAAATTTCCTCCCTTTTATTTTGACTCCCTTAGTGGAAATCCGATTTACCGTCCCTCTTTTGCAATTCCCCCCAGTCTTTTTTCCAATCCAGCCCACCCACACCAGGGTTTTCCCCAAATTTCCTTGAAAATTTCAGGATGACTTTCTGACCCCCAAAAAACTCTAGTCCTTTTTTTTCCCCCACTTTTTTTCCCCCCTCTTTGATGGCTTATTTTTCCAAGACCCCCTCTTTCTCGAAGTGTGCCTTTTCTTTTATTCTTTGAGATTTTTTGACCCCCTTTTTTTCCCTGCAATAATTTTCCCCCCCCGAATGCTTTCCCCCCCTTTGAGGTTTTTTCCCCCGTCGTTGAGTCCTTTCGTAAAACCCCGACCCAAAACATGAACCCCCACCCTTTAACCGAAGCCCCGTTTTTCTGTTCTTTTCCACGCGTTCTTTCCGCTAAACTCCCTTTTTTCTCCGCTCTTCAACCCTTGCGAGACAGGGTTTCTTTATATGCTCTTACTCGTATTTTCATCCTTTCAGAAGAGTCACTAACTTTTTCTTCCCAGGCCTTTTGCGTCCTTTTTTGATACGCGCTTTCTCATTTCTTCTCGTCCGAAATAGCGTTCTCCACCTTTTTTCTTTTTCCTCCAAGCTTTGGGGAAACCACTTCGTCTTTCCCCCCTAACTTTCTTTTTCCCGTTCTTCTGTGATTGAAGTGTTTCTCCTGGTCCCTTTTCCTTTTGTTGTTTTTTTTTTTCCGACCTTTTTTTAGTGATCCCTCCTTTTCCCCCCAAACTCCCTTTTTACTTTAGACTTGCCCAAAGCAACTCTTTCCGGCGCCGGTGAGACGTACGTTTAAATGATGTCCCCCTTCTTTTCTTTTCGTTCTCCTTTTTTTACTATTTTCCCTCCTAAGGGGTTTTTTTAGACTCTTCTCACTACGTGGGAAGACAACTCCTTCCTCGCTTCCCCCCCCCCATCTTCCTGCACCATGGACGCTTATCCTTTATGCTCCCTTTGCGTCTTTTTTGCTTTTCGTTTTTTTGTTTCAATTGCCTTCCCCCCCAATTAGGTTCCTTTTCTTCACCCCCCACAGGCTTCCTACACACCCCCTACCCTTTGGACCTTCCTTTTCCCCACCCCCCCTCATGGACCCCTTTTGATGACCTTTTCATTTGTTTTTTTTTCTGTGTTGCGGTAGTTTTTTCCCCCCATTCACACCTTGCACTTTTTTCACCCTCCTTCCGTTTTCTTTTTTTTTTTTGGCACCGAAGCTAACGCGTCCTCATCAAGCTTTTTTATCCCAAACGTTGTTTTCTTTCGTTCTGATGCATTCCTTCTATTTTTATGCACAAGGTGACGGTGGACCTACCCGGTCCATCTGATTTCTTTCTCCAATTCCCTTTCTCCCCACCGCTCCCCCCCCCCCCCCTTTTCAGCCTTTCTGACTGGCCGTTGGAGCTTAATCACAGAGTCCTAATGGACCCTTTTTTTTCCTACCCCCATTTTTTTCTCTGGCTCTTTTTGCCACCTTTCTCCCGTCGGTTTCAGGGTTGTATGTGCCCCTCCAGAAACTACGTGTTGCTGTCAGTTTTCTGTTTTTCCAAGCCCTTTCTTATCTCTTAAGTTTTTCCCCCCCCCCACTTTTGGAGGACCTTTTTTCCCAAACCCCCCTTTCCCCGATAATTGTCCGTTAGTTCCCTTCCCCGCTTAATGCCCTTTGACCATTTTTTTTTTTCTTCCCTTGTTTCCTTTGATCCCCCTCTTTGATAGACTTCCTCCCCCCCCGGACCCTTTTCCATTTCGCCCCATTTGGTTTTTGCAGACCCTGTTGCGTTGATTTTGTCACTCTTCCGGTGAAACCGCCCCAGATCCTTCCCCAATCCCCCTTTCCCAAGACACCCCCTTCCGAATTGTCATTCGGATGGTTATTTTGTTTTCCCCTAAAAGATTTCCCTTTATCCTAGATCCTTCCTTATGATCTTTTTTCTTAGTTCTTTTTTCCTGGCTTTGTTGCGTTAATGACTCACCCCCTTCGATCTTCCTTTTGTCTTTCCCCCCCCCTACGTTTTGGCTCCTCTGATTAAGTTGTTAATGTAACCCTTGGTGATCCTCTTTTTCTGTCGTTCCGCTCCCGTGTCGCTCCCATTAGTAGTTTTTTCTTCTCCTTTTTTCCAGGATCCTGAGAGAGCCGTGGTGCCCCTTTTGTGGTCATCCTCTTTCGATACTCCTTTGTGTTTGTTTTCCTTTTTTTCACAGAAATTTACTCAATTGAACTGTCTAAAGAGGAGCCCCCCCCCCTCGTGATGGGTTTTTTTTTAGCTTTTTCCTAACCCTTTTAAATTTTTTTGTCAAGACCCATAGTGCAGTCCATTTTGGAGTCTTTTTTTCGTTTCGTTCCCTTGACCCTTTTCTTCTTAGTAGAAGGGGACTTTCAGACGTGGCGGAAACTCTGCCAAAGTTTTACTCTTACATCCTGTGACTTTTTTTTTTTTTTGTTTTTTGTGATCCTTTTGTGATGTGATTTATCTACCCTTTTTCTTTTTTCTAGGATTTTTTTGCGAATTTCTTCCCACCTCTCCTGCAATTTTTTTTTGGCATTCTCTTTCTTTGACTCTCTTTTGTTGAATAGTTTCTGTAACACGTTCCATCTGTTTTCCTTTCGATTCCAACCTACATCTCCAAACCTCCTTTCCCCCTCGAGGTAGATTTTCCCCCCCCCCACGAATTCCTTTCTTGCTCGATCCATTTCCCCCCCCCCTGAACTCGACGTGGGGGAAACCCACATTACTCTTTTTTTTTTTTGAATTTTTTTTTTCCCCTTACAAGTCTTCCCCCCTCTTTTTTGAGCCCTTACACCCCTCGGGAACATTTACTACCACACTCTTCCAAGCCCTTTTTGCCCTCTTATCTCTTTCCCTTTAAGGTTTTTTCTGCTTTTTGAGATCCCCTCTCTCTCACAGTTACTGAATCGATCCCCCCCCGGTAGACTTTTCCCAATGAACCCTTTCCCGAGTCCCTTTGTCTAAGCTCTCTTTCCCCCAGTACAAAACTTTTCTCTTTGCGCTTTCTGTTACAATCTCCCCCCGTGAGATCATAGTCTTCTTGGGAAGTTTCCTCTCTTTCGCTTAAATTTTTCTATACCCTTTTTTTTTTTAATCTTCTTTTTTTGATCCCTTTTTTTGCTTTGAGAGATCAGGAGCACTAAAGTGGGTCTTTTTTCTGGGACCTTTCTCCCTAAACACCCTCCCCACTAGTTTACCTCTTTAAATGTTCTCTCATGAACTTCTCCCACTTTGTCAATCTCGACAATTGAAACCCTTTTTCCTTGCTTCCTTTTTTAGTAGCTTTCCCCCCCCTCAAAACCTCCCCACTGGTCCCCAAACCCCCTTTCCCAAATTCCCAACCAACTTCTAGTGTGCCCCCTCTTAGGTTCTCAACTTTTTTCACTCGACCCCCTGGCCCCAGCGTTTTTTCCCCTTCTTCTTCCACACTTTTTTCCCTTTACAGTACTTTCGAGTTCCTCAAAGACCAGCTCCCTCTTTCTCCTTTCTGTGATTTTTTTTTTTTCCACTAACCTTCTTTTATCCCCCGTCGCGTGCACCCAATCGGTACCCACATTTTTTCCTTCCTGCACGAGCTTCTGTAGGAGTTCCTTTCTCTCTGACAGTCCTGGGACCCTCTTTTTCCCTTACCTCCCCCCCCCGAACCCCCCTGGAGTCCTACCATCTTTTCAAGACATTTTTTTAGCTTAGGAGGATCGTTTCAGTTTCTTAATTTCTTTCCCTTTTTTTTTCAGGTCGAAAGCTCCTTTCCTTCAGAGCCAACCAAACCCCCTTTCCTTTTTTCTTCTTTTACTTTACGTCAAAGCCTTTTCGGAATTCCCCCATTTTCGTTGTCTGACTACGGGCCCCCCGATGTTCCCCTTTTCCCAGTTTCCCCCGGGTCCCCCCCCTTAGCTCCTCCCATTTTTTCAACCCAATCAAGACAAAAGTCGCCCACTGTACCAACCCCCTTATTAATTTCCCAAATCTTTTCTCTTTGTCTTTTTTCCCGATCACCCGTGTAACGACGCCTTCCTTTCGCCTTTCCCCCACTTTTTCTTTTTCCTTTAACTCTCCTGGATTTTTTTTTATTCGTTTTTTAACATGGTCCCCCCCTCCCCACGAATTTGGGTCCAACCGGTTCATGTTTTTTGATCCTTTTCCATACACTTTTCGCTTCCTTTTTTCAACAGAACGTCTTTTTCTTGAATCTTTCACTGAACACCCCCCCCCCCCCATGTTTTTCTTTTGAAACCCTGAATCAGACTCCAAAATTTTGTTTCCTAGTCCAATTTCTCGAGGACTTTTAATCTTCCCTTTCCCCCCTTAGGATTTTTGATCAAGGGTTTTGATCTTCCGTGACGTCCTTTTCTGACTTTTGTACTTAATAACTCCCTTAAATTTCAGCAATGTTTTTTTTTTGTAATCTTCACTTCTCCACCCCCCGATCATTCAACTAACACTCGTCCTTGCTTTCCCTTTCCCCGAGATTTCCCCTTCTAAGGCCTTTTTTCAATATACCTCTTTTTTTTTTTTAAATACCTTTTTTTTCTGTGAATTGCGTCGAAATGAACGCTTCCCCACTTCCCCCGATTTGGGCCTCCTTTCTAAAGTTATTTTTTACCTAGGCCCCTTTTTTCTGTATTTGTTGTCTTGACAGCGTTTTGGTCTTTTCCTCCTTTCCGTTTTTCTCCCCCCCCCCCCCCAAGCTTTCTTTCCCAGAATCCCTTCCAACAGACCCTCGCCAGCAGGGACAGAGCGTCAGGTGCAATCTCCCCCCCCTTTCGTCCAAGATGTTTCATATCTTCGTTGTTTTCTTTCTCCTCTTGTTTCAGATTCCGATTATGCCGAACGCACCAGCAGTAACGTCTTCTGATCTTTCTGTAAGAATTTTGACAGTGCCTTTTTTCGTCCCTGTTCTTTGTTTTTTTTTCTTGATGATTGTGGCCTTGGCTTATTGACCAATTCGTCCCCCGGTGCCCCCTCCCCCAAACCCCCCTTGTTTCAAGGGAGAAAGGACTTAATCTTCTCCTTTTTTTTACAACCCTTTCCTTTCTGATTTTTTTTTAAGTGGTTTTTTTTTTTGTTTTCGTAACTTCCCCCCCCCCCAAAAACCCCCCTATCTTTGAGCCCCGTGCTTCATTTCTTTTACCCTTTCACTTTCTCCGGATTTGAAGTCCAAAGGGTCCTGCCGGCCTCATGCTTTCCCCGGTGTTTTTTCTTTCGTTATCCCCCTTTTCTGGAAGGGGAGGATATGCGACCTCGAGATCCGCTTTCCCCCATTTACTTCAAATTTGGCTCTTTCAACCCCGAAAGGTTCCCCGTAGTGTTTTTTTTTTGGATAGAATCCGAGTTCCCCCCTTCCCCCATGGGTTCTTTCGGACTTTTGGGATTTTTCTAAGTGCCCTTTTTCCTTTTGGTTTTAGTTTCCTTGGGTTCCGGGGCGATAGTAGACTCCTTTTGTTTTCCACCCCCCAACTCCCTTCTTATGTGTGTATAGTCAGAATTGAGTTTTTTCCCCCCCCCAACTTCCCACCGAGTCCCCCCATCCACTGCGGTTTTCGAACATTTCTTTTCTTGTTTATCCTGACCAGCAGGCTTTCGGTCTGTTGAACTTTTTAGGCCTTTTTTTTTTTTTTTGGATATCCCTTCCCGCCGGTACAGTTGTACACATTTTTTGCGAATGTTTTGCGGATTTTTTCCCTTTCATGTGTTTCCACTTCCTTTTTCCCCCGTTTCCCCCCCTTCCCCCCCCCATTTTTCAGTCGAAAGTTCTTCCCATTTGGCTTCGGTCTTTTTTCAGTTTTTTTTCCCTATTTTTCCCTTCTTGGTGTTTTCCGCTCTCCCTTTCCCTTCTTGGAGGGCGTATGACGGGACCTTTTCCATCTCTTAGCCCCCCCCCCCCCAATTTAGCGTGCCGCGCTTATATTTTGCTTGGTAACATGTCTTTTTTTTTCCTGTGTTCTGGCCTCCCGGACCCTTCGGCCTTTTTCTTTCCTCACCACCGGTTCTTATTCCCTTTCTTGTCTTCTCAGATTTTTTTCCTTGCCTTTGATCTCGGAATAGGTTGGACTTATGTGACCCCCTTTTCCCCCCTTAGGACAATTGATTCCGTTCCCTCTCCGCAATTCTCTGAACTGGAATCTTTGGTCCGGAAAGCTGTTTTAATTCCCCCCGAACCCTTTAGTCCTTCTTCTTTTCCAATCCCAGCCTCCAATGGGCCGGGATGGCTGCGCTCTGTGGGGGTATCGCTTTTAGTTGCCCTTGAAGACTGGGACTCCCCTTCCTTCGAATTGGCAAGGCCTGTTTGAGCCTTTTTTTTTCCATGTTCTTTTTGGAGTTCCCCAGTACTGTGGGTTCTGGTTTGATTTATCTCCTGTGTTGCCTCCCCCTTTGGTTTAGTTCCCCTTCCCCCCCTTTTGGTCGGGCCCAAACATAGCTTGCACGGGTCTCTTGAACTTTTTCTGGTGGTCCTTCTCATTCCCGTTCGGGTTAACGGCCCTCGTCAAAAACTTTTCCTTTTTCCTGCCTTTTAACCCCCCCTTCCAAATATTTTTTCCCTTCGCGGAGAGCGCCACATAGGATTCTCTACCCCTTACTTCTTTTTTTTTTTTCCCCCCCTGAGATTTCCTGGACCTTTTCTTTTTCACCCCCCCCTCTTTGATTCCCCCACTCTACTACTCCGTTTGAGGGCTCCTTCCCCGGATTGACAGTCCCCCCTTCATTCCTGAACCCTTTTTCCGAAATCCCCCCTTGAGGCTCTGCGTTCCCAGCAGGTGGAGTACCATACTATTTTCACTTTTCTCTGGTCCCAAGCTTTGTGAGTTCTCCCTTCTTTAGTCAATTCTTTACGCCCCGATCACTCAATGAGTATGAAAGCCCCCAGATTCCTTCTCATTTCACCAATGGTCTCTCCCGTGGGGTTTCCCCCCCTTGAAACCCTTCTATTGTCTTGTGCCATCGCGGAGTGGTTTCAATAGAGTTCCAAGTTTTCCTTGGAGTTTTCTTTCTGTTAGGTTGCCCTTCTTAGGAAGGATTTTCCGATTTCCCCCCACTAAGGCCCTTTTTGGTTCCTTTCTTACAACTCCTTTAGTCTTCCAATGTCTCCCCCTACAGTAAACTTGGCCCATCATTCGCGCCCAAATCCACAAGTCTCTCCTTTCCTTGAGTACCCACCCTTCCTCCGAGTCCCTCTCCCAGCCCACCCTTCACATTCTTTGGCGGCAGGTCGTCGGTTCTCGAAATAGTTCACCTTCTCTACCCACTCTTTTCTTAATTCCAGAGTCCCCCTCCTCCCCAAGGGCCACCCCCAGCCTCATTGAGTTTTTTGCTCTCTTTCTCATTTGCCCACCTTAGTATCTCCTTTCCTAGATTTTTTCCCCCTCACGAATTCCTCGTGACTGCCGGTTTAGGGCCTTCTATCTTCCCCTACCCCTTTCCCAAGTCTCCCCCCCCTTTTTATCCCTCCCCCCCCGGGACCCCAACCCCCACCTTCTCTCCCCCTCCTGGAGTCCATTCCCCCCCCCGATCCCTCCCCCCCTTGTTTCTCCCGATCTTTTTTCCCCAGTGGACCCCAAATTCCTTTCATTTTCTTTCGCTCCCTTTCCGCCTTCTAACAACACACAATTACTTTTTTCAATCTTACTCCGCTCCCATGACCCCCCCTGCCTGTTAGTGTTTCGGTTTTTCCGTAGGGAACCCACTCTGTCACTTCTTCGTGTTGTCTTCCCCTACCGTCACTTTTTTCAGCCCGTCAATTCCCCCCCTCCGGTTTACTTTCTTTCTCCCGACTCGTCTTTCAAAGTCCCCAGCCTAATGAATTTTTCCCTTTCACGGTCCCGCTTCTTTTTTCTCCGTTTTTTGTTTGGGGAGCATTCCTTGGGTCTCCCTTTCCTTCCGTATTCACCCCCTAAAAGTGGTATGGATTGTTTTTTAGAAGTCTGTTTCCCCTAGACGAAAATCCCCCCTTAAACCTGAACACCACATCTGTACTCAAACCCCCCCCCCAACTTTTTCCCTTAAGTTTTCTGAATTTCCTTTTTTCGATCCCCCTCCTCAGTCAGATGTTCTGGTCCCAAATTTTTTTTCCCTTTTCGTCTTTTGAATGATGTGGTCCCTCCTTTTCTAGCCCCTCTAAGTCCTGTAAATGGTGACTTCAGAAGACACCTTTGTTGAATTCCCCATGATGCTTTCCCCGGATTTATCCTGAGATTCCCCTCCTGGTTTTTTTTTTTGCCCTTTTAAGGCAGTTTGTCATTGTTGGCGTGGGTGTTCCCTTTCTTTTCCCTTTTTATAACCTTTCTTTTTCCCACCCCCAGGATGTCTCCGCCTTTTTTTTTTTTCCCCCCATTGGCATTCTCTTCTTTCCAGTAAGTTTCCTGTCCTTTCAAACGTGGGTGTTTGTCTTCCGGACCTCCGCCTGAATCCCCTTTTTTAGGATTTTCCACATCCCCCCCCCCAGGTCCAAAGATCACTTTGGCAACCCCCCCCTGGACCCCCGGTCGGAACCCCTCGTTGAAACCCCCATCGTCTTTTCCCCTCCCCCCCGCGAATCAGGCGTGTTTTTTTTTTTGTATATCCCCCCCCGTTGTTTTTTGTCTACGCTTTTTTTTTTTTTTCCTCACCAGCCCCCCCCTTGGATGTCCGGGCGAGTGATGACGCTTATCTGTCCTTGAGTTCTCCTTATGACCCCCCCTCTTCGGCCCCCTTCCCCCCATTCCTTTCCTCCTTATTTGATCTCCACAAACCAACTTTTCTCTTTCTGGGGCCCTTTTCAAGTACCCCTCTAAACACATCTTTCGTTCTTTTGGAGACTTTCTTCATACATTGGGCCCCACGGTACAAGGGCGAGTAAGCAACTTTTTCTTCAGAGGCCCATGCCCCCCCCCAACTCCCCCCCAAATTTTTCTTTATGTGGAGAATTCTATCTTTAAGTCACCCAATTCCCGGTCTGTGCATCACCCCTTTGGTTTTTCTCCCGTTCAACCTTTTCCAGTAATGTTTTTACTCACCGGGCTCATTTTGACTTGATTTTTTCTGGTATTTTTTTTTGTTCCCAAGGGGCTTCCTTTATTAAAACTGATACTCCCAGCTCCCTTACACTTCCCCCCGATTCAACTATCCCCTTTTCTCAGCCTTCCCCCAGAACCCCTTTCCCCCCCTTCTTGAAGTCCGGGAGAAACTCCTTTCGCCTTTTCTCTTTCTTTGGAGTTTTCCCCTATGGGTCCATGGTTATTTGGGGTCTTTGTGATTTTCTTTTTCGAATTTTGTTCTTCCTAACCCCCCCCCAATTCCTTTTTCTGTTACGTAGGAATGCTTGAAACCCCTTTTTGTCGAGCCCCCCCCCCATGTCACCTCTCCCAGATGGTCTCTTTTTCAGCCCCCCTCCTTTTCATTCTGTTTTTCTCCTGACCCTCCTTCTTCAAGTTTTCCTGATTTACTTCGGTTCATAATTCCTCCCCCGGAATTTCAAAGGGACATTTTGGTAACACTCTTTCTCCCCCCTTGGATCTGGCCCTGACTTTTTCCCCCCTGCTTAACGAGTTTCTTAACTACGATTCTTCCCCCCATCTCCCCCCCCTTTTCCGAACTGGCTTTTCGGCTGTGTGGCATTTTTTTCCCCAGGTCACTCCCTCTTTTTTGTCGTGGCTTGTTTTTTTTTTACCTCGCAGGGTTTTCTTTCGCTTTTTTCCTCTTGGGGACCCCCCTTTAATTTTTCTTCTACTGTAGCCTTTCCGTCTTTTTCCCCCCCCCCCTAAATCGCCTTGTGTGGATTTTTCTCTTCTTCTTTTTTCCCTTCCCCCTATTTCTTTTCCTTTTTTTTTGTTTGACTTTCTGGTGAGCGACCTTCGGTTATCACTATCCCCCCCCATATTCGCTTCCTCTTTTTTTTTTTCCATTTTGTGTTCGAGCTGTACTATATGCCCTCTTTATGATGGACCCACCTCCCCCCCTTGACCCTCCCTGGATGGCTTTTTCTCACCTCTCTTTTCTTTCTGGATTATTGTACAAGGAGGGGACCCCAATTAGAACCCCCACAGGTTCCCCCAATGTAAAAAGAAGTGCAAGTCATTTGGACCCTCCCGTTCCAGGCTGCCGCATCCTTTTTTGACGTGGGTTTAAAAAAAACCTAACCTTTTTTCAGATTCTTCAAAACCTCCCTTTTTTTCCCCCTGAAGTCTTTTGGAATTTTTCTTTTCTTTTTCAAATTGAATTCCTTTGGGTCTTGGGGATCTTCCTTCACTTGCTCCCTACCCCAACTTGAGATTTTTGTGCGGCCCCAGGTCCTTTATCTCTTTTTTTCTTGAAGTGGCCGAACGTCTTTTTCATAGTCTCCCCCCGGACATCCCTCTCCCCCTTCTTTCTCCTGAATCCCGATCCACTAGGGACCCTGAGGAAGCAAAACTTTCTGACTCTATGAATGTTTTCATTTTTCCTAGTTCCCCCCCACTTTTTTGACACTTTTCTTTGGTTCAAACCCCCCCTCGGGAATTTCGAAGCTACTCCTACCGTTTTGCAATTGTCTCTCGATTCTCTTTTTTTGTTTGCAACCCGGTCTTTTTTTTTCCTTTTTATTTATTCCCATTGGAACTCTACTTCATAGTCAGAACTTTCTTTTATTTTCTATTTTTTTTTTTTTCGACGCTCCCTTGTCCAGAGAGTCCTCACAGTTTAAGTTTTCTTGACCTAACTGATTCTTTTAATCTCCCCCCATTTTAGTTTCTCTTTCTCTGGGACTTCCAATCGTTCCCCCCCCCTGTGCGATTGTCCTTTTTTCCCATTTCGCGTCAAGTCTTTTCGGGGATGAGCTCCCCTCCCCCGGTTTTTTCCCCCCCCGAGGGCGGGTTTTTTCTGGTAGGTGGTAGGGGGCGATGGCTAAGGCACCCAGCATTTCCTCCCCCGTGATTTTTCCCCAACTTTTTGTTCCCTATTCCCAAAAGATCCCCCCCTCTCTGAAACACTCCCGGAGATCCCGGAGTCCACTCTTAACCCTTTTAGCCCCTTCCACAGATCCTGAGCCCCCTGGTCAGAACATCCCCCCCCCATAACAAGAATTTAACGCCCCCCCCTTCAACACCCTCACCTTGAGTTTGACTCTTATTCGTTCCCCCCCCCCCCTTTTCCCTATCCACCCCCTCCTTGCGCTCCGGCAATATCACAAGAATCTCCCTTTTTTTTGTTTTTTCACAAACAGAACCCCCCCCTAAAGGTCCTTGCTTTCTCCATTTTATTTCAACCTTGTCTACCTTCCCTCCAATTTCCCCCCTCGTCTTCTTGCTTTTTACTCTAAAAATGAAGAATTTTATTTTTTCGAGGTGGTACTTCACTTAGGAAATTCTTCTCTTCCCCCTCTTTCAACCCAACTCCCCCCCCCCACCATTTTTCCCTAACTTTCCCGACCCCCAGGACCCCACCGGGGGAAGGCCAGGGGGAACCCCCCCCCTCTACCACCCTTCAACCCTTTTTTTCCGTTGGGAAGTTCTTCTTTGAGATCCAGGACTTTCCCCCGCCAACTTTACTGTCTCCCATACTCCGCCCGCTTTTCCCAATCTTTAAACTCCCCCTCGCTCACTACTAACGACCTCTCCTTTCAGCCTGTTCGTTGACTTGTAGTGGCAATCTTTCCCCCCCCCCCGATTTAAAGTTACAGCCTCTCCGTTTCTTTCCCAAGTTCCTCCCCGAATGACAAACCTTTCGACCCAAAAGTCCAGGCCCAACTTCCCGAATTTTCTTCCCCCCCCACCCCCATCGCATTTCTTTAGCCTTCCAAAACCTGTTGAACTATGATTTTTCATCATTCAACAGCTGAATCTTCTTTTCTAAGCTTTTCCCCTGTTTTTTTTTCCCGTTTAGGTTCTTTACGTCCCCCCAAGGACGTATCACAAAAGGCCTCTTTCTTCAACGATCTCCTTTTTTTAACCCCCTTTCCCCTGATGGTTTATGCGCAGCCCCAGTCCTTCCCTTCCATCCCCCCCCCACACCCCCCCCCCCTCAAACCCCAGCCCCTCCCCCCCAGCGAAAATTATTTGCCCATTACTCTGGCCAGTTGATTCTTCTCCAGGCTCCTCGAACGTTGGTCCCATTTGGTTCCTCACCTTGATGCCCCTCTCGGAGGCTTTTTTTTCGCCTTTTTCACCCCTTTATACCCTCTCCCCCCGTTGTTTTTTTTTTTTGCATAAGAAAGCACCGGGATACCCCCCTGATAAGTTGATTTTTTTCCTGCGGTTTTTTGTCAAATCTCTGACTCGTTGCTTCCATCCAATGTTGTTTTTCTTTGTTAGTCCCTCCCCTCGGACCCCCCCCCCCTTTTACTTTTTCTGAAAAATTTTTTTTTACCTTTATGATTTGATCCGTTTCTGGCCTCCAACTTTTGTGGTTTTCTTTCAAAAACACCCCCCTTTGTTTGCGGGCCTTTTCTTGACGACCGTTTAACATAGTGTTGCCTTCTTTCCAGCACCCCCCCTCTTTCCAACTTTTTTTTGCACTCTTCCTTGCAAATCCCGGCTATCCATCAGCGGACTTCCCAAGGACCCTTTTTTTTCTTATGTCCCCCCCACAACGCGAGATCTTCCCGCTGTTGTCCTCTTATGTCTTTATCTCTTACTAAATTTTTTATTTTTAACTTGCCAGGAGCCACAGCGGCTGTCCTTTGGACCCCTCCTTTGACTCTTACAGATCATTCCTTTTATCTTGTGCGTTTTGCAATGCTTGGATTTTTTTGGGTGGTTTTTTTTTTTTCTTTATTCACCCCCCCCCCACAGTCGGTTTTCCGTTTGACAAGGCCCCACCCACTACACAGGTGGCGATGAAATCTTAATTTCCTTTTCCTGTCCGTGGGTCCTCCCGTGAAGTTTTTGGGGTCTGACCCCCCCCCCCCTCCACCACCTCCCAAAACCCTGTTTGATTTTTCTCCCCTCTGAGGATTTCCCGTCCCTGAATCACCCGAGAATTTTCTGACGCCCCCCCTTCCTGCTTTCTTTTTTCTTAGTCTGTTTTTTTTTCTGCAATTTTGACTCTGGGTTTCCTTTTTCCAAAAGCGACTCTACGTGATCCCACATGAGTTCGACACCTTTCCATAGTTTCCGTGTCGCCTAGTATGGGAGCGAAATCGGTACCTCCTTTTGGACTACCCCCCTTTTTACTTCTTTTCTGAAGTTTTTTTTCCCTTAATTTTTTTTCTGTATTGGGGCTGGACCCTCTTGCAACGTCATCCCCCCACAGCTCCCGTTTTCCCTGGGATTCTTTTTTGCCCCCAAAATCTTTCTTGCGGAACCAGTGGTTTCCCACCTCCCCCCCCGCTTTTCCTTTTTTTCCTATCTTTTGTGTACACCCTCTTTCCGTCCAGTCCCGATCTCCTTTTTCTTGATACCCTTCCCCCCCTCATTAAGGTTTTCACATGTTGTTTAAATTTTTGGCGACCCTGTTTCCTTTCTTCCCCCTTTTTTAGTGAGGTCTCCAATGCCCTTAATTTCTCTAACTCCCTTTCCACGAAAACATTTTTTATTAGTTTTTTTTCGCTTTTTTTTTTTCTTTTTCTTTCCCCTTTGGCTGATGATGGCTCCGCGGGACTTCCTTTTTTGGAGGTCCGTCCTAATTCCTTTTTTGATCTCACCTGGTGAGCCTCCTTGATTTTCTTTGTCGGTCTACCAAGTTCCCCTTTTATCTTCTCCCCTCATGAGTCTCTACCCCGTTCTTTTCGTTGTTTTCTGCAATAACTTGACATTACCTTGCGCGCCCATCTTCCGTGTCGATTTTTTTTTTTGCTTCTTAGATTTTCCCTTTGTTTCCCTTCCCTTCCGAAACTAGAAATAACCGTATCGTCCCCGCCCCTTTTTTTTGAGTCTGGGAACACAAGTTGGCGAAACGGAACCACTTTCCCCTAATTTTGACCCCCTTCTGGACTTACTGGCCCCCTCGAGGGGATTTCCCCATTTTTTGGAGTTCTTGTTTTTTTTGTAGAAGACTACCTTCACGAGGAGTTCGACCCTTTCTTGGATCTTTTCAAAGGTGGAGTTGACGAGGTCTCTCTGTCTTGATGATTCTCCCCCCAGTTTTCCCCGTCGTTTCAATTGATTTTTTCCGTTTTAATTTTCCAAACCCACTTCTCCTTTCCGCGGGTATTTCCCTCATCTTTTTCCCTTTTTCAGGGGCGCAACTTCTTTTTTTACCTTCCGGGCTTCCTTTGTGCCCCCCATATGCCCTACCCTTTTTTCCCCCCCAGGTATTCCCCATCGTGGCCATCCCGAGAGTACCCCACCCACAACCTTTTCTGTTGTGATTTCGACTATTGGCAACCCCTTTTTCCCCAATTTTCCTGTTTTTCCACGATTGCTTCCCCTTTTCAAGCCCCTTTGAACTTTGCCGAGCAAAAATTTTTTTTTTGGAATGCATTTCTTTCCTCCTAACTTGCATGCTCAGTTCCCCGACTTTTTTTTAATTCCTTTGTACCCTTTTTTGTTGAATTTTCTCTTATCACCGTTTTCCATCTTCATGTCTTTCCCCCCCGGTCTCCTTTCTTCTCCTCCGGTGCTATCCTTTGTCCCCTTCAACTTTCTCGCCTTGGTCCGCCCATGAAAAACCCTCCTTGTCCAATCTCTACGTAGTCCCGGAATTGTCCCCCCCGGTTTTTTCATTGTTTCTCCTTTCTGAGTTGTGGTCCCCTTCACGGGTTTTCTTTGCCAGAGGATTACATTTTCACCCCCGTTCTTTTTGGACAACCCCCTTTTTTTGGAGCCCCCCGGATGGCCCCCCACAACGCCCCTTTCCCCCCTCCTAATTTCCCCTTTGAAGCTTTTTTGTTTCCAAGCCCTTCCTGCCCCGGCCAAAGGGCGTAAAGCTTGGTTCCTGCTTTTGGAAACCCTTTTTTTTTGGTTTTTTTCCCCCATCCCCCAAGAATCGTCACCTGTCCCCACATTCCCCCCAAAACTGGCAGATTCTGGCCATAATTTTTTCCTACCACGACTTAAGTGACTTAAACGTTCCCTCCCCCCCCCCCAATGGGATCTTTTCCCCAGTCTCCTAGATTTCATGCATAATCTTTCCCGCTACATTCCTTTATCCTCTTCTCGTTCTTTTACTTTACTTCCTCTCAAACCTCTTTATCCCTCTCCCACTCGGAACCACCGACCCCTGAAGCATTGACTTTCTTTAGCTGTGTGCCTTCTATGAGGTCAGTTTGACTCCTCTGTTTCAAGTCCATCCCGCGAACTTTAGCCCCCACCCTCCATTTTTTTGTTCCCCCGAGTACCCTGAAGACCGTCGGTCGGTCTCAACTTTTTATGTTTTTCTTTCAGGACTCCCCTCCCAGACCTGGTCTCATTTCACCCCCTTCAGTCCTCAAAACCCGGGCCCCTGCTACCTTCCCTCCCCTTCCGGTAATTTCCAAATTAGCTGCCCGGGTCTTTTCAAGTTCTACTTTTAATCCCAATCTTCTCCCTTTACAGTCACGTGGCAGCCAGCCCTCCCCTTTCGCCCGCCTGCCAACCCAAATGGTCCTTTTCCCCCCCATATAACGTTCCCCTTTTCGCCATCTTCGCGACCCCCCCAAAGCCTGCTTTCCAGGCTTTTTCATCCTTTTCCCCACGTTCCCCTTATCGTGAGCGTTTTCCCTTTCTTAAATCGGGTAAACGTCTTTTTGCCCCCCAGCAAACCCCCCCATTGGAGGTGGTCTTTTGGTGGGATAGAGTCCCGGTCCTTTCGTGTCTCCCCACTTTTTCCCCCCCATAACTGAAACAGCTTTCCACCCCTTCCCCACTCCCCCCCCCAATTATTCGCTTTCACTTCCTGGGCCCAGGCTGGTACTAAAATTTTTCTTTTTTTTTTTTTTTTTCCTTTCCGCTGCCGTGCACGTTCGGGCCCACCTATCCGATTTTTTTAGAAATTTTTTCTTTACTTTTTTTCGCTTCTCATTATGCTTCCCCCTTTTTTCATCCCCCCAGATCCCCCTAATCTTCCCCAGGAATCCCCCTGTGGAATTTTTGATGTTAGACCTGCTTGCATGGATGAACCACTTTTCTCCTTTTTGAATTGCTCGCCGCGCAAATTGTGATTTGTGTTTTGGTTTTTTCCTGTTCGGACCTTTCCCTTCGACCTCGTCACCAACGGCAATTGGCCTTAAACCCCCTTGCTGGGTGTAAGGAACCTCATCTTTTTGGGATTGTGTCCTTTTTTCACCTTTTCCGTCCTTTTTTTTATAAGGTTTCCTCAATCCTCTTCCCACAAGAGAATTGCGTAAGTCATCCTTTGCTTTTCCTCCTTACCCCCCCAGGCCCAGAACTCCCCTCCTGAGAGGCCCCCTCTAGCCTACTCCTGTAATACCCACTCGTTTTCTTTTTCGGATTGAACTCCCTTGGACGCACCCCAGTCTCCTCGTCTTAATGAAGTCATTCTCTTGATGGCTGCCCTTGATTTTTTGAGGTGGTTTTTTTCCTGCTTTGGACCTTCTCGTATCCGTCCCCACCCCTCTTTTTTTCGGTCCCCTGTCACACCCCCCCCCCCACATCTTTTGCCCCTATTTACCCAATTCAAGCTTCATGTCACAAAAAGGTTCCGATGCCGGACTTGGTCGGTCTTTTCACCCCACCCCCACCAACAACCATGGTTTGCCACGCCTTTCGATTTTTCCTTTCAGCCGGCTTCCACGAGAGTCCCCTTTTCCTTACAGTCCTGGGGGTTTTTTCCGTTCTTGTTAGTTATTTTTTATCTGAACGGGCTTCCCCCTTCTGCCGGCTCCTCAGATCATTAAATCCGTTGTCTTCCTCCAACATATTTCAACGGGCGCTATCTTCTTTTGTGGACCCAGATTGCAAGCGGTTCCGACATAGAGCTTTCTTATTTCCATTTTCTTTTTTTGGTGTTTTGTTTCCAGTTATCAACGGTTTTAGCCACCCTTCACTTTGTTTTTAGTTTGAAACAATTTTTTCCCCCCTGACATTCTTTTTATCCTTTTTACTGGACCCTTTTCACTTAATCCTTTGTGGGAGTGAAAAGATCCCTTTTTTTTGATCTACCCTTCCCTGAAGTATCTCTCTGATGTTTTGTATAATTGCCTCTTCAGGCCGGCTTGTCTCCCCATTGGGTTTTTTTTTCCTCTTTTTTTTGTTCTTGATTTTGTCCCTTTTCTTTTCCCCCCCCCCCTTTTATCCGACAAGTTTTTTCTTTTTTTCATTAAGTACCTTCACAAGGCCATTGGAATCACTTTCCTTTTCTTTTATGACGCTCCTCTTTCCAACCTTATGATGGTCTGATCCCGTTTTCTCGAGTTGAGTCGGTTCTTTTTCCTGACCCTTTTATCCATGAAATAGTAATCCCCCCCCAGAGTTGGGTCCTGTTATCTTAGCTGTCTTTCCTTTCTCCGTATTCCTATGATGTAGTTGTTTCTTTTGTGTTCCTTTGTTAGCTTCTGTTTTTCACTGATAGCTTTCTTGGACCCCGCTTTTCGCGGCCCTTCCCTACTTTTCGTTTTTGCCTGGTCCAAAACTCCCCCCAGTGCTGGGAGCTCCCCGATTTTCTTTTTTCTTCCCTGGGCAGCTACCAAGAGAGTTAAACCCTGAAGATTCTGCCTTCCCCCCCATTTTTGTGCATTTCGACTTTCCGGATTTTAGATTGAGTTGAAACGTCCGTTTTTAGAAGTATTTTTTCCCCGTTTTTCAACCGCAGCAGACAGTTTTCCATGATCCCTTGGGCCCTTTCCGTTTCCTTCACCCCCCCGAAGAAGTTCCTGCCTTTCTGTCCTTCCCAAATCCTTTTTCTTAAGTTTCCTGTTCTTGTGAAAGTTCTTTTTAAGGGCTTTCTTTTTTTTCTTCTTCGAAGTGCGTTGACATTCTCTCCTTTTTTTGTTTTAGACCCCCCATGCAATTTTTCCCGCCTCAACTGTTCCCCCCCTGCCAATTTTTCACCCTGCCCCGCTCCCAAAACTAATTGGTGCCCCGGGGGCCGGCTCCAACCCCTGACTTTTCTCCCCCTATGTTCTTTATTTTGGACCAAGGGGCCCCCTTTCGGCACGTTTTCCCCCTTTGGGCATCCCCCGCTACTTCCCCCCTTCTTATAGTCCTCTTTTCAAAACAAGCTTAACATTCTTCAGACTTCCATTCTCGTGCCGTCCCCCCCCCTTTGTGTTTTCTTTGTTGTTGGGCGGAGCTCTTATATCACCGTTTTTGTGAACCCTTTCCTTTATCCCAATTTTAGTTTTTCCAGACTCCTGGGGGGAACTTCTACGGTTTACTGCTCCGCTTCGCCTATCCTTTTCTCAGACCCCGGCGGCGTCGCTTCCGGCCCCCCTTCCTCGTTTTTTTTTCTTTTCCCGTGCCCATTTTCCTTGTGGCCCATCAGCGGTTCAAATCTCGTTTTTTTAGTTCTTTCCCCTTGCTTTTGCCCCTAGTCCAAAAAATTTATTTGATACTCCCCGTGCGTGAGTTTTAATACCCCGTGACAGGTTAGGTATAGGGCCGCTCACTGTTTCCCGCCTTTTTCCCCAACCCAGTTGTTAGGACCCCCCCCCGAGGGCCCCAACCGCCTTTCCCTTTCCCCTCTGCTTCCCCCACTGTCAGCTAATCCCGGAGTTCTTTTTGTCCTTACAACTGTCAAAAAAAACAATTGACAATACGGCACGTTACCGGTTCTAAAAATCACTCCCCCCGTCAAATCTCTGATTCCCTTTTTCTCCCCCCCTTCATTCACAAATATAGTTGGCCGTCCCCGTTTTGACCCTTCCCCCCCTCGTCGTACTCCCGTCTCAGTCATCTAAAGACAGACCGAATATCCCATAAGTATGCCATCGCAATACTTTTTCTGTTTTTCCTTCACAGCCTGCCCAACCTATACCTTCCCCCCCCACTTCCTTTAGAGTGCCCGGATGCTCGTTCACTTGAGAAGGAGATAACAAGCATCAAACTCTTCGTCGTACAGGACTCGACCCTTTCACACGACTACGCTCTTAGCGCCTTCCTTACGGCAGGAATCGGCTCGTCCCCCTCTCCCTAACCGTAACGGTTCAGTGCCGACTACCCAAAAGGAAAAACCGGTTCTCCCCCCCCCAATACCTCGCATCCCTTCCTTTGATGTTACCCCTTGCCCATTCTTTCCGCACTGCGATTTGACTTCGATCGTCCCTTCTGACTCCCGTTCTCCCGGAC
>Ga0179593_1506973_pt1 | contig 24402 bp, 18 predicted proteins | sample CZODoug2_1_08_16_FD_185931 | JGI IMG/M metagenome (GOLD analysis project Ga0179593, IMG submission 185931) | Vadose zone soil fungal communities from Angelo Coast Range Reserve, California, USA - CZODoug2_1_08_16fungal (PacBio error correction) | ecosystem: Environmental > Terrestrial > Soil >... | reverse complement strand
CCCTCCACAATCCTATCCAATGGCCTTGCTTTTTTTTCTGGGAATTTCTTTTTTCTCTGCGTTTTTGCGAGACTTTTCGTTAGTCAGGCTTTCCGATGCCAAGATATTCGTTCGACTGCGCGGTTCCAGTCTCCCCCACAGTCCCCCTTCCAGAAAGGGTTGCCTTTTGTTCTCCCCCCAATCCTGGTCTGCGCCGGTCTCAAGAATGGTGGTTTTCTCTTCAACCTTCGTTTCGAATCCGCCCGCCCGACAGATATCGAGTTCCCATCCTGATTCCTTCAGATTTTGGGGGGCGAGGCACACGTTCGCTTTTCTTGTAACGGAAGAGGCTTACGGCGCTGCCGGAACTGATAGGTAGCCTTTCATTTTTGTAATCCTTTACTCGGCATGCTACGCCGCCCCTCAATTCATTCTAAGTAGGCCTCATTTTGATCCCCCTCAGCGCTGTTTTTTGAGTAGGCGTCCCTGTCCGCATGATGTGTTAGTCATTAGAGACTGCTATAGAGAAAGGTTGTACTACTTAGAATCAAATCAGAGAGTTTGGCTTATTCTACTCCAACCAACACCATTCTGTACTGAAGCTGGGCTAGCTACACACCATATTTCCACCCCGCTATTCTCATTCACTTTTCAATCCGAAGGCACTCCAGCCTCTGAGGCCATGATGAACTGCAGTCGCGGAAGCTCTTTGCGTGATCCGGTTCTCCTTTTCCCCAATCAGAGGGAGTTGTAGAGCTCGGATTCCACAGATTGCCTCGCGGACCTTCTTAACACGTTGTACGCGTCTCAACCTTCTCGACAATTCTCTGAGTCCCAAGCTTCTCTTCTTGTTCCGTCTTGATTTCTCCCCATATAGATTTAGCGTGTTTTTTTTAGCGAACCCGATCCGGGCCTGGTCGGCAGTCCGCTTTGGTGAGTTGTCCGCCTTTCAGGATTTTCCTTAGGCTATTCACACGTGAATTCTTATCCCAGTCAATTCCCCCCGCTCACCAATATGTCTACCACTTTTCTCACCCCTAGCCGTCATTGGCAGAGAATGCCGAGGCTTCCATGGTCTTAGCGCGAGCTTATGCATGGTTACCTCTGAATTCCTTTACCCAGCTGTGAATTAAACCTAACAAGTTTGCACCCATCCTGATTTTCTTTTGACTCATTCCTTGATCGCGGAGTTTTTTCGATCTATATCGCGTCCGTAGCGGTTATCAAACCAACTCTGAAGCCAACTTTATCCTCAATATAGTCCCTTGCGATTAGTTTGACACACCCTTCTTCCTACATGGATAAGATTCACTTGCCTTCGCTCCGCTACAGGGCGGTCTGTCGATGTGCTTTATCACGCTTTTTTGTGATCCTCCCTCTCACCCTATATCTTTTTCTCATCCTCTATGTGTTTTTTGTGTGCGATCTATGTGACTTGCCTATCAACCCAACAGCATCTCCGTCCCAATCTCCAATGTAGCCGCCCTTTTTCTTCGACGACCGAATCCAACTCTTCGTCAAAGAATTTATCCTGTTCGTTTACTAGTGACCCCTAGTAAGCCAATGAGATACTCCTTTCCACCCCGACTGTGGTCTAAAAGATTAGTACACTTGCTTACTGATCTCAGAAAGCACCAGAATTCCTCGTTCCAGGATCTGGTCTTTAATAGAGTAGGTTCCGTTTCCCCTAGACTCTTCCCAATTTCCATCCTACTAGGTCCGTTAGCCCAGGCGCTCTGACATCCGAACACGATCTTGGACTTCGTCCTCCAATTGCCTTCTACTGGTTCTTAATGAACAGGGATGTTGAAGCGGTTATTAGGCTTGCTTGAACGGAAGGGGTTTCTAGAGTACAAATCCCTTTCTGCCTCACTTCCCCTTACAAGGCCAGTTCCTCCCCACATGGTCCTGACCCCCCACCCCCAAAGCCGGGTGTTTTCGCCAAGCATAGAATTTAATTTCGCCACTCGTATCCGCCAACCCTCACACTACTTCCCTCTCTATGTTCGAAGCAGGACCGCTCGCGCAAAGATGCCCCACTTTTAGATCTGGACCAAGACTGAGTAAGTTCCCTCTTTTCTCCGGCGCTAGCCAGCTAAAGACCGTTTTTTCCCAAGTCAACCTTCCCGTCTCCTCCTTCCCCTAGATGAGCAATCATTTGGCTAACGTTCCATTTTCCCCCCCGTTCCAGGCCTTCCACCGTGCGCCCAAAACCTTCCTAAACCTCGCCACGAGAATTTCGGATCAATCACCGATCTAAACATCGTGGATGATAAGAGGGACCAACGAGTCTGAAATCTGACATTCTCCTCGGCTGGAACGATTCCCTTATAAACATCAGAGATTTGCTGACACGCTTACCCCTGCTAAGTCCCTGGTAAACTTCAAGTTCCCGTGGCTATTTCCGGCATGATAGCCCCCTCTTCTCAACTTTCATTCCGGCAGTTTGACAAAGCAGGATGCAGTCCCCTGCCGATCGCGCCTGCTTCAATCCCTCTTTTCATGGCCACTCCTTTTTACTCCACTCCCCCAGTCATCCCTGAAGTCGAAACGCCTTGGCGTTACTTCTTTTTCCCTGTACCTTCTGGTGGTCATCCCCCTAACCCCCCACTATGATACCGTCCAGCAAATCCGATTTCCCCCTGCAAGTCCCCTTATAATTTCCGTTCGCTTGGGCTGTTCCCCATTTATAAAACCTTCCAATGCCTCTCTCCACCGTCAGTTTCCTATTCTGGCACTCTACGCCCCCCCTGACTCACGGCGCGCCCAAAACGCTGATCCCAATCCCCCCCCGCCGTGGACAAAAATACGCACTGACTTGGTTTTTGTTGTTCCGGCACAAATCGTTCCTCCCCCTGCCGAAAGGTATTCTTGCGCGCACCCGGCGGCAGTCCGCTTCCTCGACTCGAGAAAGTCTAGGCATCTTCCGCAGATTTCCCCCGCCGTGGTTCGTCTACCTCTCCGGCATAAAAAGGCTCTTTCCCTCCTCGACGACGACTGATTCCCCCCTTTCCCTTTTACTCTTTCTAGACGGTTTCTCTCCTTTGTTCCTCAAGCTCTTTTTCCCGCTTCTTGTTTTTCCTCTAGTTCCGAGATACAGTCCACCAATGGACCCCCATGTGATTATCTTAGACAAACAGTTCCCGAATTCACCCCTCGTTTTCAACCCCGACGGGATTGAGAGAAGAATCCAACAAATCTTTTACGTCACGCTCTATTTCTCCTCCTGTTTCACTTGCGACAGCGAATTGCCCAGTCCTTTTTGTCAGTGGTGCGGCACGTCTCACTGAATTCGAAAGATAGTGTATGATTTCACCCGAAACCTCTTTTCCGGATTGCCGGACTGAAACTTCTCTAGGCTGTCACTCTGTTCCACCTATTCCCTCCTGATAGGCTTTCCGATCCCTGCAAGCGTTCGATTATGTGTTTCCCTCGGTTAGATCTCTCCTGCATTTCCCCGCCTTTCTGATATTCCCCCCCAATCCCCTATTATATCTGGGCCGGGCCGAGATGATACCTTCTCTAGGGAGTTTCCCCAGCAGCCGAGACGCTTCCACCCGGAAATAGGGCTTGCGCGCCCCTTTGAAGGAGTTAGTCCATGTCCCTCTCCTGGTGACCGCTCGCCCGGCCTCTCCCTTAAGATAGTTTATCTAGAGCCTTAACTGAAGGGGTCCTCTTTGGCGAGACAAATTGCTTCGTTCCTTACCCGTTCTGGTGTTGGAGCCGGTCCCCAACTTTACTGAGACAGCTTGTCAGCTGAAATGCCTCCCAAACAAGCGCGAGCACACTTCCGTGTCCCCGCGCCGTGCGTCCCTTTTAAATTGACCGAGAGCATCCGAGTTTTACTTCCTTCTCTGACTGTAAGCGAAGATTACTTATGCCGATAAGGATGTGATCTCTGCTCGCCGCCTGGGCTGCCTCTCCCCTCGGGCTTGCCGCTTTTAATGATTGTCAAAGGTTTTCGTGGTCAGCCATTTTCTCCCGTCCCGAAAGGGCGTTTTTTTTGAGCTCTTTTTTCACTCTCGACCCTTCCGAACACCCATTCGGGACACGCTCGGGCAGAACATACGAGCATCTCTTGGACTTGAACAACCAATTAAGTGAACATTCGTTTCTATCTCTTTCATAATTCCACTACAGTATTTGTTGTGTTCCTTCAATTAGCCTCATACCACACCCGCCTTAATTTTGGGTTTCGGCCACGTCCTTTTCTTATGTATACCACTCAGATACCAGAGATCCTAGTGGACCGAGATGGAGATAAAGAGGTGTATCTTCCTATCGTCCCGAATAGAAGCTATACCTTTGTTAACGAAAACTACCAAAAAAAATCCGAGTCTTCGTCAGTACTCCTCACCCCTTTGGCTCCTTTCAGAATTAGAAGGAATGAGCTCGAGACTAATCATGCGGCCATAACGAGTAGGCTTTGATTTCCCTTTCCTCTGATCGTACGATTGTGCTCCTTAAGCTCAGAATTTGTATTGAAAATCTAATTACAACCATCAACTGACCTTACGCCTCAGTGTTGAGTTAATTTGATACCTATCCGTGAAGGAGTCATGACTGGACCTAACCGACACCCTGGAAGTAGACAATACCACTTCAATTGTCGGACTCCCTCACCTCTTCTCGGGGACGGCTGGTTACGCTTTATATCTTTTTTCTACAAAACTTAGATATATGCCTGGGCGCCATTGTTCCAGAGCCCCCCCCCTGAGAGACCATTTCTCTGAACTACTGTAAAATAGCGAGCGCCCTCCAATTAGATTTTATGGTTTTCCGCGTCAATTGTCGACCCCCACTCCCACGATCCTCTTCAGGTTATTGTCCCCCGGATAGTGAATAAGATAATGATGACTTGGAGAGCCGGCTCGACTTACCTTCCTCTTCGATAGTCTATTCTTGCGCTCTTATTGCAAAACCCCAGATCGACCGGGGCATGCATCTCTCTCCATCGCCCGAGCTTTTCTCCCATTGAACTCACTCTTTTTTCCCGAATTCTTTTACGGAAGTTTCCTAACCTCCACCTTTATTTTCGCACGTGAACCTAGTCGCCTGCTTTTCATCAGCAACGCCCTTCCCCGAAACAAGATAGTCCTGTTTTATTTACGCCATTGCAATTGACGACTATGAGCGTGCCTCCGCCCCCCTTCGCTCTCCCCACCCTTCACCCTTTAGGTGCAGTCGGCACCCTGTCTTGCGTACCCGACAGATCTCACCTGTTTCGCTTTGCTTTGGTCTCTTTTCCTCTTTCCACCTTTCTCCCCCGCATTCGTCGAGATTGTAATGGACACCCAGCCGTTTGGAGACCCCCGAGCCTTAATTTTCTTGTTTCTAACTTTTTTTTCTCGTTCGCCTGGCCGCGCGCTGTCTCCTCGTTCCTGACTTCTTTCCCTCCTCCTGGGGTTGCAGATCGTCCATTTCAGTGCGCCTCGTCCCTTATACTTTATGATTTCAGTAACCCCCTGCGCTCCTCCTGAGTAAGTTAGTCGACGAACTCCTCTCTTCTACAACCCCTCCATTTCCTCTAATGTTCCTTCCCCCCTCCCCTTATTTTCTCAGCGTTTTTTTTGCGTCCTGGTGTCGGTACCGGACATGTCCCCCCTCATTCGTCACTAATTGCGCTGTTCAACCCAGCGCCTTACGCCTTGCAGCCTTCTCATGGTCGTAATCGCTTGCTGTCTATCCCCAGCAATGTGTTCACTTCATTCAAACTTCTCCTTTCCCCCCAAGGACCGCCGTCCGATGTCGTTTAGACTTCTTCGGATGCTTTGGTTCGAGGCCCAAGGCGCCCATTTTACTTTTCCTTCTTCGTCTGCTTCCTGATCGCCGGCATGATCGGTCCCCCGTATTTGAAATGATTGGTTTCAGTTTTTCATGTCCTCCCCGCACCAGTAATGAACCGTTGATACAGTCATTGCAGAGAATCGAATCCCCCCTAGTTGACAAGAGCTGTAGTCGGAAGCGCCCTCCCCTGCTTTCTGGTTTTAATAAGGCGAACGTGAGATTTCTCGCCCCCATCATCTCTTTTCTTTTATGTTTCCCGCGTATGTTCCCTTTGCCGATCCGAACGTTCCTCTCCCTTGCCATTGTGATGAAGATTTCCTGGCACTTAGTGTGGAATTTTCTGGACTTTTAAGAACCTGGCCCTTTTCCCCTGAGCGTTGCAGCGACAGATTTTGCGGCGGCCATCTTGCTTCACCGTGTCTGGGCCGCGAGATAACGGCATCACCCCTCTCTGCTCCACTACGAGTGGGTGTGCTGATGTCGCAGCGCCCCGGGTTTTCCGAGATTTGTCGAAAACCACGATGCCATGGTTAGGCGACTGAAGAATGTTGAAGGTTCTGTGCCTGTTTAATTTTCCGGCTACCATCCTTTCATGTCTCCCCTCCCTTTCCCCCGCTGCACCCGCCCGTCGTCTTCCTGACATTGCAATTGCCGAGCTAAGGCAGTTGATCGTGGTCGGTCGCGTCGACTGGGCGCTCGGACCGCGGTATTTGACTTAATACGTTCCCCCCCTTCCACCCTTCCTCAGCCCCCAATTCCGTCTTGGTGTCCATTCGGGGAGGGCCTCGATCCTTCCATCGCGTGACGTTCTTTTCCCCCCGACACCATGACAGATTTCTATACTGACTTACTGGTGTCTTGCAGTAGTTCCTCTACCTCAAGTAAATGTGCCTTTGATCTTCTTTCTTTATCACGGGAGGACTTTTCGATGCGTCTGTCTTTATTGTTGATCGATTAAGCCAGCATCTCTATATTCCTTCCCTTTTTTTGTGATGAGAGACGCGTAGTGCCGATTCACCCCACCCCAGCTGATCGCAGCACCCACTCCTAGTTTTTCCCTCAAGATTCGTTTCACTGGACCCCTGGCCCCATTCAACCAATCACTTGCTTTAGCGAACTAATCCGACCCCGCCCTATACTTACCCTTTTCCAGGGGTCCCAAAGTTTGCTCCCTAAGTAACTCCGACCTCCCGCCATCCATTAAGTCCGCCGGGGCGATTTCCTGCTTCACGGTTTGCCACGCGAGCGTTAACCATTACCCTACCGCTGTCAGAAGGTAATCCCCCAGGATCGCGTTTTCCGACCCCACCTCCCACAGTCCCCCTTTTTTTTTTTCTCCCAATGCCGGCTCTTTTACCGAACCAGGTGTTGCTTTTCGTTGCAGCGGGGATCCTGCTCTGTCGGACTTCTCCCAGTTTATGACCGTCCGTAACCAGCGTCCTTTTTATCACCCTTAACGGAATGATCGCCGGCAAGCCAACATGTGGACGAGCTTTTTTGTGTTTTCTCCACCTTCCATGCCCCCTTCGTCGCAATCCGCAGCCAAAGCCCACTCATTGAAATATTGTCTAACCGTCCCGGCTTATCGCGCTTCCACCTATGCCTATTCCTGATGGACCCGCAAAGAGGTAGACCTGTAGCCCCCTTACAAAGCTCACCCCCTGACAAAGAAGGAGGCCTGCCAAAATTACATAATACCACTCTCTCTGCATCTACTAACCTCCGCCCTGTTTGGCCCCAGAGTGATATCGTTTTCCAGTTGTGGTAACATTGTGTTGATTTCATTGTTGTGCGTCATTTCTTCCTTTTATCAAAGTTCTATTTACTGCTGCAGCGATATTCAACTCCCCCCACGGAATGAGGAACTGATGTCTTTCGAGACGGCAGAGCATAACTAAGTTCTGATAACGGACATTGCAGCTTACAGAATCAGGAATCCGGCCCTGCAGGATAAAGTCGTCAACCCCGCACAGATTCTGTTGCCCAGCTCTCGATTACCCCAGGCGCGTAAGGTTTGTATTCTGAAAGACGTGGTGTGAGATGCATGATTTTCCGAGCACTTTACAGCAGCGAATCGTTTGCGCGATAACTTTGGCCTTACGCGCCCATTCCGACAGGTACGAGTCCTACACTCTGGAGGCGGCAATGGCACTAACCTGCCCCCCGCTCCATCTTAAGAACTGTCAATTTTAACTGTGACTTCTTCCCTGCGGTATTATCCTACTAGTTCCAAGCATTTGGTTTATTTACTTCAATCACACAAAACAATTCTTTTTACCGTGTTTTGCCTTTCAAATGACTTTGCTCCCCGCGGTTCCCTCGATTTCCGCTTCTATTTTTACGTTCCACAGCGCAACGTAGAGACTTTCATTTTCCTTCACCGAGCGACAACCGCCCCGTGCGTAGCGCCCCCGCATACCCAAGAAAGTCTTGATTGGAAACAATCAATGGCCCTTTTGTCCTTTTCGAGGTACTCCTTTGTTGTTCGTCCTGAAATGTCTATGATAGGCCACCCGCTCGTTCCGGCTCCGCTACTGGTAACTAACGATCCGCTCCCCCGCACACCGGTCATTTTCCCTACTGCTGAGCGATAGCAACGCGCGGCCGGCTTGTTTATGAAGCCTGCGAATTAAAACACTCTTCTTCCTTCCCTTCCGGACTAAGACGAACCTGCCCGGTCCCACGTAACCCATTTGATACCTCGATCGGTCCCCCTCCGGATGAGTCATTCCCACCCGTACGTACTCCCCCGGACCGCAACTATTTCACCCCCGTGTGCTAAGCACCAATCAACCGTGTGATAGATTCGATAGTAATACCAAAGCCATGGAAAGGTATTATTAGCTAACAAAACCACTCCCAAAGACACATATCATTCCTTTGACTTTCTTAAGGACCGGCTTCTAAGGAATTGGGTCGCTCTACTTTTTTTTCACCCAGAGAGAACGCCAATCCGACTGTCATTACGCCGATCCTACCTTTAGTTACCTTTTGTGAGTTTGATGAACCCTTTCTCGAAACTTTTCATGAGGTTAGGCTCCGAGTTTTATGCAATCTACTTAAATTAGTGGTTCAAGATTGCCACAACATTAGAATCCCTATAGTAGTCCCTCGACGAGGACAGCGAATAATTGCATCCGAGCTTCCATGCTTTTCTACTCCCTTTAGTACTAATCTTTAACCGCTGTTTACTCTTACGGACGCAAGGATCAAGAATCCACTATTCCTTCTTCCTACAGCGGTTCGATTTCTCGATCTCTTGTATCCTTTCACTCAGAATCCCGTACGCCGACACCCATCCCTCTCAGGTGAGGTCTTGACCTTGTTCACTTCTCGACCCTCATCCGCCTCTTTTTTGAAGCCTCCCGACTGGTTCCCCACCAGTACTCTCTTGCTGTTTTCATCTAGAGGCACCCGGACGTATCATATCGGCTATCTACCTGAAAGTATCTCTATGGCGATCATGCTCTGTTTCTATGGTTGCTCGAAACGACCTCTGCTAGTGTCCCTTTTCTCCAATCTTTCATTCCCAGTAACTTTTTCCGACCCATGATGTCCGACACCCGTATTCCACCCCAATTCTCTCCCGACCCTGTAGAGGAATTCCTCCGATGCGTAGTATTTCTCCTGATATATAACTCTCGTTCCAGGGACTCCATTCTTTCTAGCTCACTTGTTCGGGTCTTGTCCCCTCATTCTTTAGCTCTGCAAGTTTGTCGTTTACACCAATAATTTCTCGCTGCTGACCCTTCTTGGAGCGATCGCAGAGACACCCTAGTTAAATAGGGACCCTCGATGGAGCGTACACCACAAACACGAGCATCTCTTTGGCCGCTGAAACCATTCGCGGTTATGCGTTTCCTCTTCTCTTTTCTCCTATGGTGTGTAGAGCCCACGGATAAAAAGAGAATGGTTTTTCTTTGCTTTCCCCCCGCCGATACCTTTTGTCACGAAGCCATGCTACCCCCACTTCCGTTCATCCGTCTTTCTCGGTGGCTTGATCTCCTTTCCCCCGCTCTTTCGCGATCCGATCCTTGCTTATTCACGCCAACCTTTAACATCTTTCGTCCTCGGCCAGCCTGACAGTGGTCTCTCCGCGACCTTCTACTGCATGCCCAATCTGCGGCTAAGAACTTAATCCCGCGTCGGCGATCCTATTCCCTCAGTGTCCTCTGATGCGCATTGTGTTTCAGTCAATTTAAAGAAGTATACTCTGCCACATGCTTTGTAATTCCATCTTGTTTGGGGCTGTTTGGATCCCCTGCGAGAGGCCTTTAATTTTATGAGAGAAGCCCCAGCCTACCCCCAAGAACCAGAATTCCCATATCGCCGAGCGTGCTATCGCGCATCCCGCATCTAGTGTGTGATGATATCGTATACGCCAACGAATTGTTTAGACACAGTATTCTCCCTTCGGTCGATCACTCTCGTGTTTCGTCTCTGACCTTTTCCTTCACCCAAATTCATTGACGCAATCCATTAGTGTATGTTCGTCGTTCCCGTCTGATGGTCCCCCCCCCCCCCAGGAGATCTTTTGATCAGGCCCTGACGGCTTACGGACTAGAATTATGGCCTTTGTGTCCTGTGTATCTTTCGGAATGCAGATGGGTCTTGATATTTTTTTTTCACTGCCCAGAACCCCATGTCACTTCCGTCCCTGAGGTCGTCCTAGTTTCTAGAGCAACACTAATAGTATTTCCTCTAACCGGCCATTGAATTCAGTTGCACATTCCCCCTTTTTTCTGCAAGCCCCCAGCCGTGCCGCGTCCTTTTTTTCCTTGCCAAGATATGACTTATTCTCGTCTCAGAAAACTGAAGACTCTTATTCCCTTTCCCCGGAGATTAGCACCCGCCGGATGTCATCCTGACTCTGGGTCAGCTCCCATTGCCGCGATTTGTATCGGCGCCCTTGTCGGATACGAAACCAATTTGATCCCCACGCGCGGTCTGCCTTGTAATGCCTCTTCTTATACAGTGCTCATTCACCTTTTTTTACTTTTGTAGAGGTCGTAGTATTCTGGAAGTAGCTCCCATTTTAAGCTGGTCACTCTTTTCTTTCTTTTTGGCTGCTCTCCAGATCCTTCTCGCGTCTGGTCTTTAACGCTCCGCCTCTCTTCCTTAGCAGTTCCGAGAAGTCCACGGCTTCACTCTTCGAAAAACCCCGAAGGTTTTTTGGCTTTTTTTAGCCTGAATATTAGGTCAATGTTTTGCGCGCCTGCTTTTCGAGTAGGACCCATATGCTTATAGTTTTTTCTTCTACCGCGTTCCAGTTAACACCGCGCCCGGTCGCCATGTCCGGGTTGCTTGTTTCTTGTCCATGTGCCTCATAGTTCTTCGCGGTTTATCTGTTATTCTTATACACGTTGGCAATACGTCCCCTTCTTCGTAGTCCATCTGTGTATTTACTTCTAGATGATTTTTTTTGGTGATTATTGGGACCTCGCCTCACACCACCCACTCTGCTTTCGGCGCTGACGGCGCATGACGGTTCCACCCCCATGAAATGCGTGTCAGGGCTTCCCACCTTCCACCACGTCTTGCTCCCCACAAAACCCACAAAACAAAATTGATTGCCTCCCGCTCGCATCTCGATGTGAGCGCCGCGGCCGCCGTCCGCTATTTCTACAGGATTTCCTCGCGGACTCTATCCTCCCCCGGTCCGCTCGCGTCGTTATCTAGTCTTTGGTCGCGCTCGTCGCCTGACCCCGTTTTCCCACGCTGCGTCGGCCACGTTTTGCTAGAACTTTTGTGCCCTGCATCGATGCAGAGTTTGATTTTTTTGTACTTCAATCGCTTTTTCTTCGAGCGCGCTGCTAACCATTTGTCGGCTTTCCTTCTTTTCTCCCTTCTGATTCTTGACGCGCGGGGCCGCGGATTTTGCTCAACCAATCGCGGCCTCTCTTCGGTGTCGCTCCTAGTTCGCCCCCCCACATGGCAGAGTTTAGATCACCCCTCTTTAATGTGGCGGCAGCATATGGTAGAGAGCGCATCTGAGTTTACTTATTCAAACGCCTTAGTATTTCTCTTCAAGCTACCCCTTCTCCTATTGCTTTTTTCAAAGAGACGGCATTTAACCTGCGACTCACAGACGAGTCGTCTAGCATCCCTCTACTTTTCAGGCTCGTAAAGCTTGTTTCTTTTTCCAGAGGTGAAGGAACACGCCCGCCACCAAGTTCCGCCGCCGGCTTCCCCCCACCATTACTTGTGCGGGCGATATATCATATTCCTTAGTGGTCTGACCCTAGCCTACACTACCGAGTGAGCGAAGGATCTCTGTGATCTTCATGAGTCCATTTCCAGAGGATCCATGATTCGGTTCCCTTATCAAGGGCGGCCTCCCAAGGGCATTTCGGCGTCCAGTTTTGGTTCCCCGCTTTACAAGTATTCCCCTGTCCTCCCTCCCGTTGTTGTGTTTTTTTGAGATCGTTGGTCTTTGTTTTTCTAATAACAAAAGTCTGCGACCGCCCGCCGCAACCGAACCATGAGGCGCGCAAATGACTTGTTCGTCAGCAATTTCGTTTTAGCGAACTTCCCCCTAGCACTCAAATTCTCTCAATATGTCGATGTTCATGTCGAAACCTTGCTCGTAAAATATGACGACATAATTAGCAACTTACCCGTAATTTTTTTTCGGCCCGGATTTTGGGTTTTTTCCGTTTCTTATCAAGGACAGTCATATCCATACAGCGGGCAACTGAACCATGTGGACGTTTTTTTCTTGATTTTTTTAACGACCTACCTGCCTCTATATCAGGCCTCATCGCGCTAGGGTAAACCCCATGTGATGATTGCGCTTTTTGTACTAAAGTTTGATTGCTAGACGGCCAGTTTCCCCCCGTTTATTGTTAAAATCCTCTGCTCCCCAATTCAACCAAAGGAATCTTCGCCCGCCAATTGTTAAGCTGGGCTCCTACAGCAGGCATGGTTGTCTCCACCCAGAGACCTACCTCGTATGAAGCTTTTTGGAGCCTCAGGTATCTGCGCACCTGATGAAACTGTTCCATTATTTCCTCGGACGCTGTTGAGGCGAGAACAGGTGAAACTACAGGAGGATGAACGTACCGGTCCACCCTTGCTTCCCTCCGCCCTCCTTCCTACAATTTAACCGTTCGAGTCCCAACTCATCTCAGCTTGATTAACCTTGATCCTACTAGCGCGACCCAGAACCACGAACGAGATTTCATTTAAGACTCCCCCAGTTCTCCCCCGTGCGACTAGGTTCCCCTAGAAATTAATGATAGCCCCATGCACTCGATTCCCCAAAAAACCAATCGCTATTTTGTTGAGAGCGACTGAAGCCTAACCCCGCCCTTGGGGGGGATTGTCATGCATGAGGAAAACGTAATTAATGGCTTGGCACCGATAGGCCTTCAGATCCGACGCTGGCGCTCTGTAAAGATTGGCTCATGCACTTGACCTAACCTCCCAATCCCGCATCTCTTACCCAGTTCCGCCCCTTGTCTTTGCAGCTTTTCCCAATCCAACATTGGGAATGTCAAATAAACCCCCCCATATGACAGTCCACATGCCCTCTACGCTTTCTGCCAGGCAGCTTGCCTTGAGGCGCTGGTTCCGGTCACACGCGAATCTGACGTATTTTGCCAATCCTTACTTCAATTACCCGCACGGTTTCAGCCAACCCTCTTATCCCCCCAAATACCACGTTCGCCCACCTCCTGGCGGGCTTTGACTACTTTTCCTGACCATCCGTCGTCAAGTCTCTCACCCTACCGAACTGCGACCACCCTTTTCGGACCCGATTGTCCCTGACTAGTGACTCTTTTCGACCCCGAGCCAGTACCCTTCGCTTCAGAATTAATCGCCGCGTAGAAAGTTGGTGTTGATTTGTGCCTCAGCGTGCTCTGATACTGACTCCCCGACGACACGACACTGAATTTCTGCGCTCGGGTACTCAGGCTTTATACGTGAAACTCTCTTCAAGAGGCGTACTTTTTGATCGACCCGAGGCGAACAATCCCAGCCCTTTTTCCTTTGAGATACTTTTTCTCCCCATCATTTTTTTAACTGATTTCACCTATGAGAAGTGATTAGCGCTAGGTTGTCACTAGCACGAATTAGACAGTTCGGCGACCGAGAAGAACTGCCACCGTCCGTTCTGTACGGTTGCCGGCGCCAGATGAATTTTTCGAACGACTCCTGCCGTTTTAGGCTTGATCACCATGTTTCCGTTGACATGAACCTGAACGCGTCGGTAAGTCCACCATATCTCGTTTTGTTCGTCGGCCCTTTATCATTCAATCCTTTAGAGTCAGGTTCGCGTCTTGACTCTATACCTCGACGCATTCACTCGCCCGGTATCCAATCAATCATTATACTTCTCTCGAAGGAACACTTGTCCAGAGCCGACAATATATGGATTTTCATCTTTGCCCGAGGCCAAACTCCCCCTCGAAGCCTGCGTCTCCCTTTTGAAGGATTCCTCAGACGACGCAAGAGTTTACTCCCTCCAGGCGAATCCAGTGCCGAGATAGTCCCTAATCGTTCCCCCCCTTACGTTTACAGCTGCTTTTTCGTTTTTTTTCTAGCTCGAATGGATATTTTGCTTGCTTGGGGTCTTTCTGTTTTTAAAAGCATCGTTCCTCCCGTTGAACCCCCCCACCCCCACACCCCGCTACCTAAGGGCGCACTGCCGTCCCGGATTGCCCCCCTTGACACCATTGCACTGCGCTAATTCCCTGCTGAACTCTGGCTTTGCTTGATGTGTTATTCTTGCCGCTGATGATCTCTCCTCTCTCCTCGCTTTATGAAGAGCCCGGCTGACTTGACGATGTCAATTTTGTTTTACACGCAAGGGAATCCGCTCTCCAAGTCGCTTTTGGAGCCTTTATTCCCTCTCCCTACGATCCCTTCTTTCCCGCGCGAGGTATTTTTTCAAAAATCCTGAAATAATAGCCCGACGACCCCCACAAATCTGTTCGGGATCACTCTCTCATTCCCAGCAATCTTTGTTGTGTGATTTCGAGTACTGCACGTATCATTAACCACTTCATGGTCGTTTCTTCAAAGCGTTTCTCCAGTATGTTTTTTCCCCTCGCTCCAGAGCCTTAAAAGTAATTTATCCGTTTTTCTTATGGATCTGCTCAACGCATTCGCCTCGATCATTTGCTTATGCACGCCAACTTAAACCCGATGTCCCCGACTCACCAACCCATTAGTTCTCCCGCGCAGTTCGAGCGCAGAGAACAATGACAGCCCAATAAATAAAGCGTGGTTGTTTTCTTCCTCAGTCGATGCTCGCGATGTGCTTCCGGTCCAATTTCCATTAACCTTGTCAAGGAGACTGCCGGAAATCGTTTTGAGTTGCATGGTTCCCTGTCTGACACGGCCCTTTCAGACGTCACCCTCACCCCTTTTTGTGTAGACATACGCAGTAAAACGCCGTTGGCTATCGCCTATATGGCCCCGCAATGGTGCCGCTCCGATCAACTACTTTCTCCGGCCTGGATTTAATCTTTGAGGCTATGTGTCTTTATTATCGAATGTCCGTACAAGGGCTTCTCCGCCTTTAGCTTCTTCGGAAAAATCGAGAACTCGATCTTTTGCCCCCCCCCCCCCCGAAAGGTCTTATGTCGGAATGCATTTCTTGTTTCTAGCTTTTTCTCTGCGAAGGGCTGTTCGATCTGTTCCTTTCGTAAACCACCCTGATCGTACAGATGCAGGATCTGCCTCGCCCTTCCGGTCCCACGGTCCTAGGTGAAACGAGGACCGGAACTGTCCGGCCCCTTAATCCCGTTAGCAACTCGGCGGCTAATTCTAGTGTCGCGGTCGCAGGCCGCCACGAAATCTCTCGTCTTCTTCTCTCAAGAACAGACCGCGCAGATCATTTGAGTTGACGCCTATTCGAGCCTCTAACTAGAAGGGTTCTTTTGACAATCTATTTTTCGCTCTTCCCCTTTTCATTGGCTTTGTCCCTTAGTATTCACCATCGCATATCCGCGAGTTCATTCGGGCCAAAGAGGAGTAGACCGATCTAGCCCTGTTTGCTCGATCATTCGTCGTAGTCGAGCATTTGCCCATCCCCTCGTTTATAGCTGCTATACCGACCCCCTTTTCGGTTGAGTATTCGTAAAGCAGAGACTCCCCCGTAGTTAGTAAACTCTCACGAAGCGTCGATAGGAGTTTCTACTACTTCTTCCGCGGACAAGACCGAACCCCCCTATATTGGGTCCAGGCGAATTTATGTTATCAGCGTTTTCACGTTTTATTTCTGGTAGTAGGTAATGTGACTAATGGCCACTTCTATTTTTTTCGACTTCTTTCCTCTTCCCGTAAACCCTCGCCTCGCGAGTATTGTTCTCATGGCTTGATGAACGTATAATATGGTTCATTTACATACAAGAGTTCTCGGAACACCCTAATCCTTGACGATTAGCTTTCGAATTCATGCCTCGATGGCCTGGGTTGTGCCGTACCACTGAGACCCCCTGCTTGACGACCTAACTAATAGCTTTTTCCGTTTTAGGCTTGCCTTCGTATTCTATAACCGACTATGAATGTGATCGGTGCCCGCCGTCATTTCCCTCTATGATTCCGGGCCTATAAACTCCACCTTCCTGAAATGTGACCGTCTGCCTACGCTTCAACTAGAGATGTTGCCGCGCGAGTTCCGCCCCTAATAGTTCTTGGTGCAAAGTACTACTTGTGAGTGGCGATCTCCCCCTCACTGTTTTTATCTCTCTCGAGCCTGTGTTACGCGCCCGCAGTTGTCCCCCGTCCCGGACATCTGCCAGCCTGTTTTGTTCTTTTCCAGTATCAGGTGGCTTTTGCTATTTCAATCCTAGGGTTTTCGTTTAGATCCTGCGCCGGCTAACCAGATTGAGGGCAGGCCCATCTTAAAAGTTGCATGGAGACCCCCATTTATAACTGCTAGAAAATCTAGGAAATCCGTGTTTTTGTTCCTTCTTGCCCCAACGCCGTTTGGATAACCAATTTTTTCCCATGGTGGCGGCCCGAACTCCCTGGAATAGCAGAGGTGTTCGCACCAAGTTCCGCGTATTTCCCAATGAAGTTATGCCCCCGCTGATTGACACCCGAACCGCAGGTAAACCCCTAACGGGCATTTCTATTTTGGCTTTTTTATCGAGTGGCAGGTTTCCATTTAGAACACTCATACGTTCGAAGCGAATACATCGTCGGAATGGTCTCGGGTTTGACTCAATCACTACCTTTTTATCGTGAAGGAAAGGTCACGAGGGAAAAATCCCATTGATGAGAGGGGCGGCTAAGCACATGCCGGCGACATCGGGAAGTGATGACCGCTCTCATAGTGGCGTAAAGTGTCACCAATACGACCTTAATGACGCGACAAGAGTATTGGTATTTATCTTCCCCCTCTTTAGTCACTAGGATTGATGAACCCTTAGCGCTCCCCAGGTTTTTCTCTCGGTTCTTGCGGCGCACGCCTTTTTGTTTTATTCACTTGAGCTACTTCTTTTTCCCGGCTTCAATCTTTTTTGTTTTCGAGATAGCTCGTATCTTAAGATCGAACCCCATCCCCTGATGCGCCGCCAATCGCACATCCCTGTCGACCGCCCTAGAAGAATGACACCCTTTACTGTCCTTCAAATTTCCCACTTTGCACTAACTTCTCTAAATCTGGTTAGAGTGTTACCGCTACTATTTTGCCCCTCTTAAAGTCTTTCCCTGTGCTGGCCAGCGGACAGGCGCCCGGTGTCTGTTCGTGGATTGGAACGGCAACCGCTTGTCCCCCTATACTCCAGCTGTTTCTCCGAGCCGCCCCCGTGTTCGCGCTCCTTTCCTCGCTCGTGCTTCGTCTCGGCCATGCTCGGGTAAGACCATGGGTAGTTTGCGTCCAGGTTTATCCCTCCTTGCTGCTCGACGTTCTGCTTTTCGACGTGTGCATCCTCTCAGAACCGTACCACGGCTGCTGCCAGTAAAAACCCGGCTCTCTTTGAATCCTCTTCTTCCCCCCCCCTTGGGTTTTCGCTCGACGACCCTCACTCAAGAGTGTCGAAGGGTTCGCGCGTACCGATTTTTTTCCCTTTTCTTCATGGACGGCTGAAGCTTTTCTCAATGCTCCCGAAACTCTCCTTTCCCTTCAGTCCCCCCGCGATGCACTGCCGGAATGGCCCAGCAATTCCGCACCTAGGCCCAAATTCCAAGCTTCTTCCTCACCCCTTTTTCTACACTGAGTCTCGAACAGAACGATTCTGCCTGGAATCTCCCTTATAAAGTTTTCTCGATTAAGAGGAAGTTATTATCTCGAGGACGAGCCCCCTCTTTTTCGATCCACCCGTCGCGATTTTTCTCCTCGTGCCGTCCCTTCAATGTGGATTTGAGGTGAATGCCCTGAGACGACATCATTTAATGCGTGGGGCCACACGCATAAGGAATTTGCAGCGCCTACAGTCCTTACCGATGGCCCGGCGTTCCTTCTGTCCCTCCACGCCCCACGACCGAGCCAGAAGTACCCTCCTCCACCCACATAGTCCATGCTGAACTTGCCCCCCGACCCGGGTGGAAGGAAAAAACCCTCCTTGACTCCTTAATTCCAACAACCGGAAACGGTACTACGGCTCGCCTCTTTTTTTGTATTTTCCGGGAACGCGCCTCTCCTAAGATCTTGGCCTCCTTACCGACGACCGCAGGCACGCAACAGATTCTACCCCAAGACCACCGACAAAACTTCCCATTGCGGGGCTTCTTCCGAGCTCTTCCAGCCGTCTTTGAATAATGCTCTCCGCAGTGTATGCGCTTTTGTTAGGTTGCCGATACATTAGACCGCACCGGTCTCTTAAAGATCCGCTCCCTCCCCGGACGTTTACAGACTTTGTTCTAGCTATAAAAGGAGACAATTCTCTGTCGACTACGTAGACCATGATCGCCCCTATTTTATTTTTGAATTATCTATCTGGGTATACCTGTGTCCATTACCCCCCGCTCTCTCTATTGTCGGGTGTGATCCTTTGATAGAAGAGGCGCAGTATACCATTCCGCGGCATTTTAGATCGTCTCACTCCCCCTGGAATCACTCCTTTTCGAAAGATGGGCTTCCGCAGACCGTGTCTTCAAGGAGACTGGTCGTCGTCCTCTAAGCACGTCCGTTTCTTTGGTTTGCGCCTATGAATTTCTTACCCCTCTTTCCGGAGGGTTTTGACAAGTTTCAGGTTGCCCATTCCTCCTTACCCCCCGATCAGGTGTTAATCTATTTCAAGTTGGTTGCTGCGATCCCTCGTTAGATCACGGGGTTTGCGTACGATATCTCCTCCCCGCATTCATTCCTTCTATTCCCTTTTTACCCCCTCCCTTTTCATTATCGAGCCGACGTCCGGTTCCCCCCGAGTTTTTTGAGCGACTCGGGAGTCTATTTGACGCGAACACATGACATCCTCTTATATCTCTCGCGCCCCCCCTTTTGCGGCATCTCGAAGACGTCGCGCAATTGAATTCGCACGGGCATCCCCCCACTTTCATTAGTCTTCATACTTGAGCGAGAGTACTGCACTCCTCCCTTAATAGCATTGGAATATAGGAGATAGCATTCGTGATATTTCCACTTTTTTTCTTAGTTTCGCCCATCTCGCCACGACCGAAACTCTTCGCCTAGACGTGTTCCATGGCCCCAATCCATCGCCTGTGGTTTCGATGTTCCTGTGCCGACCGACTTTTTCCCATTGAACCTTCCCGAGAGTCATACTATGATGATCTTCGCCTCTACGTTTTGCCCAGGCTATTCTCCGTCGCCTTTTCAGATGAAGTCGCCCTGTTCGGGCTTTCATGGTCGATCGTTCAAGTTAGATTTGGGTTGCCACCTTTTCTCTTCTTACAGGCGTTCGATAACGCCCAGCCCAGGACGATAAATTACGGTACCATTTGCTGGAGCGTCATGTCCAATACTCCTCCCCCCTGCTGGAAGAATCAACCAAAATTCGAGTTCTTACCTCTCTATTTAAGCTCCCTAGTTGTTTCGAGAGATTCCCCCGCATAAAAGTTTTGAATGGTTCTTCGGTTTTTTACAAGCGAGGCTCGTATTGTTCCCCTTCCTTCTCCCCTCTCGTTAAACTCCATTATTCTTTCGGAGGCGTGATCGTGCAAAGATGTATCTCTGAATGGCATTTCCCCTAACAACTAACCCTTCTAGTAATATCCCATGCGTAAGGGGCTTCAAGCCCAGGTCCGAGCGCGCGATCATTTGCGCAATCAATTCACTCTTCCCCTGGCTCTCCTCCCTCAGGTCGAGAGCTTATGTTTATCACCCCTCATTACTTAGGAAACGGCAGACTGATCAGCGTGGTGGTTTTGTTCTCCCGGTTGTGTTTTCCTCGCCGCCGACCTTCCCGAGCATTCGCCATTTCCCGAATCTTTAGGACAGCTCGGGCACCGTCAGGGTGTATTCTTAAACTACTTTTCGCTTCTGGCAGGGATGCGAAGTTCCGCTTTCACCTCGGCATTTCTGTTAGCCGTTTCTCCGTGGGCTCAAGACGTGATGGCTGTTCGGTGCTCCGCCTAAAGATTCTCGCTTCCTTCTCCTGACCGGAGTCGGGCGAGACCTCATGAGGGATGAATGGTACGGCGGAGTTTCTGCTGCGGGTTTTTTTCTTTTCGTCTCGCCCTGAAAACAATGAGACCTATGTCCCCTCTAGTCCCTAGCGGAACGACATCTCCCCCACTCATCATTCTCGGAATTCCGTTCATCCCTTCAAAGTTCTAGAAAATCGGGTCGCTCCTCGCACCCCCTGCCCCTCCCAAAGCTCGACTGCCTCTCGTCGCCGACCCGTTCTCTTGCTCCTTCCACGTACGCGCTCGACCTCGTGTGGAATCGTTTTTTAATTTTCCTTTGGGCCCCACGGTTTGTAATTTCTTATGCTAGTAGATAACCCGGGTTATATCCAAGACCCTTCTCTCCTGTAATGGACCAGCCGGCTTGAACCGATCGAGGTGCCTTTTTTTTTTTTAAAGAACAAGGTGTCCCCGATCAGTCGTACTTAGCGTTTGAGATTCTTAGACTCTTTCTTCTCTGAGGGTCTCATCGCCCGAAGCCTTCGGGCGATCGCCATGATAGCTCGCGTCCGTGTCGCTTTCGTCAAGCGCCGCCTTTTAGATAAGGTCGAGCCTATTTTTAGAGTCCTAAAAAAAAAAACCCAAGACCCTTAACCATGCCGGTATTGTGGTCGGCGAATCTATTTTCTTCTGCGTTGCGCGCCGTTTCCTTTCTTATAAGCACTGAAGATCGCCAAGAATTCTTTGTCTATGTCCCCGTTTCCCCCCCCGCTCTCGAGCACTGACGGGTCTGGTCGAACTCTTGATGCCCGGTCACCAGAATGGTGGTTTTTCTTTCCCCCGCTTTATAGACAATACTGCCCTCCGACGAGTTGTGCCTCGTCGAGGACTTCCTTGGGGCTTTATGGAAATTTCCCGTCCTCCGAAGCGGCTTCGTCTTGCCCTCCTGCTTCGCGTTTAAATGATCGGTTCATGATTCATACAGCCCACGTAGTGACAGTTTCCGTCGCGCCGCGCGACCATCTCGCTTTTTTTCTCTTTGACTTCTTCCGCGATTTCCAGGACTATAGCATCCCTGGTGAGATTCCCGCTTTCCCCCCATCTAGTTCTGGCCCCGCGTCCGAGCCGTTTCAGAGTCAGGCTTTGGCTCATTTTCGCCTTGACCCTTCATCGCCTTCGCGTGCAGAGCGCTGTTTCTTTATCCGTTCACGGGGCCCGCTCGCTCGTTCGACAGCTTGGGGCTTCCACCCTAAACGTCCCTTTCCCTCGCGGTGCTTCGACCCCAGCGGCCTTCCCCTTGATTTTGTCGTCCTCGTTATCACCCTTGATGACGAGAACCCAACCCGCTCCTGCCATGCTGGCTCTTGTCCTTGACTGTGACAGGATGTCTTTTCTCCTATACTTCTCAGCAGACGTCTACACCTAAAGTCTTGCCCCTTTCCCCCAGATGTCTTGACTGCAGTTGGCCGAGACTTTCCCAGCTTGACTTTTAGGGCGGAAGCGATCGCCTGGTGGCTCGAGACCGAGGAGGGCCTTTTTGATTCGGTCTATCTTCCAGTTAACCAGTCAATCATGCCCCCAGGCCCTTCTTCTTCTTTCCCAAGTCTTGATGCGTTGCGATCTCTAAGTCCGTTCCGCTCTTAATTTATAAACATCTGAGCGAAGTATGGCCTTGGCCCGTTATCTCACACTCCCCTTCACCAACCTATTGCCGTCCTTCGCGCAAAGGATAGAGCTCAATCGGGCTACTCGGCTTCATCATAGCTTTTGTTATCTTCCCCCAAGTCTCGCAGCCAACTGTCCTTTTTTTCCAATACCCCTTTGTTTTTATTCGATCCGCGATGTTTTGGTTGATGTGCCCACGACAAGCGTAGGTAGTCGCCCCCAATAGCCCCTCTTTAGCTCCACCCCGAGCCTTCATGCGCCGATCAAGCATTATCCTGGCCTCACTCGGACCCTAAAGCGCAAGTTCACCAATGTCCCAGCTTCAAATTTCCTTTAGTCGACAGAATTCCCTATGACATGAAACCAGAATCCAAGCACCATCTTTTCCCGTCGTTCGTTCGTTGGGGATGAGGAGTTTTTTTAGTACAAGTAGTCTTCCCTAGCTTGCTAAGCAGTCGCGTCTCCTTCCAAGACCGACTAGAATTCTTCTATAGCATGACGGATCTTTTAAGACCCTGTGTGGTCGCCTTTGGTCCACTCTTTCTTATTAGATTCATTTTTTAGCCGGATATCATGCTTCTCATCCACCTTCAACAATGGCTGCCACAGGGATAGAGTTTCTCTCTCTCCCTTCCGGACATTGGGTGCACTCTCCACATCAATTTCCGCCCGATGTCGAAGCGTTTACTCGCGGATTCCCGGGTAAGTCTGAGCACGCCTCAACAGTTTCTTCTCCCCGTCTCGCCCCTTACACCGAAGGACGGCTTTAACCGTACAGACCATCCCAAGCCTCACTTCTGGACTGTTCTGCCATTTTGCCCCCAAGACCCTAAACACTTTCATTCTCTCTTACCCTGAATCGCTAGACATCAGTTGGAGAGCCCAACTCCCCATGCTGCTCGACCTAATGGCCTCACCTCATGATGATCTGCCGGCCGCACTGCTTCCACACCACACTCCTTGGCAGTATCCTCGGAAAGCCCCCCAACTTCCACGTCCCGTTTTGGGCGGCACCTGCCCTTAGCCTTCTCCCTTTCATTCGTGGCCGGCTCGTCCGGCACCTTGACCTAGTCTAGAGTCACCTCTTTGCGGACCCTTTTGCACACGCAAATCAAGAATATTCACCCAGTCGACCAATCTACATCTTCGTGAGTTCCCCACCGTATTTGAGACCCAACGCTTTTGCGGACCACTAACCAAATTATTTGTCACAGGCTTTCACCCCCTGCTTGCGACCAGTATCGTTCCGGCTTTGTTCCGCCCGCGCAATTCCCCCACCGACGAATTCTTATCGTCCTTCTTTACGACGAAGTCCGGCGCCCGCCACCAGTGATACCCAACCCCCCTAAATTGCCGACCCCTCCAGACATTGAGGGTTCTCCGTTGAAATCAGTCCTGTTTCCGAAACTCTTATTTTTCCTGCTTTCATCCAGGCAATCCACAACCAGGTGAACCAATTCTCCTCCTCCTAGCTTCTTTTCTCCCGACTCAATACGGCCCCTAGACCTTTCTCGCTAGAAACCGTCGCGTGGCCCCTTCAGACTACGACGATTATCGAACAATACCCTTTGAACCTGACTGATCGGGTCTCCTCACACTTCTGTCCCCTATGTGTCGCTTTTTTACATTGTGCAGCTCTCCGGAAGCCCGCTTCACTTGTACTCGTCGCCATATGTCTCCGAATTAACCTCGTCTCTCCACCGAACTGCCAAGAACTGAACGATCTTAGCTTCCTCGACGCAACGTGTCTACTTAGTTTAACTTGGGTTGCGTTCGTCCGCGCATGAAGTCGACTGCCTTTTGGGTTTACCAACCTCGATTGTCTGCAAATTCGACCGAGTTCCCATTTCCAGCTCCGTCTTTGAGCTCTTGCAACGTCTATCTTGTTTTCGCGACGAGTTAGATCTCACCTCCTCCTTTCCGCCCTCCCCCCCATAATCTCCGCTCCGGGGCCGAGCAGATCTAGTTCTTTCTATGCCGCATCACGCGAAACAATCCCATTGTTCATCATCCTTGAGTCATTTTTGCAATACGGCACTTTTGACTTCGCGCCCTTCTGCATGATTTTGCGATTCCGTCTTGTTTCCGATATTCCTTTACCCCCTCCTTTTCCTTCTGCCCTCCGACCGATTTCTGGTACATGTGTTTGTGCTGGTGCGGCGGCTGCTCGGAACGCTCCGATACTTCTTCCAGGCCCTCACCTCGGCATTCCGTTTTTTCGTTTTTCCGCCACTGACCCTGAGTTACATCGCCTATCATCGATGATCCCCTCGTCCGCCTATTGCCGCAGGACTTTACCATCTTCTCGCTCGATGCTCTGAATCTCAATTTTGGTCTTGTTGATGATTGTTCAATGTTATCCCTGTTTACACCTCGGGATCGATGCGCTACCCGGGAGCGATAAAGTACGCGACGACCGATACGGGTTTTTGCCCGAGCGTCTCCCCAACTACGAGCATCTTTTTGCGCCGAAACCCCATTAGCTTTTAG
>Ga0179593_1530538_pt1 | contig 24413 bp, 26 predicted proteins | sample CZODoug2_1_08_16_FD_185931 | JGI IMG/M metagenome (GOLD analysis project Ga0179593, IMG submission 185931) | Vadose zone soil fungal communities from Angelo Coast Range Reserve, California, USA - CZODoug2_1_08_16fungal (PacBio error correction) | ecosystem: Environmental > Terrestrial > Soil >... | reverse complement strand
TGTGTTTACTCTGTACTATCGATGGGGACGGGCTGTTTCCCTTTTCCCGGGCTTTTTCTACTCTTCTTTCACCATTCCCCGCCATTGCGAAGCCCCTCACACCCGAGCATGGATCTCCAGTGACTCACCAGACCCGTGCTCTTCTGCACTTCACACCTCCCCCGATCGACGAAGCGTCTTTTCGTTCAACGGGACGTCCCAGTCCCTTTGAGTAGTCTGTCATTCCGCCTCCTTTGCCTTGACACTTGGGACCATCGTTCGGTTTCTTTTCCCCTCCGCTGTGTTCCCCCTTCTCCCCTTGCCTGACGAAACACCTGAATCCACCCCCTGTCCCGCCGCCTTGGTTTAGTCCCATCTACACTGCATTGTCCACACCATTGAGGTTCGGTTTCTCCCCACAGTCCCTTTTTCATACCCCACCCTCCAGCACTGACGCGCTTATCCCTCTGCCCGGGCCCCTGACCGAAGGCGGCTCCTCGCAGGTTTTGAAAACCTCCTGGTATTTCTCCCCCCCGTGGACACAGCTCTCTCCTGTTTTAATCGAGAGCCCATGGCCACGACTCCCCTTGACCTCGGCGTTCCCGGCGACTGTCATCCCCTGTCAAGCCGTCCCGGGATGGAACGAGCCGTCGTCCCCCCCCCCCCTATATTTCCATCCCCTCTTCTTTTGAATTTTCCCCCCCCCCTCCTAGGACCGTATACCCTCGGCCTAGTCTGGCCGATCCCCCGGAGTCGCCCTGCACCAAACCACTAAGCGCGACTTTTTCCTCCACCCGGCCATTCCTCTTTGCCCTGAGACTAGGTACAGGGCGGGGGTGTTTTTTTGTTTTTGTTTGTGGCGCCGCTCGCTACCCCCCCAAGGCGTTCGCGTCATGCTGTTCTCGGCGCCCTTTTTTTCCCCCCCCCCTGACAACAACTCGTTAGATGCGCCCGAAGAGTGAGTTTTGCAAGTTCCTTAACTCCGACTTTTCCCCCCTCTCCTTGCCCGACGAGCGCATCGGACTTGTAACGGGCGCGCCCCCGCAAGTTCTCCCCCCTTCCCCCCCTTTTTTTTTCTCCTTAGTCAGTCTCGTCTTTCCCAGGTCCACCTATAAGTCGGAATTAACCCCCGAGGCGCAGAACCCGCCACAAACCCTGTTGGCTTCGATGAAAGGACACAAGGCAGGGGCCAGCTTCTTCCTCGGTCGCTTCCAGTTAGAGTAACGATGGTGAATGCTCTTTGCAAGTGCATGTGAACATCGGCCCCCGGTTTCTCCTCTCCCTTTCCGAAACCAATTTCTCTTTCCCGTCGACACCTATAGCAATGCCAAGCGTGGCCGACTTCCCGGTCCGCTTTCGATGTTTTAGTTTTTTCCTCGTTCCCGATTCCTCTGTACGACTAATGTCTTCGGGGAAGCGGAATCGTATCCTTTCCACCTTTTCTTTTCCCCTCCGGCTTGACCCCCCCTCTGCCCTAACGTGTGTCTTGATAGTTTCCGCCGGACCGAGTGATCCGAGCCTGGGGATGACAGTTGGGCAGGCGCTCGCCCGCTTCCCCTTTTTGCCGCGCTTTCTTGCGGGGGGTACCTTCCCCTGTAACTGAGTCCTTTATGGCTCCAAATCAGTTCCTGTTAGTTACTTCTCTTTCTCTTTTTTTGCTGAAGTACCTAAAAGTCCCCCCCTGCCCCCCTCCGTTTCCCCCCCCCCCCCCCACCAACAAAATTAAAAGACTTCTGTAAACCAACTTACTTCCCCGCACACCATGGAATCCCCTCCTCTTTTTTTTACCCCCCCCCCCCCCCTCCGAAAAAATGATCCCTCGAGAAATACTTCACTTCCCCGTCGTATGCACGCCCCTGACCTTTCCTTCCTAATGCAGTGAAGTACGTTAACTCCGTTGCCGGTTCATCCCGCAGACAGTCCTTTTACTACTCTCCGTCCCCCATTGCCTCGCCGAGGTTTTCACCCCCCGTACTAATGCGCACCGCAAAGATAGATGGAGCACCCCTCTTTTCTCATGGAGAGGCATAGAACAGTGGCCAGCACAAAGAAAAACCGTCCCCCCCCCTCTTTCATTGGAGTTTTTCGTCGCACGAAGAGTTCCGCATTTATCTATGTATGTATACTTTCAAGACCGAATCGGCCCGTTTTTAGAGTTCGTCTTGCAACAGCCGCGGCGACTGGACAAGCGCAAATGTAAGACGGCTACTGTCTTTTCGATCTCCTGTGCCCATTCCCTTCAGGGCAGCAACTCCGTTAGGCCTCTGCCAGCGGCCCAGGCCCCCTTGGTCCCCCCACTTCTTAGCCGAGCACTGCTCCCCCCTTAGCCCCTCCTAGACGGTGAATTTTTAGCCACCTGATCTTTTTGATGTAATAGAGTTGCATGCATAGGGCTCCCCCGCCCTTTCTCGTCCCCATATTCACACTGTACGCCACCATCTTTCGTACCCTCGATTGATATCCTCCTGTCTTCCTCCCCCCATCGCAGAGAGTGGTCGACGGAGTTTTACCTCACTTCTTACCTACGGCAGGCACGTCCCGTTGTCCCCCTCCTCCTCCTCTCCTCTCCCCCATTGAAAGAGACGAGGAGGTCAAAGAAACCCTTTCTGGCAGGAGTGGTTTTCGGAAAAATTTGGCCACCCCTTCCTCCGACCATCCAGAGAGGAAGGGGTACGCTCCCATCTATGTTTTCCCTTCCCTCCCCCCCCCCCCCACGTACGTTTTTTTTAGATTCGATTCCGCTCTTTTTTTCCTCAGGCTCGAGTGTATGGTGAGAAAGTTTAATCCCACATCCATGCTCCTCGTTCTAGGTTAGAGTTTTTTTTTACCCCCCTTTTCTGTTCTCCCCTTGGCTTGAGGCGCCTGGGTTCACCCCATCGATTACTCTTTCTTGTCTGTTTCTCTTTCACCCTCCGTACGGATAGAGCCCCTGCGATGTTCCCTTCCCCGCCCCTTAGGAACATCTGCGGTTCCCCAGCTTTGCCTGAAATAAGTCATTCCTACTCGTATTTCTTTTAGACCCGATTTTGTGTCGATAAATCTGAGACCAGCCGCGTATGAGACCTGGGTCGGTCAAGGGAGGACAGTGTCAGGAGTTGTTTCTCTGGGTAATACACCCAATCGAGCTTTCAAAAACTCGAGGTCATGGCCGCGTCCCGTACATTCAGGTAAGGCAGGTGTAATCTAGGAATGTGAGGAAAGGCCGTAGAAGTTCTGCCCACTGAATTTGAAACAGGATGTAGGCCCCCCGGGACCGATTGGGGATGGAGGTGTACGACATATGCCCCCCATTCTCTTTTCCCCTCTATCCTAGAGCCTTCCTTCCATTCCAGCTGTCGGTTCAGCGGTGTCACCCGGTTTTTTAGCTTGGCTCACTAGCCAGTTTCGCAAGGCAGCGTTTGCGGCCCGACAACCTGCGCTTGGGATTCCGGGAGGGTGAGCGGAAAATAATTAACAACGAGGAAACATTTTCCGATCTAACGATAATCGGGGTGGACCCCAGCCCTTTTAACGGCAGCCTGTTCTGTTCTCCTTTAAGGTCGAAACGACCAGGATCTGTGAGTGTCACGGCGCTACCCTTGGTCGGAGACTTTCCTGTTCAGTCCTTTGGAACAGAGGGAACCGCCCCGCAGGGGGGATAAAACGAAAGGTGAGCGAGGATTTGTACTCAGGTACATTTTGAGCACCGCCCCTAGGAGTAAAAGTACGACACAACCGCTATGACAAAGAGACAACGAAACTGGGAATATGACCCCCTTAAAACTTTCGGTCCTCTTTAAGCAATAAAAGAGAGACACCAAACTGAAAACGCCTCCCTTTGTAAATGCTTGGCACAGGAAGAAGCGCGCACTAGTGAGCTCAGGAAAATGAAACCCCTTTGAATGTGCATCCCTAGCATCCGCCTATTTCCCCATACGGCCTGCACCATCGGATCAAACCCCCGCAAGGAAAACAAGACGGGTACAGACCCTAAAGGTGAACGGAAGAGTAAAATCATACTAGAACCCCCCCACCGTGGCGATTTCAAGGCCACCCGGATAGGAACCGGAGGAAGGGAGACAATCGACCCTCAGAGAGCAGAGATAAGGGAGGGATGAGGGAACGACTCAATCGACCTACAATCCTTCTGAGAGGCGCAAACTATAAGTTCTCCCAAAACGAGCAAATCCAGCGGCACCTCGACGGCAAAAGCATCTAGTTGGTAATATCGTCACTGTGCCCCCTCTGCCGGCTTCGTGAAACGGACTGTAAACAAGAACCTCTACCCCCGGGAGAGCAAAGACCGGGTTCCCAGAATCGCTTATCCAGGAACGCCGGCAAAAACGGCCGAAGAGGCTGTATTCAGGGAGCAAAGACGACCCGCCTATGCGCTCGCGATGGTGAGTGGAGGCAGTTTGGTATACCTGTGAGTAAGGGAAGCCAACGTCCAGACGCGCACGACAGAAACTTTGAAGCCACAGGAATTCTGTGGACAGAGCGGGAGCTCCCGCCCCATTTAGAGCTGCGGAAGGGGACTGAAAAGGCAGTTTCTCTCCTCTCGTTTAAGTGAAGATAACCCCGTGGTGTCGCCCCATCTACTGGTCCCGCAGATTTGAGTGGAGTGCGCTGGGGGGGGCGGCTGGGGTTGGGGTTTTCGCTTTTGGGGGGCCGTTGGGATGTAGGGGACTTTCCGACTCCCCTTCGACGAGACCTGAGTATCTTCCCCGCCGACCCAAACACCATGTGACTCAATAAAATAGGTGCCGAGCAGAGCATGTCCTGCCACCTACCTTGTTTTACCGTCTTATAGGGTGAGGTGGACAACTCGAAGAACCCACGTTTCAGTATGCACTTTTCCGAAGCGTCCGAAGTTCCCCCCCCTCGTGACTGTCCGAATGCCAGCGCTGTTGTGTGACCCGTTCAGCCTTTTGCGCCGACGTTTTTGGATCGCACCTTGGAGGAAGCTTGTGTCGGTCAGCCCTAAATTGGACTTTGTTTGTCGAAAGTTCTGGTCCGTTCGATCCTTGGAACTCCCCCCACGTGCGTGAATAGACCCCGAGGACGAGGCTTAATTGAGCCGCCGCGAAACCGTCGATGAAAGAATAGTCTTTTGTTGCGCGACCTGGACTGTCCCAAAGACGGCCGCACGATATTGTTCATCCTCCGTTTGACCCCCCTACCTCCGTCTTCACAACGGCCCCTGCACCTCCTTTTCTCGTTATTCTACCTTTTAGCGAATCGCGCAGTACTTTCCAGCCGTGCCCGCCACCAGCCCACAAACGCCCCCCTAAGACTTGTGTGTGTTTTTCGTGAAGAAGGGTGCGTGCAGGGCAAGTGTAAGAAAGGAAGCCTCAGAATTCAAGGCAGTCTCCCTTGGTATCTAAGGACCTGGTTTGTGACGTGATGAGGTTGTGAACCACCTCCAAGTTTACGTGTCGTCCCCGCCCGAGGGTGCCACCCCCCCTTCCCCCTCCCTGATTGAGTTCCCCCAGTTAGTGCCGGCACTGCTTTGCCCCGCTAATCGGTGGTGCGTACTGTGCCTCTCTTCGTTTTTCGATTCTCGCCCCGTGTAGGCGGTTGGTCTTTCGTACATGAAGATCAACCCCCTTCCAACACCATCTAGCATAGTGATGAAGGGAATAGGATGGGATCTTGCGTCCCGCGGTTTGTATCTTGATCTGGGAAGAGTAAGAACCTACAGATCCTCGGCTGACCACAGAGCATAGGCCCCACCCCTTAGCCTAAAATTCGTTGCGACATCTGCCTTTGTGCCCGAATGATGCTTTGTGAGGCTTCCATGAGGTCGAGCGATTTTTTTCCTTCTTTTCCTCAGTTGAGTAGACAGCCCGACTTCGCGGACCCCCCCCCCCCCCATCTCAGAGGGCGCAGGCGCGGATGGGCGACCTCCAGTTTTCTTCACGTGCTTCCCTACCGTTCGGCTCGCATGTTTGCGAGTTCACGTTTGACCGCCCCCCCCCCGATCTCGTCGCCGTCTTTTTCCCTGGGTCCCCTGCTTCTCTACGTAATTGGTTTTAGCGGGCACTAGTTGGTTGTGTCCTCGGACTTTGGTTTCCCGTGAGTATTCAGTGCGGTAGCCAGTGCTTCCCTTTTTAACCTCCGCGAATGTTTCGTCCTATGATCCCTCTTTTAAACCTGTTTGAAAACTCACTGCACTGTTAATCTCTAACATCTTGTGACCTCATTTGTTTCGTAAGTTCGCTGAGATTAAGCGAGAAAAGCGTTTCTTTAAAGGAGGATACCCTTTGCCCCTCCCTCTCTTCCATCTGTTTGTTCCCGTTCCCCCGCCGAGGGAAGAAGGCGCGGCCGCTCGATTGCCCATTTTTTCCTCCCTCCTTATCTCACGTCTCCTTCCCCCTTCCCATTTTTCCTCCCCCTGGCAATTCGTCCCGTTTTTGATAGGCGCCCGCCGTCGACTGCGGATCATCCTGGTATCGCCCCCCGCCCGCTTACTGAGTACAAAGACGTAATTCCGGCGCCATTTCTGGCACCTCCTTTTTCTTTCTTTACCTCTCCCTTTCTGCTCATTTGGCGTCGTCCAAATCACTGTACGGCTCGAAGTCCATCACCCCTTTTTTCCCTTACTTTACACCAGAAGCAGACGATCGGCGGGTTTCTTTTCCTTCTCCTCCTTTTTCGCGCCTTTGCTTCCCCCTCCCCGGTATCTGTATCGACACGAGTCACATGTGGGACCCAGTCGTTTTTTTTGGCCCCCGGCTTACGGTTCCCTGTCTCGTTTCCTACATCCCACTATCACGTCATCACCCGTCCCGCTCTCAAGCGTTCTTCCTTTTTTCAGGCTTGTTATCCCCCCCCCCCTCCGGCCAGTTCCTGAACACAACCTTTTTTTATATGCCCCTGGGTCTTTTGACTGTGCGCGGCATGCGTATGCACCCATCCTTCCTCTGTTCCTTTTTCTCCAGTAGTTCTCCCCCCCCCCCATGTGGCCCGCTTGTCGTTTTAGGGGGCGAGCCCTTTTCGGCAGACACTATGTTTTCTCTTTTTTTCCTCTTGTCTGGCGATATATCTGGGACGTCCCGCGAGGTTCCGCCCCCCCCTTTCCGTTGCACTGCGAGGTTTTTGACTGACCACCCTGTGTTTTTCAGGGGCCCGGCCCGCTTCCCCCCCTCTTCTTCTCCCGGTCCCCTCGCTGCTGTTCCGTCGGGCCGGCGGTTTTCCCTTACCATGTTTCTCTCGCTGGGCGGGAGATGTAGAGTCAGGCCCCTGCGGGAACTTTGAGCACGATGCTGTGCTTTCCCTTTCCCTTGGCGCACATGATTGCTTTCTTTTATTCTAAGATTTTACGCCTGGGCTTAGGGCGTCGGGTTTTTCCACCCACCACAGAACTAGCACCCCCCCTCTGGTTTGTCTTTCAATGCGTCATTTACCGCTGTTCCCTTGCCTTCTTCTCCCCTTCTTTTTTTTCTGCTTTGCCCGTCCCCTTTTTAAACTAGCGTTTATCCCTTGTCCCCTCTCGCACTCAGTCTGGGCCTCCTTTCTTGTCCCTCGTTCGGATGCTGTTTTACCGAAGTCTTCTCACTTTCCCCCTTATGCTCTTCTTGGTGAGCGCTCGAATCCTTTTGCTCTCCTCGGCTTCCCCGCATCTTCCTTCCCTGGTTTTGGAACTTGTGTACTGCGGGAGCAGGTCCCTTAGGCTTTTTTTCTCGCATCTCTTTCCCTTGGTTGCGACGCTGGCCTTCAGGCGCTGCTTCCCCTGAGTGGGATTTCTGAACTACGTCCGGGATTTTGAGCTACATGTTTCCCCCTTCCTCTGATCGTGTTTCCTTTTTCTTTCCCCTGTCGTTTTGTGCCACGCAGTATTGCCCCTAGGGAATTAGGGTCAAATTTCCTTTTCTGTGTTTGCCTCTTCTTACCTCTTTGAAGCTCACAGGCCCTCTTCTCCAGCCCCCCCTCCCCCTTGCTCCCCGTGTACATGTATACCTATTGAGCGGACTCGCCGGCTTTTCTCCCGTCCTGTCCCATGTTCAGCAAGGGGCATTTTCGACTCCTCCCCCCCAGCCCCAGCACCTCCCCCCCCATGCTTCCCCCTTGGATACACCTGTTCCAATTTCAACCACCTTGCCCCTAGCCCCCTTGTCACCCCGACCCTTTTTCTTTTTTTCTTCTTTTTCTCGGCAGCGTGCGCAATGATCACTACCTCCTTTCGAGATTATCGACCAAGCACGCGCCCGCAGCCCTTCCTTTTGCCATTCCATGGCAAGGTAGACGATTTTATGCGACTCACGTTCCTTTTTCCCATCCCCTGGTTGATCTCCCGGACGCCAATATTTTTTCCATTTCATCCCCTGCTCCCCACTCCCTCAATTTGTAAGCCGGATACTGAGATCCGTCCCTTCCACGTCGTTTTTAGGGTCGAAACCCTCTATCTCGCCCCTTCCCCCCCCTCTACCGGCTCCCTTCTAGGCTTGGCAGCTAACGGTGCGTTAGTGATATACTTCGGTTACCTTTCGGCCTCTCATTATTTGTTCCTCTGCAACCAGGGCCTGTCAGGCTAAATGGACGAACATCACTTTCTGTCTGTTTCGTGAGAGATGAAACCACTCTTCTGCCCCCCTCGTAAGTGGCTTGTAGGTGTCCTACTCGAACTTTCCCCCTCCGTTTTCGTTTGGCGAGCTCTCTCTGATTTTCTTTCTTGCGACTTTCCTCCTTGGTGCCTATTCCGCCCTTCTTTTCTTTTTCGGTAATGCGGTTGCCCTTCCCCCCCCCCAGGCGGTTTTCCTGTACCCTCTTTTTGACGTTCTTCTCGTGAGGATGCACCCGTCGACCCGAGCTCGTCTTTTCTAGCCCCTTCAAACCTTTTGTGCCCTTCGTGTTGCCTTTTTTTTTTCTTTTTAGAAGTAAAGTTCTCTTCGGCTTTTCTTTCTGCGACCTCTCTTCCCCTTGGGCGTGGTTGTGTGTTCACTCACTTTCTTTCATCTGCTTGTACCACATGGCGGTCCCTCTTCTGCCTCCCCCTCTTTTCCCTCAGATCTCCCCGTGGAATCGCTTCCATTGAGCACGCTACCTCCCTCCCTGCCGTGCGTCTTTGGAGAAGATGCTGCTTTTCCTCTCTTCCTCTCTCGCGCTCTGACCGATTCGTCGCCGTAGACCCCTCTTTTCATAAGTCGGTGATTCATTCCCTTCCTTTAGACGTCTCCTTCAAGTTTGGCTCTCTGGAGACCTGATTCTCCTTAGTTTCTTGTAGTGGGGTTGAGAGGTTATTTGGTCAAATATTTTCTTCCCTTTCTTAAATTCTTTTCCCTTATTGCCAGGTCCGTGACGCTTGGTTACCTTTTCCTCCCGAAGCAAGCCGTAGCATTAGAATTAGGAGGAGTTTTCTTTGTTTGCAAGTCTTCTTTTTGGATTAGAGACATTATCTCACCAGCGGTTCCCTTGTGCCCCCCTCGCAGTGACTTTGACAACGTGAAGGAATGACGCGATGTGTGCCGAGTGTATGTTGTACAACAGAAACTATTCTTTTCTTTTTTTGACCCATCAATGAGATAAGCCAGGTTTGATAGTCAACCCTTCAAGAAACCCTCTCCGCTCCCCCTACCCCAGTTTTCATGATTTATAATTCCGTCCGACGTGTTAATCCCCCTCAATGCGATCCTGCGTTTTGCCCACGTGCCTTCATCTTCCAATTTCCCCCCAATGATGACATTATGTGAGCTAACAAGGGGTCCTCACTCCATATCTCAGGCTCTTTCTTTAAACTTCCACACCACCTTTACCTTACTAGGCCAAGCTTCGGCTTTTGACATTTCAATCATGCTTCCCACTTGAGAAAATCCCCCCCGCCTCCCCTGCCCCCCCCAAGAGCTCTGACGGACAAGGATTCTGGCACTCTTTCTTGCCCTACAACCGGAATCTACCCTTTTTCCTCACGGTCCTTCTGCAGCCTCTTAGCGCATAGGTGCGTGTTGTTGCCTACTTGATCGCACCTGCGTCAAATGTCCACCCCCCACATTCCTGACCCTTCCTAATCAGCGGTCGCACTAACATGCCCAGACTTACCTTGAGGAACGATTAGAGGAATTCCTTTTTTCCGTTTTTTTTTGATTGTTCACCTAGCCTCATAGGGTAACAACACATAGGCTTCTCCTCTTTCCTCCGTTCCTGAGACGTACAATTAAGTTTTTCAGGTCTTGACTTTCCCCTCTCGCCCCCCCTTTTCTTTCGCCTCCCCCCCTCCATCCTTCATTTCTTTCCTTCTTTCTCCTTTCTGGATCTCAGGAATCACCCCCCCTCAGCACCCGCTCCCCTTCCAATTTACCCATTATTCTCGCCTTTCCCCATTTAGCGTCATACACAGGATGGAAGGGATCTCGTTGCCTCGCGAGCCGACCGGTTGGGCGGCGCCTCTGCCTCCTCCATTTAGAGTCTTTCACGCTACGTTAACGTTTTTGGTGCCTGACCCGTCGTTTCCGCTCCGTGGAGACCTCTAGCCCTCTATTTCCGACGATTTTAACCTGCTCAGGCGAGTTCTCACATAAATTTGTATAACCGTTATTTGCCCGCCAACTGACCTCGTCTCCCCCCTTCGCCTTTTATGCAGCTTGGATCCCGCTCTGGCCACTTCCTTTTCTCACCGGCGGTATGCCCCGGAGCCTGAAAGTAGCCACGTTAGCAGTCCGAACCTCTCCCTTTTTTTTGGTTTGAAATAAAACGCGTTTTTTCTAGAGAATCGCCCAATACCCTTCCGCCTTGTGCCATGTAACTGGAGCGTACTTCGGACTTGGTCTCCATTTCTGTCGTTCCGCCCCTCAGTTGGATGACGTGCTATATGTCGACAGCGTCGGACGAGGTTCGGTCCTCTTTTTTGCCCCACCTCCTCTCCCCCTTTGGATTTGTTCCGTTTGTAGCTGCCTGGTCGTGCCCATACACTCTCTTGGCTCATTTGCGCGCTTGCTTGTTTTCCTCCCCTCCTTTCCCCCCTCTTTTTTCACTCCCCTCGTTTTCCTGGCCTCCCTTTTTTGGTTCGTCCTCCCCGTCCTGTATCGCCGATGGATTTTTTCACCACACAAAAGGGAATTGTAGAAGTAGGGGGTTAAACGACGGGAAGGCGTTGCCGACAGAGCGATACATAACCGACGACGCTTTTTTCCCGTTTTCCTCCTTTCTTCCGCCGCCTTTCACCACGAGGTTCAGCTCACGGAACCCCCCCACTAAAGTGCAGTCCAGGCCGTCCGTTCCTTGTACCCCGCTCTACTTTTTTTTCGTCGTCGCGTTTCCATGAGAACCGTCTCCCTTTCTGGCTCCCCAATTTCGCGCGAACATTGGCGCCTCGATCCCTATACCTGACAGCGCCTTCGTGTACTTCGTTCCCTCACTCTCTCGCGACTGGTCATGACGATGACGTTCGCGCCTCCCTCGATTCAACGGCGACGTCGCGTCCCTCCCTCCTGCCCCCTTTCCTTTACTTCCGCCTGACGCAAGCTGACGCGCCGGCGTCTGCGTACGCTCCACGTGCGGCGTCGACCCCCCGCATTCCCCTCTCTGACCCTCTCCCCTATCCGCGGCGCGCTTGGAGACGCGTTTTCCTTTTTTTTTCGCCCTACCTAACCCCTTCGAACCTCGAATTCCGGACTCCCCCGTTGTTGACGTTCTTTCTGTCCCTCGCTGTGAAGACTTTCCCCTCGCTTTTGTCACGATTCGCGACTCTCTCTCGCCCGAGGAGCGCACGGCTTCGACTTATCCAGGACTCTCCTTTCTTTCTAGAGCTGGCTGGCACGAACGCCCCCTACTTTTTTACCTACGACGCGATTCTGACCCTTCCCCTGACTCCCCTCCTTCTCGAAGATCTGGACCGACCCTGTTGACCCCCGCCCCTTCCTTGGCCGGACCGTACGGTACGCGTGACTTTCGCCGTGACGAACCAGCGGTATTATCCTACTCCTCTTGATCCGAGTCGAATCTGCGCCTCCCTTTTGCGAGCGCGCGGACCCTGCTCCGTTGTACTCCGCCCGCTCGCGTCGATTTTCTGCCGTCGTTCCCCTCCCTCTTCCGTCACCCCTGTTTTTGTTCCTCACCCTGCGTCCTTCCTTAAACTGACCCCCTACCCGACGACGTCGACAGGCGTCTTTTCCGGGTCCCGACAGCCCTTCCCTTGACCCCTTACCCCCTGACCCCCCCGACTTGCTGATGCCCCAATCGGATCTCTTCTCCCTTAATTCCATGGTTTTTTTTTTCCCCTCCCCCTTTTAGAGCCTTTCTCTTTTTTTTCTGAGGTCATGCCCTCGTAAGTCGCTGATTAGAGGCGACCAGCGAGTTTTCGCGATTGTAACTCTTGTAGCACACGGTTTCGTAGTTTGTCCATCTTTCCCTCTACCTGGCCCAGTCTGAGTTGTTTGACCTGCACGTGGCCTCCTTCTTCCCCCCTGTTTCGATTTGGTGCGTTTTTTCTGCTGCTCTCCCAAGGGCCGTGACCCGAGCCATGCCGCCGACGGAGGTTATCTCCGATACCGTCTAGCGACAGAAGACATGTCCTCGTAATTTCTTCTCCTCCTTTTTTGAGTTCTTCTCTCTTTGACGGTTTCTACCTGTCGGCGGCTATTACGGAACCGGTCGAAAAGACATAAGTCTCACTTTCCCTTTCCCCGCCCGCCTTTCTTAGTTGGCGCAGTTTTTTCAACCGCCCCTAAAATTGTGGTTTTTTTTTTTCTTTTTTGGTGTTTGTGGTTTTTCTTTCCCCCCCCGTTGTTTGATTTTTTACATTTTGTCTTGACTTTTTTTTTTTTTTTTTTTTTTTTTTTTTTTTGGTTTTTTTTTTTTGGGTTTTTAGGGTTTTTGGCATAGGCCTTTCGCGGCTTACGTGGGATACTGCTGTTCCCTGCCTCTTGCTGGGGTCTTCCTCGACGGCGTTGTACAGCTCGGCGTCGACCCCGTGCCCAGTAATCCCCCTTTTTCCCTCCCCCCACCCTTTTTTCTTTTCCCTTGCCCGCCAAGTGTCCGATTTACAGGCAATCGTTTCTTTTCCTGTTCCTTACGGGATGCCGTCCGGTGATGTCTCCCCTCTTTTTACTGTTCCGTCTCTTTTCGCTTTTAACACCCGTAGCCCCCGAGTCACATTCCTGCTTCTTTTGGTTGTTGTTGTTGTGTATGAGGCTACTCCCCTCAATTTCAGTTCCCCCCCCCGCGAACTTTTTGTCCACGACTTCCCCCCCCGCGTCACCCGGCCGTCCGTTTTTGGTTGCTCCTCTTCGACCTTGTCGCGCAACCTGTAAGGCCCCCCCACCCTTCTTTACCGGGCTATGTTCAGAGCGTGCCGTACCCCTTGAGCACCCATCCCCAGCGGAGTGGTTGGTCCAAAAGGCTGAGAGGGAGGGGCCGAAAGCACGTCCCAAGAGTACCCCCGATGCAGGAAAAGAAAGGCTCCGCAACAGACAAGAGGAGACTGCAACAGGGTTAAGTATTCGGGGGAATCAAAGAGTAATATGCATAAATCATTAAAACAAAACTGGGGAGTTTGCAGTGACAATCTACACGTCGGCCCCGGGTCGCTTTCTTTTCTCTTTCTTTTTTGGTCCCATGACGTGGTCGCGCGGGCTTCATCTCTTTCGCGTAGAATGGCTCCCAAGATTCCTTTTCCGAGTTGTCGCAGGCGTGACTACAATATGTGTCCTCAAGCAGGAGCATATGTTAACTTAGGCCTTCCACACTAGAACAATGAGTTGGATTTTATCTTTGACCCTGCCCGACACCTCCTTTCTGGAATCCCCCACTTATCGGCCCCTGTGGCTCCATATGACGCTTTTATAGGTTTTTCCCGAGTTTCCCCCAACCCTACCTTTCTTCACGACCCACTGAAAACCGCTGATTATCCCTCTCTTTCTCTCGCGACCCCCATTAAAGAAGTGACTGTTACGCATCCGTTCTTCTTTGCCTTTGTTCACCCCTCTTTTACTGAGTCGCTTCCTTCGCTTTTTTCAGCCAGTGTATTTCCTGATTTCGGTTAGCCGAGATTCTTCAAACGGCGTTGCCCGACGTCCAGAGATGAGCTCCACTCTTCCCCCGGTTCTGTTCAATGTAGGCTTGGACGTTCACAGGGAGCCCCCGGTTTGCCTGGAGATTGAACCCTTTCTCTTTGTCCGTCCCGATGATGGAAGGACCTATTGACGCCAAGAAGTACTGGCCCCTTCAACCCCAGCACAATACCCCCCCTACCATGTGTTGCTTCACTGCGGCGACTTTCCCAAATTGAGATTAACGTTTTCCATTCGGAGCTTCAATTTGATGCGTCTTTCATTTGACTGCCTTTCATGGCATTTCCGGATTCTGCGGTGTGGAGGGTTTGGGTTTAAAACCGTGTTCTCTTGTTTTTCTTCCGTTTTCCCAGTGCTTCGCATTATCATTTTAGTCGCACCCTCAGCCTCCCAATTTTCCCCTTTTGCCTGCTTTCCCGTAAACGCGGGCCTTAATTTTGCAGGCCCACGAAATATAGGTACTGATCCTCCTGTCCGATTAATGTATTTCTTTTATCTGGTGCTAAGCAGGACTCGGAATTCTCTGCTTCGGAGAAGATAGATCTTCCTTACGGTGTTGTAGTCGTTGACCTTGGCCTTCTTTTGGCGGGGATCGAGCTTTTGGATTCCTGTCACACTTTCCCGGCGTCTGCTTTCCCCCCGAGCGTTTGCCACAGTTTCCTATCAGTTGCATTGCTGGTCCGACTTTTTCTGAACCTACATGTGACACACGAGCTTGCCCGCAACCCTCTTTTGCAACTCTAGGAGTTTTTATCAGTTGCTGAAACCGTGTCCGTAGTCGTCTTAATTTGAGATATCCCATTCAAACATGGTATTGTTGTTACATAGTCTGTTTTTTGATCTGCCTTTTTGGGCACGTCACCGTGAGGCTCCAAGTTAGGGATCCGCCCTCCTCTAGTCTTACCTCAAGTTTTTTCCCAAGGACGCCAGTTTCCCGGCTTTTAACGCTATACTTGACCCACTTTTTCTCGGTGCCCGCCCTTCATCACCAAATGCCTGTCCTCGTTCCGAAAAAACCCAGTTTGGCACTCATTAACTGATATATTTCTAAGCCAACTAACACCCTCTCCCAGCGGACAGTCGAATCCTCCGGGCCCCCCTTTCCGTCCAAAGGTTTTCCCCCCGAGATTCCACCTCCCTTTCACATCGTTTTTTCCCCAAACGCGGGCCCTCAACTTCTTCCACCATGGGCTCCCAACGTGCAGTCTTCCCCTACCCATTTATTGTCTTTTCTTAGATAACCTTCGCAGGTCCTGGTCACTGGTTCTGCAGTCTACACTCCGGTGTTTTGGTTTTCCAGATTGACTGGAAAGTCGTGCTTAGAAAGTGAAATGCCCCCAAACCAACAGCCACCCCCCCCTCATTGTCTGCCATCCGTCTGTCACGAAGACCCAGGTGGGCTCCACCTATGCCCCCCCCCCCTTCCCCCCTTCTCTTCCTTACTAGCGAATGGTGGACTCGCATCTGCACTTGACTTCGCGTCGATTTTGTTTTTCAGTCCCGCATCTCGTTCATGACTTGACTACGCTCTTGCGGAGGTCCTCGAGGGACTTCCCCGCCCCCCACCTCTCCGGGATTGGGGCACAGTCGACCCCGGCCGGATGACTAAGGACTCCCCGCTCCTCGAAGCACGAACACCTGAAGGCAGGGGACTGACAGGACCCCCCCATACATCCGGACCACGGGTTTCTCCGCCCCGGGTCCGATCTGAATGTCATGACCTTGCTAAAAGTCCTAACTTTCCTTTTTCAACCTGTGCGGAAGGAGACCACGCCAGGAAGCTACTCCCCGCTCCCGCACGGGCGTAAGGTTTGTTACGCATAAGCAAGCCGCCGGCCTGATTGTGGCGACCCTGGAGTTTCCCCCGAGGGCGCGACCTACTCGAGAACTCTCCGTTGAGAGAACTGTAAGAGCGGGGTCGGGAAATAGTCTCACTGGGAGGAGATAAGAGCACCGAGCACCCCACTAGGAACGCCGCAACTAGCCGGGAGGCAGGTGCCCCCCCCCCCCCCCCCGGATCCTGAAAATCGGCCCTCCCCCAGCCACCAGGGGAGGACGGAGCACCAACACCCCTTGACCGCCCGCGTAAGTCCCAACCCCCGCCCCTGGCTCGCATCTCCCCGCGCTCCACGCTGCCCCCACCTCAACCCCACACCCCCCCCCCCCCCCACACCCCCCCCCCCCCCCCCCCCCCCCCACCACCCCCCCCACCCCCACCCCCCCCCCGACACCCCACACCCCCCCCCCGCCTCTCCCCCCTCACCACCCCCCACCCCTACCCCCACCACGCCGCGCCGACGAAGCAACCGGCACCCTCCCCCCCAAACACTAAGAAACAATCTCCCCACCTTCACCTAACCAAACTCTTAACTCTTCCCCCCGAACCTCAAGACCCCCACCACACACACCCAACCCCTCCCACGACCCGCAACCATACCCCCCCCCCAAGCTTGTTGTGCCTCCACCGCACCAGACCTCCCTACCTCCCGCCTTAGCACCTCACTGATTGACTTACCCTGCCCAGCACCCCCCCCCCCACCCCCCCCCCCCCTCCCAGTGATACGCCCTTTCAGCCTTTTCCTCCCCTTCTGTTTCTTGTAAGCTCGATTCGCACATAGATTCAGAGCGGACACTCCCCTGTAGCCAGAGCTTTTCAACAACTTTTTTTTTTTGGTGTGTGTTGTTGCGTGCTTTTGTTGCCTTGTGTGGAGGGCGTTGCACGACCTTGCTGACCGCGCTTTTTTTTGGCGGGGTGTCGTTCTGCTTGTTTTTTTGTTTTTTTTTTTTTATTTTTTTGTTTTGTAGTTTTTTGTTTTTATTTTTCCCGGCGTAGTTGCTCTCCTGGTCGTTGTGTGTTCCCTGCGCTTGTCACGCCGCCCTTTCCGGTTGTTGCCCCTCAGCACGTCAGTCTTTTACGTTGCCCCACCCCCCCCCCCCCCCCCCCCCCCCAGCTCTGCGTGAAAACAAATTGTGCGATGAGGTTTATCCCTCCGGAGTCATCCTTTCCTACCTGTGGGGTCCGGGATTTTTTCACTTCCCTTCTTTCTCTCCCCCGTTTTGATGCCGTAGGGTCTGCCCACACTTGCGCGATGCTTGAGCCTGTTTTTTGCGTGTTCCCTTTGAAGGCTGACTTGCCCTCTAGGAACACGTTCAGTTACGCATCTGCGAGTGACCGTTTTCCCTTTTTTTTTCCTGGCTTTTTTGGGGGCTTTGTGTGCCCGCATGATAAGTGAGAGCGTGTTTTTTTCCCTCTCCCGTGACCTTTAGTGTGTGTTTGGTTTGTTTGGGGGGTTTTTGTTGGGTACGGCTAGGAGGGTTCTCTACTGTAGGCAAGGTCCCCTGTTTAGCGACACGTGCCTACTCCCCCCAAAGGGAGTAAGACCTCGTGTCCGCCTCACTCGAGCGCTATGCGACGGTGAACCCCCTCCTGGTGACGATTTTTGTGTGTTTTTTTTTTTTTTTTTGCCAAGTAAGGGGCGAACGTCCCCTCCCACCACCATTAAACCACCACCCCCAGCAGAGAACCCTCCGCCCCCCCCCCCCCCCCCCCCCCCTCCCCACACCCGCCCCGACCCCCCCCCAACCCACCCCTCCCCAAACACAACCACCCCCTACACAAGACCACCCCCCGCCCGCACCCTTTAGCCATTCCTAGCCCCCCCCCCCGCCCCCCGCCACCCCCCCGCCCCCCACCACCAAGCCCCCCCCCCCCCCCCCCCGCCCACCCCCCCCCCCTTCCCCCCTTTTCCCAACGGTCCCCCCCCCCCCCCCCCGCCCCCCTCCCCGCCCCACCACCCCCCTCCCGCCCCCCCCGCTGGTGGCTACGACCCAGGTACCCTCGTGGTGCATCTTGTTCTTTGTGTCACTTCATTTTACACACTTTACGATTCCCCCGATTTGCACGTAATTGCTTTGTTCGTGAACTTTTCCCCCTTGTCGTTTATAGAATTTTCCCTGTCCTTGTGTCCTGACGTCTGAAGACCCCATTTTATCCCCTATGTCTCCCCCTTTTCTTTACTGTTTTTTTTATTCGCCCACCCTTTTTTGGTACCTGATTGAAACAGCCGTCTGTCTTATATTTCTTCACCCAGTCCCCCATCGCCCCCCCCCATTTTCCCCCGAAGTCTACTATTGGTTTGCTCCCCCCGTATGCACCACCTTTCCCTAGTCGATCTTATATTTCTATGTTGAGTGCTGCTTCGTGCTGGCTATCAGATCCTTAATCGAACCCCCTGGCCGTATTTTCCCCTCATTTCTCCGAAGCATTGTCGATTCTCCACGTTTTTCCTACCCCCAATGAAACTTACTTTTGTTTTTTTTCCGTCTTATTTCCCGCTACGCCATGTTCTAGCCTTTGTACCCCAGTTTTAGCTGATGCCCTTCAAGTCCGACCCCATTCTCGCCCCCCCCCCCCCCCCCCAAAAAGCTCTGCAACTAGTGTTGCCTCTGTGTTCTATTTTTAACCACGTGCTCTCAGGATACCTGTTGCCGAATGTGTTTCCACTGTACTTGAGGCCCTGCCCACCACCCCCCCCTCACCCCTTTCCGTCCCGCGTCCCGGCCGACCCCTACCCTTCCCCTAACCCTCGGTTCCCGCCTTTTTTTTCGTTTTTTTTTTTTTTTTTTTAGTTTTGTCCCCCCCCCCTGTAAAGGGCCCCACAGCTACGGCCCCCCCCCCCCCCCCCCCCCCCCCTCCTATTAACTCTCGAGTGCTTGATCACGCTATCGAGGAATCTGCAGTTTTTTTGTTCCAAAACCTAATTATTGTGTGCCCTTCCTGTGCCTTGATACCCCAACAAAAGGAACCTGGAATGTTTGCAAAGACGAATTCGGCCCCACAAAAGCCGTCCCATTAGAGTCGTTGCTAGCGACCGGGTCAAGGAGAGCTTTTTTTTTTTTTTTTTTTTTTTTCCTCGCCCCCATTTTTTTTTAACATGGGGTTTAGTCCTTAACCCTACTGGGTTTTTCCCCCGAACGGATTGGTGTACCTTTTGACATTCCTCCTAGGCCCATCGGCCTAGTCTAGCTCTTCCTGAGTGTACGCGTGACGCCTAGACTTAGATGTCAGATACGCGCCACCATCCACCTCTATGTTTCCTTTTTTCCCTCTTTTCGATTACTGGCGCCACCCCCAGAAGAGGTTTTTCTTCCGAGAGAGGGGATTTTTTTTCTTGATTAGGACCAAACTTTTTTCTTTACACATCGGGGCGATGAGAAACTAGAAATCGGACCCTATGAACTTCAAGGAGCAACCGTATCTCTCCTCCCTTCGCGAAAGTGCTCGCCAGATTGTAACTGCCCCATCGCACGTGAAAGTAGTTTTTCCTAAGGAGTTTAAGACTCTGGCCTGGGAGATGTCCCACTACAACTGACCAGAAGGTAAGAGAAACTAGACGCGGCGCGTCCCACAGCCCCGGGCAAGGAAGTTTGTATTATAGTTATGTTAACGGTAGCAAATACGAGGGTCCCAGGGTTTAAGAACCAGTTGACGAGTCCCCCTCACTTTGCCCCGAACAGGGTTACTCCGCTTGCCCGCCTGCACTTTCGAATTCCTCAGTTTCAGTACAGAGAATCCGTTAATGTGCTCAGAAAATAGAAGGAAGAAGGTAAGTCTCGGAAGAATTCTTCTAAATTAGCGCCGTCCACGGCCCTTGAGAGGGCACGAGCCTTTTTGCAATTCGAATGGAGGAGAATGCAAAGGCTGCCCTACTGCGCGCATCCTCCAAGATAGTCCTGACGCAAAGGGAAATGTGTGCTCCCCAGACTGACGGGCAAGTTGACACTGCCCCGAGTTGCAAGGATAAGTCTTGCAGTGCAGAGGGGACTTGTTATTTTTGAAGGGAAACCTAGACATTGACTGTACGCCTGATTAGTAAGGGATCCCCTCCTAGGTAGGTTACCTATTAGGGCTGTGCTGCTAAGCAAACGCTGAGCAGTTCGCGGGTGGGCCCCTAGCGGAAAGGCGAGGGGCCACGGTCTGGTTCGGTCGAAGATGCCACTCTTCAAACATCCTTTCTCCCCCTGCCCCCGCAGGGGCCGGATGATTATGACCGCCCCTACCCCAGCTAGTTTCTCCCCGGACATTTTTCCCAGACTCACAGGTACAGACTATTTTTTGCGTTCGAGTTAGAGCGATCCCAAGCTTCCGCCTCCAGCAGGCTGGACTACAGCGCAACTCCCCACGAGGCGTGTGCGGGTCCAACGAGACTCTACCCTGAAGGAATTTCGTCAGCCTTTGGGAGTGTTGATTGCCAACATCCCAACACCTTTTCGTACCTACATGAACCCACCTTGCCGGCAGGACCTACGCCGAACAGAACAGCAGGTCCCAGGACAGCGCTTCTTTTGCCCCTCAAGACACAGCTCGCTTTTGGCTCCCCGGTTATTAGTACCCGATCGACACTGAGCAACCATTGTTTTCAAATCCCTCCTCCGTGTATATGCGACCCCCCAAGTATAATGCACACTGAAGCCATCCCCCTTAGCCACCCTTTCTTCTGAGTGTTTGTGGTGAAATCCTCAGTTTTCTCCTTTTAAAATGGTCCCGCCGTATCGCAGGATAAACCAGGCCTTCCGTTTAATTCCTTTTCCGCCTATTGGTCGTCTTCCTGAACGGTAGGTGAATCACAGCATTCCCGGGCGTCCCCTCTCGTCCCTGGGGGACCAGCAGGAACTCCGCGTCGGTCTCTTTTTACCTTGCCCACTATCCAATCCCATTATCTCTACCCGATGTCTATTCCGAGCCTTTGACTTCGTGACGCGGAGCCTCCCGGCCCCTTTTGAAACCTTTTTTTGGGGGCTGCACCTGTTGGCACTGCCTCCCTTGCCAGTTTTTTTTTTGTTTTTTTTTTCTTTTCGATGCGTTTTTACATAAGATTCCGTATCCTATTAGCCTCTGCCAAAGGTCCCGTCTCTCTTACTGAGGCAATGGTTTTGCCGATTACCGCTTTGACCAGTCTCAGGACCAAGCTAGAAGATAACTATTACCGGAGCCTCTCGGTGTCTGGCAGCATCTCTTTTTTCCCTTTTTTTTTTGTAAATTTCCGTTTTTTTGTCATTGTTGTGACATCTCCTTTTTTCCCCTATCGATACACTGTCTGGACGTGGATTTTATTTCCCGCTTCTTTTTTCCCAAGGAGTTAAGCCGAGAGAGATTTATGGTCTTCTTCTTTTTTTTACCCCCCTTTTTCGTTTCAGCAGCTGAGTATTTCTCCCGCTTAGGTCTCCTTCCCACTTTCCGCGTCTAGGAACCAATGCCCTCAGCGTTTCCTCTTCCTAATAATTCCTCCCCCGGTAGAAGTGTTGACTTCCGCTGTCGCAGTCTTCGCGAGTATGGCTGCATGGGTACTCCTCAAGTCTTTTCTCTCTGTACCCCCTTCGCCTTTCTCGTAAAGATCTCCATCTGTCAGGCTCTCTTCCACCCTAGAAAAAGCCCCATCTCGCTGTGCTCGTCTCTCTTTTTTCGCGCGCTCCGTCCGTGATCCCTCGCGCGTCCTTTTCTAAGCCGTTCCGGCCAGCTAATCCACTCCCCCTCAGACTCCTTTTGAGCACGAATCTTTTCAAATTCCCCAAAATTGCCCCGACCCCGCAGCCCCCTGCTTTTCTTATCAGTTGTTCATCCCCAAGGAAGAATTCCCCTCGAACTCAGGAAGAATGCCTCCACTCCAACGCTACCCCTCGAAGTTCTTCTGAAATCACTCCCCCCCCCCACTTTCCCCCCCCCTCCCCACCCCCCCCCCCCCCCCCCCCCCCTTCCCCCCGTACCCAATACTTTTTTTTTTCCGCCCACAGAGCGTAATTCTGATAATTTAATAGTACTTCGAAAGCCCTTTTGCTTCAGTCTTCATTCCGTTAAGTAGCTTTCTTTTTACGCCTGACTGCCTCCCCTCTTGGGAACGTTGAAGCTCTCCATCCGTTTTTTCAAACTACCTGGAAGTCTTTGCGAGTGGTCTTAATTGTACGCGGCTTTGTGCCGTCTGGTCTTTTATAATTCGCCCTACCAAAATACCACAGATTCCCAGACCTTGATTCTCCCCCCCCAGTTTTTTGCTGCCTACCAGATTGCCCGTTTTTCTGCCCCAGAGATGTTTGTCCCTTTAACCGAAATTTCTTCTGCAGGTGTATAGTGTGTTTTTTTGTGGTTTTTAGATCTTTTACATGCTTCCCTAATCTTCCCCGCTGCATGTGATTACTCGTTTCACTGCTGTAATTTTTGCTACCCCCCATTTTTAGCCTTGGTCGCTATGCCCTGGTCCCCTTTTTCCCCCTCTTTTCTATTTAGTTTCTCCCTTCGAATTTTTACGTCGCAACGCTTACGCTCGAGGGGACTCGTCAATTTCCCCTCATGATTCCTCTGTTAGCGAATTCCCCCATTTTTTTGTTTCCTTACGCCTTTTTCGTTGTAGAAGCCCGTATCGGCCCGAACTTTCTTGCTCAGTGTTCTCCATCTGGTCCCCCTGAAAGCCTTCGATTTTTCCTGCCTACGAATGCTCCTTGCAGGGCCTATTCAATCTTTTTGTTTTTTTTTTTTTTTCAGGGCATTGACATAGTCTATTCATGTTCTTCCTTTGATGTTCTCTTTCGAGGGTCCTTATTTCGTGGCGTGACGAGACCCCCCAGCTTTGTCATTCATACAGATTCCTTGTTGTACTTCCGTGCCCGGTCCGTCACTGTTTCTCCATCTTTGAGTCCTGATGTTGCTATTCTGACTCCCCCTACTATTTGTGATATAGTTTTTGTTCAACCCTTTTGATTTGATGCGTTCCCTACTGTTTCTGTGGTGAACCACGCCCCCTCCAGTCTTAAGATTGACCCCTTGGTGCAGAGGAGGCTTCTTATTTCTCAAGACGCTTTGACCATCTCGCCTTAACCTATCCTCCACACCTACCGGTGGTGTTCCCCTATCTTGTTTGAGAGTCTAACGTGTGTATTCTGTTTTTTTTTTGTTAGACTCCTCCATAGGGGCCGGTAGTCACAGCTCATCCTTCCAATTTGACTGTCTATTTTGATCCCAAACTTTTATTTTCATTTCCCTGCGGGAGTTTTTTGGTTAATAGCTTTCGAATGATGTAGACTTTAGGATCATACATCATAGATATGTCTGTTCCTCAAGTTTTGCTAGTTCCCTCAGGCTTTTAGGTATACTACGCTCTCAGCTTCGTCTTCCATTTCTTTGGTGCCTTTAGGGTTTTCGCTCAGTTTGCTGAAGACAGTTTGCAATGATGGACGTTCGGCCCTCGGGCAGAAAACCATTCTAAGAGAGCGAGATTGTTTTCGAAGGGCAGGTCCCGAGGCTCACACCCCCCCCGACGCCATTTGATGTTTGCACCCCCCTCGGATACGTCCTACCAGTAGGAGTTGTGACCTCACACGCAAAGAGTCCCCTCGCCTCTGAGAACCCCCACGTTCCCACTTTCTCGACGCCAACTCCCCCTCCCATCCTCCTTTTTCCTGGCTAGAGTTGGATCACCTTTGGTATACTTGACCCCCCAGAATCTCTGTGTTGTTTCTTACTGGTGCCGCCCCCGTTTCACTACATGCCGCAGATAGCACTTATAGCCCGAGCGAGATCGATGTAAGATTTTTCTTTCTTTCTGCCCATCGCTTAAGGATCTTTGCAGTTTACTTTTTTTATGCCGTGACTTTTTTCCCTATGTTTGACATTTTCTCAGCAAAATCTAGATTGGAGCGCGCATGTTGAACTTTTTTTTTTTTTTTTTGATCCCGTTTCTTCTTCCCTATTTTTGAATTTGTACCTTCGCTTTTCCAGAAAGATCATTGACCTTTCAGTACCCACGCTCTCGAGTCTCGCGTCTCTTTCGCTTGAGTTCAAAGCGCATGCCTCCCCTACTACCACTGAAGAGTACGAAAGTGAAAACCCCATGCTTTAAACGAGCGGCGAATCCTTTACAATCAACAAACCCCAGACAACCCCCCCCCTGCTTTCACACCCGCACAATAGCCCCCACCCCCCCCCGCCCCTCCCCCCCACCACCCTTTGCACCGCCCGCTTCGCCACCCGTTCACACCCGAACAGTCAACCCCCCCCCCCCCCCCCCCCCCTTTGCTTCCGCCCCCCCCCCTTCTTCCCCAGTGAGAAGGAACAGAGTTGCCCAGCTTTCCCTTTGACGGATCCCGGATTCCGCTCCTCCGCTTCCCTTTCGGCCCTCGACGGCCTACTGGCTCTTCCTTTCCCCTTACTCCCCCTTTTTGCATACGCGTGTCTCCTTTTTGCCCTGTTTTCCTGGTATTCGCACGCCCCCTCAACGGTTCGCCTCCTCCCCTAAATATCCCCGGGCGCCCCTTTTGAATTCCGAGGGATGTAGAGTCCGTTGAAACTTAAGTTCTCGACGCCCCCCCCTGATAAGTCTGACTTACAACAGCCAGTTCAAGCTCGTTCCCATCCATAGCGTGGTAATTTTTCCCACATGTGTGATTTTAGTGGAGATCCCG